>ERZ778022.1320-NODE-1320-length-34600-cov-5.058011_pt1 | contig 34600 bp, 31 predicted proteins | sample MGYA00375752_ERZ778022 | MGnify/ENA primary metagenome ERZ778022 (study PRJEB29350, sample SAMN05389826) | bioreactor metagenome | isolation source: Thiocyanate bioreactor | place: South Africa: University of Cape Town | collected 2014-04-04 ...
GCTGCTGCTGTCGCTGAACAGAAGAACGGCAAGGCCGGCAAAGAGAATGACGAAAACGACGGTCAGCCTGTTCATCATGTCAGGTTGCGCTCCCGCGCCATAAGGGTGCGGCGCGTTTCGCGGCGCGGCTTGCGTTCGACCGTTTCCAGCCGCGCGGGCAGGGCTTCCATGATGGCGCGACGCTCTGCATCGGAATAGCTGGTCCACAGCCCGATCTCGTCACGCGTGCGACCGCAGCCGAAGCAATAGCCGGTGTTCATGTCGATGGAGCAGACGAGAATACAGGGCGATTCCATACGGTGACCGGTCACGTTGCGGCGAGGGTTCGGGCTCTATATCGGCTTTTCACGCCATCAAGGCAAGGGCGACGAGCACCGCCATTTCGGCGAGTTGCTGCGTGGAGCCGATGGTATCGCCGGTGTGGCCGCCGATCTTGCGGCGCACGAAACGGGAAAACCCGGCCGTGACGACCCCCGCCAGAAGCACGGCGACGACGACCGGCAGCAGCGGCAGGTCGAGGACGACGAAAACGAGCGCCGCAAGCAGCGCCGTGCCGATGCAGACCAGCACGGAACCGTGTTCCGGCAGGCCGGCCGAATCGGCCACGCCGCCGGGCCGGGCCGAGGGAAGGGCCTGCCAGTGCCAGGCCATGGCGGCGCGGCTGACCGCCTGCGCCAGCAGGAAGGCGAGCGCGACAAAAAGCGGGGTTGCCACATCCATCAGCGCCGAGAACGCGGAGGCGCGCAGGCCAAAGCCGAGCACCAGCGCGATCACCCCGTAGGCGCCGATGCGGCTGTCCTTCATGATGGCAAGCGCACGATCGCGATCCCGCCCGCCGCCGAGCCCATCGGCGCAATCGGCAAAGCCGTCCTCATGCAGCGCGCCGGTCACCAGCGTCTGGAGACTGAGCACCAGGAGAGCGGAAAGCAGCGGCGGCGCATCACCGGCGATCAGCAGCGCGGCGAGCAGGGCGGCCGGAAGGCTGAGCAGCAGGCCGGACAGGGCAAAGGCCCCGGTCAGGCCGCCCATGCGCCCGTCATGCCCCTCGAAGAAACGTGCCGGAACCGGCAACCGGCTCAGGAACGCCGTTGCACGGAGGATATCGCCGCAAAATTCCCGCAACACGGTCAGCCTTTCTGGCGTGAAAGATCTCAATGCGATGGTTTGGCGCCTTTCCCTTCTCCTCCGGGAAGAAAGGGCCGAAGGGCCGGAGAAGGGGGAAGGCGATGCCGAGCGATCTCATCCATATGTGCCGGCGGCATCCCCCTCATTCCGCTGCGGCGATCTTCTCCCCCGGGGGAGAAGGGAGATAGGGAAACGCTCACCCAAGGTTCGACGTCGAACCCCTACTCTTCCCCAGCCTTCTGGTTTTCCAGAATCATATAATCCAGCGGAAGCTGCGTCGTATATTTGATCTGCTCCATCGCAAAAGCGGAGGAGACGTCGCGGATTTCGATCTTGGCGATCATCCGCTTGTAGAAGGCGTCATAGGCGGCGATATCCGGCACGACGACGCGCAACAGGTAGTCGACATCGCCGCTCATGCGGTAGAACTCGACCACTTCCGGGAATTCGGCCACGACTTCCGAAAAGCGCTTCAACCATTCCACCGAATGCGAGGCGGTGCGGACAGAGACGAAGACCGTAACCTTCGTGTTGACCTTTACCGGGTCCAGAAGCGCGACGCGGCGGCGGATGACGCCGTCTTCCTCCATCTTCTGGATGCGGCGCCAGCAGGGCGTGGTGGACAGGCCGACCTTCTTGGCCAGATCCGCCACTGCCAAAGTCGAGTCTTCCTGCAGAAGGCGCAGAATTTTACGGTCCAGACGATCCATATCGACAATCCCTCGAATTAATTTTTCTCATATACCGCAATTTTGAATGATTGAAAGAAAATTGTTTCACGCTGTCAATCTCCTCACCGTGTTCCTGAGGAAAGGCAGCAGCTCCTCCTCGAACCACGGATGTCGTTTCAACCAACCGGTATTGCGCCAGCTGGGATGCGGTAGCGGCAGCACCGCCGGGCTGTCGGTCGCGGCGACGATACCGCGCCAGTTCTCCACCGTCTGCGTCAACGAAGGTCCGCGCAACCGCCCCAGATGCCAGCTCTGCGCATATTGCCCGATTGCCAGCACCAGCTCCACCTGCGGCATGGCGTCGATGGCCTGCTGTCGCCACGCGGGGGCGCATTCGCGGCGCGGCGGCAGGTCGCTGCCGCGCGCATCATAGCCCGGAAAACAGAAGCCCATCGGCACGATGGCGAAGCGGCTGGAATCGTAGAACGTGTCGCGGTCGACGCCGAGCCAGGCCCGCAGCCGGTCGCCGGAGGCGTCGTTGAAGGGCAGGCCGGTTTCGTGCACCCGCAGGCCCGGCGCCTGTCCGGCGATCAGGATGCGCGCGGTCGGGGAAAGCACGGCGACGGGCCGCGGCTCATGCGGAAGCCGGTCCGCCGGCCCGCGCAACGGATTGTCGCGACAGATGCGGCAGGCGGCGATCTCGGCGCTCAGGCGGACGATGTCTGCGGGTTTCATTGCGCCTCCTCGCGGCTGAACAGGTTGCGGATCCCCCCGAACATGCCTTCGTCTCCCTCCATGGCCGCGTGCTCGCGCCGCCAGTCGGCGGGGCGCTTGAAATCACCGGCCCAAAGGCCGCGGCCGGCAAGCCGCGCCTGCGCTTCCTCCAGCCCGTAGCCACCGTAGGAAACGGCCAGCCCCTCGCGCACCATCAGCGCCGCCGGATCCTGCTCGCCCGTGCGGCAGGATACCAGCAGGCGGCGATATCGGTCGCGCTCGGCGCCGCGACAGGTCGTGTCGGCGCCGACCAGTTCCGCCAGCCGCGTCCGGGCCGCCTGTCCGCAGGGCCATGGCCTTTCCGAATTGCCGCAGCTCTGCTTCAGTTCCGGCGCATCCAGCCCGCGCAGCCGCAGGCGCTCGCCGGCCAGCGACAGCGTATCGCCGTCGACGATGACGAAGGCGCCGGCCAGAACCTGCTCGTTACGCTGCTGCAGCTTCATCGCAATCAGCCATAAAAGGAAGATCAGCGCGAAGGCGACGATCGCGTCGCGCCACAGGCGCGGTCGTTTTCTCAAATGCGGCATCCAATCCCAAACGAATCGTCACCCAAGATGGCAAACAAATCATTTCACGGCAGCATCTTCTTAAGGAATTGTGCTTAGGCTGAAAGAACTGTTCCGCATTCCGTTTCCGAGCACCATGAGTCAAGGCGTCAGCTCCCAGACCGACAAGAATATCGTCGATCTTTCCCGCAGCCATAAGAACAAGGCTGTGGCGAAGGCTGTCAAAGCCACGCGCGAACGCCTGCAGACCGGAAACGCCACCACCCAGCATTTCGACCGCGAAATGATGGTGATGCATCTGACGGCCATGCTGCAGGGAGCGACGGTCGTTCCGATCCTGGTGCTGCTGATCACCGCCATCGGCACCTATTTCAACCAGCAGCTCAATCTGATCGGCTGGGCCTTCCTTGCACTCAGCTTCCATGCCGCCAACATCCTGATCGCGCGCCGCGCCAAGGCCCGCGAGATGACGCCGGAATCGGCGCGCAAATGGCGGCGTTACCTGCTGGCGGGCCAGGTGCTGAACGGCGGTGGATGGGCTTTGTTCGCCCTGCAGCAATGCCAGTTCTGCGGTGGCAACAGCTATGTGCTGTTCAAGGGCGCGGGGCTTCTGATCGCACTTTCGGCCGCCTCGCTGGCCAACACCATGCTGCGACGGGCGGTGATGTTCGGCTTCGCGCCGGTCGCGCTGGCGCTCGTCGCCAAGGCGGGACTGAGCCGCGACGTGCCGGATATCGGCCTGCTGGCGATGTTCGCCATCGCCTTTGCTTTCTTCATCTATGTCAGCGACCGCATGTTCCTGACCAATCGCAGCCTGCTCTCCTTCCAGTCGGAAAAGGATGACCTGATCGCCGAGCTGGAAGTCGCCAAGTCGATGTCCGACGAGGCCCGTCGCCGGGCCGAAGAGGCGAATCTTGCCAAATCCCGTTTCCTCGCCTCGATGTCGCACGAATTGCGCACGCCGCTGAACGCCATCCTCGGCTTTTCCGAGGTGATGGCGACAGAGGTGATGGGGCCGCTCAACAATCCGATCTACAAGGAATACACCAACGACATTCACCGCTCGGGCCAGCACCTGCTGAACCTGATCAACGAGATCCTCGACCTCTCGCGCATCGAGGCCGGCCGCTACGAACTGAACGAGGAGCCGATCTCGCTGCTGGAAATCTGCGAGGATTGCATCGGCATGGTGCAATTGCGCGCCCGCGCCAAGAACATCGCCATCCAGTCGAATGTCGAGCCGAACCTGCCGCTGGTCTGGGCGGACGAAAAATCCATGCGGCAGGTGATCCTCAATCTTCTGTCGAATGCCGTGAAATTCACGCCGCAAGGCGGCGAGGTCACCGTCAAGGTCGGCTGGACGGCCGGCGGCGGCCAGTACATTTCGATCAAGGACAACGGCCCAGGCATTCCCGAAAACGAAATCCCGGTCGTGCTCTCAGCCTTCGGCCAGGGCTCGATCGCCATCAAGAGCGCCGAGCAGGGCACCGGCCTCGGCCTGCCGATCGTTCAGGCCATCCTTGCCAAGCACAACGGCCAGTTTCATCTCAAATCGAAGCTGCGCGAGGGTACCGAGGTCATCGCCATCCTGCCCGCCAAGCGCGTGCTGCAATCGCTGCCTGCGGTCGAGGAAACCCAGGCCGTCGAGCGCCGCCGCCGCAGCTTCGCGTAAATTTACGCGAACAGGTGGATGGTGACAGTGACCAGCGCGTAAAGGCTGGCGCTTAGGATCGTGCAGAGGACGGCGAATGAACCGAGATCCTTGGCATGTTTGCCGACGGACGAAATCTCCGGCGAGATGCGATCGACAAGTTCCTCGATGGCGGTATTGATCGCCTCTATCGCAAACAGCGCCAGGAACAGGACGGTCACGACCATGAATTCGCCGGCGCTGGCCCCGACCAGCAGGAAGATCAGCAGGATGGCGACGAAGAAGCCGAGTTCCTGCCGGAAGGCGGCTTCCTGCAGCAGGCGCAGGAAGCCGTCGCGCGAATAGCTGGCGGCGGCGAAGAAATGGCTGATGCCGGTCTTTTTCTCGAAGGGCGCTGTGCTCACGTCATGTACTTTCTGCTGCAGGCGGCGCTTGTCGCCCGGCTCCGTTGGCATGGCTTGCCGTTGCGCATAGCGATTCGAGGGCGAAGGCGCAAGCGCGGGCGCGTGTCGCCACGCCGCGCGCCTACCGTAAAAAACATCAGCCCTTGTTGCTGACCCCGGCGCTTTCGAAGGTCGCCATGCCGGAATGGCAGGCGGCGGCGGCCTTGACGATGCCGGCGGCAAGCGCGGCACCCGTGCCTTCGCCGAGCCGCATGCCGAGCGCCAGCAGCGGCGTCTTGCCAAGCTTTTCGACGGCCTGCAGATGGCCGGGCTCGGCCGAGACATGGCCGATCAGGCAATGATCGAGCGCCGAGGGGTTGGCGGCCTTGAGGATGGCGGCCGCGGCGGTGGCGACATAACCGTCGATCAGCACCGGCACCTTCTGCATGCGTGCGGCGAGGATCGCGCCGGCCATGGCGGCGATTTCACGGCCGCCGAGGCGGCGCAGCACTTCCAGGGGATCGGAGAGGTGGTCCTTGTGAAAGGCGACGGCGGTCTCGACCGCGCGAACCTTCTTCTCCAGCAGTTCGCCATGCGAACCGGTGCCGGGGCCGACCCATTCGGCCGCCGTGCCGCCGTATAGCGCATAATTGATCGCGGCGGCGATGGTGGTGTTGCCGATGCCCATTTCGCCGATACACAGCAGATCGGTGCCGCCGGCAATCGCCTCCATGCCGAAGGCCATGGTGGCGGCGCAATCGCGCTCGGAAAGCGCCGGCTCGCAGGTGATGTCGCCAGTCGGATAATCCAGCGCCAGGTCGAAGACCTTCAGGCCGAGATCATGGGCGATGCAGATCTGGTTGATCGCCGCGCCGCCGGAAGAGAAGTTTGCGACCATCTGCTTGGTCACTTCAGGCGGAAAGGGCGTGATGCCGTGGCGGGTGACGCCGTGATTGCCGGCGAAGATGGCGACCAGGGGCCGGGTAACAGCCGGCGCGCGGCCGCTCCAGGCGGCCAGCCAGAAGGCGATTTCCTCGAGACGGCCGAGCGCGCCCGGCGGCTTGGTGAGTTGGGCGTCACGCGCGCGCGCCTCCGCCAGCGCCTTCACATCGGGGCCGGGGAGCTCCCGCAACAGCGCACGAAAATCGTCGAAGGGAAGGCCGGTCACGCTCATGGGGATATCCTTGTCTGTGCTCGAAGCAATGGAACGAAGCCGTCGCCGTCTATAAAGGAGCCTGACGAAAATCGCCAACTGCAAAAGCGGCTGCCATTGTCGCAGACGGAGGGCGGGTATGGAAGGAAGCCGCTGCCTTGAAATTCCTGAGCTGCGAAGAGGAAGCAGGATAGCTCCATAGTGCTCCTCGGTGCCGAAAATCCCTTCTCCCCGAGGGGGGAAGGGGTTTTGGAGCAGCGCTCGGCTCATATGCGATGAGGTTGCCGGAAGGGATAGGCGGCGACAGTCTTGCTCTTGCTTTACGGCTTCTCCAGGCGCGCCAGCAGCGACGACGTGTCCCAGCGATTGCCGCCCATGGCCTGCACGTCGCCGTAGAACTGGTCGACCAGCGCGGTGACCGGCAGGGTTGCGCCGTTGCGGCGGGCTTCGGACAGCACGATGCCGAGATCCTTGCGCATCCAGTCGATGGCGAAGCCGAAATCGAATTTGCCTTCGTTCATCGTCTTGTGGCGGTTTTCCATCTGCCACGAGCCGGCGGCGCCCTTGGAGATCACCTCGATCAGCCGCTCGACGTCGAGACCGGCGCGCTTGGCGAAATGGATGCCTTCCGACAGGCCCTGCACCAGCCCGGCGATGCAGATCTGGTTGACCATCTTCGAAAGCTGGCCGCTTCCTGCCGGCCCCATCAGCCCGACCATGCGCGCATAGGCGTCGATCACCGGCCGCGCTTTCTCGAAGACTTGCGGCTCGCCGCCGCACATGACGGTCAGCACGCCGTTTTCGGCGCCGGACTGGCCGCCGGAGACCGGCGCATCGATGAAACGGCAGCCACGGGCGCGGGCGGCGGCGTCGAGTTCGCGGGCAACTTCGGCGCTGGCCGTGGTGTTGTCGATCAGGATGGCGCCTGGCTTCATAGTGGAAAGGACGCCGTCGGCGCCGGTGGTGACCTGGCGCAGGTCGTCGTCGTTGCCGACGCAGGTGAAGACGAAATCGGCGTCGCGCGCCGCTTGCGCCGGCGTCGGCGCCGATGCGCCGCCATAGATCTTGGTCCAGCTTTCCGCTTTGGCGGCGGTGCGGTTATAGACCGTCACGGCATGGCCGCCCTTGTTCCTCAGGTGTCCCGCCATCGGAAAACCCATCACGCCGAGGCCGATGAACGCCACATTTGCCATTGGTCATGCTCCTCTTGATAAACTTCAGCCGCGCAGGCGGGCGATGACCAGATGGCCGGGGGTCGGATTGCCGTCCTGCATGCGCACATTGATGTCGGTCACCTCGACCACATCGAAGCCGGTCTCGTCGAGCCGTTGGCGGACATAGGATTCGGCATGCGCAAAACGCTGGTGCGGGCCGACCATGTAGGGCCGCTCACCGAGCACGTCGGCCGGCAGGGTCTCGGAGGAGAAGATCAACAGGCCGCCGGGCGTCATGTTTTCGGCCGCGCCGAAGAACAGCGGCTCCAGCGCCCCGAGATAGGGCAGCACGTCGGTGGCGGTCACGATGTCGAATGGCTCGTCGTCATTGTCCTCGAGGAAGTCTTCCAGCTCGGCGACGTAGAGCGTTTCGTAGAGTTCCTTTTCATGGGCGAGCTCGACCATGTTTTCGGAAATATCGATGCCGGTCATGTCCTCGACCATGTCGGCCAGCGCTTCACCGGTAAGGCCGGTGCCGCAGCCGAGATCGAGCAGGCGCTGGAAGGGGCCGAGCTTCAGTGCCTGCAGACGCTGCCGCACCATCATCGGCACGGCATAGCCGAGTTGCTCGACGAGCACGTCCTCAAACACTTCGGCATGCTGGTCGAACAGGGTTTCGACATAGGCATCGGGTGCCTTGGGCGGCGTCCCGCCGCGCCCCATGGCGGCGATGCGCACGGCCGCACCGCCGTGATCCTCGGGATCGATCTCCAGAACCTGGCGATAGGCCGCGACTGCGGCGTCGATGTCGCCGGCCTTTTCCAGCGCCAGCGCCTGGTTATAGGCTTCCGCCAGGGCTTCCTCGTCGATCTTCGTCATTGCCGCACGCTCCGTAAACCGTTTTCGATGGTCTAAAGAGCGTGGGTGGGAATGGCAAGGACAAGACGGTTCAATGCAGGATGAATTCGCCCTTCAGCGCCCGCCATTCGCCGGCGGAGATCAGCCTGCGGTGAACGTAACGCACCGAATGCAGCGGCCCTTCCAGCGTTTCCTCCCAGAATTTCAGGAAATGGCGCATTTCCGGAAAGTCCGGAGCGAGGTCGTAATGCTGCCAGACATAGGTCTGGAGGATCGCCGGATGGTCCGGCATACGGTAGAGGATATGGGCCGTGGTTACCCCGTAGCCCTTCAGTTGCAGTTCCATGTCCTTACTCATGACGGCCTCGCTTTCAAAGTTGCCGCAGTCGTGGGCTGCATCCTTGAAAGAGAACACGAACACGGTTAACCGAAGCTTTACACTAGGACCATAATAGCACATTTAACGTTTGAATTCAAATGCTTGGCAGCATTCATTTGAGAGTGCTGCAAGGTGCTCAGCGCTTGAGATGACGGGTCAATCGCGCCTCGATCGCCGCCCAGGCATGGCGTAGCAGCTCAACGATCGAGAGATAGAAGATCGCTGCCCAGAGATAGGCCTGGTAGTCGAAGGTGCGCGAGAAGGCGTAGCGCGTCTGGCCCATGAGGTCGAGCACTGTGACGACGGCGACGATGGCCGAGCCCTTGATCATCAGGATGATCTCGTTGCCATAGGGGCGCAGCGCCACGATCAGCGCCTGCGGCAGCACGATCTTGCGGAAGGTGACCGAGGCGGGCAGGCCGAGCGATTGCGCGCCTTCGAATTGTCCCTTGGGCACGCTGAGGATCGCGCCGCGTAGGATTTCCGCCTGATAGGCGGCGGTGTTCAGCATCATCGACAGCATGCCGCAATACCAGGCCTCGCGGAAGAACCACCACAAGCCGACCGCTTCCAGTTGCGGTCGGAAACTGCCGAAGCCGTAGTAGATCAGATAAAGCTGCGCCAGAAGCGGCGTGCCGCGAAAGACGTAGACATAGCCGTAGGCCAGCGCGTTGAGGAAGCGATTGCTCGACATGCGGGCGAAGGCGATCGGCAGCGACAGCAGAGCCCCCAGCGCCAGCGAAACTCCGACCAGCGACAGCGTCACCCACAGGCCGGACAGATAGCGCGGCCCGTAGCGGGTGAATTTTTCGACGTCCCAGCCGGAGACGATCATGTAGACAAGGGCGACGCCAAGCAGGGCCCACAGCGTCAGCAGCACGACGCCGGTGATGCGGCTGGCGCTGACCGGCTTTATCGCCACCGCCGGCGCCGGGCGCGGCGGGATCAGTTCCTGAACATAGCTCATCGGCGTTTCTCCGAGCGATAAGCCCATTTTTCGATATGGCGCAATCCGTAGGAGGAAATGATCGCCAGCAGCAGGAACAGGATGCAGGCCAGTACATAGAAGAAGAAGGCTTCCTTGCTGACCTTGGCGGCGACGCCGGTCTGGCGAAGGATATCGGAAAGGCCGATGATCGAGACGAGGGCGGTGTCCTTCAGCAGGTTCATCCAGAGATTGCCGAGGCCGGGCAGGGCGATGCGCACGAGCTGCGGCAGGATGACCAGCCCCATGGTGTGGGCGCGGCGCAGGCCCAGCGCATCGCCGGCCTCGTATTGCCCGTAAGGGATCGCCTTGAAGGCCGAGAGCAACACTTCCGAGCAATAGGACGAGAACACCACCGACAACGCCACCATGCCGGCGAAGAAGGCGTTGATCTCGATGCGCTCGTCATACCCCAGCGCGGCGAAGGCGGACTGGATAAGGATCTGTGCGCCGTAATAGACGATGAACAGCGTCAGCAGTTCCGGCAGGCCGCGGAAGATGGTGGTGTAGATGCCGGCTGCCAGCCGCAGCACCTTGTCCTCCGCTTGCAGCGCCAGCGCCATGAAGAACCCGATGGCGAGGCCCAGCGGCAAGGTCGCCAGCGCCAGCGATATCGTCACCTTGACGCCGAAGGCGATCTCGTCACCCCAGCCGGCATCGCCGCAGGCCACCACCGTCGAGGAACCGAACAGGCTGAACACGCCCACCGGACCGCAGAACGGATCGAAAACATAGGAAATCCAGGCCCAGAACGAGCCCAAGGCGGAGAACGGTCCGCTCATACCATATATCCCCTTTGCGGTTGGGTCCGCATTTTGATTGATCTTTCTCTCTCATACGCCGATGGCGGAAGATTGCATCTCCCGCCATCGAACGCTTGCTTCTTCGAAACCGAATCAGCCGCCGTAGACGTCGAAATCGAAATACTTCTTGTTGATTTCCTCATACTTGCCGTTGGCGCGGATCGCCTTGATGGCCGCGTTGAACTTTTCACGCAGCGCGTCATCGCCCTTGCGGATGGCAATGCCGGCGCCCTGGCCGTTGATCTTGATGTCGATCGGCAGCGGCGCGAGCAGCTTGCAGCAAGCGCCGTCCGTGGTCTTCAGCCACTGCGACAGCACCACGATATCGTCGACCACGGCGTCGACGCGGCCATTGGCGATGTCGAGCTTGTATTCGTCGGCGGTCGGATAAAGCTTCGGCTCCGACTTCTTCATGTGGGCTTCGACGTAGTTGGCATGGGTGGTGCCGGACTGCACGCCGATCGTCTTGCCGGCCAGCGATTCTTCCGAGGCATCCTTCAGCGGCGAATCCTTGGGCACGACGATGGCCGGCGGTGTGTTGTAATACTTGTCGGTGAAATCGACCTTCTGCTTGCGCTCGTCGGTGATCGACATCGAGGCGATGATGGCGTCGAACTTCTTGGCCTGCAGGGCGGGGATGATGCCGTCCCAATCCTGGGTGACGAACTCACAGGTCACCTTCATTTCGTCGCAGAGCGCCTTGGCGATGTCGATGTCGAAGCCGGTCAGCGTGCCGTCGGATTCGAGGTTGTTGAAGGGCGGGTAGGCGCCTTCCGTCCCGATGATCACCTTTTCGCCCTCGGCAAGGGCGTTGCCGGCGAAAAGGGACAGGGCGGCGAGGGAGGCCGCAGCCAGAAGGCGAGTGGCGATACGGGCGGTTCTTTTCTCCGGTCGCCAAATGGGTGCGGGCTTGGACCCGCCGGTTACGATATTCCCGCGCCTTGCGAGAAAAGCAACAGAAAATAGGTCGCAGGCGAAAGCCGTCCACGCCGGTCCTGCAACGATGCCAGAGGCCGTTTTGGGAACGATCGCGTCGCTTATGCGTTGGCCGTGACGCAAAATCGTCATTCATCGCCGGTTAAGTCGCCGTTCGATAGCCATGAAGAGCGATCAAGAGAAAACCGCCGCGCGCAAGATGCGCGGCAGATGACGAACCTTCGCAAGAAGAGGAAGATAGATGACGCTTCGATCCAGACTGTTCGCCGGTGTTGCCCTGCCGCTCCTGTCGGTGGCGATGACGGTCCAGCCGGTTTTAGCCGCCAACGGCCAGCAATCTTTCGAGCTCGCCCAGGCGAGCGACGAGCAGCAGCCGCAAATCCTGCCCGAGGAGCAGCCGCAGGCTCAGACGGAAGAACAGCCTGCCGAACAGAAGCACAAGAAGCGGCACGCCGAAGAACAGGCCCCCGCCGAAGAGCAGGCCCCGCCGCAACCGGAACCCCAGGCGCCAGCCGAGCAGCCGGCCGCCGCGCCGCAGCCCGAAGCCCAGGCACCGGCCGAGCAGCCCTCCGCTGCGCCTCAGCCGGAAGCGGCTCCTGCCGAGCAGCCCGAACAGGCGGCGCCGCGCAAGCACAAGAAGCAGCCGGCCGAAGAGCAGGCGCCGGCGGTAGAACCGGCCGCGCCGCAGCCCGAGGCGCAGGCGCCCGCCGAACAGCCCGCTGCCGAGCCGCAGCCGGAAGCGGCCCCGGCCGAACAGCCACAGCAGGAAGAGCAGCCGACTCACAAACGCCACAAGCAGCAGGCCGAAGAGCAGCAGGAGCAAGCGCCGCAGCGCAAGCACAAGAAGCCCCAGCCGGAACCGGAGGCCCAGGCACCCGCCGCGCCGCAGCCGGCCGAACAGCCGCAAACGACCCCGGCCGATCAGCAACAGCCGGCCGCGCCGCAGCCCGAGACCCAGCAGCCCGCAGAGCAGCCACAGACGCCAGCGCCTGCCCAACCGACCCCCGAGCCGCAGACGCAGGGTGAAAACAGCGCTGCTGCGCCCGCCCCGCATGCAGCTGCCCAGCAGCCGGCCCCGCCGATCGTCGACAAGCGCACGGTCGAGGAAAAGAAGGCGATTGCCGCCGATCCTTCGAAGACCGACGAGACCGTCGTCCTGCCGGTAAACAATGGCGCCGCCGTGCTCGACAGCGACAAGGATGCGGACAATCGCGGCGGCCAGTCCGCCCGCGACGAACGCCGCCGCCAGCGCGAAGCACAGCGCGGCGAGCAGGCCGCGCCCCCGCCGAAGAACGACGCCGAGGCTCAGGCCGCCGCGCCGCAGGTGAACGCGGAGCAGTTGCGCAAGCAGATCGAGGAAAAGGGCCAGCGCATCGACAAGGCCCCGCAATTTGCCCTTCCGGCCGTCATAGAGGGCGGTGCCGCCATGCAGTCGGGCGCCGACGGCCAGAATGCCGGTGGCGGTCGAGATCGCCGCAACCGTCAGGACGGAGAAAGCGGCAATACGACCATCAACAACACCACCAACACAACCAACAATGTCGTCATCCTGCAGCAGAACGACAATCGCACCGTGCTGCGCGTCGACAACCACATGGTGGTGCGCGGCGACGATCGTCCGCGCCTCAGCCGCGACGCCGAGGAAACCCACTACGACCGCCTGCCGCGCGGCCGTTATCGCGAAACCATCGAGCGGCCGAATGGCGTGCGCCTGATCACCATCTACAATCAGTATGGCGATATCATCCAGCGCTCGCGCATCGGCTCGGACGGCGAGGAATATCTGCTGGTATATGCTCCCGATGCCGACCGAGACCGTCCGCCTGTCGTCTATGACGCCGGTCGCGACTTGCCGCCGATGCGCCTGACGGTGCCGGTCGAGGACTACATCATCGACACATCGAGCGAGCCGGATCGCGACTACTACGACTTCCTCGCCGAGCCGCCGGTCGAGCGCGTCGAGCGCACCTATTCCATCGACGAGGTGAAGTATTCCGCTCGCCTGCGCGACAAGGTGCGTCGTATCGACCTCGATACCATCACCTTTGCCACCGGCAGCGCCGAGGTGCCGATGAGCCAGGCGCGCACGCTGCGCCAGGTGGCCGATGCGATCCAGAAGGTACTGAAGCGCGATCCGGGGGAGACCTTCCTGATCGAAGGCCATACGGATGCGGTGGGCTCCGACCAGTCGAACCTGATCCTCTCCGACAAGCGCGCCGACTCGGTCGCCTCTCTACTGACCGAGGTCTACGGCATCCCGCCGGAAAACATGACGACGCAGGGCTATGGCGAGCGTTACCTCAAGGTGCGCACCCAGGCCGCCGAGCAGCAGAACCGCCGCGTCACCATCCGCCGCGTGACACCGCTGGTCCGCCCGGTCGCCAAGAACTGATCTGCCGGGAACGTGATGCCCGGCACGAAGCGCCGCCGGTTTCCGGCGGCGTTTTTCGTCCCGGCAGATTGACGGTAACGGCGATGAAATCGGCGATCGCCATGGTGTCGTCGAGATCGAAGACCGGCAGGTCGATATCTGCGACGGCATGATCGGCGGCGATGGCGACGATATGGGGATCGCTCGGTGCCAGCGGCGTCCGGTTGCTGGCCTCCAGCCGCCGCGCCTCGATCTTAGGGATCGGCTCGCGCTTGTAGCCCTCGATCAGCACCAGGTCGCAAGGGGCGAGGCGGGCAAGGATCTCCTCGAAACTCGGCTCCGGCGCGCCGCGCAATTCATGCATGATGGCATAGCGCGTTCCGGAGACGATGGTGACCTCGTGCGCCCCGGCCTGTCGATGGCGGTAGCTGTCGGCGCCGACCTTGTCGATGTCGAAATCGTGGTGGGCGTGCTTGATGGTCGAGACCTGGAAACCCCTCCGGGTGAGTTCGGCGACGATGCGCACCGCAAGCCCCGTCTTGCCCGAATTCTTCCAGCCGGAAATGCCGAAAATGCGACGCTCGGTCATGCCATGCCTCGTTCCAGAAATTGCTGTGCCCGTGCGAAATCCGCAGGCGTATTGACATTGAAGAAGGGATCGAGCCCGCTGGGAAGCTCTGCGAATTCGACAATCCGCGCATTGTGGCGATCGAGAAAGCCGCGAATGCTGCGGCGCTCGTCATCCAGCACGAAGCGGCGCAGATCGTTCGCCAGCGCCACCGGCCAGAGTCCGAAAACCGGATGATCGCGCCCTTGCGAGGCCGCGACTGCGATTGTCTCGTCGCCGTCGAGGGCATCCGCCAGCCGCGCCGCGAGATCGGCGGGAAAGAAGGGACTGTCGACCGGAACGGTCAGCACATGCGTCGCATCGGGGCCGAGCCGCGCCTCCAGCCCCGCGAGAATGCCGGCGAGCGGCCCGAGATGGCCGGTCAGGCTGTCGGGAAGGCGGGGCAGGCCGCTGTCAAGTTCAGGCGGGCCGTTCAGCGCCAGAGACGTCACCTGTGGCCGTAGCCGTGCCGTGATGTGGCCGAGCAGCGTCGTGCCGCCGAAGGCCAGCAGTGCCTTGTCGCTTCCCATGCGGCGCGATTGGCCGCCGGCCAGGATCAGGCCGGGCGGCTTATGCAGCAAGTTCTGTTTCACCATACCCCCTCGATTTTATGGATGGCGCAGACGGAAAACTTTTTGTCGGCTTTGGCCGAAGCATCGGCCATGTCGGCAAAAGCTCTTTTAAAACAAAAGCTTTTGCAAGAATTTTTAATCCTTCCTCAATTCTCTTGGCGCAGCCTCGCTGCATCGCTCTTGCATGAGGCAAGATCTGACTGGATCCGCTTGGGCCGAGCGATGATCTCCCGGCTCCGGATCATGCGTCGGCAGAGGTCACCCCTTGTTTTCCATTGATCGTCTTTTGCAAAGCCGCCGAATCGTCACCAAGGTGCTGCTGTTCGTGGTGCCTTTCGTCGCCCTGATCACCGGGGTCGGCCTTGTCGGATATTATACCGCGACGATGCTCAACGGTCACATGACCGTGACACGCTCGACCATCGAGAATATCGGCGATTTCGAAAACCTGCAGGCGAGCTTGCTGAATTTCACCGGCGCGCCGGCCGAAGACAGCCGCGCCGCGCTGACGGAGGCGATCGACCGGCAGGAAAACGGCATCCGGGTTCTCGAGGGCCTGTTGACCGGCGACGATCAGCGCAAGGCGCTGGAACGGGTGACCGGCCTCGGCACGCGGATGCGCGAGCAGGCCGAGGCGCTGTGGACGATCAAGACGCAACGCGACGGCATCGACCATGACATGCTCGCCGGCCTCGAATCGCTCGGCGGCTACGCCGACGCTGCCAAGAACCAGATCGACGTCATCCGCACCGAGTTTTCCGACAAGGAAGCCTTCGCCAAGGGCTTGTTGTTCGACGCCTCGGCTTTCAAAAGCCTGTCGGACCGCATGGCCAAGGTGCGCATCGCGATTTCGAAGGAAACCGATCCGGCCGCGCAGATGAAGGCCGCCGGCACCTATGTGCCCGCCCTTGCCAAGGAACTGGCCAAGGTCGACGACCTTCTCTCGGCCAAGGGGCGGGAGGCGGTCAAGCCGGTCGTCGATCTTCAGGCAAAGCTCGATGCCGCATTGAAGGGCAAGGATGCCGCCGCGATCCTCGCCGCACTGTCGGCCTTCCCGGCGCTGGAGCAGAAGCTGGCGGAAAAGGCGATCTCCAATTCGAACACCGCCGCCGAGCGTTTCGTCGGGCTCGACAAGGATGTCAGCCAGTTGCGCGATCTCCTGCAGTTCGTCGACCAATCACTTCAATCCATCGCCAAGCTCCGCCTCGACGTCAACCAGATGCGCGTGCAGCTCAGCACGGAAGCGCGCGAAGTGGTGATGGCGGACCTGGCGGAACTGACCATCTCCAGTTCCGTCATTTCCCAGCTCGGCTCCAAGAACAGCACGATGCGCGATTTCGCCGGAAAGGTGACGCCGATCGTGCAACTGATCGACCATTCTTCCACCGAAATGCTGCTGGCTTCCGCCAACTGGCAGGCGGCGCGCGGCGCCACCGTCGATATCCTCAACGCCGCCATGGCCGATCTCAAGAGCTTCGTCAGCGATGCGCAGGAACTCGGCAAGGAAGACAGTGAGCGTTCCGCCAAGGTATCTGTCGTGGCGATGGTGCTCGGCACGCTGCTCGCCATCGCGGGCGGCCTGATGCTCGTCGAGAGCCTGCGCGGGCCGCTGAAGCGGGTCAACGAGACCATGACGCGTCTGGCGAAGGGCGATCTCGACGTCGCCATCGACGGCCGCGACCGTGGCGACGAGATCGGCGACATGGTGCGTTCGGTCGCCGTCTTCCGGGACAATGCGCTGGAAAACGTCCGGCTGGAGCAGGAGGCCGCCGCCGCCCGCGAGGCGAGCGCGGAGGAGGCCGCCCGCCGCGCGGCCGAGCGTGCCCGCATTGAGGCGGAACAGAAGCAGGCGCTCGCCGCCCTCTCCGACGTGCTGCAGAAACTCGCCGCCGGCGATCTGCAGGAAGGCATGAGCGACGAATTGTCGGCCGATTTCATCGAGATGGCCCATACCTACAACAATGCCGTCGGCGCGCTGCGCCACACACTGTCCGACGTGCGCGCCACCACCGAGGAAATTCGCGGCGGCACAGGCAATCTCGCCGCTTCCGCCGACGATCTCGCCCGCCGCACCGAACAGCAGGCGGCGGCGCTGGAGCAAAGCTCGCGGGCGTTGCGCCATCTCAGCGATGTCGTGCGCTCCACCGCCGACAGCGCCCGACGCACTTCGCAAACCGTCAACGACACCCAGGGGCATGCCCAGCGCTCCGGCGAGATCGTCGCCCGCGCCGTCCATGCCATGGGCGAGATCAACCAGTCCTCGGAAAAGATCGCCACCATCATCGGCGTCATCGACGAGATCGCTTTCCAGACCAACCTGCTGGCGCTGAACGCCGGCGTCGAGGCGGCCCGTGCGGGCGAGGCCGGGCGCGGTTTTGCGGTCGTGGCGCAGGAGGTGCGGGAACTGGCGCAGCGCTGCGCCGGTGCGGCGCGCGAAATCAAGGGCCTCATCCAGGCCAGCTCCGCCCAGGTGCAGAGCGGCGTGACGCTGGTCGAGGAAACCGGCGGGGCGCTGTCGGTCATCATCAACCATGTGAGCGAGGGGCAGCAACTCGTCCCCGCGATCTCGGCCGCCGCCAGCGAGCAATACACCGGCATCAGCGAGGTCAGCAAGGCGGTACAGGAGGTTGAACTGATTACCCAGCAGAACGCCGCCATGGTCGAGGAAAACAATGCCGAGATCCACGGCCTGCGCCAGCGCGTCGGCCTGCTCGCCGATGAAATCGACCGCTTCCGGATCAGCGACCACCAGATCGATCTCGGCCATCACGGCGAGCGGCGTTGGCAGAACACCGCCGCCTGATACCGAAATTGAAAACGGCCTCTTCGGAGGCCGTTTTCATATCGACAAGCCGGCGGGCTCCCTCATGACGTCATCTTTGGGCGCGGAGCGCGACAAAGGAGAGGGATCGACCTTTCATTCTTACTGAAGCTGCGGCTTCTGCAGGAAGGCGTTGCGGTCGGCGGATTTGACGCGTACCCAGGCGTCACGCCCGTCGCGAATGACGCGCATGGGAATTTCGACGCCGGCCGGGCCGCTGTCCCAGACCTTGCGGTAGAAATCGGCAAGGCCGCCGACTTCACCGTCGCGGATTTCCGAAATGACGTCGCCGCGCTTGAGGCCGGCAAGCTGCGCCGGGCTGTGGTCGGCGACGCTCATTACCACCACGCCGCCGCTGGCTTCCGCCGAGAAGGCGCCGAGCCAGGGGCGAGGGGCGCGATTCACCTGGCCGGTGTTGAGCACGTCGTCGAGGATCGGCGCCAGCAGGTCGATCGGCACGATCATGTTGATGTCCGCGACCTCGCCGCCGCGACTCATCTGCAGCCGCAGCGAGCCGATGCCGACCAGCCGCCCTTCGGCATCGATGAGCGCCGCTCCGCCCCAGGAGGGGTGGGCTGGGGCGATGAACAGAGCGTCGTCCAGCAGGTATTCCCAGTATCCGGCGAATTCCTGCCGCGCCACGATCCGGCTTTTCACCGCATGGCGACTGCCGTCGATGAGGGTGACGCTGTCGCCGATTTTGACGGCGGCGGATTCCGCGAACCTGACCGGGGGGACGTCGAGGGCGCCGAGCGCCTGGATGAGGCCGAAACCGGTTTCCTGGTCATAGGCCAGCGCATGGCCGGCGACGATGCGGCCGTCATGCAGTGTCAGCCAGACCTGCGTGGCTTCGGTGATCAGATAGCCGATGGTCAAGACGAGGCCGTTTTCGCGAATGACCACCCCACTGCCTTCGCGGTGGGTGCCGAGCGTCTTTGCGGTGTATGCGTTGTCGGGGATCGTCGCGCTGACGGCGACGATCGAGCGCTGAATGCTGTCGATATCCATGCCATCCATCCTGTCTTGCGGGCCGGCGTGGGAATGCCGCCCTTCTCTCATGTCATAGCTATGATCGAAGGCGGGCCGGAACAAGGGAAGGCGCCCACGCAAATCGCGCAACTGCACGTTTTTCTCACCGTTGCTCTGATCGTCCCGATCGCTGCGTCAGCCGCCGGTGACGCTCATATGGCGCGCGACGGCGGGTTTCTGGCGGGTGCGGTCGATGATGAAATCATGGCCCTTGGGCTTGCGGGTGATCGCCTCGTCGATCGCCGCCATCAGCAGAGCATCGTCGCCGGAGGCGCGCAAGGCGGAGCGCAGATCGGCGGCGTCGTTCTGGCCGAGGCACATGTAAAGCGTGCCGGTACAGGTCAGGCGCACGCGGTTGCAGCTCTCGCAGAAATTATGGGTCATCGGCGTGATGAAGCCCAGCCGCCCGCCGGTTTCCGCGACCTCGACGTAACGCGCCGGCCCACCGGTGCGATAAGGAATGTCGGTGAAGGTGAATTCTTCGGCCAGCCTTTCGCGCAGCACCGAAAGCGGCATGTACTGGTCGGTGCGGTCCTCGTCGATCTCGCCCATGGGCATGGTTTCGATAACGGGCAGGTCCATGCCGCGACCGTGGGCGAAGCGCAGCATCTCGGGAATTTCCCGGTCGTTGAAGTCCTTCAGCGCCACGGCATTGAGCTTGACCTTGATGCCTGCCTTTTGCGCCGCCTCGATGCCGGCCATCACCTTGTCGAAATCGCCCCAGCGGGTGATCTGGCGGAATTTTTCGGGGTTCAGCGTGTCGAGCGAGACGTTGATGCGGCGCACGCCGCAATCGTAGAGTTCGTCGGCGAAACGGGCGAGTTGCGAGCCGTTGGTCGTCAGCGTCAACTCTTCCAGGCGGCCTTCGTCGATATGGCGGCCGAGCGAGCGGATGAGATACAGGATATTCTTGCGCACCAGCGGCTCGCCGCCGGTCAGCCTGAGCTTGCGTACGCCCTTTGCGATAAAGGCGGAACAGAGTCGATCCAGTTCCTCCAGCGTCAGCAGATCCTTCTTGGGCAGGAATTGCATGGTCTCGGCCATGCAATAGGTGCAGCGGAAGTCGCAGCGGTCGGTGACCGAAACGCGCAGATAGCTCACCCGACGCCCGAACGGATCGATCATCGGCGATCTGTCCGCCGTCAGCGGCGCGCCTTGCGTCGGTCTTGTTATCGTATTCACACCCGGTCCTCCGTTAAGGTTATAATGTGTCCCTCGGATGCGGCATCGTCAAGGCAAAGAGCGGAAAACGGCGGCGCCAGTTTGCGCTTGCGCAGGGTTGCCGGGCAACGTACTCCTGTCTCGAATGGCATGAAAACGAAAGAGTTGGGAAGACGCATATGAGCACATCCTGGCCCACGGAACTGCGCGTTTCGAAGGACCGGCACCGGCTGATCGTCGCCTTCGACGACGGCGCCCGGTTCGATCTTTCGGCGGAACTGCTGCGGGTGCTGTCGCCATCGGCGGAAGTGCAGGGCCATGGGCCGGGGCAGAAGGTGACGGTTCCGGGCAAACGCAACGTTGCCATCCTGTCGGTCGCCCCGACCGGCAATTACGCCGTGCGCATCGGCTTCGACGACATGCACGATACCGGCATCTTCACCTGGACCTATCTGCGCGAACTCGGCGAAAAGGGCGAAGCGCTGTTTGCGGCCTACGAGCAGGAACTCGCCGACAAGGGCATGACCCGCGACCGAACCGAAAAGCCGCGCTGACGAAGGAAAGACCGATGGCCGTCGAGGGACACGCAACCGATCTTGCAAAAGTCGTCGTCCTCCTGGCGGCGGGCGTGGTGGCGGTGCCGCTGTTCAAGCGCATCGGGCTCGGTTCGGTGCTCGGCTATCTCGTGGCGGGACTGGCGATTGGCCCGTTCGGTTTCGGGTTCTTTTCCGATTCGCAGGCGGTGCTGCACATCGCCGAACTCGGCGTCGTCATGTTCCTGTTCGTCATCGGGCTGGAAATGCAGCCCTCGCGGCTGTGGGACATGCGCAAGGATATTTTCGGGCTCGGCGCCCTGCAGGTCGGCTGCTGCATCGCGGCGTTGACGGTGGTGGCGCATTTCCTGTTCGGTTATGCGCCGGTCATCGCCTTCGTCGCCGGCACCGGCTTCGTGCTGACCTCCACCGCCATCGTGATGCAGATGCTGCAGGAGCGCAACGCCGTTTCGGCGGTGAAGGGCCAGAAAATCGTCGCCATCCTGCTGTTCGAGGATCTCGCCATCGTTCCCTTGCTCGCCATCGTCGCGTTTCTGGGCGGCGGCGGCGAGGCGGTGGGGCTGACGGAGCGGCTGACCTCGATCGCCATTGCGGTCGGAGCGCTGGCGGCGCTGATCCTGGCCGGCCGCTATCTTCTCAATCCGCTGTTCCGGGTGCTGGCGGCGGCCAATGCCCGCGAGGTGATGACGGCGGCGGCGCTGCTGGTGGTGCTGGGTTCGGCGCTGGCCATGCAACTTAGCGGACTGTCGATGGCCATGGGCGCCTTTCTCGCCGGCGTGTTGCTGTCGGAATCGTCCTTCCGCCATCAGCTGGAGGCGGATATCGAGCCGTTTCGCGGCATCCTGCTCGGACTATTTTTCCTTGGCGTCGGCATGGCGATCGATCTTTCTGTCATCGCCAAAAACCTGCCGGTGGTGCTGGCCGGCGTCGTCGTGTTCATGACGGCCAAGGCGGGGCTGATCTACCTGGTCGCCCGCTTCGCCAAGGCGAGCCGCGCCGAGGCGCTGGAGCGGGCGGTGCTGATGGCGCAGGGCGGCGAATTCGCCTTCGTGCTCTATGCGGCGGCCCGCGCCGCCGGCCTGATCGACGGCGAGACCAATGCCATCCTCGGTGCGACCATCATCCTGTCGATGGTGCTGACGCCGCTGATGGTCATCCTGCATGATCGCTTCGCGCCGAAACCGCAGCCGGATACGGAAGGACTGTCCGGGCCGGAAAATGTCGAGGGCTCGGTGCTGATGGTCGGCTTCGGCCGCTTCGGTCAGATCGTCTCGCAGCCGCTGCTGGCCCGGGGCTATACCGTGTCGCTGATCGACAAGAATGCGGAATTCATCCGTGACGCCGCCGATTTCGGCTTCAAGGTCTATTACGGCGATGCCTCGCGGCCCGAGATTCTCCATGCGGCGGGGGCCGCGACCGCCAGGGCCATCCTGATCATGATCGACGACAAGGATGCGGCGCTGAAGATCGCCGAACACGTGCGCCATGAATATCCTCTGGTGCCGGTGCTGGCGCGCGCCTTCGATCGCGGCCATGCCATCGACCTCATCCAGGCGGGCGTCGATTTCCAGATGCGCGAGACGGTCGAATCCGCCTTCCGCTTCGGCGAGGAGACCCTGCGCGTGCTGGGGGAGGCTCCTGACGTTGCAGCCAGCATCGTCGAGGAGACGCGCGAAATCGACCGCCAGCGTTTCGAACTGGACCTGGTCGGCGGCATCTACGCCGGGCGCGCGCTCATTCGCGGCAATGCCCAGCCCGCCGACCTGGTGGCGGCGCGCACCGGTCGCGACCGCGCCGCCCGCGACGCCGCGCGCGAGGCGGCACAGGCCGCAGGCGCAGCCGAGACGCCCGGCTGAGCCGATCATTTCGAGAGGGAAAGGGAAACCGAATGAAGAGACTTGCACTGGCGGCGGCGGTCATGACCTGCGGCCTGTTGACGGCGGGGATAGCCCGCGCCGACCAATTGATCGAGCAATACGACGCCTATATCGGCGAGGACGATCTCTACAATTCCAGCGGCGCCCGGCTGACGCAGCCCTGGCAGGTCATCCGCCAGGATCGCGCCAATTACCATCGCTTCAACATCCGCCAGCGCGGCGACCAGGGCGACGGCTTCTTTGCCTCGGCCCGCAACCGCGATCTCGCCGAACGGATGATCAGCCGCGGCACCATCACCCGCCAGGCGGCGCGCGCCCTGGTGAGAGGCAATTGCAGCATTCATGTGGAAATCTATCGCGGCAGCGGCGGCGACTATATCGACGTCACCGTCTACTGATCGCCGAAACGGGATTGCGCGGCGGCGCCATCCGGGCACGTCGCGGCTATTTCTTGTAGATCAGCCAGCTCTTGACGAAGTCCTTCTTCATGCCTTCCTCGAAGCGCATCGTCCGGTTTCGTCCGGCGCTCTTGGCGCTGTAGAGGGCGACGTCGGCGCGGCTGTAGAGTTCGCCGGCATCGGCGGCTTCGGAGGCCATGCACAGGCCCAGCGAGATGGTGACGGGACCGTAATTGACGCCGGTCTTGGAATTCTTGAACGGTGTCGTTTCCAGGACGCGTCGGATACGCTCGCAGATCTGCAGGGCCTCGTCTTCCGTTTGGCCCTCGACGATGATGGCGAATTCCTCGCCGCCGGTGCGGGCGACGAAAACATCGCGGCGCAGATTGCTGCGAATGATGCTGGCGACGGTGGCAAGGATCTTGTCGCCAACCGGATGGCCGAACGTATCGTTGATCCGCTTGAAATGATCGATATCGGCGATGATGAGGCTGGTGAGGCTGAGCGCCATCGGATTGTCGTAGAGCGAGACCAGCTTGTCGTCGAAGGCGCGTCGATTGGCCAGCCGCGTCAGCGAATCGGTATTGGCGATACGCTTGTATTCGTCGAGTTCGCGACGGACCTGATCCATCTCCTCCGACTTGCGGGCGAAACCCTCGACCGTCTTTTCGCCATGGGCCATCGTGTCGCCGGTGGCTTCCTGCAGAAGCTGCACCGCGTTGCGCAACAGGTCGGCGCTGGTCGTGTGCTTGTTGTTGATGCGCTCATAGGTCTCGCCGAGCAGCTTGTTGTAGCTGTCGAGAGAAGTCTGCTCCTGGCGCAGGAGGCGCATCACGCCGTCGAGTTCGTTAATGAGCTTGATATGGGCCGCTTCGAAGATCCGGGCCTGCCCGTGAATGGCGTGCTGTTGGGCAATCGCGTCCAGTTCTTCCTGGGTCGCTCGGTTGCCCAATGCGGCGAGATCACGCGTCAGCGCAGGATTGGAGCCGATATAGGCTTCGTAAAACAACTCGTAGTTGCGAGGTATGGGAGCGACTCCCATGGTCCGCATCGCATACGTGATCTGTCCTGCGATGTCAGGGATCTGCGCTTTCAGCGCAGGTGCCGTCGTCATTTCGGCTGCTCCTAACTGCTTGCTCACAACCTGAATGAATCTGTTACCGCAGAAACCTTGTGAAATTGCTAATGCATTTGCCCAAGTTGTTTCCGACGAGAATTCATAGGGAAGTTCGCATTTTTGAAATGTCGAACTTTACTTTGTCCTAAAATAGTAAACAAACACTTGGGCCTTGCCGGACGCCGGGGCGGATTTTGCCTTGCCCGCCCCGTCGAAGAAGTCAGCTCAGATTCAATTCCTGGAAGAAGTCGTTGCCCTTGTCGTCGATGACGATGAAGGCGGGGAAATCCACCACCTCGATCTTCCACACGGCTTCCATGCCGAGTTCAGGATATTCGAGAACCTCAACCTTCTTGATGCAATCCTGCGCGAGACGCGCGGCAGGTCCGCCGATGGAGCCGAGGTAGAATCCGCCATGCGCCTTGCAGGCGTCGCGCACGCTGCGCGAGCGGTTGCCCTTGGCGAGCATCACCATCGAGCCGCCGAAGGACTGGAACTGGTCGACATAGCTGTCCATGCGCCCCGCCGTGGTCGGCCCGAAGGAGCCGGAGGCATAACCCGCCGGCGTCTTGGCCGGGCCGGCGTAATAGACCGGATGGTTCTTCATGTAGTCGGGCATGCCGAGACCGTTTTCGAGGCGCTCGCGGATCTTGGCATGCGCGAGGTCGCGGGCGACGATGATTGTGCCGGTCAGCGACAGGCGTGTCTTCACCGGATGGCGGCTAAGTTCGGCGAGGATGGCGCTCATCGGCTGGTTCAGGTCGATGCGCACCATCGAGCTGGAGAGCTTGGCCTCGTCGACCTCGGGCATGTACTTCGACGGATCGGTTTCGAGTTGTTCGAGGAAGATGCCGTCGCGGGTGATCTTGCCGAGCGCCTGACGGTCGGCGGAACAGGAGACGCCGAGGCCGATGGGGAGCGACGCGCCATGCCTGGGAAGGCGGATGACGCGCACGTCATGACAGAAATACTTGCCGCCGAACTGCGCGCCGACGCCGAGGTTCTGGGTCAGCTTGTGGATTTCGGCTTCCATTTCGAGGTCGCGGAAGGCATGGCCGCTTTCCGACCCTTGTGTCGGCAACCCGTCGAGATAGCGGGCGGACGCCAGCTTCACCGTCTTCAGCGTCATCTCGGCGGAGGTGCCGCCGATGACGATCGCCAGATGGTAGGGGGGACAGGCTGCCGTTCCCAGCGTCAGGATCTTCTCCTTGAGGAAGTCGATCATCCGGTCATGGGTCAAAAGCGAGGGCGTGCCCTGGTAGAGGAAGGTCTTGTTGGCCGAGCCGCCGCCCTTGGCCATGAACAGGAACTTGTAGGCGTCGGTGCCTTCCTCATAGAGGTCGATCTGGGCCGGCAGGTTGTTGCGGGTGTTCTTTTCCTCGAACATCTTCAGCGGCGCGAGCTGCGAATAGCGCAGGTTCTTGCGCTCGTAAGCGTCGAGCACGCCGCGCGCCAACGCATCGTAGTCGCCGCCATCGGTCCAGACGTTGCGGCCTTTCTTGCCCATGACGATCGCCGTGCCGGTATCCTGGCACATGGGCAGCACGCCGCCGGCGGCGATGTTGGCGTTCTTCAGCAAGTCATAGGCGACGAAGCGGTCGTTGTCGGTGGCCTCAGGGTCGTCGAGGATATGGGCGAGCTGGCTGAGATGGCCGGGGCGCAGCAGATGGTTGATGTCGGCGAAGGCGGCTTCGGCCAGCAGGCGCATGCCCTCCGGCTCGACGGTCAGGACGTCCTGGCCCTTGAACGTGTCGACCGAGACATGGTCGGAACTGATCTTGCGATAGGGTGTGGTGTCTTCGCTGAGCGGAAAAAGCGCATCTGCCATCGAAATAGCCTTCAAGGGTGGGAGATGGCGGTGGTTTACGCAGTCGAATTGCAAATTGCAATGAATCTAAAGAACGAAGACGGCCGCGTGGCCACGACCGTCTTCCTTTCATGCGAAGTATGGTTTCAACTCCTTCAACCGGGCTGGATCATCCGCTCGGGACGCACGATGGAATCGTACTGCTCGGCGGTGACGAGGCCGGTCTTCAGGGCCTCCTCGCGCAGCGTCGTGCCGTTCTTGTGGGCGGTCTTGGCGATTTTGGCGGCACTGTCGTAGCCGATGGTCGGGGCGAGCGCGGTGACCAGCATCAGCGAACGCTCGACACCATGACGGATATTGTCCTCGCGCGCCTCGATGCCGGTGACGCAATTGTCGGTGAAGGAGACGCTGGCATCGCCGAGCAACTGCACCGATTGCAGGAAGTTGGAGGCCATCACCGGATTGTAGACGTTCAGCTCGAAATGGCCCTGGCTGCCGGCGAAGGTCAGCGCCGCATGATTGCCGAACACCTGCACGCAGACCTGGGTCAGCGCCTCGCATTGCGTCGGGTTTACCTTGCCGGGCATGATCGACGAGCCCGGCTCGTTTTCCGGCAGCGCAAGCTCGCCGAGACCGGCGCGGGGGCCGGAGCCGAGCAGGCGGATGTCGTTGGCGATCTTGAACAGGGCGGCAGCCGCCGTGTTGATCGCGCCATGGGCAAAGACCATGGCGTCATGGGCAGCCAGCGCCTCGAACTTGTTCGGCGCGGTGACGAAGGGCAGGCCGGTGATGCCGGCGATCTCCTCAGCCACCTTCTCGGCAAAGCCGATGGGCGCGTTCAGCCCGGTGCCGACGGCGGTGCCGCCCTGCGCCAGCTCGTAAAGGCCCGGCAGCGTCAGCTCGATGCGGCGGATGGAGGAGGCGACCTGCGCGGCATAGCCGGAGAATTCCTGCCCCAGCGTCAGCGGCGTCGCATCCTGCGTATGGGTGCGGCCGATCTTGATGATGTGGTCGAAGCTTTTGCGCTTGGCTTCCAGCGCCCCGTGCAGGTGCTTCAGCGCCGGCAGCAGGTGGTGGACGATCTCTTCGGCGCAGGCGATGTGCATGGCCGTCGGATAGGTGTCGTTAGACGACTGGCTCATGTTGACGTGATCGTTGGGATGCACCGGCTTCTTGGAGCCCATCACTCCGCCCAGCATCTCGATGGCGCGGTTGGAGATCACCTCGTTGGCGTTCATGTTCGACTGGGTGCCCGAGCCGGTCTGCCAGACGACCAGCGGGAAGTGGTCGTTCAGCTTGCCGTCGATGACCTCCTGCGCCGCCGCGACGATGGTCTTGCCGAGCTCGGGGCCGAGATGGCCGAGCGCCATGTTGGCGCGCGCCGCCGCCTGCTTGACGATGCCGAGCGCGCGCACGATGGACAGCGGCTGCTTTTCCCAGCCGATCTTGAAATTGCCGCGCGAGCGCTCGGCCTGCGCGCCCCAGTAACGGTCGCTGGCAACCTCGATAGGGCCGAAGGTATCGGTTTCGGTGCGGGTGGTGCTCATGGTCTTCCTTCCGTGGCGTCAGGGGGGCTCCCCTGCGCTCTAGTATGGGTGCCCGCCTCGGCCGCCGCCAGCGTCAAGATGAGCGATGCGGCCGGACGGCGGGGGGACAGAGCTTCACGTTATGGTGAACGTCCGACCGCAAAGGCCGATGTCGTTGCTTTCCGGACACAGCCACAATGATTTCAACGAATTGCATGGGCGCCCCTGATGTCGCAAACAAGGCTGGCGAAAAAAATCGCGAAAAATTAACCAATCATTTCATAATTTTGTATGAATGTCAGTATGCACGAAGCGGCCGTGTTTTTTCGGAAACAGGTCGTCGCGAATAACCGTCCGTACCCGGCCGTTTGCTTTTCAACGCAGGGACGATCCAGTAACACTGCGTTTTATCAAGAATGCGCCGGGGCGGTGCCGACCTCAGATGACGGGGATGACTTTTTACATGACGAAATACCGGAGTGTCGGCGCGCTGGCGCTGGGTCTGATGTGCAGTGTGGCGTTCCTCGGCGCTCAGCCGGCGTCGGCCGGCACGTTGTTCGATTTTCTGCGCAGCAACAAGCTGGCGCAATCGCCGGGCCGCCAGGCGCAGCAGCAGGCTCTGCCGGGCGTGGCCATGCCGATGGCGACGAGCCCCGCACAGGAAGCGATGGCCGCGCCTTCCGAGCCGAAGCCGCTGCCCAAGGTCACCGGCCCGACTTACTACACCTACAAGGCCGATGGCCTGCGCCTCGTCTCGACGGCCCGATTCGCCGATCCGGTCGTCACCGGCGCCGTCACCGCCGAACCGAGCGAGGTCGGCTTGGCGCCGAGCCCGTCCGATGGTCTCGGCCAGCGTCGCACCATGTCGGAAGCCAGGGTAATGGCGCCCGACGATATCGCCAAGGCTCTGGAAACCTATTACGGCGACGGCGCGCCCCTTCTCTGGGTCGCCGGCGAGCAGGTGACCGACAAGGCCCGCGCGGCGATCGACGTGCTGAATGCGGCCGCCGATGTCGGCCTCGACCCACGCGACTATGCCGTGTCGCTGCCGACTGAGCCCGCCGACCCGGCCGATGCCGAAGGACGCGCCCGCGGCCTGATGCAGTTTGAGCTGGATCTCTCCGCCAGGATGCTCGCCTATGTGCAGGACACCGTGCGCGGCCGCGTCGATCCCAACCGCATTTCCGGCTATCACGATTTCAAGCGCAAGACGGTCAATCTGGCCGGCGTCATGAAGGTGGCGTCCGCTTCGCCCGACATCGCCGCCTATCTCAACAGCCGCTCGCCTTCCAGCCCGCAATTCGCGGCGCTGAAGGCGGAGCTTGCGAAGCTGCGCGCCGAGCAGGGCGAGGGCGCCCAGCCGATTTCGATCACGCTGACCGGCGCGCTCAAGCCGGGCGGCACGTCCGACCAGTTGCCGAACATCGTCGCCGCCATCGCCCGCTCGGGCTCGGCCGACCTGAAGGCCGCTCACGCCACGACTCTGGCGACGGCCACGGCCGCGCAGGACTATACGCCCGAAATCGTCGATCTCGTCGAGGCTTTCCAGAAGGAGCGTGGGCTGAAGCCGGATGGCGTCATCGGGCAGGCGACCGTGCGGGCGCTCATCGGCCATAGCGACGGCGCGAAGCAGCAGAAGCTGATCGTCGCCATGGAGCAGGCGCGCTGGCTGCCGAACGATTTGGGCAGCCGCTATGTCTTCATCAACCAGCCGGCCTTCATGGTCTACTACCACAACAACAATCGCGAAGAGCTGTCGATGCGCACCGTCGTCGGCTCAAAGGCGCACCAGACGTTCTTCTTCGAAGACGAGATCCAGACCGTCGAGTTCAATCCCTTCTGGGGCGTGCCGCAGTCGATCATCATCAACGAGATGCTGCCGAAGCTGCGCGCTGATCCCGGTTATCTCGATCGCATGGGCTACGAGGTCGCCGTCAACGGCCAGGCCGTGTCGTCCAGCAGCGTCAACTGGTACGGCTCGACCAACGCCATCTCCGTGCGCCAGCCGCCGAGCGGCGACAATGCGCTGGGCGAACTGAAGATCCTGTTCCCCAACAGCCATGCGATCTACATGCATGACACGCCGCAGAAGAGCTTCTTCAAGAAGGATATGCGTGCCCTCAGCCACGGCTGTGTGCGCCTGTCCGATCCGCGCGCCATGGCGGCAGCCGTTCTCGGCACCAGCGTCGACGACGTCGCCAAGCAGATCGCGGCCGGCAAGAACAAGGCGGTCGCCGTTCCACAGAAGATCCCGGTCTATGTCGCCTACTTCACGGCATGGCCGAACAAGAACGACAAGGTCGAATACTTCGACGACGTTTACGGCCGGGATGATTATGTCGTGAAGGCTTTCGAGGCGACGACCAGGGCGCGCGAACAGAGCTGAGCCTTTGGCGGGACGGCAAGAAACGGGCGGGCGGGAAGCAATTCCCGTCCGTTTTCGTTCGGACCTGCCGTCACGGATTGTTTGTCTTGGGATGCGACTGTGACTTGCCGCCCGGCGCGACTGCCTTTACGCAGTCCGGGCGGATACACCAACGCCTCGCGGAGATTCTCATGGAACGCACCTGCCTTGCCGTCATCCTTGCCGCCGGGGAAAGCACCCGGATGAAGTCGTCGATGTCCAAGGTGCTGCATCCGGTCGCCGGCCGGCCGATGATCGCCCATGTCATGGACGCCATCGTCCGCACCGGCATTTCCGATGTGGCGCTGGTGGTCGGCCGCAATGCCGATGAGGTGGCGGCGGCCGCATCCGTGGCCGGCGCCTCGGTGACGCCGGTGCTGCAGACCGAACGCCTCGGCACCGGCCATGCCGTGCTCGCTGCCCGCGAGGCGATCGGGCGCGGCTACGATGATATCCTGGTCGCTTACGGTGACGTGCCGTTGATCACGGATGCGCCGCTGCGCGCCGCCCGCGAGGGTCTGGCCGCCGGCAATGACGTCGTGGTCATCGGTTTCCACACCGACAATCCCACCGGCTATGGCCGCCTGCTGGTCGCGGACGGCGAGTTGATCGCCATCCGCGAGGAGAAGGATGCCAGCGACGCCGAACGTGCGGTTACCTGGTGCAACAGCGGCTTGATGGCGATCAACGGTTGCAAGGCGCTCGACCTGCTCGGCCGCATCGGCAACAACAATGCCAAGGGCGAATTCTACCTCACCGATCTCGTGGAAATTGCCCGCTCGCTCGGCGGCCATGCGGTTGCCGTCGATGCGCCGGAAGAAGAACTGACCGGCTGCAACAATCGCGCCGAACTCGCCGCCATCGAAAAGCTCTGGCAGCAGCGCCGCCGCCATGAACTGATGATTTCCGGTGTCTCGATGATCGCCCCGGAAACCGTGTTCCTGTCGCATGACACCGTCATCGGTCAGGATGTGCTGATCGAGCCGAATGTCGTCTTCGGCCCCGGTGTCACCATCGAAAGCGGCGCCGTCATCCATGCCTTCAGCCATATCGAGGGCGCGCATATCGCGACCGGCGCGACCGTCGGCCCCTTCGCTCGCCTGCGCCCCGGTGCGAAACTGGCGGAAGACTCCAAGGTCGGCAATTTCTGCGAGGTGAAGAACGGCGATATCGGCCGGGGGGCCAAGGTCAACCACCTGACCTATATCGGCGACGCCATCATCGGCGCCGGAAGCAATATTGGTGCTGGAACCATCACCTGCAACTATGACGGCGTCAACAAGCACCTGACCCGCATCGGCGAGAACAGTTTTATCGGCTCGAATTCGGCTCTCGTCGCCCCCGTCAGCATCGGCGACGGCGCTTACGTGGCATCGGGCAGCGTCATCACCGTCGACGTGCCGGATGAGGCCCTGGCGCTCGGCCGCGCCCGGCAGGAGACCAAGCCCGGCCGCGCAAAGCTGATCCGTGAGCGGGCGCTGGCGCTGAAGGCTGCGAAAAAAGCGGCGAAGTCGTAACCTAGCGAAATCGAATGTGACCGATGGGCGGCTTGCGTAAACCGCTGAAAAAGTTAGGACTGCCGCATACAAAAATGCGGACTGTTTCAGGAGGCTTGCATGTGCGGAATTGTCGGGATCGTCGGGACTGGCCCGGTGGCGGAGCGCCTTGTCGACGCGCTGACCCGTCTCGAGTATCGCGGCTATGATTCCGCCGGCGTCGCCACCATAAATGAGGGCAAGCTGGACCGGCGTCGCGCCGAAGGCAAGCTCGTCAACCTGCGCGGCGTGCTGGCGAAGGAGCCGCTTCCCGGCAATATCGGCATTGCCCATACCCGATGGGCGACGCACGGCGTGCCGAACGAGACCAATGCCCACCCGCATTTCGTCGATGGCGTCGCCGTCGTCCATAACGGCATCATCGAGAATTTCGCCGAGATCAAGCAGGAACTGATCGCCGGCGGCGCGACCTTCGAGACGCAGACGGATACGGAAGTCGTCGCCCAGCTTCTGGCGCGCTATCGCCGCGAAGGCCTCGGCCGTCGCCAGGCCATGCATGAAATGCTGAAGCGCGTCACCGGCGCCTATGCGCTGGCGGTGATGTTCGAGGACGATCCGTCGACGCTGATGGCCGCCCGCTCCGGCCCGCCGCTCGCCATCGGCTATGGCCGGGGGGAGGTCTATCTCGGCTCGGATGCGGTGGCGCTGTCGCCCTTCACCAACGAGGTCACCTATCTCCACGATGGCGACTGGGCCATCGTCGGCAAGGACGGGGTCTTCATCTTCGATCTGAGCGGTAGCCCGGTCTCGCGCCCGCACCAGATAACCCAGGCCGCCGCCTATCTGGTCGACAAGGGCAACCACCGGCACTTCATGGAAAAGGAAATTTATGAGCAGCCGGAAGTCATTTCCCATGCGCTCAGCCATTACGTCGATTTTGCCGAGCGGCGCGCGCGCTTCGATAGCGGCACCATCGATTTTTCCAAGGTAACGGGCCTGGCGATGTCCGCCTGCGGCACCGCCTTCCTCGCCGCCTCCATCGGCAAATACTGGTTCGAGCGTTACGCCCGCCTGCCGGTGGAAATCGACGTCGCCTCGGAATTCCGTTATCGCGAAATGCCGCTCTCGCCGACCCAGGCCGCGCTGTTCATCTCGCAATCGGGCGAGACGGCCGATACGCTTGCTTCCCTGCGCTACTGCAAGGAGCAGGGGCTGAAGATTGGCGCGGTCGTCAACGTCACCGAATCGACCATCGCGCGCGAGGCCGATGCCATCTTCCCGATCCTCGCCGGCCCGGAAATCGGCGTCGCCTCGACCAAGGCCTTCACCTGCCAGCTCGCGGTGCTTGCCTCGCTCGCCATCGGCGCGGCGCGTGCCCGTGGCACCATCGACGAAGCCACCGAAAAGACGCTGGTGCGGCACCTCACCGAAATGCCTCGCATCATGAGTCGGGTGCTGAACCTCATCCAGCCGCAGATGGAAGCGCTGTCGCGCGAGCTGTCGAAATGCAAGGACGTGCTCTATATCGGTCGCGGTACCAGCTACCCGCTGGCGATGGAAGGGGCGCTGAAACTCAAGGAAATCTCCTATATCCATGCCGAAGGCTATGCCGCCGGCGAGCTGAAGCATGGCCCCATCGCCCTGATCGACGAGAACATGCCGGTCATCGTCATCGCCCCGCATGACCGCTTCTTCGAAAAGACGGTGTCGAACATGCAGGAAGTCGCCGCCCGCGGCGGCCGCATCATCTTCATCACCGACGAGAAGGGCGCGGCAGCCTCGACCCTGCCGACCGTCGCCACGATCATCCTGCCGGAAGTCGATGAAATTATCTCACCGATGATCTTCTCGCTGCCGATCCAGTTGCTCGCTTATCACACCGCCGTCTTCATGGGCACGGATGTCGATCAGCCCCGCAACCTCGCCAAGTCGGTGACCGTCGAATGATGCTGCGCGCCGAAAGGCCTGGGGATGCCGCCGCCATCGAGGCCGTGACCGTCGCCGCCTTCGCAGACCACCCTCATAGCAACCAGACCGAACACATCATCGTCGCCCGCCTGCGCGCCGAAAACGCCCTGACGCTGTCGCTGGTGGCGGAGGAGGGCGCAGGGGTCGTCGGCCATATCGCCTTTTCGCCCGTGTCCATCGACGACGGTACGGCGGACTGGTATGGACTCGGGCCGGTCTCCGTTGCCCCGGAAGCGCAGGGCAAGGGCATCGGCTCGGCGCTGATCCGCGAAGGCCTGCAGCGCTTGGCCGCTGCCGGTGCGAAGGGCTGCGTCGTCATGGGCGACCCGGAGTTTTATAAGAAATTCGGCTTCCGCAACGAGGAGGACGTCGTCTTTCCCGGTTGTGCGCCGCAATATTTTTTGGCGCTTGCCTTGTCAGGCCCGATGGCTTGCGGCAATGTTCGGTATCATGAAGCATTCGACTGTTGACGCGGCGGAACGTTCGGGCGGCACATGACGGACACTCCGAAGAGCGAAGGCATCGCCACGCGGGTGCGCAACAACTTCCTGACCGGGTTGATCATTTGCGCACCGATAGCGATTACCATCTGGCTGACCTGGACGTTCATTCACTGGGCGGATAGCTGGGTAAAGCCCTATATCCCCGCGCGCTACAATCCTGAAAGCTACCTGAAATTCGCCGTTCCGGGCTTCGGCCTGCTGATCGCGGTGGTGTTCATCACCATCATCGGCTTTCTCGGCAAGAACCTGATCGGCCGTTCCATCGTCAATTTCGGCGAATCGATCCTGCGGCGCACACCGATGGTCCGCACCGTCCACAGTTCCATCAAGCAGATTTTCGAGACCGTGTTGCAGGAGCGTTCGACCACCTTCAAGAAGGTCGGGTTGATCCAGTATCCGAGCCCGGGCCTGTGGTCGCTGGTGTTCATCGCCGGCGATGCCAAGGGCGAAATCGCCAGCCGTTTCGATCGCCTGGGGCAGGAAATGGTCACCGTCTTCCTGCCTCCGACCCCGGTGCCGACCGCCGGCTTCCTGCTGTTCGTGCCGAAGAAGGACGTCATCGTGCTCGACATGAGCGCAGAGGATGGCGCCAAGCTACTAATCTCAGGCGGACTGATCACGCCCGATTATGTCGAGAAGACAACGCCAGTAGATGCTTAGCCGACTAATTTATCCGGCCCTGAGGAAACGGATCGCTTCATCGCGGCGGTGCAGATAAAGCAGGGTACGGATCGCTTCGCCTCGGGCGCTCGTCAATTCCGGATCCTTTTCCAGCAGATAGGCTGCATCCTTGCGGGCGATTTCCAGCAGGTCGCCATGGGCTTCGAGGCTGGCAATGCGGAAACCCGGCGTGCCGGATTGGCGGGTGCCGAGCAACTCGCCTTCGCCGCGCAGCTTCAGATCCTCCTCAGCGATGACGAAACCGTCTTCCGTGTCGCGCAGGATAGACAGCCGCGCATGGCTGGTCTCGCTGAGCGGCCCCTTGTAGAGCAGGATGCAGGTGGATGCCTC
>ERZ778022.1338-NODE-1338-length-34175-cov-4.491354_pt1 | contig 34175 bp, 32 predicted proteins | sample MGYA00375752_ERZ778022 | MGnify/ENA primary metagenome ERZ778022 (study PRJEB29350, sample SAMN05389826) | bioreactor metagenome | isolation source: Thiocyanate bioreactor | place: South Africa: University of Cape Town | collected 2014-04-04 ...
GGCGAAGGACAACGGCGTGCCGTTCTACGTCGCGCTCCCCTCGCTCACCATCGACTGGACGGTGAAGGACGGCGTCAAGGAAATCCCGATCGAGGAGCGTTCCGGCGACGAAGTTTCCCTCGTCTGGGGCCGCGACCACGACGGCGCCATCCGCCAGGTGCGCATCTCGCCGGACGCCACGCCTGCCGGCAACCCGGCCTTCGACGTCACGCCGGCGCGGCTGGTGACCGGGCTGATCACCGAGCGCGGTGTCGCCCAGGCCTCGCCCGAGGGCCTGCGCGGCCTGTTCCCCGAGCGCGCCCGCGCCGCCGCCTGACGGACGCCGGCGGACGGTTTTGCCGGCGCCCCGGCGCCTTCCATGTCTTGGAATGGGATTGCCGCCGGGCGGCCATGATCAGCCCGCGGGCGGCAAAATATCCCTGAACGGCGCCATCTTTCGATTGATTTCCATCAATCTCTCTCTCAGCTTAAGATGCATGCTGCGATCTGTTCGGCCGTTCGCCGAGTTGATATAGCATAGGGACGGCTGACACCACGCGACGTGGGGTGCGCCTGTACCCAGAGGGATAACGGGAGTTCGAATATGAATAGTCTGAAGAAAGTTCTGGCAGCCTCCGTGTTCGCGGCGGCCATGATCGCCGCCAGCGGCGCGCTCGCGGCCGATTTCAAGGCCTGTCAGATCACCGACACCGGCGGCGTGGACGACAAGGGCTTCAACCAGACCGCCTGGAAGGGCGTGCAGGACGCGCAGAAGGACCTCGGCGTCGAGGGCAAGCTGCTCGAGTCCAAGGCCGAGACCGACTATCAGCAGAACCTCAACTCGTTCATCAACGAGAAGTGCGACCTGATCATCACCGTCGGCTTCCTGCTCGGCGACGCGACCAAGGCTGCGGCCGAGGCCCATCCGGACATGAAGTTCTCGATCGTCGACTTCGCCTACGACCCGGTCGTCCCGAACATCCTGGGCCAGGTCTACGCGACCGACGAGGCCGCCTTCCTCGCCGGCTATCTCGCCGCCGGCGTCTCCAAGACGGGCGTCGTCGGCACCTTCGGCGGCATCAACATCCCGCCGGTCAGCATCTTCATGGACGGCTTCGCCCGCGGCGTCGCCCACTACAACAAGGCCAAGGGCAAGGACGTGAAGGTCCTCGGCTGGGATCCCGAGAAGAAGGAAGGCCTGTTCACCGGCAACTTCAACAGCCTGGACGACGGCCGCGCCTTCGCCAAGAACCTCAACGAGGAAGGCGCCGACATCGTCATGCCGGTCGCCGGCCCGGTGGGCCAGGGCTCGGCCGCGCTGGCCTCGGAGCTGGGCGTCGACAAGCTCAAGATCATCGGCGTCGACGTCGACCAGTACGACACCGATCCGGAGCACAAGGGCGTGTTCCTGACCTCGGTCCTGAAGCGCATGGACTCGACCGTCGTCGAGGCGATCAAGGAAGCCAAGGACGGCACCTTCAAGGGCGGCGTGACCGTCGGCACGCTGGCTTCCGGCGGCGTCGGCCTCGCCCCGTTCCACGACCTCGACTCGGCCGTTCCGGCCGAGCTGAAGGACGAGCTCGCCAAGCTCGAGGCCGGCATCAAGGACGGCTCGATCAAGGTCAACTGATCAGGTTCCGGCCTGACGAAACGGCCCGCCGCCCCTCGGCGGCGGGCCCCAATCCAGCAAGAACCCGCAAAGGGCCACTGGGGGATCGAAGCCATTGGAAATCGAGCTTCGCGGCATCACCAAGCGTTTCGGTGAACTGGTCGCCAATTCCAACGTCAATCTGAAGATCCGTCCGGGCGAAGTGCTCGGCCTGCTGGGCGAGAACGGCGCCGGCAAGTCGACCATGATGAACATCCTGTCCGGCATGTACCGGCCGGACGAGGGCGAGATCCTGATCGACGGCAAGCCCGTGAGCTTTCGCGGACCCGGCGACGGCATCAAGGCCGGCATCGGCATGGTGCACCAGCACTTCATGCTGATCCCCGTCTTCACCGTCGCCGAAAACGTCGTGCTCGGCGTCGAGCCGACAGGCATGCTCAATCACCTCGACCTCGCCAAGGCGCGCGAGCAGGTTCGCGCCATCAACGACGAATACGGGCTGGAGGTCGATCCCGACGCGCTGATCGAGGAGCTGCCGGTGGGCATCCAGCAGCGCGTCGAGATCATCAAGGTGCTGTTCCGCTCCGCCGAGGTGCTGATCTTCGACGAGCCGACGGCCGTGCTGACGCCGCAGGAAGTCACCGAGTTCTTCAAGATCGTCCGCAGCCTGAAGGCGGCCGGCAAGGCGCTGGTCTTCATTACCCACAAGCTGCACGAGATCCACGAGGTGGCCGACCGCATCGCCGTGCTGCGCGCCGGCAAGATCGTCGGCGAAGGCGTGCCGCGCAAGACCTCCGACCAGGAGCTGGCGGAGATGATGGTCGGCCGTCCGGTCACCTTCCAGGTCGAGAAGGCCGCCTTCTCGCCCGGCGAGACGTTGCTCGACATACGCGGCCTGACCGTGCTGCGTGAGGACGATTCCGTCGACGTCGACAATGTCAGCTTCTCGATCCGCAGCGGCGAGATCGTCGGCATCGCCGGCGTTCAGGGCAACGGCCAGACCGGCCTGGAGGATGCGCTCACCGGCCTTCGCCGGGTCGCCTCGGGCACGGTCTCCTTCGCCGGCAGGGACGTCACCAACGCCAGCGCGCGAGAGCTCCACAGGATGGGCTTCGCGCATGTGCCGGAGGATCGCCAGCGCAGCGGCATGATCGCCGACTTCACGATCGCCGAGAACATGGCGCTGAACACCTATTACGCGCCGCCCTTCTCGCGCGGCATCGTCATGGACTGGAAGGCGATCTACGAGAACTCGGCGCGCGACGCCGCCGCCTTCGACGTGCGCACCCAGTCGATCTTCGAGCACGCCGGCAACCTGTCGGGCGGCAACCAGCAGAAGATGATCGTCGCCCGCGAGCTGTCGCGCGACACCAAGGTCCTGATCGCCTCGCAGCCGACGCGCGGCCTCGACGTCGGCTCGATCGAATACATCCACAAGCGCATCGTCCATGCGCGGGACGAAGGCGACGGCGTGCTCATCATCTCGTCCGAGCTCGACGAGATCCTGGCTCTCGCCGACCGCATCCTGGTGATGTTCAAGGGCAGGATCGTCGCCGAGTTCGGCGCCGGCGGCCGGCCGGCGAACAAGAACGAGATCGGCCTGGCCATGGCGGGAGCAGCGGCATGAACGAGGCGAGGAACCCCGACAGCGTCTCGGCGCAGCTCCTCAAGCGCGCGGCGCCCGCCCGCGCCGATTTCGAGGACCTCGTCATCGTGCCGGTCCTGGCGGTGATCGTGGCGCTGGTGCTGGGCGCCGTCATCATGCTCGCCACCGGCGTCTCGCTGCCCATTATCGGCCGCTCCTTCGTCGCCCTGTTCGTCGGCTCGGTCGGCTCGCTCAACGCGATATCGGAGACGCTGACCTCGGCCGCACCGCTGACGCTGGCCGGCCTCGGCATCGCGCTCGGCTTCCGCGCCGGCATGTTCAACATCGGCGCCGAGGGCCAGGTCATCATGGGCGGCCTTGCGGCCGTCATCGTCGGCTTCTCCTTCCCCGGGCTGCCGATGGTGATCCACCTGCCGCTGGCGCTGCTCGCCGGCGCGCTGGTCGGCGCCCTGTGGGCGGCGATCGCCGGATGGCTGCGGGCCACCACCGGGGCCCACGAGGTCATCACGACCATCATGCTCAACCTGATCTCGGTGAAGCTGCTCGACTACCTGCTGCGCATGCCGTGGATCCAGCGTCCCGGCCGCGCCGACCCGATTTCCAAGTCGGTGCTGCCCAATGCCGAGCTGCCGCGGCTCCTCGACTGGCTCGACCCCACCCTGCGCGTGCATGCCGGCATCGTGCTCGTCGTGCTCGCGGTGCTGTTCGTCTGGTGGCTGCTGTTCCGCTCCACGATCGGCTTCGAGTTCCGCGCCTCCGGCCTTAACCCCGACGCAGCCCGCTATGCCGGCATGCGCTCGGGCCTGATCATCGTGCTGGTGATGGCGCTGGCCGGCGCGCTGGCGGGCTTGGCCGGCGCCAACCAGGTGCTCGGCGTGCTCGGCCGCGCCTCGCCGAACTTCTCCGGCGGCGTCGGCTTCGACGCCATCGCGGTGGCCCTGCTCGGACGCTCGCACCCGGTCGGCGTGCTGCTCGCCGGGCTGCTGTTCGGCGCCTTGCAGGCGGGCGCGCGCCAGATGCAGGTCTCGGCCGGCGTCAGTCTCGACCTGATCGCCATCATCCAGGCGCTGATCATCATCTTCATGGCGGCGCCGATCCTGATGCGCGCCGTGTTCTCGTTCGCCTTCCAGAAACCGGCCGGACGATAGGGGGAGCTCGACATGGCAGTCACCGACACCTCGCCCTCGGCACCCGCGGCCATCGGCTTCGCCCGGCGCCGGCAGACGCTGATCATCGGCTGGCTGCTGCTGGCGCTGGCCGTCTTCGTCGCCTTCGTCTTCGCGCTGCCGGTGACCGGCGACGCCTCCTTCCGCCTCGCCTTCCCGGGCGACGCCTTCAGCATGCCGAACCTCGTCGTGCCGGCCGCCCCCTATGCGTGGGTGGTCGCGGCGGTGCTCGCCTTCTTCGGCGTCCGCCAGTTCCTGCCGGGCGCGTCCCGCTGGTCCGGCCTGCTGTTCGGCATCGGCCTGCTTCTGGCCGTCACCCCCTTCCTGACATGGGCGACGGCCGGCAAGTCCTTCTCGCTCACCGGCATGCTGCAGGCGACCATCGTGCGCGCCGTGCCGATCGCGCTCGGCGGCCTGGCCGGCGTGCTGTCGGAGCGCGTCGCCGTCGTCAACATCGCGATCGAGGGCATGCTGCTCGCCGGCGCCTTCACCGGCGCCGTGGTCGGCTCACTGCTCGGGGGCACAGGCGGGCTGGTCGCCGCCGTGCTGGTCGGCGGCGCCTTCGGCCTGCTGCTCGCCGCGCTCGTCGTCACCTACCGCGTCGACCAGATCATTGCCGGCGTGGCGATCAACCTCCTGGTGCTCGGCCTCACCTCCTATGTCAGCAGCCAGGTGCTGACGCACTATCGCGAGCTGAACAACGCACCGGTCTTCAAGGCGGTCAACATCCCGTTCCTCAGCGACCTGCCGGTGATCGGCCCGGTGCTATTCCAGCACAACATATTCGTCTACGGCGCGCTGATCATGGTGGCGATCGCCACCTACTACCTGTTCCACACGGCGAGCGGCCTGCGCGCTCGCGCCGTCGGTGAGCATCCCGAGGCCGCCGACACGCTCGGCATCAATGTCTACAGGATCCGCTACATCAACGTGACGCTGGCCGGCATGGCCGCCGGCTTCGGCGGCGCCTGGTTCACCCTCGGCTCGGTCGGCCGCTTCGACGAGAACATGACCAACGGGCGCGGCTATATCGGCCTTGCCGCGATGATCTTCGGCCGCTGGCACCCGGTCGGCGCGCTGATGGCCGCGCTGGTGTTCGGCTTCGCCGATTCGCTGCAGCAGAAGCTCGCCATCCTGCGCACGCCGATCCCGGCCGAGTTCCTCGCCATGGCGCCCTATATTGCCACGATCGTGCTCGTCGCGGGCCTGATCGGCCGTGCCCGGCCGCCGGCGGCCGACGGCAAGCCATACGTCAAGGAATAGGGCGGGCGGCCCGGCGCGGCCGCCTTCGCCTGCCCGCGCTGCGGCTCAGCGCGGGCGCACCCGCATGATGCCGTCCTGCCGCTCCCAGGCGAGCTCGCCGATCTCGACCATGTAGTTGACGTGGGCATGCACTTCGCTGAAGGCGAAGCTCAACTGGTGCGGATCGAGCTGCCGGGTGAACATCACCGGCACCAGCTCGGCGACCGAGCTGGCCTTCCTCGCGCAGGCGGCGGCGATCAGCTCGCAGCGCGCCGCATGGTGCGCCATCAGCTCGTCGCAGCGCGTGTGCAGGCCGAGGAACGGGAGCTGGTGGCCGGGCAGCACCAGCGCATCCTCCGGCAGCCCCACCTTCAGCGCCTTGAGCGAGCGGATGTAGAGGCCGAGCGGGTCGCCCTGCGGGTCGACCGCCCAGACCGAGACGTTCGGCGTGATCTTGGCCAGCACCTGGTCGGCGGCGAGGAAGAGGCGCTCGGCCGCGCAATAGAGCATCACCTGCTCCGGCGCGTGCCCGTCGCCGGTCAGCACCGAAAACTCGCGGCCGCCGATCACCAGCGTGTCGCCGGCGACGATGCGGCGGAAGGTGGGCGGCAGCGGCGTCACCATCCTGAGGTAGCCGTGGCCCTGCTCCATCACGATGCCGGCGGTCTCGTCGTCCATGCCGTGCGACAGGTAGAAATCGCGATAGTGCTGCGCGCTGAGCGCATCGGGATTGAGCGAGATGTTGATGCAGCCGAGCCAGGAAGTCTGGCTGGTCAGCATCGGGATGTCGAAGCGGTCGCACAGCCAGCCGGCCAGCCCGATATGGTCCGGGTGGAAATGCGTGACGATCAGGCGCGTCATCCGGCGGCCGGCCAGCGGCCCCGCCGCCAGCGCCTCCCACATGGCGCGGGTCTTGTTGCTGCCGAGCCCGGTGTCGAGCACCGCCCAGCCGTCGCCGTCGTCGATCAGGTAGATGTTGACGTGGTCGAGCCGGAAGGGAAGCGACAGGCGGGTCCACAGGATCCCCGGCGTGACCTCGATCACCTCCCCCACCTGCGGCGGCTCGGCAAAGGGGTGGACGAGGTTCGGATAGGCAACTTTCTGCAAGGTCTGGCTTTCAGGTTGTTCGGCGCGCCGTAGCAATCGTCCAAACCGCCGTTGAACGCAAGGCGTTTTGCCGCCCCCGCCTGCCGGCTGGAGAGAGCCGCGGCCGCTCTGCTGCACTGCCATCTCGCAATTGCGAACAGTTTGTTTGCGCCAGCTCAAAGAACGATTGCCGCGCCGGGCGTAGGAATGCCGTCATCAGAAACGAGCTGATCACAAGGAGAACTCCGATGTTGACGCGACGCCAGGCCCTGCTGGGCACAGCCGCCGGTGCGATGCTGGTTGCTGCCATGCCGCCGCTCGCGGCTGCGAGCGCGGCGGAGACCAAGAACCTGCCCCGGGAGAAGGTGACGCTGGTCGCCCCGCCCTATGTGCACGCCCACGAACAGGTCGCCACCGGCGGCCCGAAGGTGGTGGAGTTCACCATGGTGATCGAGGAGAAGCCGGTCGTCGTCGACGACGAGGGCACGGTCCTGCACGCCATGACCTACAACGGCACCATTCCCGGCCCGCTGATGGTCGTCCACAAGGACGACTATGTCGAGCTCACCCTCGTCAATCCCGAGACCAACACGCTCGCCCACAACATCGACTTCCATGCTGCGACGGGCGCGCTGGGCGGCGGCGACCTGACGCATGTGAACCCCGGCGAGCAGGTGAAGCTGCGCTTCAAGGCGACCCGCACCGGCACCTTCGTCTACCACTGCGCGCCGGGCGGCGCGATGATCCCCTGGCACGTCGTGTCGGGCATGAGCGGCGCGATCATGGTGCTGCCGCGCGACGGCCTGAAGGACGAGAACGGCAAGGCGCTCCGCTACGACCGCATCTACTATGTAGGCGAGAACGACTTCTACCTGCCGCGCGACGAGAACGGCAAGTTCAAGACCTACGAGTCGGCCGGCGACGCCTATGCCGACACGGTCGAGGTGATGCGCAAGCTGACCCCGACGCATGTGGTCTTCAACGGCGCGAAGGGTGCCCTCACCGGCGACCATGCGATGAAGGCCAATGTCGGCGAGACGGTGCTGATCGTCCATTCGCAGGCGAACCGCGACAGCCGCCCGCACATCATCGGCGGCCATGGCGACCATGTCTGGGAGCAGGGCAAGTTCGACAACCCGCCCGCGAAGGACCTGGAGACCTGGTTCATCCGCGGCGGCTCGGCGGGAGCGGCGCTCTACACCTTCCTGCAGCCGGGTGTCTACGCCTACGTCAACCACAACCTGATCGAGGCCGTGGAGCTCGGTGCGACCGCCCACTTCCTGGTCGAGGGTGAATGGAACGACGACCTGATGACGCAGGTGGCGGCCCCCGCCCCGATCGTCAGCAACTGACCGGCCTTCGGCCGGCGACACGGGCGGCCCGGCAGCAGGCCGGACCGCCCCTCAACCCGGGGAGCGGACCATGAAGATGAGGCTGTTTGAGCTTGTCGGGGGCGCGATCGCCCTTCTGGCCGTCCCCACCGCCTTCGACATCGCGCGCACCCCGGCCCATCGCGCCGCGGAAGCCCCCCTGCCCTTCGTGCAGACGGTCATGCTGCCCGCCGGGCAGGTGACCTGGCCCGCCCCCGGTGAATTCCTGGTCGGCGGCCGTCCCGCCGCCGCGCCCCGCGCCGAGGTGACGTTCCGGCAGCCGCTCGAGATCATGGCCTATCAGGTCGGCGCCGCCGACTATCTCCGCTGCGTCGGCGAAGGCGCCTGCCGGGCTCTCGACGCCCGTGTCGAGCCCGCCCCCGACCTGCCCGTCACCGGCGTCAGCCACGACGACGCCGTCGCCTATGCGAACTGGTATTCGCGCCGGACCGGCGAGAGCTGGCGGCTGCCGACCGACGCCGAATGGGCCTATGCGGCCGGCGAACGCTTCGGCGGCGAGACTTCGGCCGAGGCCGACGATCCGGCCAACCCGGCGATCGCCTGGATCCGCCGCTATCGCGAGGAAGCCGCGCTGCGGCGCGCGCCCGACCCGGCGCCGAAGCCGGCCGGCCATTTCGGCGCCAATGCCGCCGGTCTCTACGACATCGCCGGCAATGTCTGGGAATGGACCTCGACCTGCTACGTCCGGACCACCTTTGCGAAGGACCGCAAGACCGTCGAAAGCACGATCGAGAACTGCGGCGTCCACGTCGTGGAGGGCCGCCACCGCACCTACATGTCGAATTTCGTGCGCGACGCGGTCAGCGGCGGCTGCGCGGTGGGAACGCCGCCCGACAATCTGGGCTTCCGGCTGGTCCGCGAACCGCGGCCGCTGCTGTCGCTGGCCGGTCTGCGCCGGCTGGTCGAGGACGCCAGGACAGGACTGGGCAGGCTCGTGGAGGCGAAAGGCCGGAGCCTGTCGTGACATGAAATCGCCGGCAGCGATGCTGCCGGCAACGAGCTTCTGGAGGCCGCACGAGCCAACCGGTGCGACCGCCAGGGGCGGCGCGGCCCGGTCGGCTCTCTCCCACCGGGCCGTTGCCGCCTACAGGACCTGGCTGAGCTGCATCGCGACCGACATGTCGCCGGCGACCTTGAGCTTGCCCTGCATGAAGGCGGCGGTCGGGTTGAGCTCGCCCGCCATCAGCGATTCCAGGTCGTCCTTCGACAGCGAGATGGTGCAGTCGGCGGGCGCGTCGGTGGTCGACACCGAGCTGCCGTCGATGACGATCACGCCGTCGCCGCCGAGGTCGAACTTGACCGAGCGGCTGAAGCTGGAACCGTCCGCCTTGGCGGCGATCTTGTCTGCGATTTCCTTGACGTTCATGGGGATTTTCTCCTCGTGGCAGGGCCGCGCCGGCGATGGCGCGAAGGACTTTCGGCTTGGTCGCGAAGGGCATAGCACGATTGACGTTTACGTCAACGTGATTTAGCGTTTTCCGTGGCCGCGTGGACGGCGGGACCGGGCCGGCAGACAGCTCGGGCCGGTGACCGGCGGGAGGAGGACCGTGGGATATCGCAGCATTCTTCGCGACGGCATCTTTGCCGGCGAGGTGCACGTCGTCACAGGCGGCGGCTCGGGCATCGGCCGCTGCGTGGCGCATGAGCTGGCGAGCCTCGGCGCCCATGTAGTGATAACCGGGCGCAGGCCGGACAAGCTCAAGCGCGTCCTGGCCGAGATCTCCGAGGACGGCGGCAGCGCCGAGGCGCGCGCCTTCGACATCCGCGACGAGGAGGCCGTCACTTCGGAGATCGCGGCGATCGTCGCCCGCCACGGCCGCATCCACGGCCTCGTCAACAATGCCGGCGGCCAGTTTCCCGCGCCGATGGAGGCGATCTCGAAGCGCGGCTTCGAGGCAGTGGTCGCCAACAACCTGACCGGCGGCTTTCTCGTCATGCGCGAGGTATTCCGCCAGTCGATGAAGGAGAACGGCGGCGCCGTGGTCAGCATGGCCGCCGACATGTGGCGCGGCATGCCGGGCATGGCGCATTCGGGCGCCGCCCGCGCCGGCACGGTCAACCTGACGAAGACGGCGGCCTACGAATGGGGGCTGTTCGGCGTGCGGGTCAACTGCGTCGCGCCCGGCTGGGTCGCCTCGTCCGGCATGGACACCTATGACGGCATGACCAAGGCGCTGATCCCGCAGCTCCGGAACCATGTGCCGCTCGGCCGCCTCGCCGTCGAGGCGGAAGTCTCCGCCGTCATCTGCTTCCTGCTGTCGCCCGCGGCCGCCTTCGTCACCGGCGTCACCGTGCCGATCGACGGCGGCGCGCCGCTCGGCTCGGCGCTGTTCCCGCTCGGCAAGGGCCGCGCGACCACGCCGTTCGACGGCTTCCACCGGGCCGAGACACCGAAAGTTCTGTCTGGGGACGAAGGCTGATGCCGGCGCTGCGCTCGGCTCTCGACGCCGGCTCGGCGGCCTTCGCGGCGAACGCCGCCGCGATGTCGGCCAGGCTCGCCGAGGTGCGGCGGCTGGAGCAGGCCGTGCGCGACAACTCCGCCTCGAAGCGCGAGCTGTTCGCAAGACGCGGCCAGATCCTGCCGCGCGAGCGCGTCGAGCGGCTGCTCGACCGCGGAACGCCCTTCCTCGAAATCTCGCCGCTCGCCGGCTACCGCATGCATGACGACGACGGCGAGGCCAACATCATGGGCGGCGGCACCATCGCCGGCATCGGCATCATCTCGGGCAGGCGCGTGATCGTGTCTGCCTCCGACAGCGGCATCAAGGGCGGCACCATCCCGCCGATCGGGCTGAAGAAGGTGCTGCGGCTGCACGAGATCGCCTTCGAGAACCGGCTGCCGCTGGTCCACATGGTCGAGAGCGGCGGCGCCAACCTCAATCATCAGGCCGAGATGTTCGTGGAGGGCGGCCGCTCCTTCGCCAACCAGGCGCGGCTGTCGGCAGCCGGCATCCCGCAGATCGCCATCGTGCACGGCTCCTCGACCGCCGGCGGCGCCTACCTGCCCGGCCTGTCGGACTACGTCGTGCTGGTGCGGCGGCGCTCGCGCATCTTCCTCGCCGGCCCGCCGCTGGTGAAGGCCGCGATCGGCGAGGATGCCGACGACGAAGCGCTCGGCGGCGCCGACCTTCATGCGCGCGTCACCGGGCTCGGCGAATATGTCGCCGAGGACGACCTGCAGGCGGTCGCGCTCGGCCGCGAGATCGTGCGCGTCCTGAACTGGGACGAGGCGGAACCGCGCGCCGCCGCGCCCGACCCGCTGTTCGACGCCGAGGAGCTGATGGGCATCGTCCCCGCCGACGAGAGGGCCGCCTTCGACATCCGCGAGGTCGTCGCGCGCATCGTCGATGCCTCCGACTTCCTCGAATTCAAGGCGGAATACGCGCCCGACACGGTCTGCGGCCATGCCGCGATCGAGGGCCACCGCGTCGGCGTCCTCGGCAACAACGGCCCGATCATGCCGGCCGGCTCGCTCAAGGCCGCGCAGTTCGTCCAGCTCTGCGACCAGACGGGCATGCCGCTCGTCTTCCTGCAGAACACGACCGGCTACATGGTCGGCTCGGCCGCCGAGCGCGACGGCGCGGTCAAGCACGGCTCCAAGATGATCCAGGCTGTCGCCACCGCGCGCGTGCCGAAATTCACGGTGCTGATCGGCGGCTCGTTCGGCGCCGGCAATTACGGCATGTGCGGGCGCGGCTTCTCGCCCCGCTTCATCTTCGCCTGGCCCTCCGCCCGCACGGCGGTGATGGGCGGCGAGCAGGCGGCGAAGGTGATGGAGATCGTGGCCCGCGGCAAGGCCGCGCGCGAAGGCGCGACAGCCGACGAGGCGGCGATCGCCCGGCAGGGCGAGGCGATCCGCGCCGGCATCGACATGCAGTCCACCGCCCTGTTCTCCACCGCGCGCCTGTGGGACGACGGCATCGTCGACCCGCGCGACACGCGGCGGATACTGGGGCTTTGCCTATCGATCGCGGCGGAGGGGGAGAGGCGCGTGTTGCGGCCGAACGCGTTCGGCGTGGCGCGCGGCTGACCTCCTCCGCCGCGATCGGCGGGTTCTCCTCCCCCGCATGCGCGGGAAGGGATCGGCGGCGGGGGCCCACGGTCCTTTCCGGCCGGCGGGGGAGGAGAGCCGAACGAAACGAGGAGACGGGCGCTCACGCCCGCAAGGGAGGATGCGCATGCAGTTCACGCCCGAGCACGACCAGATCCGCCGCACCGTGGCGAAGTTCGTCGCGCAGGAGATCAACCCGCATGTCGACGAATGGGAGGCGGAGGAGGAGTTTCCCTCGCACGAGGTGTTGGGAAAGCTCGGCGCACTCGGCCTGCTCGGCATCAAATACGACCCGGCCTATGGCGGGCTCGGCCTCGACTTCTCCTATTCGATGGTGATGGCCGAGGAGCTCGGCCTGATCGACTGCGGCGGCGTGCCGATGGCGATCGGGGTTCACACCGACATGTGCACACCGGCGCTCAACCGCTTCGGCTCGGACGAGCTGAAGCGCAACTTCCTCGCCCCCTCGATTGCGGGCGAGGTGGTCGGCTGCCTCGGCGTCTCGGAGCCCGGAGGCGGCTCCGACGTGGCGGCGGTGAAGACGACTGCGCGGCGCGACGGCGACGACCTCGTGATTTCCGGTACCAAGATGTGGATCACCAACGGCATGAAGGCCGACTGGTGCTGCCTGCTCGCCAATACCTCCGACGGCGCGCCGCACAGGAACAAGTCGCTGATCTGCGTTCCGATGGACGCGAAGGGCATCAGCCGGCAGAAGATCAGGAAGATCGGCATGAACTCGTCGGATACCGCCCAGCTCTTCTTCGACGAGGTGCGGGTGCCGACGCGGCACGTCATCGGGCAGGAAGGCATGGGCTTCATCTACCAGATGCTGCAGTTCCAGGAGGAACGTCTCTACGCCGCCGCCAGCTCGCTCAAGAGCTTCGACCGGCTGATCGACCTGACGATCGAATACACGTCGGACCGCAAGGTGTTCGGCAAGCCCGTGCTCGACAACCAGACGGTGCATTTCCGCCTCGCCGAGCTGCGCACCGAGGTCGAGGCGCTGCGTGCGCTGACATGGTCGGCGGTCGAACAGTACGTAGTGGGCGCCGACGTGACGAAACTCGCCTCGATGGCGAAGCTCAAGACCGGGCGGCTGGCGCGGGAACTGACCGATTCCCTGCTACAATACTGGGGCGGCATGGGCTTCACCTTCGACAACCCGATCTCGCGCGCCTACCGCGACACCCGGCTGATCTCGATCGGCGCCGGCGCCGACGAGGTGATGCTCGGCATCATCGCCAAGCTCGAAGGCACGCTGCCGGGGACGGGGAACAGGGCGGCGAATTGAAACGGCTCCTCATCGCCAACCGCGGCGAGATCGCCTGCCGCATCGCCCGCACGGCGCAGCGCATGGGGATCGCCACCGTGGCGGTCTTCTCCGACGCCGACCGCGAAGCGCTGCACGTCGCCGCGGCCGATCGGGCCGAGCGCATCGGCGGGCCGACGCCGCGCGATTCCTATCTGAATATAGATGCGATCATCGCCGCCGCGCTGCGCGGCAAGGCCGACGCCATCCACCCCGGCTACGGCTTCCTGTCGGAAAACGCCACCTTCGCTGAAGCCTGCGCTAAAGCCGGGCTGACCTTCGTCGGGCCGGAACCCTCGACGATCGTGGCGATGGGTGACAAGGCGCGCGCCAGGGCGATTGCGGCCGAGGCTGGCGTGCCCATCGTTCCCGGTTATTCCGGCGACGACCAGTCGCCGTCGCGGCTGGCCGACGAGGCGGCCCGCATCGGCTTCCCGCTGATGGTCAAGGCCGCCTCCGGCGGCGGCGGGCGCGGCATGCGGGCGGTCCACGAGCCGGGCGCGCTGGCGTCGGCGCTTCAGAGCGCACGGCGCGAGGCGGAGGCAGCCTTCGGCGACGGCCGCCTGCTGCTCGAAAGGCTGGTGGAGGAGGCCCGCCACATCGAGGTGCAGGTCTTCGGCGACCGCCACGGCGCGATCGTCCATCTCGGCGAGCGCGACTGCTCGATCCAGCGCCGCCACCAGAAGATCGTTGAGGAGACGCCCTCCCCCTTCGTCGGCGAGGCGCTGCGCGCGCGGTTGACCGACGACGCGCTGCGACTGGCGCGCCGGGCCGCCTATGTCGGCGCCGGCACGGTCGAGTTCGTCGTCGCGCCGGACGGGGCGCATTTCTTCCTCGAGATGAACACGCGCCTGCAGGTCGAGCACCCGGTGACGGAGATGGTCACCGGCCTCGATCTCGTCGAATGGCAGATCAGGGTCGCGCGCGGCGAGCCGCTGCCGCCGCGGCAGGACGAGATCCGTTTCGCCGGCCACGCGATCGAGGCGCGGCTGTGCGCCGAGGACCCCTATGCCGGCTTCCTGCCGCAGGCGGGCCGGCTCGTCCGCTGGCGCGCGGCCGAGACGCCCGGCCTGCGGCTCGACAGCGGCGTCGGCGAAGGCACGGCCGTGCCGTCGCATTACGATCCGATGGTCGCCAAGCTGGTCGCCCATGGCGCCGACCGGACCGAAGCGCTGACGCGCCTGCGCGATGCGCTGGCGCGGCTGGAGATCGGCGGCCTGCGCACGAACCAGCGCTTCCTGATCGACCTCGTGGACGGCCCTGAATTCTCGGCCGGCGCCGTCACCACCGGCCTCGTCGACGGCTGGATCGCCGCGCAGGCGTCCATCGTGCAGGCGCCGGAACCTGCACGCGACGACATCCTGCTCGCCGCCCTCGTCCTCGCCCGCGCCGCTGACGGCGACTGGTTCCGCTCGACCGGCACCGCGACCTGCGCGATCGATCTCGACGCCGGACATGGATCCGTGCTGGTCGATATCGACTTCGCCAGAGGCCGTGCCGTGAAGGCGCGCGTCGCCGGCGAAACGGTCGAGATCGGCGAGCTTGCCGCGACCGCGGACGGCGTCGCCTGCCGGCTGGACGGGCGGGAGGTGCGCGCCTGGACCTGCAAGAGCACGGAAGGCTTGTGGCTGGGCCGCGACGGCACCACTTTCCAGCTTTTCGAACCGGACCGGCTGGCTTCCGCGGCCACCGATGCGCAGGCGACCGTCGTCGCACCGCTGGCCGGCATGGTGCGTGGCGTTTTCGTCGCCGAAGGCGACCGTGTCTCGAAAGGAACGCCGCTCGTCGCCATCGAGGCGATGAAGATGGAGACGGTGCTGACCGCCAAGACCGCCGGCGCGATCACGCGCGTCGCGGCCCGGCAAGGCGGCCTCGTCGCCATGCGCGACGTGTTGGTCGAGATCGAGCCGGACCCCGCCGGCTGAACGCTTGAATGATTGCGACGATATTGTTATGCATAATAACAATATCGGGAGGATAGACTATGCCGGTGGTCGACATGCCGGGCATGCGCAGCGTGCGCATGGGCGAGCTGGACGCCGAGGTCGAATGGCGCGACGGCGTCGCCTATGTCCGCTCCCGCCGCCCGCTCGACCCCTACCCGCGCAGCCTGATCGACACGCTGGACGAATGGGCGGCGATGGCGCCCGAGCGCGTGTTGTTCGCCGACCGCGGCCCGGACGGCGCTTGGCGCAATCTCACCTATGCTGCCGCGCGCGACGGCTCGCGCGCCGTCGCGCAATATCTGATCGACCTCGGCCTGTCGGCGGATAGGCCGATGGTCATCCTGTCCGGCAACGGCATCGAGCACGCCCTGCTGGCGCTCGGCGCGCAGCGCGCGGGCATCCCCTACGCCCCCGTCTCGCCGCCCTATTCGCTGGTGGCGAAGGATTTCGACAAGCTGCGGCACATCTTCTCGCTGCTGCGGCCCGGGCTGGTCTTCTCCGCCGAAGGCGGCCCGTTCGCGCGCGCAATCGAGGCGGCTGCCGCGCCCGGCACGGTGCTGGTCAACGCCCGCGACCCGCTGCCTGACGCCGTACCCTTCGACACGCTGCTGGCGACGCGGCCGGGCCCGGCGGTGGACGCCGCGCATGCCGCGATCGGCGGCGACACGGTGGCGAAGTTCCTGTTCACGTCCGGCTCGACCGGCCTGCCGAAGGCCGTCATCAACACCCATCGCATGATCGCCTGCAACCAGGTGATGATCGCCAATGCGCTCGCCTTCCTGCGCGACGAGCCGCCGGTGATGGTCGACTGGCTGCCCTGGCACCACACTGCCGGCGGAAACCACAATTTCGGCATCGTCATCTACAATGGCGGCACGCTCTACATCGACGACGGCGCGCCGACGCCCGCCGGCATCGGCAGGACCGTGCGCAACCTCGAGGACGTCGCGCCGACGCTCTATTTCAACGTGCCGAAGGGCTACGAGATGCTGGCCGCGCATCTCGAGACCAACGACCGCCTGCGCCGCAACCTGTTCTCGCGCGTCAAGCTGCTCCAGTATGCCGGCGCTGGGCTGGCGCAGCACGTCTGGGACACGCTGGAGCGGCTGGCGGTCCGCGAGATCGGCCGCAAGGTGATGATCATCACCGGCTACGGCTCGACCGAGACGGCGCCCTTCGCCTTCACCACCACCTGGCCGGTGAACCGCGCCGGCGAGGTCGGCCTGCCCGCGCCCGGCATCGAGATGAAGCTGGTGCCGGACGGGCAGAAGATGGAGCTGCGGCTCAGGGGTCCGAACGTCGCGCCCGGCTACTGGCGCCAGCCTGACAAGACGGCCGAATGCTTCGACGAGGAAGGCTACTATCGCATCGGCGACGCGCTCAAATTCGTCGACTCGGCCCACATCGGCAAGGGCTTCCTGTTCGACGGCCGCGTCTCGGAGGATTTCAAGCTGTCGACCGGCACATGGGTCAACTTCTCGGCCGTGCGCGGCGCCCTCGTGCGCGCCTTCGCGCCCTATGTGCGCGACGCCGTGCTGGCCGGGCTCGACCGCAACCATATCGGCGCCCTGCTGCTGCTCGACGTCGACGCGGCCCGCCGCATCGCCCCCGACCTCGCGGAGGCCAACGAAGCCGCCCTCGCCCGCGACCCGCGCCTGCGCGCGCTCTTCCAGCAGCGCCTCGACGACCTCGCGGCGCAGTCGACCGGCAGCTCCAACCTCGTCGTCCGCGCCGTCGTGCTGGAGACGCCGCCCTCGATGGACGCCAACGAGATCACCGACAAGGGCTCGATCAACCAGCGCGCGATGCTCGCGGCGCGGGCTTCGCTCGTGGACGACCTCTATGCCGACCCCGCGCCGGCCCATGTGCTGGTCGCTCGCGGGGCGACCGGCTGAGGCGTCAGGCCGGCAGCAGCCGGTCTAGCAGTTCGAGCAGCTTGCCGCGCGCCTCGGCCCCGCCGAGCCTGTCGACCAGCCGCTGCTCGTGCTCCGACCAGACGGCGACCATGCGCTCGACGAAACGCGTTCCTTCTTCGGTCAGATGCAGCGAGTGCGACCGCTTGTCGCCGGCCACCTTGCGGCGCTCCGCCAGCCCGCGCCGCTCCAGCCCGTCCATCAGCGCGACGAAATTCGCCCGCTTGATGCCGAGCTGCTCGGCGATCTCGGTCTGCTTCTGGCCCGGCGTCCGCGCGATCAGCGCGAGCACGGAGAACTCGGCGGGGCGCAGGTGCATGCGCGAGAAGGTCTCGATGAAGTCCTGGAACACGGCGAGCTGCGCGCGCCTGAGCTTGTAGCCGATGATCGACGCCAGCTCCGGCACGAAATCGAGGCTGGTCCCCTCGGCGCCGGCCGCGCGCGGCTTCGCGGCTCCGCCGCTGCCTGCGCTGTTCTTGCCACGTCCGGTCGTCATCCGCCCGCGTCCCCGAATTGCGCCATGCTCGCCCGATTCGCCCCTGCCCCTGCAGGCTAACCCATTTGCACCGCATGCGAAAAGCCGCGCGGCCCGTGCCTCGCTTGTAGCGGCGTGTATTGTTATGTTACAGAACAATTCTCATCGTTCAGGGTCAAGGGGGCGCGGCGCCTCGATGTCGGAAATGCGCAGATCGAGGCCGGAGGCGGCCGAGCCGGTCGTCGTCGCGATCGAGGGGCCGGTCGCCCGGCTCACCCTCAACCGGCCGGCCAAGCGCAACGCGGTCAACGACGCGATGCTGGCCGCTCTCGACGGCTTCTTCCGCGCTATTCCCAAGGGCGTCCGGGTGGTCGTGCTGTCCGGCGCCGGCGGCCATTTCTCTTCCGGCCTCGATCTCGCCGAGCAGCAGCATCGCGAGGCGCACGAGGTGCTGCGCCATTCGCGCGGCTGGCACGAGGTGATGGACCGCATCCAGTTCTCCGGCGTGCCGGTCGTGTCGGTGCTGGCCGGCGCGGTGATGGGCGGCGGGCTGGAGATCGCGGCCGCCACGCATGTCCGCATCGCCGAGCCGAGCGCGCAGTTCCGGCTGCCGGAGGGCAAGCGCGGCATCTTCGTCGGCGGCGGCGCCACCGTCAGGATCGGCCGCATCCTCGGCCCCGACCGGATGACGGAGATGATGCTCACCGGCCGCACCTACGGCGCCGTCGAGGCCGAGCGGCTCGGCCTCGCGCACTATCTGGTCGAGGACGGACAGGGCGCCGCCAGGGCGGAGGAGCTGGCGCGCGACGTCGCCTCCAATTCCAGCCTGGTCAACTATCTCGTCATCCAGTCGATCGCCCGCATCAACGACATGGCGCGGGCCGACGGGCTCTATGCCGAGAGCCTGAGCGCGGCGCTTTCGCAGAGTGGCAGCGATGCGAAGGAGGGGCTGACGGCGTTCCTGGAAAAGCGCAAGCCGCGCTTCTCCTGATCTAGCGGCTCAGTGGCCGCCCTGTGCAGGCTCCGGCGCGCCTGCATCTTTCCTGGCCGGCGGCCTTTGCTCCGAGGCGATCGCCCGGAACGAGTTGGCGCGGATCTCTTCCTTGGTGAGGTAGTCGAGTTGCTCGACCAGCACGTCGTGGATCAGCGGCGCGCCGATCCGGTCGTTGACGCTCTTGAGGATGCCGTTGCGGATGGCGTCGATGTCGATGCTGCCGCGCTTCTGGAAGTCGATCTGCGGGTTGGCGTAGAGATAGCTGTAGACCTCGTCGGTGATCACCGCCTCGGCCGGGATCACCAGCTTCTTCGCCTGCTCGGTCTCGATCGTGTAGACCAGCCGCGCCAGGAAATAGCCGGACACCTGTCCGCTCCTGACGATCGGCACCGAGATGACCTCGGTCTTGACGTAGTCGAGCCCGCCGAGGAAGCCCGGCGCCGCGGCCTCGACCGGCCTGTTCTGGGCCACGCCGAAGGAATAGTAGACCGACCCGATCGCGACGGCGACGATCCAGAAGGCGGCCACCACGAACTTGATCATCAGCTAGAACCTGCCGAACTCGCTGGCCGAGTAGGTCCCGTCGGCCTCGGCGCGCTGGATCGCGCCCTGCAGCAGGTCGGCAACCTCCTTAACCGCGCCGAGATGCGCGAGGATCACCCGCTCGTTGATCTCCAGCTTGGCGCGCAGCCTCTGCAGGCTCTCGCGATGCTCCTCGCCGACCGGGCGCTGCGACAGCGCGCCGGCCGCCTTGTTGAGCTCGTAGAGGTAGCGGCTCTTGCGGGCGTTCGAGGCGGCGATGTCGAACTCGAGATTCTCGCGTATTCCGGCCGTCTCGAGGTCGATGGCGTCCTCGATGCGCCGGATGATCGAGGCGAGGCTGCCGGGGTGCTGGAGCGGCATCTCGGGCGGGCGCGTGGCCTGCGCGGGCTCGACCGGAACCGGAAATTGCGACATCTGGTGCTCCTCGGATACGGGGCGGCCGGTCAGCCGGACGTGCCGGCGGCGTCGACGCCGACGAGCGACTGGGCGGCCTTGCGCTGGAGTTCATCGACCAGCGCCCTGGACAGCCGCTGCTGCGCGTCGCGCGCGGCATGCGCCTCGCCGGATGCGCCCGCCAGCGGGATGCGCTGGTCGCCTTCCCGGTAGTGGTCGGCCAGCAGCCGGTTGGCGATGCCGATCCCGCCCCGCTCGGCGACCGTGTCGCCGAGCTGCTGGGCCAGCAGCGACTTCCACATGTCGCCGGACATGCCCTCGCCGTAGACCGAATCCGTGCTGTCCGGCAGCATCGACTGGAAGAAGGTGCCGAGCACCATCGCCTCGAACTTCTGATAGGGGCCTTCGCCCTCCTTGGCGGAGACGCGCGAGGAGGCGAGCGACGTCGCCGTCTCGAAGGCCGTCGGCGGCCGCGCGCCCTCGGCGATGCGCTGGAGCTGGGCCCGCGCTTCCTGCGCGCGCTCGGGCTCGGCCGCCCGCATCACGTCCACGATGATGTCGCCCGGAGGTGATATCGCCAACGGTCCATCCTTCCTTGAGCCGGTCGCGGCATAATGCCCCGGCAATCTTGTGGCAGGCTTACCTGCCGCCGGTGAGCTTGCGCTCGACGATCTCCAGCCGCTCCTTGTCGGCGGCCTTCTCGTCGACCGCGCGCGAGACGTCGCGGTAGCTGTCCTCGACCATGTTGGTGCGCAGCGTCGCCGCCGCCACCAGCCGCGCCTCCTCCTCGGCCGCCGCAAGGCTGCGGTCACGCCGGGCGAAGGCGCCGGCGATGCGCGCGTGGTAGACTTCGGGAAACAGCGACGACAGCGAGGCCGGATCGTCGAAGCGGCGGATCAGCTCGTACGCCTCCTCCTCAGCCGCATGGGCCGCCGCAACGTGGCCCGAATGCCGCGTCTCGTGGAAGGCCTTCAGCCGCCTTTGCAGGATAACGAGCTTGGCCAGCCGCTTCTTGCGCTCGACGCTCACGCCCGCCTCACCTGTCGACGGTGACGGCCGAGAAGCTGTCGGCGAACAGGCTCAGCATGGTCGGGAAGGCGAAGTACATCAGGATCAGCGCCCCGGCGACGACGAACGGCATGGAGACGAAGTAGACCGGCACCTGCGGCGACAGCTTGTTGATGAAGCCGGCCGCCAGGTTGACCAGGATGGCGTAGGCGACGAACGGGCTGCCGAGCCGCAGCACGACCATGAAGGAATCCGAGATCGTGTCCGCCATGTCCGTCAGCGCCGACTGCGGATCGAAGAACACGTTGACCGGAGCGACCCGGTAGGACGTCACCAGCGCCTCGATCATCTGGTGGTGGAAGCCGAGGATGAACAGGATGAGCAGCGCACTCATCGAGATGATGGCGCCGACCGCGCCCTGCGCGTCCGGCTCCTCGATGGCGTTGCCCGGCATGCCGCCGAAGCCGCCCAGCATCGACACCGCCGAGCCGATGAATTGCAGCGACAGCACGTAGAAGCGCGCCACGAGCCCGATCAGCGTTCCGATCAGCAGTTCGGACGCAACCATCGGCAGCAGCACCAGCGGCCGGCTGTCGACATGCGGCTCGATCTGGTCCCACAGGTGCACGAGCAGCGCGAAGCTGACCGCGATCGAGACGAACAGCCGGATGTTCATCGGCACGCGGATGCTGCCGAAGCCCGGCATCAGCATGAAGCATGCGCCGATGCGGCAGAACGCGATGAACGCCGCCAGCACGGTCTTGTCCAGGCTGGCGAGCGTCAGCGTCACGAGACCGAGCCCAGCACCTTGATCTCGACGCCCTTGGCGATCTCGACATGGGACAGCACCGGCAGCGTCGGGAACAGCCGCTCGACGATCATGCGCACATAGGGCCGCGCCTCGGGCGCAGTGACGATGGCGAAGCGCTCGCCGGCGTCCATGTACTTGCGCACCGCCTTGGTGGCGTCGTTGCCGAACTCCTCGAGCTGGCGCGGGTCGATGTCGAACTCGCGCACCTCGCCCTTGGCGTCGCGCTTGAGCGCCTGGTGGAAGGCGAGGTCCCAGCGGTTGCCCAGCCGCAGCACCTTGAGCATGCCGCTCTCGGTCAGGTCGCCGCAGATCTGCTGTGCCATGCGGATGCGCACGTGCTCGACGATCTGCTCGGTGCGCCGCACATGCGGCGCGATCTCGGCGATCGCCTCGATGATCAGGTGCAGGTTGCGGATCGAGACCCGCTCGGCCAGCAGCAGCTTCAGCACCGCCTGCAGGCCCGGATAGGTGATGTGCGAGGTGCAGATCTCGTCGGCAAGCTTCTTGTATTCGGGGTCGAGCCGGTCGATCAGCGCCTTCATGTCCTTGTAGGACAGGAGCTGCGGCAGGTTGTTGCGGATCACTTCGGAAAGGTGCGTCAGCAGCACCGAAATGTTGTCGGCGAACGAGAAGCCCTCGCGCTTCAGGTCCTCGGCGAACATCTCGGGCACGGAATAGGCGCGCATGCCGAAGGCCGGCTCGCGCACCTCCTCGCCCGGCATGTCGGGCGTGCGGCCCGCGCCGATCAGCACCATCAGCTCGCCGACGCGCAGTTCGTGCTCCGCCACGACCGTGCCGTGGATCTTGATCTGGTAGCTCTTGGTCGGGATGGCATAGTCGTCCGTCAGCCGCACCTCGGGCACCACGAAGCCGTACTGGGTGGCGAACTTCTTGCGCATCTTGTTCATGCGGAAGGCGAGTTCCTGATGCGCGGTCAGCAGCTTGGTCGAGAGCTGCTTGCCGATCAGCAATTCGATCTCGGGCGTCTTCAGCGAGTGCTTGATCGAGTTGCGCTCTTCGTCGACCTTGACCTGCTCCTCCTGCTTCTTCACGACCGCCTCGGCCTCCGCCTTGCGGTTCTGGCGCAGCGGCAGGAGATAGCCGACCGTGCCCATGCACACCGCCAGGAACCAGAACGGCAGCGCCGGCAGGCCGGGCATCAGCCCGAGCAGCGTCATCAGGCCGGCCGCCACGAACAGCGCGCGCGGATAGGCGGAGAGCTGGCCGAACACGGCCTGGTCGGCCGAGCCGCGCGTGCCGCCCTTGGAGACCAGCAGGCCGGCCGCCAGCGACACGATCAGCGCCGGGATCTGGCTGACCAGTCCGTCGCCGACCGACAGCTTGACGAACACGTCGGCCGCCTCGCCGATCGGCATGCCGTGCCGGCCGTAGCCGATGGCGATGCCGCCGACGATGTTGATGGCGGTGATCATCAGGCCGGCGATCGCGTCGCCGCGCACGAATTTCGAGGCGCCGTCCATCGCGCCGAAGAAGGCGCTTTCTTCCTCGAGCTCGCGGCGCCGGCGCTGCGCCTCCTTCTCGTCGATCATGCCGGCCGACAAGTCGGCGTCGATCGACATTTGCTTGCCGGGGATGGCGTCGAGCGTGAAGCGGGCGCCGACCTCGGCGATACGGGTCGCGCCCTTGGTGATGACGATGAAGTTCACCACGATCAGGATCAGGAACACGATCAGGCCGATGACGAAGTCGCCCGCCATTACCAGGTTGGAAAAGCCGCCGATCACGTAGCCCGCGGCATTGGTTCCCTCGCTGCCGTGCGAGAGGATGACGCGCGTGGTGGCGATGTTGAGCGAAAGCCGCAGCATCGTGGCGATCAGCAGCACGGTCGGGAAGGACGAGAAGTCGAGCGGCCGCTGGATCCACAGCCCCACCATCAGGATCAGTACCGAGACCGCGATCGAAAACGCCAGCCCGATGTCGATCAGGAAGGGCGGGATCGGCAGGAACAGCACCGTCAGGATGATGACGATGCCGAGCGCGAAGCCTATCTCGCGGCCGCTGCGGGCGGTCGATGGAACGATGGTCTCGCTGATCGCCATGATGTGCCGGCCGTCTCCCGCTCCGGAGCAGATTCGCCGGCAGACCTAGCAGTCCAAGCTTGCGTGAGGCGGACGCGGCCCAGGAGACCTTACGGAAAACCGTCAGGCCGTGGCGAAAACGATGGCCGGCGAGCACCGGAGCGGGGCGTACATCAAGTACGTGAGCAGCGAAGCGCAGCCGGACGCCGTTTGCAGCCCGGCCTCACGGGATTTTCGGAAGGTCTCTCAGAAGCCGGTTTCGATGCGCTGGAAGATGACGGTGGTGAAGGCGTTGACCTGTGCGCCGATGAACGGGCCGGTGAAGACGATGACGAGCAGGATGGCGACGATCTTCGGGACGAAGGTGAGCGTGATTTCCTGCACCTGCGTCAGCGCCTGCACCAGCGCGATGCCGACGCCGACCACCATCGCCACCAGCACCGCCGGCGCCGACGCGATCAGCACCGTCCAGATGGCGTACTGGACGAGATCGAGGGCATCGGCCTCGTTCATCCTACTGGACCGTGATGCCGCTCTCTATCGTGATTTCCTTGCCGCTCGCGAGCACGGCGACGGTGCCGTCGGCGGTGAGCTTCACGGAGGCGACGACGCCCTTCAGCGTGCCGTCGGCCGAGGTCAGCGTATGGCCGAGCAGCGAGTCCGCCTGGGAGACGGCCGAGCTCTGAAGCAGGGTGGCGAGCTTGTTGTTGACCTGCACCGTCTGCTCCACCTGCGAGAAGGTCGCGAGCTGGGCGACGTACTGGGTCGAATCCATCGGGTTGGTCGGATCCTGGTTCTTCATCTCGGCGACGAGGAGCTTCAGGAAGGACTGGTAGTCGACGGCGGTCTTGGCGCCGCTGCTGTTCTGGGTCGAGTTGGTGCCCGAGCTCGTGCCGGTGGCGGAGGGGACCGTGGTCATGGCGTCATTCTCCCGCTGCGAGCGCCAGCGGGCGCTCCTGCTCGACATTGGTGGGGTTGAGGATCTGCGCCTCGATCGGATAGAGCGCGCGGATCGCCTTCAGCGCCTCGTAGGTCCGGTCCTCCGAGACGAGCTGGTCGACGCGCTTCAGCGCGGCCAGCACGTGCGGCTCCGAGAACGCCGAGAGCAGGCGCGGCAGGCTCTCGCGGAACAGCCGGCGCGCGGCGTCGGCGCTGTGCGGCGTCATCAGCATGACCTGCACGGTGAAGTAGAGCTGCCTGAGCGGCGTCGAGGCCTGGTCGGGCTGCAGCACATGCGCCTCGAGCAGGAACTGCACGTCGTTCAGGAACTCCAGCGAGACCTTGCGGTCGGCGCGGATCACGGCGCCGTTGATGTAGAGCTTCTCGTTCGGCTTCAGCGTGATCTTGAGGGTGCCGCTCATTGGATGCCGTCACGGATGATCTGGGAGACCTCGATCAACCCCTCGAAATTGTCGGAATTGCCCTGCCTCACCTGCTCGGCCTCGCGCAGCAGCCACAGCCCGATCGAGATGAGATTGGCGCGCAGCTCGCCCGGCAGCTCGTTCTCGGCGCTGCCGAGATCCTGGATGAAGACCGTCCAGATGCGGGTGAGGAAATGGACCGCCTCGGCCGCCTGCACCGATCGCGGCCCCTTCTCGCGGGCGCTGCTCAGGAGATCGATCGAGCGCGACAGCAACTGCCTCTCGCGATCGCGGGCGTCGGCCACCGAGTCGGTCTGCACTTCGGAGTAGGAGAACTGGTACATCTGGGATCGGTCTCTTCAGGCTCTGGGTCGGGTTGGGCCGCTCATCACAGGTAGTTCACGAGGCTGAGCTGGCGAAGGCGGTTGGTGAGCGTGTAGGCCGTCTCGATCTGCGAAAGCAGGGTCGAGACCCTGGTGGAGGCTTCGTAGGGGTCGATCTCGACGAGGTTGCTGACCTTGCCCTTGAAGATGTCGATCTGCTTCTGCAGGCGGTCGCTGGCGTCCGAGATGCGCTGCTCGATGATGCCGGTCTGCGAGGCGACCAGGGCGATGTTCGCGTTGGCCTCGCCGGCCTTCGACGTGGCGAACTTGAGCACCGCGTTCTGCGCGTCCGAGTTCAGGTTACCGCCGAAGAAGAAGGCCACGGTCGCGCCCGCCATGGCGAGCTGGCGCACGCCATCGACATTGGCGCTCACCGAGGCGGACGTGCTTTCGGTCAGCGAGATGCGCGCGGTGATCGTCTCGTCGGTGGCGTTGGACCAGTTGGTCGTCCAGTCCGCCCCCATGAACTGCGGTTCGATCACGTTGGTGAGAAAGTCTCCCATCTGCGTGGCGTCGACCGTGTTGGCGGCCGGATCCGTGTAGGCGAAGCCGAAATAGGTCTGGAAGGCGTTCGCCATCGCGGCCTGGGCCGGAGAGCCGGTCGCGAAGAAATCGTTGATCGGGACCACGTCGGTGTTGACGCCGGCGAACAGGTTCTCGCCATTGAGATTGGAATTCAGCACGCCCGTCATCGTGGTGACGAGCGTTGCCGCTTCCGACTTCGAGATCGACGGATCGACGGCATCCGACACTGCCGCCGTCATTGTTTTCAGGAAATTCTGCGCCAGCTCGGTGAGCGATTCCAGCCCGCTTTGCGTCGCCGACAGGCGCGACGACGCGAGCGCATTGGAATCGACGATGCCGCCCAGCCGGTCGATGTCGCGCTCCAGCGAGACCGACTGTCCCGTGCGGGCGCCGAGCGCCAGGCCGGAATCGGCGACGCGGCCGCTGACCACCTCCTTCTCGAGCTTGGTGATCTCGGCCTGCATGCGCATCAGATGCGAGCGGACCGAGTCGGCGATTCCCTGCGAGGAGACGAAGGAGGTCTTCATGGCCTATCCGAGCGCGTTCAGCAGCGAGGCGAGCATGTCGTCGACCGTCCGCATCAATCGCGCGGAAGCTTGGTATGTGTGCTCGAGGTCGAGCATCAGCGTCATCTCTTCGTCGATGTTGACGCCGGTCGCGTTGGAAAGGGCCTCCTGGGTGCGCGACAGGAGCGCTGATTTGCTCTCGGCGGCGCGCGAGGAATCCTGCCGTACTCCCTCGAACCAGCTTATCGTCTCGGTCGAATAGTTGCTGAGGCTGATACTGGCCTGGATGCCGGCGGCGCTGTCAAACGCCATCGGCTGCTCCATGCGCTGCGCATAGCCGAGCAGCAGATCCGAATAGGCCGCGCCGCCGCTGGTGTTGGAGACGTAGGCCGCGCCATTGGCCCCGCCGTCGCGCAGCAGCTTCGGATCGCCGCCCTTGGTGCTGTCGAAGGCGGCGTTGATCGAGATCATCTGGGCGAGGCCGTCGACGAGCGTGCCCGCCGCCGGCACCGCGGGCGCGCCCGGCCAGGTGAACAGGCCGGCCGCATCGGGCTGCACGCCGCTGGGATCCTTCTCCGCAAAGGACGTGATGAGCCCACGCGCGATCTCGTCGAGCTGCGCCTGCATGCCGGCGGAAACGGTGTCGCGCAGTTGCAGCATCGCCGACAGCTTGCCGCCGGCGCTGGTGTTGCCGCCCGTGCCGGCCGCGATCGGCACGCCGTCGACATAGATGCCGTTGCCGGTGGAGCCCGGCGAGAAGCCGGTGGAGGGCGTGAACGTCACCTCGCGCGGCACGGTCTCGAACAGGGTCGCCCCGGAGGTGGTCACCAGCATCAGGTCGTTGTCCGACCGCTGGATCGCGCTGACCGGCAGGTATTCCGAGATCTTCTTCAGCAGGCCGTCGCGCTGGTCGAGCGCGTCGTTGACGTCGCGGCCGACCCTGGTGCCGGCGACGACCTCGTCGTTCACCTTCTTGAAGTCGGCGAGCAGGCTGTTGAGCTCGCCCACCGCGCTGAGGATGCTGCGGTCGGTGTCGGAGCGGAACGACTGGATCGCGTCCGAGCCTGCGTTGAGCACGTTCACGACCTGCCGGGCCGCCTCCAGCGTGCTCTCCGCCACGTTGCTGTTCGAGGGATTGGCGCTGTAGGTCTGCAGCGCTTCCTGGAACTGGCCGATGGCGGTGGCGGGCGACGTCGAGTATTCGGCGCCGTAGACGTCGACACTCAGCGTGTCGAGCCCGTCGGTCAGGGTCGATTGCGCCGAATAGGACGACAGCGCCGAAAGGTTCTGGCGGAAGAGCACCTCGTTGGTGGCGCGGGTGATGGAGACCACCCGCGCGCCGTTGTCGCTTGACACGAGAACGGCCGAGCGGCGGGAATAGTCCGTGTTGGACGCTTCGGAGAGGTTGCGCGAAACGACCGTCGTCTGCCGCGAAGTGTTGAGGAGAGCGGACTGGGCAATGCTCAGTGCTGACGACAGCGACATTTCATTCCGTTCCCACGCCCAGACGACCCGTCACGAACCCCGGCCGCCGATTACCTCTTGAGGTTGACCAGGATGTCCATGAGCTCGGAGCCGGTCTGGAACACCTTCGAATTTGCCGTGTAGCTGCGCTGCGCCTCGATCATGCTGGTCAGCTCCGTCGCGACGTCGACATTGGAATTCTCGAGCGCGCCGGAAACGACCTTTCCGAACTTGCCCTCGTTCGGGAAGCCGAGGCGGATGGAGCCGGAACCCGAGCTCTGGGTGAAGACGTTGCCCGGCAGCACCTGCAGATTGTCGGGCGACTGCACGGTCGCCAGCGGGATGCGGTAGAGCGCGCGGAACGAGCCGTCGCTGTACTGCGCGTAGACCGTGCCGTCCTGGCTGATCTCGACCTGCTGGATCGAGCTCGGCGGGTTGCCGTTCACATAGGCGTCGAACGTCGTGAAGCCGGTCGACAGCTCGGTCATGCCGGCGAGGTCGATGGTCAGGTTCTGGCCGCCCGGCACCGGGATGGTGATGTCGGTGAAGCCGGACGTGTCGAGCTGGCCGTTCGTCGGATCGAAGGTGAGCGTCTGGGTGGCGAGCGGCGGGTCGCCGGCCGTGCCGTAGGGGAAGAACGTGTCGGGCGTCGCGTCGGCGCGGTCGGAGACCGCACCCTCCCGCGTGTTCGCGCCCGTCTTGGTGAAGTAGACGTCGAGCATGCGCTCGCCGCCGGTGTTGTCGTAGACCACCATGGAGGTCTTGGCCGTGTACTGGCTGCCGGCAACGTTGTCGGACGGCAGGCTGCCGGCGGCGACGGCGGTCGCGGTCGCGGGCAGGTTCGCCGAATATGCACCTGACGTCGACGCCGTGGCGACCAGCGAGGTGCTGGCGACGTTCACCGCCTCGAGCCCGTTGAAGCCGTTGGCCGTCACCGTCGGCGTGCCGTTGGCGTAGCTGTAGCCCATTAGCTTGAAGCCGGCCGCGTTGACCAGGTTGCCCTCGCTGTCGGGGACGAAGGAGCCGGCCCGCGTGAGGAACATCGCGCCGCTGGAATCCTGGACGACGAAGAACCCGTCGCCGCTGATCGCGAGGTCGGACGTGGACGTGGTGTATTGCAGCACGCCCTGGCTGGAGATCGACGTCTGGATCGTCGAGGTGACGCCGCCCGAATTGTAGCTGCCGCCCGTGCTCGGCAGGACGAGCGTCGAGAACTCGGCCTTCGAGCTCTTGTAGCCGGTGGTGCCGGAATTGGCGATGTTGTCGGCGACCGTGGACAGGCGCGTTGCCTGCGCTGACATGCCGGAAACGCCGGTGCGCATCATGCCATACAGGCTCATCGAGATTTCTCCTCACTAGCCGGACTCATGCAGGTCAGGGTATCAGACCTGACTTGCGCGAGGCTGGCCTGCGCCGGGTGCGAAGCGGTCGCAGCGGCCGCCCTGCCCCGCCGGGAGCCCGTCACACGATCAGCCGGTAGCCGAGGAAACGCTTCGACTCGATCGGATCGAAGCCGAGCTTCTCGCGCAGCTTCTTGCGCAGCTTGGAGATGTGGCTTTCCACCACATTCTCCTCGACCTCGCCGTCGAAGATGCCGTAGATCGCGTTGAAGACCTGCGTCTTGGTCACGCGGCGGCCGTTGTTGCCGGCGAGGTATTCGAGGATGCGCCGCTCGCGCCGCGGCAGCGGCAGCGGCTCGCCGTCGATCTCGGGGTCCCTGCCGTCGCAGAAGATGCGCATCGCGCCGACCTGCATGAAGTCCTGCTGGTCCAGCGCGCGGCGGCGGATCGCGGTGATGCGGGCGAGGATCTCGCGGATGTGGACCGGCTTGCGCACGACGTCGTCGACGCCGGCCTCGAACAGCCGCAGCGTGTTCTCCAGCGAGTTCTGGTCGGCCAGCGCGATCACCGGCGCGCCGGTGCGGTCGCGCAGCTTGCGCGGCGAGACCTTCTCGGTCTCGCACTCGCCGATCAGGAACGCCTGGACCGCCTTGAGGTCCTCGTCCGCGACGCTCTCGACCCATTCGCCGAATTCGTGCGTGTCGAAGCCGGCACTGGCCACCCCCTCGCGTCCGAAAAGCGAACTGTAGCCTTCCTTAACGAGATCGCGTTCATCGACAATAACTATCATCGGCCCGCCCTCCGAATCAGTTGCAATTTCTTCCAACCGATGGGTAGCCGTTGACGGGAATCAGGCACAACACTCAAATCTTGTAGCCGATATTTTAGGAGTCTCGCGGAAACGGCGCCCCCGCTATCGGCAGAACCGCTGCGCCGGCTCCGTCCATTTGCCGAACCCGGTCGCCACCAGATTGGCGATCACCTTGCAGACGTAACGCTTCTGCGCCGGGTCGTTGTCGGGGCCGGCATGGTAGCGCGCCACCGCCATCGCCCAGGTGTCGTGCTGGCCCTTCAGCGTCTTCAGGAAGCGCGCCGCATAGTCGACGTTGCGGGCCGGGTCGAGCATGTCGGCGACGCTGCGGAACGCACTCGCATGGTAGCGATAGTTGATCTGCATGCAGCCGAGGTCGATGAGTTCGTGGCCCTGCCGCCGCGCCGCGTCGAACTCGGTCATCGCCATCGACTTCGTCGCCGGAAACACCGCGCGCCCCTCGATGTTGAGGGCATAGGGCTGCAGGCTCCCCTTGCGGCCGGTCTCCGCGAGGCCGACGGCGTAGAGGATGCCGGCGGGGATGCCGTATCGGTCGGCCGCCGCGATGATCTGGCTCTCGCAGGCGTTGGTCGCCGCGATTGCCGCGCCGCCGAGCCCGCTAGATATACACGCCGCTGCTGCCGCGAGCCTCGCTGCGGTCGCCGCCGCCCTGATTGCGCCCTTCGTCATATCCGCGCCCCGAATCCTGCCGCCACGACTGCCCGCGTCCCTCGCCCGCGCGCTGGTCCGGCGCGGAAAAGGCATTCTCGCGATTGGTGGCGCCGCCCGGCGAGGCCCCGGTCTGCGGCGCCTGCTGGATGGTGATGCGGTCGATATCGAAGCCCATGCCGCGCAGCGCCTTGACGATCGCGTCGCCGTCGCTCTGCAGGCGGTGATGCGCCTCATGGTTCTCGACATGGACCTCGATCGACAGCTTCTCGCTGTCGCCGCTGAGCTTCGCTGTGACCGTGCCGAGATCGACCGGATGGAGCTGGATCTTCAGCGTGGTGACCGGCTTCGGCGCATTCTGGGCGCCGCTCTGCGTCCCGGTCTCGCTGACATAGCGCGGCAACCCGTCGGCGGAGCCGAGCGACTGCACGAACGAGGCCGACGTCGGCGACAGGCTCGGCGCGCCGGCCGGGGCGGCCGGCGCCGGAGCGGTCTGCACCGACATCACCGTGACCCTGGGCGCGGCGCGTTCTGCTGCCGGCTCGCGCTCCTGCACCCGCGCGCCGCGCTCGCGTGCCGCCTCTGGCGCGACTGGCGTGGTTCCCGCCGGCTTCGGCGCATCGACGTTTCCGTCACCGCCCGCCTGAACGGGTTCCATCGGCCCGCGCTGGGTATCGTTGGTAGCTGCGGCGGCATGCCGTTCCGGCGCGCGCGCCTGCGCTGCTTCGGCAACCGGCCGCTTCCGCCCCGGCTGCGCCGTCGTGTCGGCCACGGCTGCCTCCGCGCCCGTTTCCTTGGCGACGGCGGCGCCTTCCTTGGCATGGTCGCCGCCGGCCGCCGTCGTGGCCGCCTTCACCGGATGGCCGAACAGCATCGCCACCTGCCGCACCTGCCCTTCGGCATCGACGGGGACTTCTTCCTCCTTCGCCGCCGGCTCCTCGGTCGCCTCGCCCTGCTTGCCGTTCTTCACGGCGTCGAACACGCGCCACTGCGCATGTTCGCGCGTCTGCCACTTGCTCACGCCCTGCGCCGCCGGCTTCGCCTGTGCCTCACCGTCCTTCGCAGCGGCAGCGGCGTGCTTCGCCTTGCCGGAAAGCAGGTTGGTGAAGGCGCCGGCCTCCTGCTGCTCGCCTTTCCCGTGACCGTGCTTGTGGGAGACCACCGCCTTGACGCCCGCGGCGGGCGCCGTCGAAATGTCGATACTCATTGGGTGCTCTCCTGAAGCAACTGGTCGATTGCCTGAAGCCGGTTGCGCTTGTCGGCAACATAGTCCTCGGTGGTCTTGAAGGGGCGGCCTCGCTCCGGCCGGCCAGCCCGGACGGACGGGCCGACGATATCGTCGAGCTCGGGGCGCCGCTTCGGCAACCCGGCCGTGCTGGGCGGCGAAACGACCTCGTCGACGATCTTGCGCGCCGCGTCGAGCAGCGCCCGGTCCGGCTCCGAGAGCTGTGACGGGTCGATCGTCTCGAGCTGCTCGCGCACGTCTGCGACGTTCTCGGAGGCGACTGCGGCGAGCGCCGAATAGAGCACGGCGCGCGCGTCCTGCCCTTCTTCCTTGCGCGGCGTATGCCGTTCGAGGCCCTTGCGCGCGAAGACGAGCAGCTCGTCGAGCCGGTCGATCGCGGCCTGCCGCGCGATGCGCAGATAGACCACCTTGCTCTGCTCGTCGTTCATCTCGTCGATGATGTCGGCGATGCGGTCGAGCTTCGCCGTGGCATGCAGCTTGGCCACGCCCGACACGAAATAGTCGGCAAACTGGCTGGCATAGGGCGAGCGCAGGAAGCGGCGGACATACTGTTCCGATAGGCGCGCGAAGCGGTCGCCGTCGCCGACCTCCGCGCTCAGCGAGACCGAGCCGCGCAGCGCCGCCTCCTCGAGCAGCGTGCCGGGGCCGGCCAGCCGCGCGAAGTCGAAGAAGGCGAGGCTCTGCGCCGCGTCCATGTTGACGTAGAGCGTGCCCTTCACCAGCGCGAGCGACGGCCCGATGTCGGGCTCGACCTCGCGCGGGTCGATGTCCTTCAGCGCCGAGACGGCGCGCGAGGTCTGGCCCCGCACATATTCCAGCACGCCGGCGCTCATCCGCGCGCGCTGGTCGCCGAGGATCAGCCGCGAGACCACCTTCTGCACGGTCGTCGGATTGCCGCCGCTCATGGCGTAGATCATCAGCGAGCGGAAGTTGCGGTCGTCGGAGAAATCCTCCGGCGTGGATTCGGCCAGACGCGCATCGATCAGCTCGAGCAGCTTGCGCTGCATCGGCAGCGCCGCCTGGTCGCCGTCGGCGATCCGGTCCTGCAGGAGCTGCAGCGAGTAGACCATCTGGTACGGCTCGAGCCGGCCGGAGGCCGGCTCAGCGCGCGCCGGAAGGTCGGCCGCCGCAGCGAGCGCGAGGACGGACAGCACCGCGGTCGCCCACCTCATCCCGACGCGTCCAGCATGATCTCGATGCGCCGGTTGGCGGCGGCGAGCGGATCGTCCGGCAGCTTCAGGCGGCGGTCGGCGAACCCGGCCACGCTGCGCACGCGCGCCTCGTCCAGCCCGCCGCGCACGAGCATGTAGTAGGTCGCCTGCGCGCGCGCCGTCGACAGCCGCCAGTTGTCGTATTTGCCGTTGGAGAACGGCCGCGCGTCGGTGTGGCCGTTGATTGTCACCTTGCCCTGGTGCTCGGCCAGCGTCCGGCCGATCTTCTCCATCGCCAGCACGAGCTGGCGGCGCGGCACGGCCGATCCGATCTCGAACATGCCGTCCTGCATGTCGTCGGCGATCGAGATCATCACGCCGCCGTCGGCCTTCTCGACGGTCACGCCCTGGAGATTGCCGGTGCCGCCGAAGGCGGCCGCGAGCTCGGTGCGGATCTGGGCCGCCAGCTTCTCGGCCGCATCGGGCTGGGCAGCCTCGGCTACCGCGGGCGGCGGCGGCGCTTCGGCAGCAGGCGCGGCCTTTTCCTCCGCCTTGGCGGCCTCCGGCGGAGGCGTCTCCTCCTGCTGCTGCGGCTTCGGCGAGAACGCCTTGGCCAGCTCGTCGTCTGCCTTCGCCGGCGGCGCGTCGGGCGCCGTCGCGGGGGCGTTGACGGCGAAGCGCTGCTCTGCCGGCGGCTCGTCCGCCACGACCTCGCCCTCCGGCACGCTCTTGCGCGCGGTTTCCTGCGCCGTCGACGTCTCGATCTGCGTCGACCAGAAATCCGGCGCGAAGGGATCGCGATAGGACGGCCCGCCGGACGCGCCGGTCGCGGGGCCTGCGACGGTCGCGCCGCCATCGCCCTTGGCGCTGATGTTCTGGAGACGGTCGGTGTCGGCCGCGATCTCGGCCAGCACCGCATAGGGATCGGCGAACAGGTTCTCGTCCGAATGCTTGATCGTATCCGAAGCGTCGGACGAGTTCGCGTTGTCCGCCGGCCCGCTCAGCGCGCGTCGCGCCCCGTGCGGACGGTCGGTGTTGGCGTCGTTGCTCTCGGTCGCCGCCGAGGTCTGCGGTCCTTCGCCGATGTCGTCTATGCCCCGCCGATTGGCGTTGCGGTCGATCAGCTTGATCGGGTTGAAATAGCTAGCGATCGTG
>ERZ778022.1340-NODE-1340-length-34102-cov-5.404000_pt1 | contig 34102 bp, 33 predicted proteins | sample MGYA00375752_ERZ778022 | MGnify/ENA primary metagenome ERZ778022 (study PRJEB29350, sample SAMN05389826) | bioreactor metagenome | isolation source: Thiocyanate bioreactor | place: South Africa: University of Cape Town | collected 2014-04-04 ...
ACAAGGCCCATTCGCTGATCCGCCACATGCAGCGCGGCTGGAACTTCTTCCGCCCCGAGCGAAACGAGAGCTTCGACATCCTGCCGGCCTCCCAGCGCGTTTCGGAGACGCAGTGGTATGAGGGCACGGCGGACGCCGTCTACCAGAACCTTGACATCATCGAATCCTATGGTCCGGAATATATGGTCATCCTCGCCGGCGACCATATTTACAAGATGGACTACGAATTGATGCTGCAGCAGCACGTCGATTCCGGCGCCGACGTCACCGTCGGCTGCCTGGAAGTGCCGCGCATGGAAGCCACCGGCTTCGGCGTCATGCATGTCGACGGCACCGACAGGATCATCGATTTCGTTGAAAAGCCGGCCGATCCGCCGGGCATTCCCGGCAATCCGGATTTTGCGCTCGCCTCGATGGGCATCTATGTCTTCCACACGAAATTCCTGGTCGACGCGCTGCGCCGCGATGCCGCGGACCCTTCTTCCAGCCGCGATTTCGGCAAGGACATCATTCCGCATATCGTGAGCCACGGCAAAGCCCAGGCGCACCGCTTCGCCGATTCCTGCGTGCGCTCCGATTTCGAGCGCGAGCCCTACTGGCGCGACGTCGGAACCGTGGACGCCTACTGGCAGGCCAATATCGACCTGACCGACATCGTTCCCGAGCTCGACCTCTACGACAAGTCCTGGCCGATCTGGACCTATGCCGAGATCCTGCCGCCGGCCAAATTCGTCCATGACGACGAGAACCGCCGCGGCTCGGCCACCTCCTCGCTGGTCTCGGGTGATTGCATCATCTCCGGCGCCTCGCTGAACCGCAGCCTGCTGTTCACCGGCGTGCGCGCGAATTCCTATTCGCGGCTGGACAACGCCGTGGTGCTGCCCTCCGTGCGCATCGGCCGGCGCGCCCAGCTCAAGAATGTCGTCATCGATCATGGGGTGACCATTCCCGAGGGGCTCGTTGTCGGCGAGGAGCCGGAACTCGACGGCAAGCGCTTCCGCCGCACCGAAAGCGGCATCTGCCTGATCACCCAGGCGATGATCGACCGCCTGGACCTGTAACGCCATGCAGGTTCTTGCCGTCGCCTCCGAGATATTCCCGCTGGTCAAGACCGGCGGGCTGGCGGATGTGGCGGGCGCCCTGCCGCTCGCCCTCAAGCCGCTGGGCATCAGAACCCGGACCCTGATTCCCGGCTACCCGTCCGTTCTTGCCGCCGTGAAAGGCGCCGTGGCCTGCCATCGCTTCGATGACTTGCTGGGCGAAGAAGCCACCGTCCTGGAGGTCGAGCACCGGGGATTGGACCTGCTGATCCTCGACGCCCCAAGCCTTTACGACCGGGCGGGCGGCCCCTATCTCGATCCCGCCGGCATCGACCATGCCGACAACTGGAAACGCTTCGCCGCCCTGTCCAGGGCGGCGGCGGAGATTGCGGCCGGAGTGCTTTCCGGCTGGCAGCCGGACCTCGTCCATGCCCATGACTGGCAGGCGGCGATGGCGCCGGTCTACATGCGCTACGGCCTCGTGCCGGAACGCCCAAGCGCCGTCACCATCCACAATATCGCCTTCCAGGGCCAGTTCGCGTCCAGCATCTTCGCCGGCCTCGACCTGCCGCCGCATGCCTTCTCCATCGAAGGCGTCGAATATTATGGCGATGTCGGCTTCCTCAAGGGCGGATTGCAGACCACCCATGCGATCACCACCGTCAGCCCGTCCTATGCCGAGGAGATCCTGACGCCGGCCTTCGGCATGGGGCTGGAAGGGGTGATCGGCGCCCGCGTCGCCGACCTCACCGGCATCGTCAACGGCATCGACGCCCATGTCTGGGATCCGGCGACCGACCCGATGATTTCGGCCCATTATTCCGCAGGCAACATGAAGCGCCGGCCGGAAAACCGCCGGGCGGTGGCCGAACATTTCGGCCTCGACCAGGATCAGGGACCGATCTTCTGCGTCGTCAGCCGCCTCACCTGGCAGAAAGGCATGGATCTGCTGGCCGAAGTCGCCGACGAGATCGTCGCCCGCGGCGGCAAGCTCGCCGTGCTTGGCTCTGGCGATGCCGATCTGGAATCGGCCTTGCGGGCCGCTGCCGCCCGCTATCCCGGCCGCGTCGGCCTGTCGCTCGGCTATAACGAGCCGCTGTCGCACCTCATGCAGGCCGGCAGCGACGCGATCCTCATTCCCTCGCGCTTCGAGCCCTGCGGCCTGACCCAGCTTTACGCGCTGCGCTACGGTTGCATCCCCGTCGTCGGCCATACAGGCGGGCTTGCCGACACTGTCATCGATGCCAACGAAGCCGCGCTCAATGCCAGAGTGGCGACCGGCGTGCAGTTTTCGACCATCGACCTTTCAGGCCTGCGCCTTGCCTTGCGGCGAACCTTCCGCCTGTATGAAAATCAAAAACTCTGGACGCAAATGCAAAAGCAGGGCATGAAATCGGACGTATCATGGGAAAAGAGCGCCGAAACCTATGCCGCGCTCTACGCCCGCCTCGTCTCGAAAGGCATTTAGCCACATGAACAAGACTGTTCCCACCAAACCCTATGCCGATCAGAAACCGGGAACCTCCGGCCTGCGCAAGAAGGTTCCGGTGTTCCAGCAGGAAAACTATGCCGAGAACTTCATCCAGTCGATCTTCGATTCGCTGGAAGGGTATCAGGGCAAGTGCCTCGTGATCGGCGGAGACGGCCGGTACTACAATCGCGAAGTCATCCAGAAGGCCATCAAGATGGCCGCCGCCAACGGTTTCGGCAAGGTAATGGTCGGCAAGGGCGGCATCCTGTCGACGCCCGCAGCCTCGCATATCATCCGCAAATACAAGGCCTTCGGCGGCATCATCCTTTCCGCCAGCCACAATCCCGGCGGCCCGACCGAAGATTTCGGCATCAAGTACAATATCGGCAATGGCGGCCCGGCGCCGGAAAAGATCACCGATGCGATCTTCGCCCGCACCAAGGTGATCGACAGCTACAAGATCGCCGATTTCGCCGACATCAATCTCGACGTCATCGGCAAGCAGACCATCGCCGGCATGATCGTTTCGGTCATCGATCCGGTTGAGGATTACGCGGCGCTGATGGAGGAGCTGTTCGATTTCGGCGCCATCCGCAACATGATCAGCCTTGGCTTCCGCATCGCCTTCGATGCGATGAGCGCCGTGACCGGCCCCTATGCCAAGGAGATCCTCGAAAACCGGCTTGGGGCGCCCAACGGTTCGGTGCGCAATTTCCTGCCGCTGCCGGATTTCGGCGGCCATCACCCGGACCCGAACCTCGTCTATTGCAAGGAACTTTATGACGAGATGATGGGCGACGATGCGCCCGATTTCGGCGCGGCATCCGATGGCGACGGCGACCGCAACCTGATCATCGGCAAGGACATGTTCGTCACGCCGTCCGATAGCCTGGCGATTCTCGCGGCCAACGCCAATCTAGCGCCCGGTTATTCGGCCGGCATCGCCGGCATCGCCCGCTCGATGCCGACCTCGGGCGCCGCCGACCGCGTCGCCGAAAAGCTCGGCGTCGGCATGTACGAGACCCCGACCGGCTGGAAATTCTTCGGCAACCTGCTCGATGCCGGCCTGGCCACCATCTGCGGCGAGGAAAGTGCCGGCACCGGCTCCAACCATGTGCGCGAAAAGGACGGCCTTTGGGCGGTTCTCCTCTGGCTGAACATCCTGGCCGTGCGCGGCGAGAGCGTCGCCGATATCGTGCGCCAGCATTGGGCCGCCTATGGCCGCAACTATTATTCGCGCCACGATTATGAAGGCGTCGATTCCGATGCCGCCAACGGGCTGGTGACGGCGCTGCGCGCCAAGCTGCCGACGCTGGCCGGCACCCAGTTCGGCGCCCTCACCGTCGCCTCGGCCGACGATTTCGCCTATCACGACCCGGTCGACAAGTCGGTGAGCATGAACCAGGGCATCCGCGTGCTGTTCGAAGGCGGCTCGCGCGTCGTCTTCCGCCTCTCCGGCACCGGCACGTCGGGCGCGACGCTGCGCGTCTATATCGAGCGCTACGAGCCCGATCCCGGCCGCCACGGGCTGGACACACAGGAGGCGCTCGCCGACCTGATCGCCGTTGCCGAAGAAATCGCCGACATCAAGGCCCGCACCGGCCGCGACGCACCAAGCGTCATCACCTGACGGCCCGCCATGGAGACGCCGCATGGAGGATAGCTTCTCTCGTCAGGGTGGTGCCATCCTTTTCGACAGCGGCGTCGAATTCGCCGTCCGGTCTCCGCTGGCCACGCATGTGGATCTCTGCCTGTTTGACGGACAGGCGGAGGTGCGCCTGCCGATGGAGCGCGACGGCGATATCCACCGCCTGTTCGTCGACGACCTGAAGCCTGGCGCCCGCTACGGTTTTCGCGCCGACGGCGTCTACGATCCCGACAAGGGTTTTTGGTTCGATCCGGGCAAGCTGCTGGTCGATCCCTATGCCACCGAACTCGACCGGCCCTTCCGCCATGATGCAAGGCTGAGCCAGTTTGGCACTGAGACCGCCGATCTCGTTCCGAAGGCCATCGTCCGCCGCCACAGGCCGGTGAAACGCCAGCCGCCTTTGTTCAGGAAGGGCGGTTTCATCTACGAAGTCGCGGTGCGCCCCTTCACCATGCTGCATCCTGAGGTGCCCGAGGCGCAACGCGGCACGGTCGCGGCCCTGGCCCATCCTGCTATCATCGCCCACCTGAAACGGCTCGGCGTCGATGCCGTCGAACTGATGCCGATCACCGCCTGGATCGACGAACGCCATCTGCCGCCGCTTGGCCTGACCAATGGCTGGGGCTACAATCCCATCGCCTTCATGGCGCTCGATCCGCGTGTCGTGCCGGGCGGCGTCGCCGAACTGGCCGACACCGTCGCGGCGTTGCGCGCCGAGGGCATCGGCGTCATCCTCGACCTCGTCTTCAACCATACCGGCGAAAGCGACCGCCACGGCGCGACCCTGTCGCTGCGCGGCCTCGACAATCTCACCGCCTATCGCCACCATCGCGGCGAGCCCGGCCATCTCGTCAACGATACCGGCACCGGCAATACGGTCGCCTGCGACCATCCGCATATCCGTCAGATGATCGTCGAAAGCCTGCGCCATTTCGTGTTGCATGCCGGCGTCGACGGTTTTCGTTTCGACCTCGCCCCGGTCCTCGGCCGCACCGCCGACGGCTTCTCCCGCGACAGCGAGACGCTCGCCGCCATCCATGCCGACGAAGTGCTCTCCGACCGGGTGCTGATCGCCGAACCCTGGGATATTGGCCCGGGCGGCTACCAGCTCGGCAATTTCCCGCAAACCTTCCTCGAATGGAACGACCGCGCCCGCGACGACCTGCGCCGCTACTGGCGCGGCGATGCTCGCATGACCGGCGCTCTGGCGACGGCGCTGGCCGGTTCCTCGGATATTTTCCAGCGCGACGGCGCGAACGAAACCCGCAGCGTCAATTTCATCGCCGCCCATGACGGTTTCACCCTGCACGACCTCGTCGCTTACGAACACAAGCATAACGAGGCCAATGGCGAGGACAATCGCGACGGCCATGGCGAGAATTTTTCCTGGAACAACGGCGTCGAGGGCGAGACGGAAGGCGGCGCGGTACTCGCCGGCCGCCGCGCCGATCTCGCCGCCCTGCTCGGCACGCTGTTCGCGGCGCGCGGCACGGTGATGCTGACCGCCGGCGACGAGGGCGGCCGCAGCCAGGGCGGCAACAACAATGCCTATTGCCAGGACAATGCCATCACCTGGATCGACTGGTCGCGCCTCGACGACGGGCTGATCGCCCACACCGCCTTCCTCTCCGCTTTGCGAAAACGCTTCGACGGCCTGTCCGCCCAAAGCTTCTTCACCGGCGCGGACGGCGACGTCGTCTGGGCGACGGCTGGCGGGGAGCCGATGACGGTGGCCGACTGGGAGGACGAGCAGGGAGCAACGCTCGCCATGGTCATCCGCACGCCGGATCGTGAAACCGGCCGCGACACGCGGCTGGCAATCCTACTCAACCGCGCCCGTGAGGGCCGCCGCTTTCGCCTGCCGCCGTCCGGGCGCGGCTGGCGCCTGCTCTCCCCTGCCGCCGCCACGCCGGTCGAAACGGTCGATGCGGACGGGCGCAGCGTCCTCTTCTGCGTCGAACTTTAACCTCCCCTACCTGCGGATCGGTCCCCTGAATGGCGTCTGAAATCTCCCTTGCCGATATACGCGGCATCGTCGGCACCGAAGTCGGCGTCTCCGGCTGGATCGTCGTCGACCAGGCCCGCATCGATCGTTTCGCCGATGCCACCGATGACCACCAGTTCATTCATTGCGATCCGGCGCGTGCCGCCGAAACGCCGTTCGGCGGCACTATCGCCCATGGCTTTCTGACGCTGTCGCTGCTCTCCGCCCTCAGTTTCGACGGCGCGCCGCAGATTCGCGAACAAACCATGGGCATCAATTACGGCTTCGACAGCGTGCGGTTCCTATCGCCGGTGAAGGTCGGCGCGCGGGTCCGCGGCCGTTTCCTGCTCGCCGAGGCCCGCTTTCGCGGCGCCCACATGCTGATGCTCACCTATGACGTCACGGTCGAGATCGAAAACGAGAAGAAACCGGCGCTCACCGCCCGCTGGATGACGATCATCCAGTTCGATCCCAGGGATCGGCCGGAAGGCAGCTGATTTTTGGTCAGCAGGAAGCCCGCCTGCCTTTCGACAGGCGGGCCTTTCCTCATTGGATGACCGGTGGCTGGCTGAGGTCGACAGCCGGCTTGGCCGGTTGCGCCGTGGCCGGCTGCTGGCCGGGCACGCCTTCGGCAGGCCGGCTCCCGAGGCCCGGCAAGCCGCCCTTGCCGTCGCCGCCGAGCGGCGGCAGGCCGAAATTCGGCATCTGCGCGCCGCCGCCGTTCTCACCGAAGCCGGGCACGACGATGTTGATGGTGCTCGGATCGACCTTCGGACCATTGTCGAGCCAATGCGTTACTGATTCCGGCCAGAAGATCACCACCGCCACGAGGATGAGCTGCATGGCGAGCCAGGGCAAGGCGCCCATATAGATGTCGGTGGTCTTGACCTCGCGCGGAGCGATGGAGCGCAGGTAGAACAGCGCGAAGCCGAAGGGCGGATGCATGAAACTGGTCTGCATGTTGATGCAGATCAGCACGCCGAACCAGATGAGGTCGATGCCCAGCGATTGCGCCACCGGCGCCAGCATCGGGATAACGATGAAGGCGATCTCGAAGAAATCGAGGAAGAAGGCGAGCACGAAAATGAAGATGTTGACGAAGATCAGGAAACCGACCGGTCCGCCCGGCAGCCCCGTCAGCAGGTGCTCGATCCAGCGCGAGCCGTCCATGCCCTGGAAGACCAGCGAGAAGCAGGTGGAGCCGATGAGGATGAACACCACCATCGACGTGATGTGCATGGTCGAGCTCATGCCCTGGCGGATGAGCGGCCAGGTGAGACGGCGATGCAGGGCGGCGAGCACTATCGCGCCGACGACGCCGAGCGCGCCGGCTTCCGTCGGCGTCGCCAGCCCCATGAAGATGGTGCCGAGCACGAGGAAGATCAGCACGATCGAAGGGACCATGCCGGCCAGCACCTTGAACAGCAGCTTGCCATCCAGCTTGCCGCGCACCTCCAGCGGCAGCGGCGGCATGTCGTTGGGGCGCACCACCGACAGCACCATGATGAACAGGATGAAGATCGCCACCTGCAGGATCGACGGGCCGATGGCGCCGAGATACATGTCGCCGACCGAGCGGCCGAGCTGGTCGGCCAGCACGACCAGCACCAGCGAGGGCGGGATGAGCTGGGTGATCGTGCCGGATGCGGCGATCACGCCGGTCGCCAGCCGTTTGTTGTAGCCATAGCGCAGCATGATCGGCAGCGAGATGACGCCCATGGTGATCACCGAGGCGGCGACCGTGCCGGTGATCGCCCCGAGGATGGCGCCGACGACGATGACGGCGTAAGCGAGGCCGCCGGGGATCGCTCCGAACAGCTTGCCCGTGCCTTCCAGCAGATCCTCCGCCAGCCCGCAGCGCTCCAGGATGGCGCCCATGAAAGTGAAGAAGGGAATGGCGAGCAAGAGGTCGTTGGAGACGATGCCGAAGAAGCGATGCGGCAGCGCCAGCAGGAAGACCGGGTCGAAGTGCCCGGTGACAATTCCGACGATGCCGAAGAACAGGCCGACCGAGGCCAGCGAAAAGGCCACCGGAAATCCATAGAGCATGAAAACGATCAGCCCCAGGAACATCAGCGGCGGCATGATACCGTAACTGAACAAAAGCGTAATCCTCCCGATCCGCCGAGTTTATTGCAGGGGTTTTTCGTATTTGGTGTCGAGGTCGATACGGCCCGAAAGCGCCGCGATCCGCTTGATCAGCTCCGAAAGCCCCTGCAGCGCCAGCAGCGCGAACCCCGCCACCAGCACCAGCTTGACCGGCCAGCGGATGAGGCCGCCGGCATTCGAGGACATCTCGCCCTGCACATAGGAGGTGTGGAAAACCGGCCAGCACAGCCAGGCAAGATAGACGCAGGCCGGCAGCAGGAAGAAGACGATGCCGATCACATCCACCCACAGCCGCGCGCGGGCCGAGATCGCCCCGTAGATGAGATCGACGCGCACATGCTCGTTCATGCGCAGCGTATGCGAGGCCCCCATCATGACGATGAAGGCGAAGAGATACCACTGGATCTCCAGCCAGGCATTGGAGCTGTAGCTGAAGACATAGCGGATCGATGCGTTGGCCGCGCTGATCAGGCAGCAGATGAGAACGGCGTATTCGCACAGAGTGCCGATGGATTTGCTGAAGGCGACTATCCCGCCCCTGACTCGAAGCAGTGCCGTCACCTTGTCCTCCTTCCCCTTTATCGCGGCCGGCTGACAAGACCGGTCGCCCTTTATGGTTCGGAATGCGGGGGCGAACGATTCGCCGCCTTTCCCGTCATTCTCCCTGCAATGCATAAAGCATTTCCAGGAAAAGTGCGTAGCGGTTTTCCATACGGACATGCGCAAAACAGAAAGGGCGAAACGATGCCCCTGACAATGCTGTCACCACGCGCGAGACGCGAAAGCCATGGAACCAAAACGCGACTTTTGCATTGATATGGCGTGGGTTGTTTTTTAACGGGAGAGGTTTCCATGCAAGACGCACAGGTCGGTTGGATCGCAGCGATCATCATCGGCGGCATTGCCGGTTGGCTGGCGGAAAGATTCATGAACAGCAATATGGGCGTGCTCATGAACATCCTGCTCGGCATTGTCGGCGCCATCGTCGCCAATGCTCTCTTGTCGGTATTCGGCATCGTGCTCGGCGGGTGGATCGGCTATCTGATCGCCGGCTTCATCGGCGCCTGCATCCTCATTGCCATCGGCAGGGCTTTCCGACGATAAGCCCACACCAATTTCATCATGCCTTGAAAAGCGCGACCGGACATCTCCGATTGCGCTTTTCCTTTGTATTGTGTAGGGCTTGATCTACGAGAAGCCGCCTGCAAACGGGCGGCGATTCTGGCCATATTCAGGCGGCGAGGCCGAGGGGGCGCGCCGCCCCGCAAGGAGATCGTAGACGATGAGCGAGCATCATACCGGACCGGTCGAGACCGGCGCGCCGATGAACTATTCGGAACATGAGAAGACCTATGACCTTTTCGTGCACGGCGCCAAATATGGCACAATGATCCTCGTGGTGCTGCTGATCGCCATGGCCGCCGGTTTCTTTACGGCAGCCGGCTTCTTCGGCGGGCTGGTGCTGTTCGTCATCCTGACCATCGCCGGTTTTGTGCTGCTGAAATAAGCGCCGATTTCGTTGATTGCCTGAAAGGCCATGGCAGGCGTCTGCCATGGCCTTTTCGTTGCGCCTGTTCAAAGCAAAACCGCCGCCGTGAGGGCCACGACGGCGGTTTGCGACAGGCTTCGATTGTCGAAGGCTCAGCTCGCGCCGCGGGTGCGGGCCAGTCCGTCCTTGGCGGGCGTATATTTCGGGTCGAGCTGCAGGGCGTGCGAATAGGATTTCCTGGCGCGCGCCATATCGCCGCGCCGCTCATAGACCAGCGCCTGGTTGGCCCAGGATTCGGCATTGCTGCCGTTCAGCTCGATGGCGTGGTTGAAGTCGGCAAAGGCGTTGTCGTCGTCGTTCAGCGCGATGTAGGAAATGCCGCGGCCGTTGTAGGGCTCGGGCGAATTCGGCGACAGCGAAATCGCCTTGGCGAAATCCTCGATCGCCTTGGCGTGGTCCCCGCGCTTCTGGTAGATCAGGCCGCGATTGTGATAGGCGCGCCCATCCGTCGTATCGAGTTGGATCGCACGATTGAAATCGTTGAAGGCCTCGTCGATGCGGCCGGCCTGGCGATAGAGATTGCCGCGGCCGATATAGGCGACATCGTACTTCGGGTTGATCTGCAGCGCCATATTGTAATCGGCGGCCGCTTCCGCCTGCTTGCCCATGTTGCGATAGACCAGCGCCCGGTTGGCATAGGCCTGGTAGAATTTCGGGTTCATCTGCAGCGCGCGGCTGAAATCGTCGAGAGCGCGCTTGAACTGACCCGCCCGACCATAGGCGGAGCCACGGACATTATAGCCTTCCGGATCGGTCGGATTGCTGTTGATGACCGAGGACAGCGAGGCGATGTTCTGCTCCGAGCCCTGTTCGCGGTCGACCTTGATCATGTCGTCCGTCGAGGCCGTCTGGCAGCCGGAAAGCGCCAGGGCGGTCGCAAGCGTCATCGCCGCTGCGGGAACGAGCCGCGCGATGGACAAACGGAATGCGCCGGCGGTCGGGAGAGAAGCAGGTGTGGTGATCATGTCAGCCCATCGTCAGGCTCGCGTCACAGGCGGCTCAACGCCGTCTCGTCCTCCGCGCGAGGGGAATCAAAAAAGCGGCGGCGACATCAGCCGCCCCCGCCATTCATGCGAATTGATTACGTCGAAATGACGACCGATCACCGAGCAGCCGGGCGGCCAGTGGCGATGAGGCCTTCGCGCTGGGCGCGCTTGCGTGCCAGCTTGCGGACGCGGCGAACGGCTTCGGCCTTTTCGCGGGCGCGCTTCTGGGAGGGCTTCTCGTAGTAGTCCCGCATCTTCATTTCGCGGAAAATGCCTTCGCGCTGCATTTTCTTCTTCAGGGCGCGGAGCGCCTGGTCGACATTGTTATCGCGGACAAGTACCTGCACGTGAAATCCCGTTCCTTTGGTTTGGTTGATGCCGACGCCACAGTCAGGGATTGGGGCGAAGAGGCAATAAACATAACGTTCGCACAAGCCGGAGCCGCGCGATTGGTTGAGCGGAGTATCAGATCGCTCCGGGAAAGTCCAGCCGTCCCATATCGTTCGCGCCGAAAAAACCGACCTCATGCCTTTTTGCGTCATTCGTGTCGAAAGCCTGGGGCGTATGCGTCGCAAAACAGCCGTTGTGTCGCGCGCGGATTTGCGATTTCTTGGCCCATCTTTTTCGGAACGGCCTCACTCACAGGAGTTGAAACGCCAATGCAAAAATATTCGATTTTTGCCGTCGTCCGCGAGGCGATGCGCGGAAACAAGGGCTGGAAGGCGCAATGGACCTCGCCCGAGCCGCGCAAGGAATACGACGTCATCATCATCGGCGGCGGCGGCCACGGTCTGGGGGCCGCTTATTATCTCGCCAAGGAGCACGGCATCACCAATGTCGCAGTGCTGGAAAAAGGCTGGATCGGCGGCGGCAATACCGGCCGCAACACCACCATCATCCGTTCGAATTACCTCTACGAAGAGAGCATGGACATCTACGAACATGCGCTCAAGCTGTGGGAGGGCCTGAGCCAGGATCTGAACTACAACGTCATGTATTCGCCGCGGGGCGTGATGATGCTGTCGCATTCGGTCCATGACCAGCAGTCGTTCAAGCGCCACGTCAACGCCAACCGCCTCTACGGCATCGACAACGAATGGATGACGCCGGAGCAGGCCAAGGCCTATTGCCCGCCGCTCGACATTTCCAAGTCGGCGCGCTATCCGATCAATGGCGCTGCCCTGCAGCGGCGCGGCGGCACCGCCCGCCACGACGCCGTCGCCTGGGGTTATGCCCGTGGCGCGTCGGATCGCGGCGTCCATATCATCCAGAACTGCGAAGTCACCGGCATCCGCCGCGGCCCCGATGGCGCCGTCCTCGGCGTCGAGACCAATCGCGGCTTCATCGGCGCCAAGAAGATCGGGGTTTCGGCCGCCGGCCATACCTCCGTGGTCATGAACATGGCCGACGTGCGCGTGCCGCTGCAATCGAGCCCCTTGCAGGCGCTGGTGTCCGAACCGCTGAAGCCGATCTTCCCCTGCGTGGTCATGTCGAACACGGTGCATGCCTATATCTCGCAGTCGGACAAGGGCGAACTGGTCATCGGTGCGGGCACCGACCAGTACAATTCCTATTCCCAGACCGGCGGCATCCAGATCATCACCCACACGCTGGACGCCATCTGCGAATTGTTCCCGATGTTCCGCCGCGTCAAGATGATGCGTCAATGGGGCGGCATCGTCGACAACACGCCTGACCGTTCCGCCATCCAGGGCGTGACGCCGGTAAAAAACCTGTTCGTCAATTGCGGCTGGGGCACCGGCGGCTTCAAGGCGACGCCGGGTTCGGCGCATCTCTTCGCGCATCTGATCGCCCGCGGCGAGCCACACCGGCTGGCGGCCGGCCTGACGCTCGACCGCTTCCGCACCGGACGCCTGATCGACGAAGCCGCCGCCGCGGCCGTGGCGCATTGAGGGATTTCGACATGCTGCTCATCCATTGCCCCTATTGTGGTGAAGACCGCTCCGAACTGGAGTTCCGCGGCGCCGGCGACGCGCATATCGCGCGCCCGACCAACATGGCCGACATTTCCGACGCGGAATTCGAGGCCTTCTTCTTCCTTCGCCAGAACCCGAAGGGAATCATCTACGAGCGCTGGCGCCATATCCATGGCTGCGGCCGCTTCTTCAATGCGGTCCGCGACACCGTCAGCGACCGGTTCATCAAGACCTACAAGGCAGGCGAGCCGAAGCCGGATATAAATGCCGCGCCGGCCACCGACGCCAAGGTCGAGACCTACGAGGCCCTGGAAGGAGACGCCCGATGAGCGGCGCCAATCGTATCACGGGCAAGGGCCGGCTGACGCCCGCCCGCACCGTCCGTTTCACATTCGACGGCAAGAGCTACACCGCGCTTCAGGGCGATACCGTCGCCTCGGCGCTGCTGGCGCATGGCGTGCATCTGCTTGGCCGCTCGTTCAAGTATCACCGCCCGCGCGGCATCCTCTCGGCCGGCCCGGAAGAGCCGAACGCGCTGCTCGACATTTCCCGCGATTCCGCCCGTCGCCAGCCGAACGTGCGCGCCAGCGTCCAGGAAGTCTTCGATGGCATGAAGGCCGAGTCGCAGAACCGCTGGCCGTCGCTCTCCTTCGACATCGGCGGCATCAACAACCTGATGTCGCCCTTCTTTGGCGCCGGTTTCTACTACAAGACCTTCATGTGGCCGAAGAAGGCCTGGCATTCCATCTATGAGCCCTTCATCCGCCGCGCCGCCGGTCTGGGCGTTGCGCCCACCGAGGCCGATCCGGATCATTATGCCGGTCGTTACGCCCATTGCGACGTGCTGGTCGTCGGCGCCGGCGTCTCCGGTCTTTCCGCGGCGCTTGCCGCGGCTGAAACCGGCGCTGAGGTCATGCTTGTCGACGAACAGCCGGAAGCCGGCGGCGCGCTGCATTTCGATGCCGGCGTCACCATCGACGGGCAGCCGGGTTACGACTGGGCGCAGGCAACGGTCGCCAGGCTCCAGGCCATGGACAATGTCAAGGTCCTGACCCGTACCACGGCCTTCGGCTACTACAACCACAATTTCGTGGCGCTGGTGGAACGGGTCACCGATCATCTGGCCAGCCCAGACCGCCACACGGCGCGCGAGCGCATGTGGCAGGTGCGTGCCAAGCGCGTCATCGTTGCCGCCGGCGCGATCGAGCGCCACATGGTGTTCGCCAACAACGACCGTCCCGGCATCATGCTGGCTTCGGCCGCGCGCACCTTCATCAACCATTTCGGTGTTGCCGTCGGTTCGAAGATCGGCGTCTACACCGCCCATGATTCGGCTTATGAAGCGGCCTTCGACCTGCGCCGCGCCGGCGTTTCCATCGCCGCCATCGTCGATACGCGCGACAATCCGGGGACCGGCGTGCTCGCCGAAGCCCGTTCGCTCGGCATCGATGTCCTCACCGGCCATTCGGTGACGGATACCTCGGGCAAGCTGCGCGTCTCGGCCATGCATGTGACGCGAAACGGCGGCGGCGCGGTGCGCAAGATCCCGGTCGACGCGCTGATCGTCTCTTCCGGCTGGACGCCGTCGGTGCATCTGTTCTCGCAGTCGCGTGGCAAGCTGCGTTTCGATGCCGCGACCCAGCGCTTCCTGCCGGACACCTATGCGCAGAACATGGTCTGCGTCGGCGCCTGCAACGGCACCGACGATCTGCAGGCGGCCATCGACGAGGCGGTTTCCGCCGGTGTCTCGATGGCGCGGGAAGCCGGCATCGACGGTTCGGCGTCGACCACGCCGCGCGGCGAGGCGCGCTTCGCCTGGACCGGCGGCATGCTGGGCGCGGGCGAAGGCGCTGGCGCAGATACGACCGTGAAGGCATTCATCGACTTCCAGCACGACGTCTGCGCCAAGGATATCCGTCTGGCGGTGCGCGAGGGCATGCATTCCATCGAGCATATCAAGCGCTTCACCACCAACGGCATGGCGTCCGACCAGGGCAAGCTGTCGAACATGCACGGCCTGGCGATCGCCGCCGAGGCGCTCGACCGGCCGATCCCGCAGGTGGGCCTCACCACCTTCCGCCAGCCCTACACGCCGGTCACCTTCGGCGCGCTGATCAGCCATTCGCGTGGCGATCTGTTCGATCCGGCTCGCAAGACGCCGATGCATGCCTGGGAAGAGGCGCATGGCGCCGAATTCGAGGATGTCGGCAACTGGAAGCGCGCCTGGTATTACCCGCGCGCCGGCGAGACCATGCATGAGGCGGTCAACCGCGAATGCAGGACGGTGCGCACTGTTGCCGGCGTCTTCGACGCCTCGACGCTCGGCAAGATCGAGGTCGTCGGCCCGGATGCCGCCGCCTTCCTCAACCTGATGTACACCAATGCCTGGGATACGCTGAAGCCCGGCCGCTGCCGCTACGGCATCATGACCCGCGAGGACGGCTTCGTCTATGACGACGGCGTCGTCGGGCGACTGGCCGAGGATCGTTTCCATGTGACCACCACCACCGGCGGCGCGCCGCGCGTGCTGCAGCACATGGAAGACTATCTGCAAACCGAGTTCCCGCATCTGAACGTCTGGCTGACCTCGACCACCGAGCAATGGGCGGTCATCGCCGTCCAGGGCCCGAAGGCGCGCGAGATTCTCGCGCCGCTGGTCGAAGGAATCGACATGTCGCCGGAATCCATGCCGCATATGAGCGTGGCTGAAGGCAAGATTTGCGGCGTGCCGACGCGTCTGTTCCGCATGTCGTTCACCGGCGACATGGGCTTCGAAGTCAACGTGCCCGCCGACTACGGCCAGGCGATCTGGGAAGCGATCTGGGCGAGAGCCGAGCCGATGGGCGCCTGCGTCTACGGCACCGAGACCATGCACGTGTTGCGCGCCGAGAAGGGCTACATCATCGTCGGCCAGGATACGGACGGCACGGTGACACCGGAAGATGCTGGCGTGGGCTGGGCCGTGTCCAAGAAAAAGACGGACTTCGTCGGTATTCGCGGCCTCAAGCGCCCCGATCTGGTGAAGGAAGGCCGCAAGCAGTTGGTCGGCATCACCACCAAGGATCCGCATGTGGTGCTGGAGGAAGGCGCGCAGGTCGTCGCCGATCCGAACCAGCCGAAGCCGATGACCATGCTCGGTCACGTCACCTCGTCCTACTGGTCGGAGAATTGCGGGCGTTCCATCGCTTTCGCATTGATTGCCGGCGGACGGGCGAAGATGGGGCAGACGCTCTATGTGCCGATGCCGGACAGGACGATCCCCGTCGAAGTGACGGATCTGGTGTTCTTTGACAAGGAAGGGGGCCGCATCAATGGCTGATCAGACCCAAGCGCTCCGCCGTGAGCCGCTCGCAAATGCACATGGCGGCTCCGGCGGCGTGCGCCTGACGCCGGCCAAGCCCGCCAGCCGCATCTCGCTGCGTGCCAGGGCAGACGCCGTCGGCGCCCTGTCGTCGGCGCTCGGCCTCGACCTTCCGATCCGCCCGAGCGCCTCGGCCATCTCCAATGGCCGCATGGCGTTGTGGCTCGGCCCGGACGAATGGCTTGTGATCGACGAGAACGGCGCCGATCTGATGGCCGCCGCCGCATCCGCTGGCGCGATGCATTCGGCGACGGACGTCTCGCATCGCAACACGGCGATCATCGTTTCCGGCCCCGGCGCGGCAACCGCGATCAACAGCGGCTGCCCGCAGGATCTGTCGCTGAAGGCCTGCCCGGTCGGAAAATGCTCGCGCACCATCTTCGGCAAGGCGGAGATCGTGCTGCTGCGCATGTCGGAAGATACGTTCCGCGTCGAATGCTGGCGCTCCTTCTCGCCCTTCGTCTTCGGCCTTCTGGCCGAAGGGGCGGAAGACGCGGCGCAGTAAAAGAGCGTCGCGCATGAAAAAGGCCCCGAGGCAAAGCGCTTCGGGGCCTTTTTGCTGGAACTTCCGATACTTGGAGCATTTCCGGACGGAAAACCGCTACACACTTTTCCTGGAAATGCTCTATAGCTTGCCGGCGCGCTGCTGGATCATCATGAATGTATCGAACGTGTATTCGGCGAGCTGCATCCAGAGATAACCTTCCTTCTTGAAAGCGACCTGGTCGTCGTAGATTTTCTTGAAGGTGGGGTTGCCGGCCGAGATTTCCGCATAGACGCTCTGCGCGGCGGTATAAGCGGCCTCGAGGATCTCCTGGCTGAAGGGGCGCAGCACCGTGCCTTCGCCGACGAGCTGCTTGACCGCCAGCGGGTTCTTCATGTCGTATTTCGCCATCATGCTGGTATTGGCGAAGGCGCAGGCATCGGAGAGCACGCCCTGATAGGCCTTGGGCAGGCCATTCCATTTCTCCAGGTTGACGAAGGTATGGATGACCGGACCGCCTTCCCAGAAGGCCGGGTAATAATAATACTTGGCGACCTTGTTGAAGCCGAGCTTGTGGTCGTCATAAGGGCCGACCCATTCGGCGGCGTCGATGGTGCCCTTTTCCAGCGCCGGATAGATGTCGCCGCCGGCGATCTGCTGCGGGATGACGCCGAGCTTTTCCACCACCTTGCCGGCGAGGCCGGCGATGCGCATCTTCAAGCCTTTGAGATCGTCGAGCGTGTTGATCTCCTTGCGGAACCAGCCGCCCATCTGCGCGCCGGTATTGCCGGAAATCATGCCATAGAGATTGTGGGTGGCGTAGAATTCGTTGAGCAGCTTGTTGCCGTTTCCTTCGTAGAACCAGGAATTGGTCAGGCGGGCATTGAGGCCGAAGGGGATCGCCGTGCCGATGGCGAAGGTCGGATCCTTGCCGACATAATAATAGGAGCAGGTGTGGCACATCTCGACCGAGCCTTCGCCGACCGCATCCGCCGCCTGCAGGCCCGGGACGATTTCGCCGGCGGCGAAGACCTGGATGTCGAAATTGCCGTCGGTGGCGTCGGAGACATGCTTGGCCAGATCCACGGCGCCGCCATAGATCGTATCGAGGCTCTTGGGAAATGACGACGTCAGTCGCCAGGTGATCTTCGGGGCCTGCTGCGCGATCGCGGGTGCGGCAAGCACTGCCGCGCCTGCTGCGCCGACACTGGCCACGCCCGCTTTCTTGATGAATGAACGACGATCCATGACTTACCTCCCAGTTGCGCGCCCTCGTCTCTCGCGCTGGCCCGTGGGGCGAGCTAAACACGTTGCCCGCCCGGTTTCAAGCGTTGAAACCATTATTGTTTTTGCCCAAAATTCGAGCATGCGGCAGGCTGCGTCGATCCCGTTTCCCCACCGCCGCCAGCGGTGCCCCGCACGCTTTGCAAAAACGGGCAGTTGACTTGGGCAGCGATCTGGCCTCACAACGAACCGGCAATTCGAAAGACCTGCGGAGCAGACATGTCGAGACCCTTCGTGGCCATCCCGGCCGATATTCGCGAATTCGATGCAACGACCTGGCATTCCGTCCAGACCCAGTATGTCAAGGCGGTGGTCAAGGTGGCGAACGTCTCCACCTTCCTCATTCCGGCCCTGGAAACCGGCAACGACACCGACGCGATCCTCGACCGCGTCGACGGCCTGCTGGTCTCGGGCTCGGCGACCAACGTGCATCCGAGCCTCTATGGCGCCGAGGCCCGCGACAGCGACGGCCCTTTCGATCCCGCCCGTGACGCCACCGCCCTGCCGCTGATCCGCCGGGCGCTGGAGCGCGGCATGCCCCTGCTCGCCATTTGTCGCGGTCTGCAGGAACTGAACGTGGCGCTGGGCGGGACGCTGGAAACCGAAATCCAGGACATGCCTGGCCGTTGGGATCATCGCAGGCCGGAAGGCGTTTCGCGCGAAGAAGCCTATGGCATCCGCCAGGGCGTGCGCATCGCCGAGGGTTCCTGCATCGCCCGCTATCTCGGCGCCGGCGAAATCCAGGTGAATTCGCTGCATCGCCAGGCGATCTCGGCCTCCGCCCCGCGCCTGCAGGTCGAGGCAGTCGCCGAGGACGGCACCGTCGAGGCCGTCTCGGTGATCGACGCGAAGGGCTTTGCGCTTGGCGTGCAATGGCATCCGGAATACTGGGCCGAAACCGATACGCCCTCGCGAAAGCTGTTCGAAGCCTTCGGCGACGCCGTGCGCGCCTATGCGGCGGCAAAGGCCATCAAGTCGTAAAAATAAAGCGCCGGGAAGCCGGCGCCATCCATTCCCTTATTGAACGGCGCGCAGCATCACCGATGCCCCCTGCGGCTCCATGGTTTCATAGCCCGGGCCGTCGCCCTCGACGATGGTCAGCACCGCCTCGCCGCTGGAATCGGCGAGGATGACGGTGCCGTCCTCGTTCTCCGTCCAGGTTTTTGCCTCGGCCAGTCCCGGCCAGACCGTGTCGCATTCCGCCGTCGCGCTGAACTGGCGGCTGCGATGCGAGACCGGCTGGCCGCGCATGACGCGGCAGGAGGCATTGCCGTTAAGGTTGGTGGCGGTATAGGCCGAGGCGATCGGCGCGATCGAGCCGGACACGAGGGGATCGACAGCCTGAGACCCCTGGTGCAGCAGCACTGCGCCGACACCGCCCAGCATGACGACAGCGGCTGCGAGGACAAAGGCTTTCATCGGCTATTCTCCTGGAATCGATACATGGCCCCACCATGCGCCGGAAAAATTGCCAGAGGGTTAAGAAAGCGTTGCCGATCTAGGTTAACGCATGTCAGCCGGAAATGGGCTGCGGCGTCTCCGGAACAGGCGTTCGGGCGCGGCCGATCGAAAACCAGTCTATGATATTGTCGGCGACGAGATCTGCCATGGCGTTGCGGGTCGGCACGCTGGCCGAGGCGACATGCGGCAGCAGGCTGACCTGCTCGAAGCCGAGCAATGCCTCCGGCACATGCGGCTCGTCATAATAGACATCGAGGCCGGCGCCGGCGATGGTGCCGCTTTCCAGCGCCGCGATCAGCGCCGCTTCATCGACGCTCCAGCCGCGCCCGACATTGATCAGCACGCCCTGCGGCCCCAACGCCCCAAGGATATCGGCATCGATAGCCTTGTGCGTCTCCGGCGTCTTCGGCACGATGCAGAGCAGGATATCGACGTCCCCAGCCATCTCCCGCAGCGAGCCGAAATAGCGATAGGGCACGTCGGCGCGCGGATTGCGGGTATGATAGCCGATCTCCAGCTTCAGCGCTTCGAGGCGATGGGCGATTTCCAGCCCGATGCGCCCGAGGCCGTACAGCCCGACCCTGCGCCCGCGCAGCGAAAGCGGCGACAAGGGAAAGCTTTCTCCCCTGCCCCAGCGCCCGGCACGTAAGAACGCCTCCGCCTGCGGCAGGCGGCGCACGGTGTTGATGACCAGTGCCACGGCTGTATCGGCCACCTCGTCATTGAGCACGTCGGGCGTATTGCTGACGACGATGTTTCGCGCTGCGGCACGCGACACGTCCACCCCATCGTAACCGACGCCGAAGCTGGCGATGATTTCGAGATTGGGCAGCGCATCGATCGCCGCCGCCGGGAAGCTGCCGGAGACCGCGACGCCACGAATGCCGGCAAGCGTCGCCGCATCCAGCGTCGCCACATCGGCCCGCACGAGTGTGAACCGGCCTTCGAGCCGCTCGATAACGCGGGTATGGATACGGCCCGGAACGAGCACGGAGATATCGGTCATGAGCTTACCGCCTGTTGATCGGGCCGGTGGACTGGCGGATGCGCATTTCCGGCTTGATGAGATGGATGCCATCCGGCTCGTGACTGCCGAGCAGACGGTCGAGCAGGGCGCGGGCGGCGAGCCGGCCGACTTCGGCCTGCCCGTTCCACACCGTCGTCAGCGCCGGTGTGGCGATCGCCGCTTCCTCCAGGTCGTCATAGCCGGTGACGGAGATGTCGACGCCCGGCACCAGCCCGGCGCGGGCGATGCCGTTCATCAGGCCGATGGCGACGAGGTCGTTCCAGCAGACGGCCGCCGTCGGCTTCTGCGGCAGCGACAGGAAATGCACCGCCGCCTCGAAACCGCCCTGCTTGGAGCGGGGGCCGGGAATGCGCAGGTCCGGATCGACCTCGATGCCGGCCTTGCGCAGCGCATTGACATAGCCCTGGTAGCGGTCGCGGCCGGTCGAGGTCTGGTCGGTGCCGCCGATCATGGCGATGGTGCGGTGGCCGAGACCGATCAGGTGGTTGGTCGCCAGCGAAATTCCATAACTGTCGTCGCCGCGATAGGTGGGCAGGTCGACGCCCTCCATCGAGCGGGCGACGAGGATGGCCGGCATGCCGTTCTGCTCGGCAAGCTTGATGTCCTCCATCGGCGTGCCGATGGCCGGCGACATGATGACGCCGTCGCCGCCGAGTTGCAGCAGCGTCTCGATGAAATTGCGCTGCTTCTCGACCGAATCGTAATGGTTGGAAAGAATGAAAGTGTGCTGGCTGCGATCCAGCTCGCTTTCGATGGCTTTCAGGATTTCGCCGTAGAACGGGTTCATGATGTCATGCACCACGACGCCGATGATGCCGGAGCGCGAGGTGCGCAGACTGGCGGCGCGGCGATTGTAGATGTAACCCAGCGCCCTGGCCTGCTCCTTGATCTTGTCGCGTGTGGCCGACGCCACCAGCGGGCTGTCACGTAAGGCAAGGGAGACGGTCGCCGTTGAAATGCCAAGCGTTTCGGCGATCGTCGAGAGCTTTATCTTTTGAGCCACAAAAGTCCTCCGCTTCAGCCCAACGAACAGCCGTCGATTCTCGATCTGTAATTAAATTGTTTAATTAAACGATTTTAGCCTGCTTCGGCAATCGTAAAAATTGCATTCCGGCGAATGAGCCGTCGGCCTTGCCTATTCCTCCTCGGCGGCGGGCGGCTCGATGCCCTGCAGGTTGAGATCGACGGCGCGCAGCAGGCGGATCAGCACCCGCCTTTCCTTGTCGGAAAAACCCTTCAGCGCCAGTTCGTCGCAGGCGGCGGCGGCGCGGGAAATCAGTTCGACGCTGCCCTGGCCGGCCTCGGTCAGATGCACCTTCGTCTGGCGCTGGTCCTGCGCATCGGCCTGACGGCGAACGAAGCCCTGCGCCTCCATGCGGCCGATAGTGCGGGTCATGGTGGGGGCCTTGACGCCGAGCCGCTGGGCAAGTGCGCCGGGCGTCATGCCGTCGGCCTCGAAAAGCGCCATGATGACGCCGTCCTGCCCCGCATAGAGCCCGCCGTCGAGCAGGTTTCGCGACAACGCCGTGCGCACCGAACGCGCCGCCTGCGTCACCGCCTGGGCGAAATCCAGCGTCACTTCCTCCCGGTTCTTCTTGCGGGCGCTCTTGTTCTTCTTGCCTTCCTTCTTTTTCCCCATGACGCTTTCTTTTCGTGGCTGGACGAAGGCGGTATGTATGCCTGCCCAATCCTTAACCAATGCGGAAGGCAATCGCCAGATGCCAATACCCCCGGTCCCACCGAAGCCGCGCTTCCAGGACAACGATCCCGCCCTTTCCCCCGAGGCGCGACGCGACTGGATCGCGGTGCTGCCGCTCGGTGCATACGAGCAGCACGGTCCGCACCTTCCCTTCGAGACTGACAACCTGATCGCCGCCGGCATCGTGAAGGAAACCATCGCCCGCCTGCCGGAAGACCTGCCGGTCACCTTCCTGCCGGTCGAGGATACCGGCTATTCCGTCGAGCACATGGATGTGCGCGGCACCCGCACGCTTGCCTATGACGAGGCGATCTCCCGCTGGCTGGCCATCGCCGAGGGGCTGAACCGTCTCGGCATCCGCAAATTCGTGATGCTCAATGCCCATGGCGGCAATGCGCCGCTGATGACCATCGTCGCCACCGAAGCCCGCATGCGCTTCGACATGCTGGCGGCCGCCACCAGTTGGACGCGCTTCGGCCAGCCGGAGGGCTGGATCGACCCGGCCGAGAAGGCAATCGACATCCATGGCGGCGAGATCGAGACGGCGGCGATGCTCGCCCTTTATCCCGACAGGGTGGACATGGCGAAAGCGGAGAGATTTTCCTCGCGCCAGAGCGAGTTTGCGCAGCGTTTCCGGCATCTGCGCGCCTATGGTCCGCATGCCTTCGGCTGGAAGATGTCCGACCTCAATGCGAAAGGTGTCGCCGGCGATGCGAAGAAGGCAACGGCGGAGAAGGGACGCGCCCTGATCGATCATGCCGTGACCGGCATTCTCGAATTGCTGGCCGATGTCGCCGCCTTCGATGTGGACGAGTTTGCGCCGCGACCGCATTCCCGCGCATAAAGGCTTTGAACTGCCCCGATTGCCTCCTTATATGGAGGGCAACGCGTTTCCTTCGAGCGTCAGGCTCCAGACGAGGCTTCCCATGACCGAAACATCCGCTGCCAAGCCCATTCCCGTGACCGTCCTCACCGGCTATCTCGGCGCCGGCAAGACGACGCTGCTCAACCGCATTCTGACCGAAGCTCACGGCAAGAAATATGCCGTCATCGTCAACGAGTTCGGCGAGATCGGCATCGACAACGACCTCATCGTCGAATCCGACGAAGAAATCTACGAAATGAACAATGGCTGCGTCTGCTGCACGGTGCGCGGTGACCTGATCCGCGTCGTCGAGGGCCTGATGCGCCGCCCCGGCCGCTTCGACGGCATCATCGTCGAGACAACCGGCCTGGCCGACCCCGTCCCCGTCGCCCAGACCTTCTTCATGGATGACGACGTGCGCGCCAAGACCGAGCTCGACGCCGTCGTCGCCTTGGTCGACGCCAAGCACCTGCCGCTGCGCCTGAAGGACAGCCGCGAGGCCGAGGACCAGATCGCCTTCGCCGACGTCGTCGTCATCAACAAGACCGATCTCGTCTCGCCCGAGGACGTCGCCCGCATCGAGGATGTGGTGCGCGCCATCAACCCGTCCGCCCGCATCTACAAGACGACCCGCTCCGGCGTCGATCTCGCCCGCGTGCTGGACCAGGGCGCCTTCAACCTCGAACGTGCGCTGGAAAACGATCCGCACTTCCTCGACCATGACGAGCATGACCACGATCATGTCTGCGGCCCGGATTGCGACCACGATCACCACCATCATCATCACGATCATGACCACCATCACGATCACGATCATGCCTGCGGGCCGGACTGCAATCACGAGCATCATCACCACCATGACCACGCGCCCTCGCCGATCCATGACGTGACGGTCAAGTCGGTGTCGCTGCGCGGCGGCGAGATGAACCCGGACCGCTTCTTCCCCTGGATCCAGAAGGTGACGCAGACCGATGGCCCGAACATCCTGCGCCTCAAGGGCATCATCGCCTTCAAGGGCGACGAGGAGCGTTATGTCGTCCAAGGCGTCCACATGATCATCGAGGGCGATCATCAGCGCCCGTGGAAGGAAAACGAACCGCGCGAGACGCGTCTCGTCTTCATCGGCCGCGACCTCGACCGCGAGAAGCTGGAACGCAGCTTCAAGGCCTGTGAGGCGACGGCCGGCTGAATGGCCCGGCTGAAGGACACCGCAGGCGGAGCGCTGTGCATCGGCGACATCCTCCGCCTGCCGGAAAACTACGATCTCGGCCCCGGCTCCGCCCCGGTGGACCTGATGGTCTACGAACCGCAGGACGAGGACTGCGGGCTGGGCCTGCTGGTGATCTCCGGCTATAAGGCAGGGCTGGTCTATGCGCTTTTGCCACGCGAGTCCCTCAAGGACGGCATGCGGGCGCTGGACACCGACTGGCTGACGGAAAACTGGAACCGCTGGTTCTGCTATGAACATGGGGATGGAATGCGCGTGATCGATATAGACGGAGTCAGGGTTCTCGGCTGGGACAAACGGGTCATCGAGGCGCTCGCCTGATGCCGACCGTCGCCCCCCTCGACATATCGGGCCACGTGCTCGCCACCGCCTTTCTCGGTGACATCCCCTTCTTTGCCGCCGCCAGCGGCACGGTCCACCGTCTCGATGGCGGCGAAAAGGTCGTGGAGGCCCATGCCGGCCTGCTGACCGCCGTCCGCGATCCGTGGTCGGCCTCTCTCCTGACCGGTGGCGAAGACGGCAAGGTGATGCGCATCGCCGCCGATGGCGCCACCTCGCTGCTGGCCGAAGCGCCGCGCAAATGGATTGCGCAGGTCGCCGGCGGCCCGCAAGGCGCGGTCGCCTATGCCCATGGCAAGACCAGCTTCGTGCGGCTTGCCGACGGCACGACGCGCGAATTCCCGGAGACGCGCACCGTCGAAGGCCTCGCCTTCGCGCCGAAAGGTCTGCGCATCGCCGCCGCGCGCTACAATGGCGTGTCGCTGCATTGGGTGGCGACGCCGGGCCAGCCGCTGGATCTGGAATGGAAGGGCGCCCATACCGGCGTCACCTTTTCCCCCGACAACCGCTTCGTCGTCACCACCATGCAGGAAAACGCGCTGCATGGCTGGAAGCTCGACGTCAAGCCGGGCACCGAGGCGCGCCACATGCGCATGTCCGGCTATCCGTCCAAGGTCAAATCGGTCTCCTGGTCGCCGAAGGGAAAGTGGCTCGCCTCCTCCGGTGCCCCGGCGGCGATCGTCTGGCCGTTTTCCGGCAAGGACGGCCCGATGGGCAAGGCGCCCCTGGAACTCGGCACCCGCGCCAACATCATGGTCACCAACGTCACCTTCCATCCCGCCGAAGAGGTGCTGGCCATCGGCTTCGTCGACGGCATGGTTCTCGGCGTGCGGATCGCCGATGGCAAGGAGGCGCTGCTGCGCCGCCCCGGCAAGGGCGCCATCACCTCCATGGCCTGGAGCGGCAACGGCCGTCATCGACATCAGCGCCTGATTGTTCAGAGCTTCCCGACGCGCTTCAGGGTGCGCCGGATCGCCGCCATCAGCACTTCGGCATCATAGGGTTTGCGCACCACCGGCACGGTCTCCATGCTCGGCGGCAGGATCGAGGTTTCGCCATAGCCGGTGGCGAACAGGAACGGGATGCCCCGCCGCGCCAGTTCCTCGGCGACCGGCAGCGAGGTTGTCGCGCCAAGATTGAGGTCGAGCACGGCGATATCGGGCATCAGCACGTCGAGGCGATGCAAAGCGTCCATGGCCGATCCCGTCGTCGTCACCCGGCTGATGCCGTGGTCGGCCAGCATGCTTTCGACGTCGAGCGCGATCAGCATCTGGTCCTCGACCAGCAGAAGCTGGATATCGGCAAGCGATTCCGCGTCTCCCGCCGTCACCGCCATCGCCGGCCTGTCGGCGGCCGGAAGGGCGTCGCTTTCGGCGATTTCCGAGACATGGCGGCGCGGCAGCAGGAAATGCGCCCGCAACCCGTCGCGGGCATAGGCGACATCGCTCTCGCCGCCGAGATCGTAGGGTACGCTGCGATCGATCAGCACGGTGCCGAACCCGTGGCGCTTTGGCGGCTCGACCGGCGGGCCGCCGCTTTCGCGCCATTCCAGCCGGCAATCCTTCTCTGCCGTCAGCGCCCAGGCGACGTCGAGCCGCCCGCCGGAGATCGACAGCGCCCCATATTTGGCGGCATTGGTGGAGAGTTCGTGCAGCACCAGCGCCATCACCGAAAAGGCGCGGCTGTCGAGCCAGACCGGCGGGCCGCTGAAGGTGATCGCCGCCGACTGGTTGCGATAGGGCGTTAGTTCCGCATTGAGCAGGTCGGCGAGCAGTCCGCCGCCGTCGCTGCGCACAACCTGGTCATGGGCAAAGGACAGGGCCTGGATGCGCCCCTTCAGCGAGGTGACGTAATCGCTAAGCGCCCGCTGCTCGCTGACCGGATGGCCGACCAGCGACTTGATGACCGAAAGAATGTTCTTGACCCGGTGGTTCAGTTCCTCGTTGAGCATCCGCTGGCGCACGTCGGCCTTGCGGCGCTCGTCGGCGATCATCTCGTTGTGGCGCAGCACGATCTCGACCAGCGCACCGCGGATCGCCTCGGCGATCTCGCGGTCGGCATCCGTCCAGGGCTCGGCGCGCATATGCACCTCCTCCTTCCAGATGGCGAAGCTCTTGCGTGGCGTCAGCCGGTCGCCGAGCGGACCGGTCTCATAGGTCTTGCTGGGATTTCCGGCCCAGTCCAGCGTCTGCACCACCTCGCGGCGGAAGAAGAACAGGTAGTCGCGCGCCATCTGCGACAGCGGCACGATCAGCACGCCGGAGACGTCCTTGTAGTAATCCTCGGCCTGCGAAAGTCGTTGCGACAGGGCGTGCGTTCCCCAGATGCGCCCTTCGGTCACCTCGCCGGCGAAGCGCGCAAGCGCGGGAACCGCCGCCGACGGCGGGGTGACGCCGATGCCGCTCCAGATGCCGTTCATCCACAGCCCGGCACCGTCGCACGGCACAAGCGCGGCGATATCGGCGATGCGCTCGCGCAGAAGTTCGTCGACCTCGCCGTAATGCGAGGCGAACTGCACGAAACGGTCGAGCGACATCCGCGCCTGCCGGGCGTTTTCCAGCTTGCGCTGCTGCTGCAGGGCATTGAGATGCAGCGAGAAGAATTCGCCGAACATTTCCGCCGCGACCCGCTCGGCCATCGGCAGCACATGCGGCGTATAATGATGGCAGGCGATCAGGCCCCAGAGCGCCCCGTCGATGATGATCGAGATCGACATCGAGGCGGAGACGCCCATGTTGCGCAGATATTCGAGATGGATCGGCGAGACACTGCGCAGATGCGCATAGGAGAGGTCGAGCGGCTCGCCGGCGCTGTCTTCCTGCGGCTCGATGCGCACCGCCGCCCCCGCGGCATTGGAAATGATGCGGATGGTGTTGCGCAGGTAAAGCGCCCGCGCCTGGCGTGGAATGTCGCTGGCCGGAAAATACTGGCCGAGAAAGCTCTCGAGATCGGCGCGCTTGGCCTCGCTGACCACCTGCCCCGCCCCGTCACGGCCGAAGCGGTAGACCATGCCGCGGTCGTAGCCGAGCAGCCCCCGCACGAGGCGTCAGGCGCCCGATCGTCTCGCGCATCAGCGCCAGCGGCTGGCGCGCTTCCGGACCGGCCGGCTCGAACTCGAAGATGACCGTGGAGCGGAAACGATGGGCGGCGACATCGAAATGCGCGCCGTTGGCGAGCGCCAGATTGAACAGCAGCGCCGGACGCTCCGGCACGGAGGCGGTCGCCAGCGCGTTGCGCAAATCATGCGCCGCCTTGTCGCCGATCAGGTCGGACAGCGCCGCCCCATTGATCGCGCCGCCGAGGCCGAGCATGGCCGCGGCATTGAGCGAATGGCGCACGACGGTGCCGCCGCGGTCGTCGCAGGCCAACATGCAGCCATGCGTCTGGATGCTGCCGGGAATGTGGATGGGTTCGCGATCGCAATTGCTGAGATCGATGGTGCGGTCATGCAGCATGGCGGGCGCCGTCTTCGAAGGCGTGGGCGGCGTGGCGAAAGACATCGCCCGCTGCATCTACCGCTCCGTCCAGGTCGAAATCGGCCATGCCAACGAGAATCGCCAGAAAGCCGCGCCAGTTCTCGAGCCCGTTCGCCTGCCGCGCCAGGTGCCGGGCGCCGAATGTTTCCGACAGCCCGAGCCCCTGCGCCCGCGCGTAGAGCACGCGCGCGCCGAGCGAGGAGCCTTCGAGCACATACAGCGCACCCGCCAGCCGCGAACGATCGGCGAGGTCGAAAACGACGGAAAAGCCGGAGCGCTGGTTGAGCTGCAGGTCATCGAGATCGGCCGCCGCCAGCGACGCGACCGCTTGCGGGCGCCAGCCGCCGAACGTCGATGGCCATGCCATGCCCGTCAGTCCAACCTCCACATCCGCCCGGAAACGGTGAATGCCGCAGAGATAGCGGCCGTAATCCTGTGTCGTCACCAAGGATCCGACCGCCGCATCGACGTCGGCATGAAGATGGGATGTGCGTTCCCGAAGAGAGAAGCGCCGTTTTGAAACCTGCATGAAAACTCTTGGGCGTTACCGAAACAAGGCCGTGTCACAGGACACGGCCCGACGCATAACACACGAGCTCGCAAAAAGGTTCCCGCCGATCGCAGGTTTTTTCAATAGGCCACTCGGAGCGGGGTGCGGAGCCGATCAGGCCCGCGCCCCGCTGGCGACGATCACGCCGGCCGCGTCGTCCAGCCAGCCTTCGGTCAGTTCGAGGCCGAGGAAACGGCGGCGCTCGAAGGGGCCGGGCATGACCAGATGCCGCGCCTTGTCCGCGAAGAAGCCGAAACGCTCGTAATATTCGGGATCGCCGACGAGCAGGATCGCGCCATGGCCGCGCTGCTTGGCTTCAGCGATCGCCGCGCGCATCAAGGCGGCGCCGATACCCTGGCCCTCGCGCGCGGAATCGACCGCAAGCGGCCCAAGCAGCAGCGCTGCAACCGGCTGGCCGAGGCGATCGACGCCGGCCTCGACATGCCACAGCCGCACGGTTGCGACGACCTCGCCCCCGACATCGCGGGCGACGAGAGACAGGCCTTCGGCGGCAAGCCGCCCCTTGCGCAACTTTTCCGACGACTTGCGCCGGCGGTTCGGCCCCATGGCCCGGTCGAGCAGGGATTCCCGCGCCGCGACGTCGTCATGCGTCTCGCGGTCGATCAGATAAGCGGACGGCGCGGACACCGCGCGCACGGAATTGAAAACAGCGGCCATGTCGGCCTCCTGCACCAAGACTGCCGCCACAAGCGGTCATCGGAACTGTCGGGTGGAAAAACCCCGAAAACGGGGCAGCATCGGCATCGCCACCCGTGGGAGGGCGATGCCGGAATGGCCTGAAGCCAGGCCTGTCAGATAACGTAGGCCTTGAGCGGCTCGAAGCCGTTGAACGCCACGGCCGAGTAGGTCGTGGTGTAGGCGCCGGTGCCTTCGATCAGGATCTCGTCACCGATGCTGAGCGAGAGCGGCAGCGGGTAGAGGTTCTTTTCGTAGAGCACGTCGGCCGAATCGCAGGTCGGGCCGGCGATGACGCAAGGCTCCATTTCGTCGCCGTCGCGCTTGGTGCGGATCGGGTAACGGATGGCTTCGTCCATGGTTTCGGCGAGGCCGCCGAACTTGCCGATGTCGAGGAAGACCCAGCGCGCGTCGTCATTGTCGGACTTGCGCGAGATCAGAACGACTTCCGCCTTGATGACGCCGGCATTGCCGACCATGCCGCGGCCCGGCTCGATGATGGTCTTCGGGATGTTGTTGCCGAAGTGCTTGCGCAGCGCAGCGAAGATCGCCTTGCCATAGGCTTCCGCCGCCGGCACGTCACGTAGGTACTTGGTCGGGAAACCGCCGCCCATGTTGACCATCTTCAGGTGGATGCCCTGCTTGGCAAGCTGTGCGAAGACGCGCTTGGCATCGGCGAGCGCCGAATCCCAGGCTTCGACGCGCAGCATCTGCGAACCGACATGGAACGACACACCGTAGGACTCCAGGCCGAGCTGGTGAGCATAGACGAGCACGTCGACGGCCATCTGCGGCACGCAGCCGAACTTGCGCGACAGCGGCCATTCCGCGCCTTCGCCATCGGTCAGGACGCGGCAGAACACGCGCGCACCCGGAGCGGCACGGGAAATCTTCTCGACTTCCTCATGGCTGTCGACGGCGAACAGGTCGACGCCGAGCGCATGCGCACGCGCGACGTCGCGCTCCTTCTTGATGGTGTTGCCGAAGGAGATGCGGTCGGCGGTGGCGCCGGCGTCGAGCGCCATCTGGATCTCGGCGACCGAGGCGCAATCGAAGCTCGAGCCCATGGAGGCGAGCAGCGACAGGATTTCCGGAGCCGGGTTGGCCTTGACGGCATAATAGATGGCGCTGTCCGGCATCGAGTGACGGAAAGCCTGGTAATTGTCGCGCACGACATCCAGATCGACCACGAGGCAGGGGCCTTCCGGACGGCGGGTGTTGATGAAGTCGAGGATGCGGGCGGTGGTCATGGTCTTGATTCCCCAAACGGTTCGAAGCTCCGGAAACCGGAGGACAAAGTGCCGTCAACGCCTCGCGCGGACCCGGCCGATGGAGACCCCGGAATCCTTGCGAGCGCATGAACAGCGCGATGATGAACCAACGCCACACAAGCAGCATGGTTCGGCTTTGTCTGCCATGGATTGGAGGGGATATCCCAACCGCACGTCCGGCAATGAAGGTGTGCCTCTTCAGTAACCCCGGCTGATGGAAAGCCGGCAGACACCAGAAAGGCCCGCACCGTCGTTGCTTCAAGGTGTCCTCGCATTTCCCGGTTGGCCGGAATAGCGACTGGAGCGGTTAGTTCCAGGTACCTTACCGATTTCCTCACCACATCGAGGGTCGGCGGACACCCACAGGCACGTGCGACTTTGGGCAAGCGCGGATGTAAGAATATTCGACGTCATAATCAAGCGGTTTTTTAACCGGATGCGGGAATTTTTTATTGAACGACGCGAGCGGTTTGTTCACTATTCCTTAACCATAGAGGAGAACGACTTTTGGACACGCTGACGCGCATTCGCGCCTTTATCGACGTCGTCGAGGCGGAGGGTTTTTCCGCAGCGGCGCGCAAGGTCGGCCGCTCCAAGGCGCTGCTGTCGAAATATGTGCGCGAGTTGGAGGACGAGCTCGGCGCCCTGCTGCTCAACCGCACCACGCGGCAATTCTCGCTGACCGAGGCCGGCCATACCTATTACCGCACCGCCTCCGATATCCTCAAGGAAATCGACAACCTCGCCGACCTGGTGCGCGAGAACAACACCGACCTCAAGGGCAAGCTTCGTATCTCGGCGCCGCGCACCTATGTCGATGCCGAGATCGGCCAGTCGCTGATCGATTTCGCCATCGCCCACCCGGATCTGTCCCTGGAAATCCTCTCCGAGGACAGATTCGTCGACCTGATCGAGGAGGGTTTCGACGTCGCCATCCGCATCACCCGGCTGGAGGATTCCGGTATGATCGCGCGCAAGCTGTCCGATTTCCGGGTGTTCATCTGCGCCACGGCGGAGTTCGTCGCCGCCCATCCCGGGCTCGATCATCCGGGCGGCCTGGCCGGCGTGCCCTTCATCATCGACACCAACACCCGCTCGCACAACAATATCCGCTTCGCCGAGAAGGACGGAACGATCTTCTCGGTGCCGGTCTCCGGGCCGATCGAGGTCAACAGCCCGCAGGCGACGCTGCGCGCCGCCCGCGCCGGCCTCGGCGTCGCAGCCGTGCCGGATTTCATCGCCAAGCCGCTCATCGACAGCGGCGAGATGGTGTCGCTGTTTGCCGATTACCTGCCGACCGATCGCGGCATCTATGCCGTTTATCCGCACCGGCGTTATCTGCCGGCTAAGGTTCGCACCTTCGTGGATTTCCTCTCGAACTGGTTCCGCAAGCGGGCCTGACGCAATTCCGTCCAAGTCTCGCCCGAGAAAAGGCGACCGATTCTCAAGGCTTCCTCGATGTCGAAACGTTTGGTCCTTCTCGCGCTTCCTATCGCCTTTGGCGCGTCGCAGGCACTCGCACATCCGCATATCTTCGCCGAGGCGCGGCTGGAAGTCGTGGCCGGCGACGACGGCACGATCACCGAGCTGCGCAATGTCTGGCGCTTCGACGAGGTGTTTTCCTCCAGCGTGCTGATGGATTTCGACAAGAACACCAACCTGAAGCTCGACCCCCCGGAACAGGATGCGGTCGGCACGACGGTTCGCGATTCGCTGGCCGACTTCAATTACTACATGTCGATCACCGTCGACGGCAAAACCGTGCCGGTCCAGAAACCCGACATCATCCATGTCGATTACAAGGACGGGCAGTTACTGATGTTCTTCGCAGTCAAGCCGGCGCAACCGATCCCGCTGAAAGGCAGGCTTGCCTTCGGCGTCTACGACCCGACCTTCTACACCTCGATCGATTTTCCCCATGACGAGGACATGGCGACCATCGGCGATGCGCTGAAAGCCTGCAAGCGCGCCGTCATCCGCCCCGATCCCGATCAGGTGCTGGCCCAGAACCAGGCGACCCTGACCGACGCCTTCTTCAACGACCCCACCGGCACCAACATGTCGAAACTCTTCGCCACGAGACTGGAGCTGTCATGCTGAATTCTTCGCGCGACCGCCGCATCGCTGTCCTGCTCGCCCTGGCCGGCCTGGCGCTGATCGCCGGCATCGACCTGGCGCAGGCGCAATCGCCGCTCGGCATCGGCACGGCCGAACCCGGCATCCAGATCGGCGGTCCCTTTGCCGGCCTGTTCCTCTGGGTCAACCAGCACCAGCAGGCCTTCTACCGGGCGCTGACCGGGGCGCTGAAGGCGATGCGCGAAAACCCCTGGGCGCTGACATCGCTGATCGGTCTCTCCTTCGCCTACGGCATCTTTCACGCCGCCGGCCCCGGCCACGGCAAGGCGGTGATTTCCTCCTACATGATCGCCAACGAGATCCAGCTGCGCCGCGGCGTGCTGATCGCCTTCCTGTCGTCCTTCATGCAAGGCATCGTCGCCATCCTGCTGGTCGCCGCCGCATATCTGGTGTTGCGCGGCACGACGATTTCGATGACACAGGCGACACAGGCGCTGGAAACCGCGAGCTTCGCCATGATCGCCCTGTTCGGCGCCTGGCTGATCTACAAGAAGCTGCGTTCGCTGCGCCTGACCCTGCCCGAGCCCGCCCCGGCCGAGCTGGCCGCGGCCGGCGTCACCGGCCACCTGTTTTCCGATACCGAGGCGGAGTCGAGCCACGCCTTTTCCGCCGGCAGCCAGACCGCGCGCCACCATCACCATGCCGGCTGCGGCCACGACCATCATGGGGCCGGTCTCGTCTGCGAGACCTGCGGCCATGCGCATGCGCCCGACCCGGGCCTCCTGAATGCCGAGCGCTTCGACCTGCGCGAGGCCTGGTCGGCGATCATTGCCGTGGGCCTGCGCCCCTGCTCCGGCGCGCTGCTGGTCATGACCTTTTCGCTGCTGAACGGGCTTTATCTCGGCGGCGCGCTGTCGGTGCTGGCCATGTCCTTCGGCACGGCGATCACCGTCTCGGCGCTGGCGACGCTGGCCGTCACCGCCAAGGGCATGGCGCTGCGCTTTGCCGGAAAAGGCGCTGGCGCGGCCTGGATCGGCCACGGCATCGAGCTGCTGGGCGCCGTCTTCGTGTTGTTGATGGGCTTGCTGTTGCTGGGCGCGTCGCTGCAGGGCGGCGGCTTTGCCTAAAGCATTTCCAATCGCTTCGGCGTTGGACAATGCGGCAAAAAGCTATTTGTTGCGCTGGTAGCGGGCGCGCAGCCAGAAGATCAGGAAGAAGGCGAGCACGGCGAGCGTGCCGAACACGGCCGCAAGCCAGGGCGAATAGTCTCCCAGCCACAGCATGATCTTCGGCATCAGGAAAAACAGCAGGCCGACCGAGAGCATAATGATGCCGGCGGCCAAGGCCGGCGAGCGGGGCTTCTGCTGGTCGGCACTCATAGATGCTTCTCCCTGATCCATGGTCCGCCGCTGTAAAGCGGCGGACGCGGAAAGGCAAGGTCTCAGCTTGCCGCAGGCCTCAGACCTTGACGCCCGAAACCGTTGCCTCGATATGGTCGACCAGTGTATCCGGCAGGCCGAGGCGGCCGGCGAGCAGATCGAGATAACCGCGCTCGGCGCGG
>ERZ778022.1357-NODE-1357-length-33720-cov-3.608317_pt1 | contig 33720 bp, 26 predicted proteins | sample MGYA00375752_ERZ778022 | MGnify/ENA primary metagenome ERZ778022 (study PRJEB29350, sample SAMN05389826) | bioreactor metagenome | isolation source: Thiocyanate bioreactor | place: South Africa: University of Cape Town | collected 2014-04-04 ...
CGCAAGGGCGAAACCGCCGAGCAGGCCGCGGCGGCCATTCCATCCCGCATGGAACATCGCCCCGATCTGCCCTACGTCCACCTGCACAGCCAGAGCACACACCAACCCTTCTGCCTGTTCATTGACCTTGGCGCTCCGCAGCCACGCGCCATCAACGGCGTATTCAACACCTACGGCCTGAGTGGCACCGCCACTGTGCCTTGGTTCTGACCCATTTTTCGGGCGCGCATCCTCGCTCCTTGAAAATCAGACACTTGCCGGCTGGCCAATCCATTGGGTTGGCCGGCCGCTTTTCGTCGCTATCCTTGCGATGGCACCGCTTTCGCACCTCGGTGTTCTAGTTCGCTGCCGCGCAGGCAGCTCAGAAAGCTGGACGGTCCCGGCCGGTCAGTACGACGTGGTTCGCTGCCGCGCAGGCAGCTCAGAAACGCACGACGCAGACCGCGACGACGGAAATTTCGTTCGCTGCCGCGCAGGCAGCTCAGAAATTGATGCGATTGCGCAGGGCTACGCCAACGCGGTTCGCTGCCGCGCAGGCAGCTCAGAAATCGGACTCGTGCGCAGTGCCACGGCACTGACGGTTCGCTGCCGCGCAGGCAGCTCAGAAATGATCTGCGGACGCCGTGCCCGGTACACACACGTTCGCTGCCGCGCAGGCAGCTCAGAAAGGTCACGTCTGTATTCGGGCGCACGGGCGCGGGTTCGCTGCCGCGCAGGCAGCTCAGAAATGATGGCACTGATCGGCTATCCACTGCAGAAAGTTCGCTGCCGCGCAGGCAGCTCAGAAACGTATGGACTGCACGGAACGCCGGAATCCGTAGTTCGCTGCCGCGCAGGCAGCTCAGAAAGTGAAGGTGCCGACGTTCGTGGTGTTGCCGTAGTTCGCTGCCGCGCAGGCAGCTCAGAAACGCGATGCGCAGCCCAACGCGGTTGTACCCACGTTCGCTGCCGCGCAGGCAGCTCAGAAAATGCTCACACGCGACGGCGTGCGTGCCGAGCCGTTCGCTGCCGCGCAGGCAGCTCAGAAATGGGATGATCCCGTAGTGCGTGCCTTCAATCATGTTCGCTGCCGCGCAGGCAGCTCAGAAAACGGGGCAGCGCGAGATTGACGAGGCGCAAGCGTTCGCTGCCGCGCAGGCAGCTCAGAAAGCGTGAAGTTCGGGAAGTACCGCGGCGAGGTCGTTCGCTGCCGCGCAGGCAGCTCAGAAAAAGTGCAAGGCTCCGTGCGTTGTTCGCTCATGGTTCGCTGCCGCGCAGGCAGCTCAGAAATGAAAGCGGAGCAGGTGATGGCGCTTGCGCTGGGTTCGCTGCCGCGCAGGCAGCTCAGAAATGGTCGAGCGTGCTGTAGCCGCGGGTCTGGATATTCGCTGCCGCGCAGGCAGCTCAGAAAACACAGGTCGAGCTTGATCTGGCGCTCAAGGAGTTCGCTGCCGCGCAGGCAGCTCAGAAAACCACGGACCACGGTCCGCGCGAAGGCAGGTCGTTCGCTGCCGCGCAGGCAGCTCAGAAAATGCGCGGATGCTGGGCGCGCAGGCGACCGGTGTTCGCTGCCGCGCAGGCAGCTCAGAAAGACCACGCCGCCGCCTGCGCCGCCGACCACACGTTCGCTGCCGCGCAGGCAGCTCAGAAATGACCGACCTCGCCGACAAGACCCATCGTGGTGTTCGCTGCCGCGCAGGCAGCTCAGAAAATGTCCGGCAGCGCGAAGTGCAGCCGCCAGTAGTTCGCTGCCGCGCAGGCAGCTCAGAAATCTAAGCACATTAAAGCGCGCCGCCTGCGCGAGTTCGCTGCCGCGCAGGCAGCTCAGAAATCGCTCGCGCGAATTGAGGCCGAGATCGCCGAGTTCGCTGCCGCGCAGGCAGCTCAGAAAGTGTGGCGCGATGGCGAGCCGTTGGCCGTGACGTTCGCTGCCGCGCAGGCAGCTCAGAAATTCGTGTGGGCTTTTGCACTGTGAAGATGCACGTTCGCTGCCGCGCAGGCAGCTCAGAAAAGTTCGTTGTTGCGCTTGCGGCTGACGCCCATGTTCGCTGCCGCGCAGGCAGCTCAGAAAGTACCCGCAGAAGATCAGCTACAAGTGGAGGAGTTCGCTGCCGCGCAGGCAGCTCAGAAATTGTCTCGGAATGGCAGGCCGATCCACTTGCCGTTCGCTGCCGCGCAGGCAGCTCAGAAATCGTGCAATGACTGGAACAAAGTGCCGGTGTGGTTCGCTGCCGCGCAGGCAGCTCAGAAAGGCATGCAAGGCGCACTGGCCGTTCCGAACGAGTTCGCTGCCGCGCAGGCAGCTCAGAAAACTCGGCGTCGCGCTGCATCGGTTGTGCTGACGTTCGCTGCCGCGCAGGCAGCTCAGAAAACGACGCTTGCCCGTGGCCGCTGCCGAGTGGCGTTCGCTGCCGCGCAGGCAGCTCAGAAAGCCTATCGAACGCTCCGCAGCAAGCACCACCCGTTCGCTGCCGCGCAGGCAGCTCAGAAATCGAGGATGTGGTGAATCGCCTGCAGGTTGGCGTTCGCTGCCGCGCAGGCAGCTCAGAAACAGCCACTCGACCACGACCTCCTGATCGGGATGTTCGCTGCCGCGCAGGCAGCTCAGAAATTCGGGATCGATCACGAGCTGCTGGACGTGCGGTTCGCTGCCGCGCAGGCAGCTCAGAAAGCCAGATCGGACAGGCGCATGCCGGACGGACGGTTCGCTGCCGCGCAGGCAGCTCAGAAATGGGTGAACAGGGTCGGAGTGGTGGTGATTTCGTTCGCTGCCGCGCAGGCAGCTCAGAAAGGCGGGCGGTACACGGGCGCCTCGTCCGGCACGTTCGCTGCCGCGCAGGCAGCTCAGAAATGCGGGCAGTACACGTGCGCCTCGTCCAGCACGTTCGCTGCCGCGCAGGCAGCTCAGAAAACGACGCACGCGGTTCGGTACTACCGCTCCATGTTCGCTGCCGCGCAGGCAGCTCAGAAATCACCATGGGAAGTCAACCTAACGGGCCTGACGTTCGCTGCCGCGCAGGCAGCTCAGAAAGTATCGCGAAGTGCGGGGCGTCGACGAGCAAGGTTCGCTGCCGCGCAGGCAGCTCAGAAATTTCGACACGACGCCGAAACTGATCAATGCCCGTTCGCTGCCGCGCAGGCAGCTCAGAAATTCGGGTTCGGTCCGGTTAACTTGGTTGTTAGGTTCGCTGCCGCGCAGGCAGCTCAGAAATTGCGAGTGTTCATGGCGTCACCCTCAAGTTTGTTCGCTGCCGCGCAGGCAGCTCAGAAAGCCGCCGCATCACGTGCCAGCCGAACGCTTCCAGTTCGCTGCCGCGCAGGCAGCTCAGAAAGGCACGAAGGCTGGGTGGTGGAAGGATTTCGCGTTCGCTGCCGCGCAGGCAGCTCAGAAAGAGCGTGCATAGCGGCGCTGGTGATTCGGGTAGTTCGCTGCCGCGCAGGCAGCTCAGAAAAATATCGCGGCGGTGCAGAACGCCGGCGGCGTGTTCGCTGCCGCGCAGGCAGCTCAGAAAACAGTCACGCGCGACTCGTTCTCGTAGATGACGTTCGCTGCCGCGCAGGCAGCTCAGAAATTCAGGGATCACGAGTTCGCGGTCCTGCTTCTGTTCGCTGCCGCGCAGGCAGCTCAGAAATGTTGCCCGTGACCTGGGCCGGCGTGCGTTCCGTTCGCTGCCGCGCAGGCAGCTCAGAAAGCCCCCGTGCGGATCGAATACGAGCTGGTGCCGTTCGCTGCCGCGCAGGCAGCTCAGAAAGACACGGAAATCAGTGTGACGCGTGGCAACGCGTTCGCTGCCGCGCAGGCAGCTCAGAAAATCGGACTTCGAAGGAAACGGCGGCGGTCTTGGTTCGCTGCCGCGCAGGCAGCTCAGAAATACGACAGTTCGACGGTCAGGGCCTACGACAGGTTCGCTGCCGCGCAGGCAGCTCAGAAATTGAAGTCGGTGACTTCGTGCTTCCAGGTCTTGTTCGCTGCCGCGCAGGCAGCTCAGAAATTGGGCGAGGCCGGAGGCGGCGCCTGCAACAAGTTCGCTGCCGCGCAGGCAGCTCAGAAAAGCGTCGTGATGGCCCAGCGCCAGGTCCGCCGGTTCGCTGCCGCGCAGGCAGCTCAGAAAATCAAGTTCACCGCCGTTGAAGATATCTACAAGTTCGCTGCCGCGCAGGCAGCTCAGAAAGAGCGGCAAACGCTCGATTGGTGGCGCGACTAGTTCGCTGCCGCGCAGGCAGCTCAGAAATCGATGAGGTACGCATCTTCCCCCAACATCTCGTTCGCTGCCGCGCAGGCAGCTCAGAAAAGGTCATCCGGCGTCTCGGCCAGGAAGTATCCGTTCGCTGCCGCGCAGGCAGCTCAGAAAGCATGGGCGCAGTACAACAGGATCGTCGCCGAGTTCGCTGCCGCGCAGGCAGCTCAGAAAATGTGAGCCGTTCAATGCACACGGCTGAAATCGCTACGCTCGCGACGCCCACGATGTGGAACGTTCGCTGCCGTGCCGGTAGCTCGGAAAATTCGCCACTTGCTGTCACATCGTCAGACCACGGGGGCCGTCGGCGCAACATCACGCGCCGCCGAACAACTCTTCGACATACAGCGCGCCCGCAAGATGTTGAGTGGAATGAAGTCTGGTCCACCCCTCGAGCGCGGTGACCAGTGTGGTGCGAGGAACTTCGGTGCCCTTCGCCGCGCTTCCGTGTTTCCCCGCCTTGGTTGACATGAAGGACGTCATCCGCTGCTTTGCCGGAAGCGGTTTCGCACCCTTCGGGTACCACCCATTCCACAGCGTCCTGGGTGTTGCGTTGAGGCTCCCGTGGTGCCCGACCTTGTAGACCGTCACGCCCTTCAGGAGCTTCTTGTACTTCGCCTGCCCCAGCGCATATTCCCAGTTCTCGATTTGCGCATCGCCGGGGAAGAGGAACCGGTGCCCTCCAAACTCAAACAATAAAATCACGCTGGTGTTGTTCATCGCTGAATCCAGCGAACGTATCAGTTGCAGCAACTCATCGCCGCGTGCGCTTCGTAGCGACTTGATGATCCATCGGGCCCATGGTGGAGACTGTCCGCCGGTCGCCTGTGCGAACCCCGCAAAGAGCTCCCCTGCAGACGCGCCAGTCTTCGGCAAACCGACCCCCAGTGTTTTGGCCTGCAGGCTCCAGAACTCATCTGGATCGCCGGAACGTTGCTTGCGGATGGACGCATGTTGCTTGACGGTGGGCGGGCCCAGCACGCTGACCTTCACGCCGGGCAGGAAGCTTGAGAGCTTCGTGCGCTTGCCTGCGTACACGTAATCGTTCGACCCCATGCGCATCAGGTTGCGGACAGCCCCCGGGTTGGCGATGTTGTCTTCGCCGATGAATGCCAATTGCCGGGCAGCCTCGGTATGCTGAAAGCCGCGCTGCAGGCGCGGTAGCGCCTCTTCGACGGCTTGTTTGGCGATGGCTTGCATCGACGCCAACGTTTCCTTCCGGGCGGCCAGTCCCTTCAGCGACGATGGCGCCTCGGCATCCACTGGTAGATCCGGCTGTTCGGTCCAGGGTTGGATGACCCATCGGGGCTTCAGCGCTGCAATGATCGCCCCGGGTCCCTTCCCGTTCGATCCCGGATCAAAACCCGAGATGTGGTCGCGGTGCCGATGGGTGGCCACCACGGCAAAGGGATCGGTGCCCACCGTCCGTTGTATGTCTTGTGCGATCTTCGGCAGAAGTGACCCGGGATCGCCGCTCGGTGCGGCCGTACTCCCGAAATCGACCAGCACGTGGCGCGGCTTGGCTTTTCCGTGATAGGTGAACGTCAGCAGAAAGCAATCGCCGAAGCCAACCTGATACATCCGTACCCGAACGCTCTTGGGACCCATAGCCTAGCCTCCCGGTGCCCAGCGGTCGCGCGCACGTGCGAGATGCAGCCGGGCAAAAAAGCCGCGGCTGAACTCCGCATCGCTGCGATATTCGAAGAACCCTTCCCTGGCGAGATAATCCAACCGCGCCTGCTGGCGCCGTGTGTTGGCGACGTTGTTGCCGATGCTGAACTTCAGTCGCCCGAACTCGTCGAACACCAGCACGCCACCCCCATACAGCCGGACCTCCCTGCTGGTCGGTATCGCCTCAGGGCGCTTGAGGCCAAGTGCACCGAGTTCGTGCCCACGCACCGTCAGAATCTGCAGGTAATCAACGACCGTTTCCCGGACGATCAGGCCATCCGGCGCCACCCTTGCAATGGGGCGCACCGCCTGCACCACCGTGTAAGCATCGCGTGCCAGCCGTAGCGCCGTGAAGTTCTCCCACAGGAACCGGAACGCTTCGTCGGTATTGGCGCGCAGGGCTTCGAAGCGCAAGTTGCGGTAAGAGACCTGTTCACCAAAGGGCTCCCAACACCCATCACTTTCAGGTCGACTGATCGGCTGGATACCCCAAGCCCCGAACGTCTTGCGGACCACGTCGCGATAGCGGTACTTGGTGTCGTCGGGCACCGTTTCCTTGTCCGCAGTGAGCAAAGCGCTCAGGTAGTCGACGTACTGGAGGTCCGTCGACGGCGCGTAGTCCAGCGCGCGGATGCACATCGTCAGGAGGTGCTGCGCGGCGGTCACGCCTTCCTCGACCACGCGTTGGCCGTCATATTGCCCACGCAAGACGGGACCGAGGCCCTGGATACGCGCGACCCAGACTGCGAGGAATGCATTCATCACCGCCGCGACCAGGATCTCGCCTCGCCGGTGAGGCTCTTCGAACTCGGGATCGTGCAGCCATCGCGGCGAGGGCTTCATGGTCACGGACCGGCGCAAAGCCGAGGCCGAGCCGTTGGGAATCGATGCACCCACCTGCTCCGCCAAGCCAAGCAGGGCGGACTGCTTGAGCGCATCGAGGGTGAGCTGGGCAGGAGAAACCAGCGTCCGCTTGGCCCGGACCAGCCCCTGCTCCGTCAGCACGGACCCGACGATGGCCGCATCGGAGAGCACGGACAGGAGCGCGACCACGTCGGCGAACCCTTCGTGGAACCCGCCCTGGTCCGGCGACGACGGGTCGATGTATCGAGGTCTCAACCCATCCAGCAACGCATGCGTCATCTCGTGCGCCACGACGTCGTGCGACAGACAGGTGAACACCGGCTGCCCGCCGCGGCCAGGGAAGTAGCCGAAACTCAGGCAGCGATTCTCCCGCTGGTAGTACGCATTGGCACCCGCAAAGGCGTGCGGGGCGATGTGCAGCTGGTGGCCACCGAAGCCGTAGTTGGCACGTCGGCCAAGCGCGGATTCGAAATGACCCAGCGTGCGCATGGCGATGGTGTAGACGTTCTGTTGGTGGAAGTGCGGGTTGCCCAACAACGTTGGAGTGCTCTGTTGCTTGAAGGGGTCGAGCCAGGCATCACCCTGCTGGTAGCCACCCTTCATTGGCAGGTACAGTCGATCGCGCGAAGCGTCGTAGTCCACGACCTTGATGCGCGCGCCACAAGGGCCGTCCATCAGGGGTTCGGCCATGACCTGCGCCGTGGTTGTCAGAATCTTGCGGCGACGTCGGACCGATGGGTCCTGAGCGAGAATGGTCAGTGAGCGCAACGGCGCCGATTCCCCGCGGACAGGCGCGAGGTTGATCTTGGACACGGGTGCGGATCGGCGGGGCGCGCGGCGAGGCATCGGCGTATTTGAAAGTGATTGGTGATCGGGTAGCAGTCGCTCGGGAGGTTGTGGAGGACTACCCCACACCCCTCGCGTAAGGAAACCCCTTGGGCGCGGGCAATGAACTGTCGAAGTGCCCCCGGATCGCAGCATCGCACACCGCGTAGCCCCAGTTGATCAGCCGCTCCTGCGTGGCATCATCCTTGGCCTCGAGATCCGTGGCGATCCGTGCCAAATCCATCGTCTTGTCCGGTGCGCACGAAAGCGCATTTGGGCAGTGATGCACGGCGATGCCCTGTTCGATGTCCCAGAATGCACCGCTGCGAAAGCCCGCCGCCAAGTTACCGACCAGGAGACGCCTGCGAAGGCTCAGCACCTGGTTGTCCATCACGTCGATGCACCGCTTGCCGAGCCGCACCCAATCCGAATGGACGTTTCCTTCGACGTTGAAGGGTGCACCAGCGTTGCTTACCAGGAGTGTCTGGTAGCGCTTGAAGGTCGTCTCGAGGCCAAGGTTGTCGTATACACCGCCATCGGCCAGGATCGGTCCGGTGGTGAAGGGAGCGTGCTGCAGGTTGTCGGATCCGGATCCACCCGAGTTGGGCGTGTAATCCGAATCCGCGAAATTGAACGGTGCGGGCGCAAGCACGGGAGGGAACGCCGAAGAGGCTGCCGCGGCTTGCGCCAGCGACACCGTGGGCCGCTTGATCTCGCCTACACGCCAATCGCGCATGTACGGTTTCATGAACCGCCACAGTGCGCCGGACTGCAGGTTCGAAGCGTTGATCACGAAGCGCGGCGAGTCCGGGAGGTCTTGCAGCGTGGCATCGCCAAACAGGTGTTTCTTGTATGCCGCAATGATGTGGTCGTTCACCGAGCCGGGCGAGACGATGTTCCAGATCATCTTCAACACACCTTTCGGGTCCGCGCCAGCGAGGGTGATCCCGGCGAAAGCACGAATAGGCGTGACGACGTGCTCGATGTAACGCTCGACCACGTTGGGTTGGTCGACGGCCAACGCTGGCCACTTCAACCCAAGCACTCCGGCTGTCAGCGAACCCCCGGAGACACTGGAAATCCGTTGCAGGGAACCGGCGGAATGCAACGAACCGTCGGCCTTGCGACAGGTGTGGTTGGCCGCACCCAACAGTCCGAGTTCAGCCACCCGCCAGACGGCACCGAGGTGGAACAGCATCGCCCGATATCCACCGCCTGAAAGGCACAGCGCGATGCCCTGTTCAGGAGCGGCCCGCTCGCCGGGAAGCGCATCGACGGGAGACAGTGACGTATCGACTACGGAACTCATGACAGCGCTCCGCATCACTTCGGTGGGTAGAGGCTACCCTGTCCTTTGCGGTGCTTCAAACACCCGCGCGAACAAACATCCCCCGGCAAAGCCGGGGTCATCGGCGAGCCGTCATCCGTAACGTGCCTGACTCCCCCGGTGCCGTGAGTAGTGTGCTGCCACAGCAGCGTACGGCGCTATCGGCGCAAGTCTCAATTCTTTGTAGGAAATCCCCTACGGGCTTGATGCAGTAACGGCGGGAGCCGTCCCAAAGGTGACCTTGAAGCAACCTGATCGAACGGCCGCTTTGTGGATAATCGCTCGAATTCAGCGGCGTGAACCGCGGGCGAGCGCCCGCTGGGGAAAGTTGCTACACCTCGGATTCGTGACAGACTACTTCGATGTTGTGCCCGTCCGGACCGATGACGAAGGCTGCATAGTATTTTCCGTTGTAGTTTGGGCGCAGGCCAGGCGCACCGTTGTCTTTGCCACCTGCCTCCAAGGCCGCGCGATGGAAAGCTTCGACCTTCTGGCGATTCTTGGCCACGAATGCCAAGTGAAGATGGGTGGGCTTCTCCTCGATTCGACGTATACACAATGAAGTCTTGCCATCGGCGCTGAGCTCGACACCGGGCGGCCCCTCCGAGATTACGACCATGCCGATCGGTTCGAGTGCTTTGAGGAAAAACGCCTTGCTCGCAGCATAGTCGCTGGTTCCGAACTCAATGTGGTCAAACATGAGACCTCCTGGAACGCGCAGTGTTGATGCCGATGTAAAGCTGACCCACCGTGCCGATTGGATATTGACCCGGGGGGGGGTTATGACGCTTCCGCAGCGGATTGAACGTCTGGATTGGAGTGTGGTTTCTCTGGTGGCGGGTTGCCTCCTTCGGGTGGTTACCTTGTCGTCTGGCCTTGCCGCCTTTTCGGCTCTGGCCTGTTCGCGTGTCTAGATGCGTTTGCCTGCTGCGTCCGGGCTGGGCAGGAAGCGGTGCGGCTGGTCGCCGGTTTCCACAATGTGGCAGTGGTGGGTAAATCGGACGTTCAACGGCCATCAGTTGAATTGCGTCTATAGATGCTGAGAGGTTATGTCCGTGTCGAGAAAATACCGACGTTTGATATGCTCCACAGTGCCTTTGCGCCGATAGAAGCGCGCCGCACCCTCATTCCAGATCGGCGTCTGCCACTGGATTTCCGCAAGACGATATTTGCGGGCATGCGCGACGACCGCGGCCATCAGCGCCGCGCCCACGCCCGCGTTGCGCCGCCCCTCGCGCACGAATAGGCAATCCATGTGCAGGTACTCGCGTGCGTCCCAAGTGGAGAACTCTGCCGTGGCAGTTGCGTAACCCGTCAAGCCATCGCCTGATGCTGCCACCCATGCGTGTAGGCGGACAGGTCGTGAAAAAATCGCATCACGCAACCGATCTACAGCACCGCACGGATCGAACTCGGCTCTCTCGTACCGCGCATGCTCGCGACACAATTCCACCAACCCGTCGACGTCGTCGAGCGCAGCCGGGCGCACCCTCCAGGTCGTACCACCACGGACAGTACCGGCGCTCACGATGGCTCGCCGACCGCGAGAATCGATGCACGAGTACGTGCCTCATCCAACAGTTCCAAGAGTAGATCAACGTCGGCTTGCGTAGTTTCGTAGCTGGTGATACAGGCGCGGATCACCAACCGCCCGCGCAAATCGACCGTCGACAACCAGGCCACCCCGGTAGCGACTACGTGGTCAACAATCCTACGCACCACGGTGTCCTGCCGATCTGGTGTGGTGGTGTCGGGGGCAAAACAGACCAACGGCAGCGGCGACTCGTTGAGCACCTGCCAACCACGGGCTAACAACGCCGAGTGCAGGTATCGTCCCAGCCCAAGCTGCCGGCGGATCATCTCCGCGTAGCCATCAATCCCGAGGTTGGCCAAGGCTATGAACAGCTTGAGCCCGATGAATCGCCGCGACCATTGAAGTGAATGGATGTACGGGTCGCGTTGCTTGCGTGAAGCTGAGGGCATGTAGTCCGTACTGACCGCAAACGCGGTTTCGAGCGGGCGCCAGTCGCGGGAGAGGAACATTCCTGCCCCCATAGGCACGCATAACCACTTGTGAGGGTCAATGGTCACGCTGTCGGCCTTCTCAATCCCACACAGCAGTGCTTGGCCTTCATCGGCCAGCATGGCGCCGCCGGCCCACGCCGCGTCCACATGCAGGTGTGCACCGAGGTTGCGCGCGACGGCGGCAATGCCAGACAGATCATCGATTGCGCCGTGAGCCGTCGTGCCTGCGGTCGCAACCACGAGCATTGGATCGTATCCGGCATCCGTGGCCACGAAGCTGGCCAGCGTTTGGCCACCGAGGCGCATGCCGTCGCGGGTCGACACCAGACGCACCGCGTCGCTGCCAAGCCCGGCGCTGCGTGCGATCTTGATCCAGGCAAGGTGAGCTTGGGCCGACACGTAGATCGCCGGTCGTGTGGTGATGCTACGCAGTCCGTGTTCCGGCCATTCCGGGTAACGCCGTGCCAGCGCAGCCAGCAAGGCCGTGTGATTGGCTTCGCTGCCACCGCTGGTGAAGGCACCGCTCACTTCGTCCGCCGCCCAGCCGATGCGCGTGCCGAATGTGCGCAACAGCTTGCGTTCGATCTCAACCGCGGCCGGAGCGTGGCTGCGCACCGCCAGCTGCGGGTTGACCGTCGCCGCGATCAGATCGCCCGCGATGGCCGCCGGCAACGACGGCGGGTTGAACAGACCGAAGTAACGCGGATGATCACTACGAACCGCATGCGTACCAAGCAGCTCGAACACTTCGGCAGCAAGCGTTCGCAGCGGAGTGGCATGACTGAAATCATAAACCTGCAAGCGCGCGTTCACCTCGGCGTCCGATGCACCACCGCCGACCTGTGCCTCTCTGCGTGCAGCGATGAATTGCGCGGCCGAATCAGCGATCGCACCCAACGCGGTACGCGAATTCTCAAGCAGCGGATCGATCGAAGCCATTACCATGCTCCAGTTCGAAACCTTCATCGAGCCAACCGGTGATTCCGCCGGCCATCAGCTTTACGGGGCGCCCAAGTCGCGCCAGCTTGACCGCAGCTCGTGCTGCGCCGTTGCAATGCGGCCCCCCGCAATACACCACGAACAGCGTCGTGTGCGGCCAGCGCCGAAGCTGCGATCCGATGATCTTGCCGTGTGGGATGTTGATGGCGCCGGGTATATGTCCTTGCGCGAAACGTTCAGGACTGCGGGCATCGATCAGCACGAAGCCGGGCTCTTCCTGCTGCAGGGCTTCGTGTGTGTCCCAACAGTCCGTTTCGAACCTGAAGACTGCCTCAAAGTGTTGCAGGGCGTGCTGAGGCGATGCCGCAGGAAGGTCAGTGACGGGGTTGTTCACGGCTACTCCTGGCGAATGGAAACCGTGGGCATTGTCGAATCAATCGATTCGTTGGAGAATTGGCATAAACGCCAATCTTCGATCAAAAAATGCCAAATCACATTTTAGCGAAGTGTCCGCGCAGCCCATTGGTGGCCGTCTTGGTCTACGACGGCTTGTGCGGGTTCGAGTTCTCCTGCGCCACAGAGGTGTTCGCACTGCCGCGTCCCGAGCTAGATCTCGATTGGTACCGTTTCGAAACTTGTGCTGCGAAACACCGCCCACTGCGCGGACGATTTGGCCTGCGTATCGTTCCCGATGCCGGCCTTGATCGGCTCCTCGCCGCTGATACCGTGATCGTGCCTGGCTGGACCAGTGTCGAGACGCCTGTCCCGCGCAAGGTGGTACAAGCGTTGTGCGAAGCGCACTCGCGCGGCGCTCGGCTGGTGTCGATCTGTTCTGGTGCCTTTGTGCTCGCCGCCACGGGTCTGCTGGACGGCCAGCGCGCGACTACGCACTGGCGCTATGCCGACGCGTTGCGGCGTATGTATCCGCGTATAGAGGTTGATCCCGACGTGCTGTATATCGAGGCGGGGCGCGTGTTCACGTCCGCCGGCAGCGCGGCGGGGCTGGACCTGTGTCTGCACCTCGTCCGCCTTGACTTTGGGTCTGCGGTCGCCAACCAGGTTGCACGACGGTTGGTTATTGCACCACATCGCGACGGCGGCCAAGCGCAATTTGTGGAGCGCCCGGTGCCCAAGCGAAGCGCGGACCCATTTTCGAAAGTGCTCCAGACGATGCACCGCGCTCTTGGGAGCGATCAGCCCCTCAGTCAATTGGCAGCGATGGCAGCCATGAGCCAGCGAACTTTCATGCGTCGTTTCAAGGACGCCACCGGGACTACTCCCGCGGCTTGGCTCGTGGCCGCACGTCTGGCGCGTGCACGCGAGTTGCTGGAGAGCACGTCGTTGTCGATCGATCACATCGCCAGCGAATGTGGATTTGGGAGCGAGACGACCTTACGGCACCACTTTCGTCGGCGGCTTCACACCACTCCATCCCTCTACCGCGCCGGCTTTGCACAAATGAAGTGATCACGTTCGCTGTTCAGAAGCTTCGCTGGTCGGCCTCGCAACCGAGGCTTACAGCGCACAAATGACCCATCAGTCAGAAACGCGGTGTCTTGCCTCCATGGCACGAGGCCATGAGTCGAGTGAGTTCGACCACTTTTCTTGCCCCCACGACCATCACCTAAACCTGACGGCGGGATCCGCAGGGTGGGTCGTCAGGCCTCACGCGTTTTCTCGATCAGCACTGTGTTGAACTGAATTTCTGCCGGAATGTCCGTGTAGCGCTGCATATCGGCCTGTAGCTCATCCGCGTGCGGCACGAACGCAGCCACAAATGACTCAGAGCTGTCGAACGCGTAAAAGCAACCAGCTATATATTTTGGCGGAGAGTTTGGCCCCCCGCCCCCGATTCCGCGCTCGACGGTGACGCCACGAAACCCTGGATGGGAGCTGAGAAGCTCGATGGACCGCGGCATGTGCTTGGACGTGTAATAGTCGAAGTCGAAGCGTCCGTTCGCGACGTTGGGATAGAGGATGCTGACCTTGATCATGCGTGCTCCGTGAGATTTTTGGTGTAGGGGTGTTGAACAGGAAATGCGGGTGAAGGTTGACCATCAGGGTCTCCAGTCCAGCCTGCAGCCAGTTTGAGCGCAACACTGCGGCATGCGTCTGCTTCCATTTGTACTTGGCGTTCACCAATAATCCGAAGATCAGAAACTGGCCAAACATGTAGACTGGTGAGTAGCACAGCGCCACACTGATCCAGTCTTCTGAGCCGCGGACATTCCAGCATGCGTTTGCCCGCAGGAATGACCGTAGTGCCGAACCGTGATTCCATCTGATGGCCTTGGTCCGGTTGTAGCGCTGGCTTGATGAAGCGACGTGAGTCGAGCCTTTGCTGCCGGCCGCAGCCGTCCGCTTTCGGGAGGCTGGTTGACAGGGCGATGTGCCAGCCCGCCTAGGCCATCGGTCAATCCGTAGGCGCGTGAGAAGGGTCCCGCAAGCGATCCGCGAACGACTTGCGTCGGCAAGCCTGTTCCATACGCCACAACGCATCAAAAAGCTCGGGGCCGGCTTCGTCCATCAGCGCTTGCGAGCTTTCGCCCATCCGGAGCAGCGCGTTGCGGAGGCAGCGGATTTCCGTAACGCCCTTGGTAGTAAGTGCGACAACGGTGCGCCTTCGATCTCGCTTGTCGATGCGGGTCTTGACGAACCCCTGCCTTTGAAGCTGTCTGATCCAGTTGATGACCAACGGGTGAGATTGACGCAGCAACGTGGAAATCTCCGTGACGCCCATTGGCCCGTGGTCATCCAGCGCCAACAACGTGGATGTGGTGCGCGGCGGCGCGGTGACGCCGACTTCGGGATACCAGTCGTCGGCGCCGCGCACGAGTTCGTCAGAAAGCCGTCTGAGCAAGTGCGCAAGATAGGCCGGCCCTTGGCTGCGAATGAAATCCTCACCAATCCCCGCTTCTTCGTTTGCCTGCATGTTTAGCCCCTTCGACCTGTGCGAAACCCGTTCAGGCTTGACCGTTGCTTACTGTTATGTAAGCATTTACGTAACTTACTACATATCGGAAGCATCAATGTACTCATTCTTGTCGTCGCGTGCCACTGTCATCATGCATCGTGCACCGTCTGTGCTTGCAGCTCTGCTGCTGGCCGCGTCGTTGAGGCCTGTCGCGGCATCGCCGGCAAGTCGCACTGGCAATTGCCCTGTCGGCATCTATCAGCTGAAAGATGGCAGCAAGCTCGACGTCGGCGCGGGCAGTGGCGGCCATCTGCTGTGGCGAAAGGAGGACGGGAGGACCGGCTTGCTGACCCGCGATGGAAAGAATACGTGGACCAGCACCTTGGGTTGGACGGGGCGTCCGGACGGCAGACACGTGTCATTCGATTGCGCTGAGGAGACAGTCAACTTCGCAGGGTTGTCAGGCAAGCGCATCCCGTTGCAGGTGACGAACGTTACCTTTCAGGGTGCTGGTGTGCACCTCGCTGGTCGCCTTGTCATGCCCCCCGGAGACCAGCGCATACCGATCGTAGTGCTGGTGCATGGCTCGGAACACGAATCCGCGCTGAAGTTCTATCCCCTCCAACGGCAATTCCCCGCCGAAGGCATCGGCGTGTTCGTTTACGACAAGCGCGGTACAGGCAAGTCAGGTGGAACGTATACACAGAACTACCTGCTGCTGGCCGAAGATGCGATCGCAGCAGCCAACGAGGCCAAACACGTTGCTGGCGCGCGTGCCGGCCGCATCGGTTACCAAGGCGGCAGCCAGGGTGGTTGGGTGGTCCCGCTGGCCGCGAAGATCGAGCCCGTGGACTTCGCGATCGTAGGATTCGGCATGGCGGTATCACCCCTCGATGAGGTGCGTGAGGCGACTGCCTTTGATTTGACCAGTCGCGGTTACGGGCCCGACGTGGTCGCCAAGGCGATGCACATAGCCGACGCCGTATCAACCGTGATTGGCAGCAACTTCCGGAGTGGGTATGACCAACTCGCCGCCGTGAAGGCACAGTACGACCAAGAACCGTGGTTCAAATATGTGCGTGGCGACATCGTGTACTACCTGCTCGAAACGCCCGAATCCAAGCTGCGTGAACAAGGCCCCACGCTGTTGGCCGGCGTTCCGGCGAATTACGAACCCATGCCAGTGCTGCGCAATCTTGACACGCCGCAGTTGTGGATATTGGCCGCCGACGACCACGACACGCCCATCGCGGAAACGGAGCGGCGCTTGCGCACGCTTCAGGCCAAGGGCAAGCCGATCACGCTTGCGGTTTTTCCGCACACCGAACACGGCATCTACGAGTACGAAACCAAGGAAGATGGCCAACGCGTGGACACACGCAATCCGGAAGGGTACTTCGCGATGATGCGCAACTTCATTCTGAATGGGCGGCTAGGCACGCAACGCTACGGCGATAGCACGATCTATCGTCCGACAACGTCAACTACCGGAGCGAGCGCCATTGACGTCTCAACCGGTGCGCCATAGTCGGGCGCGCGCCGCGCGCATGTGCTTCGCACAAGGCATACACCACTTTCGACGCGACCGGAGTGCGATGCTGGTCCCGCCAAGCATCACTACGTGTCGACTGCGACAAGCCGATCAAGGCCCGGATCCGAACGACGCGCAGACCTGGACCTTCCACTCAATAGGCCGCGGTTTTGGCAATTTTTGATCTGACGTTGACACCCTTGCCACTTTTCCCAACGAACCGACAGGTTCGACAATGCCTACGCTATCGGTTCAAGACAGGTTGCCGGGACACGCATGAAGCCCTGCAGCAGGACGACCTGCGGATCGCAGCATCCACTTGCTGGAGACAACACGATGAAACTACACCTTGGCCAGCGGTTCATCACCGTATACGCGGGCGTGTTGACGCTTGTATTTGCAGGTACCGTGCTAATGGGAGCGACGTCCACCACAAGCAGTGCATCCTTCGACCAGATCACCGTTCACCGCATTAACCTGGTTGAGCCTGACGGCACGCTGCGAATGGTGATTTCCGACCATGCGAAGTTCCCAGGCCTGTTCCTGCACGGCAAGGAATACCCGCACCCGCGTCCTCAGGCCGGCATGCTGTTCTACAACGATGAAGGCACGGAGCAAGGTGGCTTGGTGTTTGCCGGCGCCAAAAACAAGGGCGGCTACTCCAGTGGACTCAGCCTTACCTTCGATCGCTACAACCAGGATCAACAGCTGCAGTTGATAGGTCTTGATGAAAACAACAAGACGTACGCGGGCCTGGAGGTGAATGACGTGCCGCACACGCCCATCCTGCAGTCGATGGCCGAGCTGGAAAAAGTCGAAGCCACGCCAAAGGGGTCGCAGCGGACCCAGGCAGAAGCGCAGTGGCAGAAACAATACGGCATTACGCGGCGCTACTTCGCCGGCAAGTCGGGTTCTGGCAATTCCGTGGTCATGTTGCGCGATGCCAACGGCAAGCCGCGGCTGGCTCTGACGGTCACACCGGCAGGCAAGGCATCTATCGATTTTCTGGATGCTAACGGCAAGGTTCAGCGTACGTTGACGGCAACGGATGCCGCGAAGCCCTAGCCGAAGGGACCAAAGTTTCAACGATCCAGATTAGCCCTGATACTCAGTCGTGAAAATCACCCAGGTTGTTCCATGAACAATGACCTTCAGATTGACCGTGGTGTATTCCCGGTAAGGCATCTCACAGTCGACGTCAAAGGCGTCAGGATCTTCTATCGCGGAGCTGGACCGCCGAACGCACCCGTGATCCTGCTCCTTCACGGGCTTCCGTCTTCGTCGCGGATGTTCGGCACGTAGATCCCATTGCTCGCGCCACATTATCGGCTGATTGCGCCAGACTTTCCAGGCTTCGGTCAAAGTGATGCACCATCGCCCAACAACTTCCGTTACACATTTGATTCCCTCGCGGACTATGTCACTGAACTCTTGCAGCAATTGAACGTTTCGCGCTGCGCCCTCTATCTCCAAGACTACGGTGGTCCGATCGGCTTCAGGCTGGCAATGGCACATCCTGAGCGGGTAACGGCACTCATCATCCAGAACGCCGTCGCACATGCGGAAGGGCTGTCCGATGCTTGGGCTGGCCGGAAGGCCTTCTGGGCGGATCGTTACGCTCACGAAGAGAAGGTGCGCCAGACAATGCTGTCTCCAGAGGGAGCCCGCCAACGTCACCTCGCCGGCGTTCTTCGGCCCGAACTCATCGACCCTGACACATGGTCAGACGAGTTCGCTTTCCTGACTAAGCCTGGAACGGCTGAGATCCAGCTGGAGTTGGTGTACGACTACCGGTCTAACGTAGCGGCTTACGAGAGTTGGCAAGCTTACCTCAGAGAACACCAACCGCCGACGCTCGTCGTGTGGGGCAAGAACGATCCGCTATTCACCATTGCAGGAGCAATGGCATATGGCCGCGATGTGCCTAATGCCGAGATTCACCTGCTGAATGCCGGCCACTTTGCCCTTGATGAAGAGGTGATCGCGATAGCTGCCTTGATCCAGCGGTTTCTGTCGACGCAGAACCGTGCGTAGTTTGCAAGACTGGATGCTGGCTGCGCGGACAAGCAGAGTCTTCGCTTCGAGCCACTGCACCAAAAAACAGCGTGTACGGCGATGCTGCTTACATCGGCGCCGACAAGCGGGTGCTGCAGAAGCGTGGGCGCGCCTAATTTATTGCTGAGAAGCGCTGCAAGGTCAAAACGCCGGTTGGTAGTTGCATTGGGGTGACAACGACTGTCATGCGCTTCGCGGTGCCAACTTAGCTACCAGTAGAGGATAGGGTACCGTATGAAAGCGTATGCATACGTCAACCGAATTTCGCTCGACGATTTGCGTTCCATTGAGATACCCGATCCGAAACCGGGACCATATGACGTCGTGCTGCGGATGCAAGCGGCTGCTCTCAACTATCGTGATCTCGCAATCGCGCGCGGCCAGTACCATATCAACGTCGATCCACCACTGGTGCCGCTCTCCGATGGTGCCGGAGAGGTCGTTGCGGTCGGCGACCAGGTTACACGTCTGCGGGTTGGCGAACTTGCTTGCCCCACTTACCTACCCGACTGGATTGACGGGCCTTGCAACCCAGCGGCCATCCGCCGCAGGCTCGGCGGTCCGAACAACGGAGTGCTCTTGGAGCTCTTCTGCGCCCACGAAGAAGCGGTAGTTCGGGCACCAACTCATCTGGAGCCAGCAGAAGCAGCAACTTTGCCGGTTACTGCGGTCACGGCTTGGCACTCCCTTTACCGACTTGGGAATCTTCGTCCTAGTCAAACAGTTGTGGTACTAGGCAGTGGCGGTGTATCAACTACCGCAGTGCAGATCGCCAAAGCCGGCGGTGCAAGAGTCATATCCGTTACCCGCAGCGCGAGCAAGGCAAACCAACTCCGCGAAATCGGTGCGCACTATGTGGTCACCTGCGGCGATTCGGACGAGTGGCCGCGCCAGGTCGAAGAAATTACAGGCGGCGATGGCGCCGATGTCGTCGTGGACGTCGTAGGCGCCGGATCGCTCTCCCGCTCAATTCGTGCCTTACGGATGCCAGGATGCGTACATTTGGTGGGATACGCCGCAGGCACGTCCGCTTCATTCGACATCTTCGACGCCATTCGTCACGGTGTAACGATCCACGTAGCAACTGCTGGAAATCGTTCTGATTTCGAAGCGTTGGTACGCGTTTTCGAGCAACATCGGATCAAACCAGCGGTACATAAGGCGTTCCCTGTCAGCGAGATCCACAGAGCTTTCGAGGAACTAGCGACCGGCGGTCAATTTGGCAAAGTGGGGCTGACCTTCTGAAAGGTTCTGAGCTTTGGGGTCGAAGGATCACCGCATGGTGGCTAACCGTTCGCTGCAGCCGACCGTCGCCCGCTACGCGGACCGTATGTGGCTGAGATCAAACGTTGTTAAGCAAAGCAGACACTCATACTCAACTCACCATCGGCAGGTTCGGGTCGACTGTTGCCCGTCGTCGGACCTACCGCGTGAGCATCGCTGATCAACATCGGTACGATGGTCAGCCATTATCGGAACAGGTGGTCAACCAGACAGGAATACTCTGTGAAACGGTTACAGGCGTTCGCTGTCGCGCAGTCAGCTCAGAAAAGCAGGGAATTAACTGCGCCGTATTCCGAAACTGTTGAGTTTCATCCAAAACTGATCCACTCTCGTGGGTGATTTCCGTCGAATTTTGAGCCACCTCCTACCGCCTTCCGCCCGGCATCCGAGCGGGAGCACGAGGAGTGATCGACGTGGCTTTGTTGAGCGTGATTCGACGTTGGCACCTGCGCGATGACATTTCGGTCCGGGAGATTGCTCGGCGCACGAAATTGTCGCGCAACACCATCAAGAAGTACTTGGCGAGTGGGGAGGTCTAGCCTTGCTATCCCAAGCGCAAGAGTCCTAGCAAGCTTGACCCGTGCGCGGGCGAGCTGACTGATTGGCAGCGCGAGAACGCATCGTTGCCGCGCAAGCACGGCGCACGACGCAGCAGATGTACATGATGTTGCGGGCGAAGGGCTATCCGGGTTCCTCCGGCCGAGTAGCGGCGTTTGCGCGAGAGTGGCGGCATATCGAGCAGGAGCGCTTGCGCACCGCGAGGCGCGGAACCTTCGTGCCGTTGGTGTTCACTGCCGGCGATCTGAAGTGTCCGCAAAATCAGGGTAGAACCCGGAAGTTGCCGCTCACGCTCGCGGAGCGACGCCAAGCGAACCGGCAAGCCGAGCCGCGTAGAGCGCGGCGCCGATGTGCGGCTCATGCACGGGTTTCAAGAAATCGAACGGATGCCGGGTCGCCTGCAGCGCCTCCCGAAAAGGCTTTGACAAGAGATGTCCTGTATTGAAGGCGCCTCCCGAACCGGAAACGAGCGCCACCTCTTCGGGCTCGAACCGCAAGGCAACACGGACCGCCAGCGCAATCCGCGCCAGTTCTTCACCCGCCTGCGCGAAAATCCCGATGGCTTCGGCGTCGCCGGCTTGTGCAGCGCTTGCGACCAGCTGCGAAAGCTGCGCCAACTCGCCACGAGATGAGGCGTGTTCGCCATAGACATAGGTGCAGATATCGAAATCGGTCTGCAGCCCCAAGGCCTCGTTGAACAACGCGTGCAGCGGTCCCTTCGGCAGACGGCCATCGCTCATGCGCGAGTACTTGTTCAGGCCCTGGATCGCAATCCAGTATGCCGAGCCTTCGTCGGAAAATGCCTCGCCCCAGCCACCGGCCCGGGCAGCAAGCCCCTGACGCTGGCCATAGCCGATCGAGCCGGTTCCGGCCACGATGTTGATGCCGTCTGCACAGGCCAGGGAACCGGCCCACCCACACACCATGTCGTTGTCACAGGTGTAACGATCGTGGCCGAGAATCGGCTCCGGAAGCGCACGCAGGCGGGGCACCATGCTGCTGTCCTCGCCGAACGCCGGCAAGCCGAAGAAGGCATGACTGACGTCCGCCGCCACGATCGAAGCCGTGCGCAGGATTTCATCGATCCCCCGGGCGAGCACCTCGCGCACGCCGTCCAACCCGACTTGCGGGTGGTAGGTCGTCCCCAACTGTGCTTCCGCCAACAAACAGCCGCGATGATCGATGAGCGCGAAGCGGGTCTTGGTCCCGCCACCGTCGACACCGAGGAAATATCCGGGGCCGGTCATGCCGCTGCGTGGATGCGCACGCCCTGCACGACCCGATTTACCATCCCCTGCGGGTTCGGATTGTCCGGCATGATCCCGCGCGCAAGCGAGGCTTGCAAGGCAAAGACCTGCGCAGCCGCGACATAGGGCCAAACCAGGTCCACGTCGTCGGCTTGCGCCATGCCGGGAACCACGATCGTGTCATCGGTCGCGCCGGAACGCGGTTGCGCAGTCACTTCGATGACGCGCGCGGCCACGCCGTCGTGACGAAGCTCGTCGACCAGATCGTGGTCGTAGCTCCGCGTGAGCGGATTGTTGGACACGAACACGACCACGAGCGTGTTGCTGGTGACGAAGGTCTTTGGACCATGGCGAAAGCCGAGTGGCGAATCGAAGCAGGTTGCAACGGTTCCGTTGCACAGTTCACCCAGTTTCAACGCCGCCTCGCGGGCCAGTCCCTGCAGCAGGCCGCTGCCAAGATAAGCCACGCGATCGTGGCGCTGGTCGGCAAGCGCCTGCAGGGCTGGCCACGCGTCGTCGATGACAGCCGCGGTTGCACTCGTCATAGGCTGGATGCGCGCATCCAGCGCGTGCGCCGGCGACAGCGCCGCGAGCGTGGCATAGAGCATGCAACTGAAACTCGAGGTCATCGCGAAACCGGCGTCGTGGGTCTCCTCCGGCAATTGTAAGGTCAGCGAATCCTTGACCTGGATGCGGCCCAGCGCGCCGTCGGCGTTGCATGTCACGACCAGATGGCGGCTTTTCGGAACGCATGCTTCGACAAGCTCGACCGCTGCAAGGCTCTCGGGGCTATTGCCGGAGCGGCCGAACGAGACCATCAGCAGCGGGTGCCGTGGATCCAGATACAGGTCCGGTGCACTGACAAGGTCGGTCGTGGGAACGGCATCCACGCGTGCGGCCAGTTGCCTGTCGAGCACCGGCGCCAGGCACTGGCCAATGTATGCGGAACTGCCCGCGCCCGCCAGGATCACGCGTGCAGCCGCGGTGTCGGTCACAGGCGCAACGAACCGCTGCAGGCGATCATGCATGCCCGCCACGAGGGCGCGGGTACGCTCGAGCATTCGTGGCTGCTGTTCGATTTCGCGAGCGGTACGCAGTGCGCCGCGCGCGGCGAGCTGTGTCTCGGATATCCCCAAGTATTCAATTCGATGTGCGGGCATGGCAGGCATAGTGGTAGTCATCCAGAACAGTCATCACGTGCGCCAGGACCCACGCCTTCGGGTCGCGCACGGCACCGGAGCGCAGTGAAGACAGCGCGCCGGGCAGGTACTGGCTGAGCAGCGGCATGGGTGGCGGCTGTTCGGCAAGGTTGGAAAACAGACGCTCGCGCGCGGACTCGATCACAGGATCGGGCCAGTAATAACGGATGCGATCGCTCAGGCTGTATTGCATGTCGATCTCCAACGCGCGGCCCTCCGCGTGGTAATAGCGTCGCCACTGCGCAGGCTGCTCGTGCATGCACCCCAGCACGGTGGCGCGCAGCCGTGCGCGGCGTTCCACGGGAATCCATTCGTTTTCGATTGCGTCCAATGCCCACAGCGCCTCGCGCAGGGCGAACGTCAGTCCGGGCCCGACCTTGAGGATCGCGAAATGATCGCGTACCAGCGCACGCAGTGCGGTGCGGGCCTGGTAGTCGGTGGAATGGGCCTCGAACACCAGGCCCGGTATGTTCTCAATCGCCTCGCTCAACTTGCGCGCTTTTTCCGGCTGGTAATCGACCACGTCATGGTGGTCGAACTCCACGCCCGGCTGCACTACCGAGGCAATCACGCGTTGCCAGGCCGATGCGAGGCCTGCCGCCATGAACGCCTTCCGGTGTGCCGCGATGGTAGCCAGCGCCGCTTCCGGCGTGGTGACGGCAAGTCCTTCGATCGCCTCGGCGGCGCCACCGGGTGTCGGCACCTCGGTGCCGATCACGTACACCGGAGGCGCGCAACCGAGGCGGCTGCAAGCCGCTTCGGCGGCCCGGCACAACCGCACCGCACGGCGCACGATTTCGGCTTCCGGCAACGACCCCGGATCATCGGCACAGGCCATCGAGCAGTCCAGGTGGATCTTGTGGAAGCCTGCCGCGACATAGGCTTCCACCATGGATTCGGCCTTGTCCATCGCCGCACCGGCATCGAGGTGCGTCCATGGATTGGGGCCGAGGTGATCACCGCCCAGCACGATCCGGGAAACTGGCAGGCCAACGCGTTCGGCGATCGCATGCACGAACTCGACGAACCCGGCAGGGCGCATGCCGGTATAGCCGCCATCCTGGTTGACCTGGTTGCAGGTGGCCTCGAACAGGACCATCGGCGTGTCATGCAGCAGTGCGTGTTGCAGGGTCGCTTCCACGACCAGGGGATGCGCGGAGCACACCGAGGTGATGCCGCGGATGTCTCCCTGCCGATGCTTTCCCAGCAACGTTTGAATGTCATGCATCGTCGCCACTCTCCATTCAAACCGCGGGCAGTGTTGCAGGCGCATCGCGTTCCGGCTGCAACACCAGCAACAGCGATGCCGTCAGCGCCAGCACGAGACCCAGCAGCTTCAACGGTTCCGGCACGACGCCCGCAATCAGCATCGCCAAGGCCGCGGTGACGAGCGGCGCGCCAGCATTGGTCAGCGGTGCAACCACGATGGCCTTGCCATAGCGGAAGGCCAGCACCAGCGTCAGCGCTCCGACTGCGTTCAGGACCTGGATCGCCGCAGCCATCCAGGGGCCATCCCATCCCCAATTGACGGTCTGGCCGAAGTCGGTCATTGCCACGGCCACCGGCACCAGCAAGAGCGCCCCGACCGTCATGTAGAAAAAGATGCTGTCGGCGCCAACATGCTGGTTCGCCAGTTTCATCAGATAAGCCTGCACGCCCCACGCCAGCATGATCAACATTGACTGCAGGAACCAGCCGACGCCTGCTCCGTTGCCGCCCCCCGCCGACAGGTTCAACAACGGCAGGGCCACCAGCGCGAGCACGATTCCCAGCGTACCCGCGCGTCCAGTGCGTTCACGCAGCAATGCGAAGGACAAGACGATGGTCACCACGGGTGACAGCGAGATGATGGGAAAGATGAAATAGGCCGGTCCGATGGTCAGGGTGTGGAACAGCAGCATCTGCCCGCCGGCTCCAAGCAGCCCAATCATCAGGCCGTAGGTCATCGCTCGCCGCGTTCGATCGAGCTTCCAGCCACCCAGCCACAGAATGATCACTGCTGGTGGAATCATCGTCAGCGCCCAGACGCAGTAGACCAATGTCTCCGGGAACCCGTGTTCCGCCGACAGCTCCGAAAGCGCTCCCCAGACGCCCCACAGCACCACGGTCGTGAGCGAACAACCCACCCACATGCGACGAGCGGAGGGCCCGGCGGCGCTGGTCATGCCGATTTCCCGATGGACGTTGCCTTGAGCAGCAGGAAATGTTCGAAGCGCGCGTGCAAGGTGTTGGCTTGCGCATCGACCTTGCCAAGCTCGACGTCATCGAACAGGTCGTGGACGCGATAACGGCCTGCGGCCAAGCCCCGCAACTCCAGAGGCCCGTCCCAGCGGTCGGCGTAGAACGCGTAGTAGAGCGCATCGTCCTTGGCAATGGCATGCGCCTCGGGGCGGTCGAAGCCGATGTCGTACAGCGAGCCCAGGTACTCGCCGTGCGGCAACATGTGCTGTCGATACAGCTCGCTCCACTTGCGCCAGAGCGCTTCCTTTTCCGGCGTCAGCACCAAGCCACCGGGCGGCAGCGGTTCGGAGGGGTGATCAGTGTCCTTCGGCCAAGTGAACTTGGTCGAGATCACCGCGCCGATGCCGACGCTGGACGCAAAGTCCTTGCCGCCGTCGCTCAGTTCGACATGGTCCCCGGCATAGCTGCTGCGATCGCCCATCAACGCCTTCATGGACTTGCCCTTGCTGCGCACCTGCCAGGACGAGGTTGGATCCGATGCCGGATACTGGTCGGTCGCGGGCAGGTTGTGGAAGGCGAACGCCGTGCCGCAAGGGCACAGCTCGACCACCGCGTCGGGGTTGGCCTGGTGTGCCGCGTGGTGGATCGCCTTCCAGAAGTCGGCCAGCTTCTCGCAGGATTCTTCCGGGCGCGGGTGATGGTGTGCAGGGTTGTAGCAAGGGGCGACGGCATTGAGATGCTGTCCGTCGAACTTGATTCCATCAAAACCCCAGTCGCCAATGATCTTCCTCACCAGTGCGACGTAATAGTCGACCGTGGGCTGATACGCGGGGCATTGGGTGAACGCGTTCCACCAACTGATCTTCTGCACCGATCCATCCCGATCGAGCAGCAACATTTCGGGGTGATCGTGCAGGATGTCACTGCCCGGGTCGGCCGCGAGCGGCGCCAGCCACAGGCGCGGCCGCAAGCCCGCGCCCTTGATGGCGCGCACGAGCGCCCGCATGTCATCCTCGCCGCGCGGAAACTTGCGCGGGTCGAGTCGCCAGTCGCCCTCGTTGGTTTGCCAACCATCATCGATGACGGCCCAGCCGAAGCCGAGATCGCGCACCTTGGGCAGGGTCGCCAGCACCTGTTCGCGGGTGAAATCGCGCCCATAGCCCCAAGCGCACCAGACGGGCGCGAACGCGGCCTCCGGCGCCACGGGCGCGATCAGCCCCTGTTCCACCATGAAATCGCGATAACGCTTGAGCGGCGCGAAATGATCACCCTGGTGCACGCACAGGAACGTGTGCTCGGTCGTCAGCGTTTCACCGGGCGCCAGCGTGGCGGCATGCGTGGATTCGACCGCAATGGTCGCACCGCCCGACGTTTTGCGAACCGGCAGGTCAAGCAGTCGCGCCACCGGTTCGAGGTGCCCCACGGCGAGGCCGACATCGCGACGCCACACATTGGCAACCGGGGTTCCCCCGCCGTAATCCGGTGCGTCCATTCCAAGCGTATTACGCTGGTCGAATCCTTTTTCGACTGGCCGCACCCAGTCGCGCCGGTCTGCGTGGGTGGTGCCCGAGAAGCTCCAGAAGCCCCCCGGTGCGTCGAACATCTCATGCGCGACGTTGCGCCAGCCATTGACCGTCAACGGCTGCGCGCCGTGGTTGCGGTAGCGCACCTGCAGCACCGCCATGCCGGGGTGCCGCGCGAAAAAGGTGGTTTCGACAACCTTCTCGACCGCGGTGTCCGAGCGTCCCGTAACCACGTGGCGGCTGCCTTTGCCGTGCTGCGGGTCCCTGATGGATTCGACTCGATGCCCGGTGAAGCGGAAGGCCGTCAGGTCGCCATCTTTCCCCAACAACACTTCACTGGCATCGTGACCCGTGATGGCGCGATTGCTCGCGAACAATCGCGTGTGCAACTGGTCGTCGAAACCGATCGCCAGATTGCCGTCGGCAACCAGCACCCGGTCGCCATCGGGGATGTGCGGCGCACCCGCGCCCCGCAATCGAGCACCACCCCGGCCCGAGGACGGCTTGTGGGCCCAGGAAGGCAGCGCCGTCCATGCTGCGATGCCCGCGGCGAGTTTGAGAAGATTGCGGCGTCCCAGATGGGGCATCAAGGCGCTCCGAAGCTCAGAGGCCATCATTCTGCGACAAACGCTCGATTTGTGCAATCGATATGTTTCGTTTAGTGTATCTATAGTTTCGTTGTGATCGGAGATTGGCATGTTGACGCTTGTCCGCGCTCTGCCCTTGCTTGCGTTGTGCGCCCTGCCCGCATTGGCCTCACCTGCGGTTGCGGACACCCCCTATGACTTGGCCGACTTCGCGCACGTGCGCAAGTTCGACGCCCATGTACACGCGAATTCCGATTCGACGGCGTTTCTCGAGCAGGCCCGCGCCGACGGATTCGAACTGTTGTCGATCAACGTGGACTACCCCGATTTCCCGCCCATCGACCGGCAGCGGGACATCGCACTCGCACTCGCCGCACGCGATCCAGCACGCTTCCACTGGGCAACGACTTTTTCGATGCAGGGATTTGGAAAGTCAGGCTGGCTCAAGCGTGTCGAGACCCGTTTGCAGACCGACGTGGCGCGTGGCGCAGTTGCCGTAAAGATCTGGAAGAACGTCGGCATGATCGAGAAGGATGCCGACGGCAGGTTCATCATGCTGGACGACCCGAGGCTCGCGCCGGTGGCGGAAACCGTGCAGCACCTGGGCGTACCGCTGATCGATCACCAGGGCGAACCGTACAATTGCTGGCTGCCCCTGTCGGAAATGACCACGGAGAACGATCGCGAATACTTTCGCAACCATCCGAAATACTACGCCTGGCTGCACCCGGAGCTGCCACGCTACGAAACGCTGATGGCCGTACGCGACCGCTTTGTCGAAGCCCACCCGCACTTGCGATTCATCGGCGCCCACATGGCAAGCCTGGAATGGAGCGTCGACCGCCTTGCCGAATTCCTCGACCGGCATCCCGGTACCACCGTGGATCTCGCGGCGCGCATGAGCCAGGTGCAGTACCAGTCATTGCGGGATTACAAGCATGTCCGCGACTTCTTCATCCGGTATCAGGATAGACTGCTTTACGGAACCGACCTGACGCACGAACCCGGCGCCGACAACAAGGCATTCCGTCGCGAGGCCCACGCCGTCTGGACGTCCGATTGGCGCTATCTTGCGACAGGCGTGACGCAGCGGATCGACAACCTGGATGCGGATGTGCCCGGGCTGCGCCTGCCGCGCGCCGTCATCGACAAGCTCTACTACCGCAATGCCGTGCAGGTATTCGGGTTGCACGAGCCCAGCCATTAGACCCTTGACGCCATGCCACGTGGCATGGCGTCAGCAAGCCCTAGGCCAACAGCAGGCTGAAACCCACGTCCTTGCTGGCTTGGCGGATCTCTTCCGGGGCATTCGTGTCGGTGATCAGCGTGTCCAGCTCAGATATGGGCAGGATTCGATGCAGGCAGACACGTCCGAACTTGGAACTATCGGTAATGGCGATGACCCTGCCCGCCGCCTCGACCATTTTGCGGTTCAGTGTTGCTTCCGGCTCGTAGTGCGTCGTGATGCCACGCTCGAGGTCGAATCCGTCCACGCCGAGAAACAACATGTCCACTTGCAGTCCCGCGAGCGCCTCGACGGTCAAACCGCCGTAGAACGCCATGTTCCTGCGGCGCAATTCACCGCCAAGCATGACGATGTTGATGGCCTGCTTGGAGGACAACGCCGACAGCACGCCAAAATCATTGGTGACGACCGTGATGTCGATGTTGGGCAACGCCTCGGCAAGCTGGATGCCGGTGGTGCCCGAGTCGATGACGACGGTGTTGCCCGTCTCCACCAGTTCCGCAGCGCGCTTGCCGATGCGCCGCTTGTCATCCAGGTGGACGACGCGCTTGGCCTCGTAAGTGGGCTCGGCCTGCGCGCCTCCGATCGCGTTGCTGTCGATTGCGCCACCATAGGCGCGGGTCATGACACCACGCGCGGCGAGGTAGCGCAGATCCTTGCGCACCGTCTGCAGGCTCACGCCAAAGCGCCGTGCGAGCGACGCAACCTGGACACTTCCCTGCTCCTGGACCAGTTCGCTGATCTGCAGGCGGCGTTGACTGGTATCGCGTGTGGCTGCCATGACCCCTCCATCGATTCGAAGTATGCAATAGTTCGTTGTATTTCGCTATTGATGCATAACGAAACATAGTGTAGGCTGCGTTCTGTTTCGTAGTTGGTCTGGTCACCATGCATATCGGGGAAGAACCATGAAAACTGCGCGTCTGCGACAAAAGTCACTCGTTTGCGGCATCGCCTTGGCTCTTTGGGTTCCCGGTGCCGCACTGGCACAGGGACAACAAGCCGAAAACCCTGCACAGTCTCCTGCAACCGCATCGACAACCGGTGGTGTGCAAGACGACGGTTCGAAGAAGAACCACGACGACACCACCACCCTGACGACGATTCAAGTCACCGGAGTACGTGCCAGCCTCGCGCGTTCGGTGGGTCTGAAGCGCAATGCATCCACCGTACAGGACTCGATCACCGCACTGGAATTGGGCAAGTTTCCGGACGACAACGTTGCCGACTCACTGAGCCACATCACTGGTGTGGCCATCTCTCGCACCGCCGGGGGAGAGGGCCAGAAAGTCAGCGTACGCGGCCTTGGGCCCGAATACACGCTAACCACTTTCAACAATCGAATCCTCGCAACGGATGGCAGCGGCCGCGACTTCGCCTTCGACGTGCTTCCATCCGACGTCATCATCGGCGCCGACGTGATCAAGGGCGCGGAAGCGTCATTGACCGAAGGTGCCATCGGCGGTCTGGTGAACTTGCGTTCGGGAAGTGCGTTTGACCAGCCGGGACAGCGTGGCGCGGTGCGCCTGGAGGGCGATCACAACCAAATGTCCGAACTCAACGGACACAAGTTGTCCGCGGCATACAGCAACACCTTTGCCAACAACACTTTCGGCGTCATGGCCGGCCTTGTCTACGCGAAACGCCACGACCGCACCGATGTCGCCGGCAACGACGGCGGCTGGACCCGCAACCCCGATCCGAACGACCCGAGTTGGTATGGCAACGCGTGGGGAGGAAATATCGACCTCAACGGAAACGGCATACTGGATCCCAACGAGTACGGCTTGATCGGCCCCGGACAGTTCCGCGTCGGCTCGATCCTCGAGGACAAGAAACGCCTCGCCCTGTCAGGCAGCATCGAATGGCGACCGACTGATTCGTTGCACGTGAAGGTGGACGGGCTCAAGACGCGCCTGAATTCACCGCAGATCGGATACCAGCAGTCGTTTTATCCGCTGTTCTCCCCCGGCCGCTGGTCCGACATGACGGTGAAAAACGGCATCGTCACCGGGCTTACCCTGGACAACCCGGACCCGGAATTGCGGCTCAATCCGGAACTGCTGAACACCACCGATTATCGCGTGGTGGATACCGCCCTCTTCGGCGCCAACGTGGCTTGGCAAGTCACGCCAGACTTCAACCTCATCGGCGACGTATACCGATCGACTTCACGCCGGCACTCGGGTGGTCAGGACAGTTACGTGGTCCTGCGCATGAACCAGCCCAACGTCACCCGCATCGAGCTGACCGGTGACAGGGTGCCTGACGTCACCACCACGTTCGCCGATGGCCGCGACCTGAGCTCAGGGCTGGCCAATGGCGAATTCGGCCCGTCCGACTTCAATACGCATTACTTCCAGCTCGGCGGCGACAACATCGACGACCGCATCAACGGCGCATCGCTCGGCGGCAACCTGTTCGTCGACAAATTCCACGTGGACGACCTGAAGTTCGGCATCAACTTCACCGACCGGCGCAAGGCGCGCGACCTGGTCGACAACACCGTCAACGGTGGTGCCGATTACTATTCAGGCCAATACGCGATCAACGTGGGGGACCTCGGCGGCAACGTCTTGTCGCACAGGTTCACCTTGCCCAACTTCATGAGCGGTGTGCACTCGAACTTCCCGCGCAGCTTCATGGCCTTCGACATACCGGGGTACCTGGCCGCGTTGCGCGCCTACAACGGCAAGCCTCGCCCGGGCGGCGGATCCTACGAATTCAGCGCTGCCGCACCCGCCTGGAATCCGCTGCAGAGCTATCGCGTTTCCGAGCGAACCTTCAGCACCTATTTCCAGGCAGACATGTCGGGAGAGCATTGGGACGGCAACATCGGCGTGCGCTTGGTCAAGACCGATACCACCTCCCAGGCATGGGATGCCAAGATCCTGAGCATCACCGAGAACGGGGCGTTCAATTACACGGCGAAATATGCCGATCCGACTCCAATCACGCAGAAGGGCGACTATACCTTCGTGTTGCCGTCTGCAAACTTCGTCTGGCATTTCACCGACAAGTTGCAACTGCGTCTCGGCGCAGCGAAGACGATGGCGCGCCCCTCGGTTGAACAACTGGCGCCGACCAGCACGACCCAAAGCGTCTCATGGGGCGAGTTCACCCAGGTATTCGGCGGCAACGTCAATCTCAAGCCCTACAGCGCACGCCAAGGCGACGCATCACTGGAGTGGTACTTCGACGACAAGTCCATCTTCAACCTTGCCGTGTTCCAGAAGCGCATCGAAAACCAGATCACCACCAGCTTCGAAACGGGCCAGGACATCGGGGTGGGCCCGATCCTGGATCCGAACGGCAACCCGGTCACGAGTGGACCCACCCTGTTCAACGTGGTTCGCCCGATCAACGGTGACTACGCGAAGGTGCATGGCGTCGAAGTCGGCCTGCAGCACTTCTGGAAGAGTGGCTTTGGATTCCGGATGCAATACACGCGCAACTGGTCCGAGAGCTGGGTCGACGGACAAAAGCGGCCGCTCGAAGGCATCGCGCCATCGGTGTACTCGGTGAGCCTGATGTACGAGAAGGGGCCGTGGTCGATCGGCGCCACTGCAGACCATACCAACGGTTTCGTGACCGCGATCGGGGTACTGGGCAACGGATACAACGAGCTCGCCGATCCGCTGACTTGGCTGACCGCACATGTTTCGTACGAGATCAACGACCAGTTCAGTATTTCGCTCGAAGGACAGAACCTGCTCGATGAGGCCCAGACATACAGCATCAACGGGAACCCGCTGCTCTCGGAAGGCTACTTCCGTTACGGACGCTCGGTGACGCTTGGCGTCAGGTTCAAGTTCTAGCGAACAGGGTGGGACCGGCACCAAGATCGGCAATGGATGTCCGTCGGGCTCAGCCCAGCCCAAGGGTACCGCGCGCCACTCGGCATCGAGGCCAATGACGCACCGGAGATGGCGGAACAGACTGAAGGCTGAAATCAATGGTCACAGGGACGCGACTTCGGTCGCGATCCAGCCAACTGTTGCCGGTCGTCGGACCTACCGCGTGGGCATCGCTGATCAACATCGGTACGACGGCTTGGGGGCTACCCTTCTCATTGCGCCAGCCTCGCGGCGTTTGCCGGATGCCACAAGTCCCGCAGATGTCGGAAAATGATGGTCGGCACGTGATTCCACACGCCGGAGAAGTAGTCATGACCGCGCAATGTACGCATCTGGATGAAGTTCATGATGTGCAGCCCCGCACACCTGCGGGCTGCGAGGAATGCCTCAAGACGAACGGCCAATGGGTCCACCTTCGACTGTGCCTTACCTGCGGACATGTTGGATGCTGCGATTCGTCACCGGGCAAGCACGCGACCAAGCATTTCCATCAATCCCGCCATCCCATCATCAAAAGCTTCGAGCCTGGTGAGGATTGGGGATGGTGCTACGTGGACGAGGTCATGCTCGAGCCGGCACCAGGATCGCGCTGACGATGGCGTTGCGAACCCCATGTGACAAGCGCCGCCCCTCGCCGAGGGGTGCGACACTGACGCGACGCTGCATAGGGGGCTGCAGATCATGGGCGAAACGCGTCTCGCGCTTGCGCCGATGGCAACCCATTGGTAGCAGGTTTCGCTTTACCTCACTCCACGCGGGCTCACCACTTCCGCGATACCGTGTGGCACACGCAGCTTTGCGGTCGATTTCGATTTCCTGGGGCATGTCTTGTCGATACGCGTCAGCCCAACGGCCTCACGCTTGAACCCTGCACTGAACCTTCCTCGTTGCGCCATGACATTCCTCTCTGCTCAGGATGAGCTTACTTGGAAGTGTCCGCGGAATCGGGGTAGAACCCGCCGCTCGATCTGTCCGATCCGAAGTACCCTGGTGTGACGCCTTTCACGTGTTGCCGTGTGAATTGCAACAAATCGCAAAGCCACGGCACCAGCCTGCGTTCGACCGCGTACGCTGCCGCCTAACCCGCACACGTTCGATCTTCGATTGCACTGCACGATGGACGCAATGGTCCCCGATGACGTTGTGCTGGAGACAGTCGCGGTCCTGGAAACGTTGCCGTTGTCCGTGGCGCTTTTGCGTGACGACGGATCGCTGTATTACGCCAACGCACCTGCTCGTGGCTTGGCTACCGTCATACACGATGACCCAGACCTTGGATTGGCCAAGTTGGTCGCGAATCCACCGTGGCTGAGTTCGAACCCGGATCCGCCAAGTGAAGGCTGCGAGGACTACGTAAATTGCGAGGGCATGGACGGGCTGCCGCTCTGTGTCGTGCGCCAGTGGCGCACTTGCGGCACGACGAGTTTGCTCAGTGTGACCATTCGTCCGGCGCGCACCAGTGATCCGGACCGGTTCGATCTCCATCCGGCGTCGGCCAAGGGGGCGGATGCGTTGTCCTCCGAGCAACACAGGATGCTGCAAGCCGACAAATTGGCGACGGTCGGACAGCTCGCGGCGGGTATGGCGCACGAAATCAACAACCCGATCTGTTACGTGCAGTCCAACATGGGCACCTTCCGCGACTACCTCAACAAGCTGTTCGGGGTGTT
>ERZ778022.1362-NODE-1362-length-33620-cov-5.341129_pt1 | contig 33620 bp, 25 predicted proteins | sample MGYA00375752_ERZ778022 | MGnify/ENA primary metagenome ERZ778022 (study PRJEB29350, sample SAMN05389826) | bioreactor metagenome | isolation source: Thiocyanate bioreactor | place: South Africa: University of Cape Town | collected 2014-04-04 ...
ATCGCATCGATCTCGACGCCTTCGACAAGCTGGGACGCGAGGTGCCGGTGCTGATCGACCTCAAGCCGTCCGGCGCGCATTACATGGAGCATTTCCATCATGCGGGCGGCGTGCCGAAACTGATGAAGCAGCTCGGCGACCTGATCGATCTCGATGCGAAAACCATCACCGGCGGCACGCTGCGCGATGTGGTCGCCCATGCCGAGGAGGTGCCGGGGCAGGACGCGATCCGTCCGCGCGACAATCCGATCAACCGCGAAGGGGCGATGGCTGTTCTGTACGGCAATCTCGCGCCGCGCGGGGCTGTCATCAAGCAGTCGGCCGCGACGCCTAAACTGCTGCAGCATACCGGCCGCGCCGTGGTGTTCGAGTCGGTGGAGGACATGACGCTTCGCGTGGACGATCCGAATCTGGATGTTACGGCGGACGACGTGCTGGTGCTGCGCAATGCCGGGCCGAAGGGCGCGCCGGGCATGCCGGAAGCGGGCTATCTGCCGATCCCGCAGAAGATCCTGCGCACCGGCGTCAAGGACATGGTGCGCATTTCCGACGCGCGGATGAGCGGTACGGCATTCGGCACTATTGTGCTGCATATCACGCCGGAATCCGCCGTCGGCGGTCCGCTGGCGCTGGTGCAGACCGGCGACATGATCCGCCTCGATGTCGCAAAACGGCGCATCGATCTTCTGGTCGATGAGGTCGAGCTGACCATGCGTCAGACGGCGTTGCCGAAGCCCGGGACACCGGAATGGGCCGCGCGGGGCTATGCGCATCTTTTCCACGAGACGATCACGCAGGCGGATGAAGGCTGCGATTTCGATTTCATGCGGCGGGAAGGGAAGTAGGACCACAGGTAGTATCCCTCGAAGTCGTACCGGCCAACGGATCGGCGCAAAGCGCCGTCCGATGACAGGCTCCGGCCGGGACCCATACTCCCTGTGTCATCGATTTAATTTAGGCTGGAGAAGCTGCTCGCCATCATCGCTTTATTCAGTGGATATGGGTCCCGGCCTTCGCCGGGACGACATCGTGGCTGGAGCGTCATCCTTCGAGGCTCGCAAGGGCTCGCGCCTCAGGATGACGGTCATTCCTAATACGTCGCGCGTCCGCCGGAAATGTCGAACACCGCGCCGGTGGTGTAGAGGCATTCTTCCGATGCCATCCAGGCCACCAGCGACGCCAGTTCGTCCACCTTCAGGAAACGGCCGCGTGGAATCTTCGACAGCATGAAGTCGATATGCTGCTGGGTCATCTGGTCGAAGATCGCGGTCTTGGCGGCGGCGGGCGTCACGGCATTGACCGCGATGTCGGTGTTCGCCAGTTCCTTGCCGAGCGATTTGGTCAGCGCGATCACGCCGGCCTTGGACGCCGAATAATGCGAGGCGTTCGGATTGCCTTCCTTGCCCGCGATGGAGGCGATGTTGATGATGCGTCCGTAGTTCTGCTTCATCATCACCGGCACGACGGAATGGCAGCAGATGAACGGGCCGTCGAGGTTGATCTTCATCACCTGACGCCATTCATCATAGGACAGATCGGCGACGGTTTTGTTGACGCCCGCGATGCCTGCATTGTTGACCAGGATGTCGATGCGGCCGAACGCTTTCACGGTTGCATTTTTCGCCGCGTCCACGGCGTCGGAACTGGTGACGTCCACTTCCAGCGCGATCACGGCCGGGCCGATTTCCTTCGCGGTTTTCTCCGCCAGCGCCTGGTCGAAGTCCCAGATCGCGACCTTCGCGCCGGAAGCGACGAAGCGTTCGGTGATGGCGCGGCCGAAACCCTGCGCGCCGCCGGTGACGACGGCGAACCGTCCGCTGAGATCGATCTTGTTCAAGGCGTGTCTCCCGATTGTTGTCATTGCCGCTTTTTCACCTCTCCCCGTTTACGGGGAGAGGTCGGCGCGCAGCGCCGGGTGAGGGGCGAGCGTGCAATCCCTGGTGAAGGTTGCCCCTCACCACGACCCTCTCCCCGCGAGCGGGGAGAGGGAGAAGTCTCACAATGTCCAGCCGCCGTCGATGATGTGCGCGACGCCGGTGGTGAAGGCGCTCTCGTCGCTGGCGAGATAAACCGCGAGCGACGCGATTTCCTCGGCGGTGCCGAGCCGTCCCATCGGCTGGCGGCTAACGAACATCTCGCGGCCGCCTGCGCCGAGCGATGCGGCGCGCCCCAACATCGACGGCGTCTCGATGGTGCCGGGGCAGATGGCGTTGCAGCGGATGCCTTTGGTGATGAAATCCACCGCGACGGCGCGCGGCAGCGCGGCGACGGCCGCCTTGGTTGCGCTGTAGACATAGCGGTTCGGTGCGGCCTTGAAGACGCCCGCCGCCGACGAGACGTTGACGATGGCGCCGCCGCCGCCTTCCAGCATCACCGGCAGGAACGCGCCGATCGTGCGATGCATCGACTTGACGTTCAGATCGAACGAAAAGTCCCAGTCGCTGTCAGAGCATTCCAGCACAGTGCCGTTGTGAACGAACCCGGCGGCGTTGAGCAGGATGTCGATCTTGCCGACTTTTCTCGCCATGGCTTCGACCGCGGCGGTGTCGCGCACGTCGAGCCTGTAGGTGTCCGCGATGCCTTCCTTCTTCAGGGAGGCGAGGCCGACTTCATCGATGTCGGTCGCAACAACGCTCGCGCCTTCGCGGGTGAAGGCGAGGGCGCAGGCACGGCCGATGCCCGCCGCGCCCGCGGTGATGAAAGCGCGCTTGCCTTTCAGTCGGTCAGCCATGGCATGTGTGTCCTGTTATGCAATGATCGTTTCTGCCCGTCATTGCGAGGAGCGAAGCGACGAAGCAATCCAGTCCTTGCTTGTTGCTTCTGGATTGCTTCGCTGCGCTCGCAATGACGTTGTGTTGGTTTAGTGATTATCCCGCGCGACGCCGACGGTGCCCGCGATGTTGTGATAGCGCGTCGCGAGTTCAAGGCAGGCGCCGGTGGACTGCTGGCCCACCGTGTCGCGGTAAAGCTCCTGCCACGGCGTCTGGTTCTTCGGATATTTGAAGCCGCCCGCCGCCATCAGGTCGGCATGGCGCTGCTTCACCTCGGCATCGGAGATCAGGATGTTGGCTTCGCCTTTGTTGAGGTCGATGCCCCCCTTGTCGCCGGTCTTGAGGATCGCGAGCCCGCCGTTGGCCGCGGCTTCCGGCGACGCATTGAGGATCGACGGCGATCCCGACGTTCCGGACTGGCGGCCGTCGCCGATGCAGGGCAGCGACAGGATGCCTTTCTTGATCAGCGCCGCGGGCGGCTGCATGTTCACCACCTCCGCGCCGCCGGGATAACCGATCGGCCCGGTGCCGCGCACGAACAGCATGCAGTTCTCGTCGATGTTGAGCGATTCATCGTCGATGCGATGGTGATAGTCCTCCGGCCCGTCGAAGACGATGGCGCGGCCCTCGAAGGCCTCGGGGTCTTTGGGATTGGAGAGATAGCGGTCGCGGAATTCCTTGGAGATCACGCTGGTCTTCATGATCGCCGAATCGAACAGATTGCCGCGCAGCACGATAAAGCCTGCGTCCTTCACCAGCGGCTTGTCATAGGTGCGGATCACGTCGCTGTCCGGCACGGCGGCGGTCTTGCAGTTTTCGCCCATGGTCTTGCCGTTGACGGTCAGCGCGTCCTCGTGGATGCGCTTGTGCTTGATCAACTCGCGCACCACGGCGGGCACGCCGCCGGCGCGGTGATATTCCTCGCCGAGATAGAAGCCCGCCGGCTGCATGTTCACCAGCAGTGGCACGTCATGGCCGAATTTTTGCCAGTCCTCGATAGAGAGATCGACGCCGATATGGCGGGCGAGGGCGTTGATGTGGATCGGGGCGTGGGTCGATCCGCCGATGGCGGAATTGACCACGATGCAGTTCTCGAACGCCTTGCGGGTGAGGAAGTCGGACGGCTTGAGGTCTTCCCAGACCATCTCCACCGCGCGCTTGCCGGTTTCATAGGCAATCTGGCCGCGCTCACGATAAGGCGCGGGTATTGCAGCGCACCCGGGCAGCGAGAAGCCGAGCGCTTCCGCCAGCGAATTCATCGTGGACGCCGTGCCCATGGTGTTGCAATGGCCGACCGACGGCGCGGAGGACGAGACGATCTCCATGAACTCTTCGTAGTCGATCTTGCCCGCGGCCATTTCCTCGCGCGATTTCCAGACCACGGTGCCGGACCCGGTGCGCTCGCCATTGTGCCATCCGTTGAGCATCGGCCCGCCGGACAGCACGATGGCGGGAATGTTCACGGTGGCCGCCGCCATCATGCAGGCGGGGGTGGTCTTGTCGCAGCCGGTGGTCAGCACCACGCCGTCCAGCGGATAGCCGAACAGGATTTCGACCAGGCTGAGATAGGCAAGGTTGCGATCCAGCGCAGCAGTCGGGCGCTTGCCGGTCTCCTGGATCGGATGGGTCGGGAACTCCATGGCGATGCCGCCCGCTTCGCGAATGCCTTCACGAACGCGTTGCGCCAGTTCGATATGATGGCGGTTGCAGGGGGAGAGGTCGTTGCCGGTCTGCGCGATGCCGATGATCGGCTTGCCGGACTGCAGCTCTTTGCGCGTCAGTCCATAGTTCAGGTAGCGCTCCAGATAGAGTGCGGTCATGCCCGGATTGTCGGGATTGTCGAACCAGAGCTGGGACCGGAGCTTGCGCTTTTCGCCAGTTTTCTTTGTGACGTTATCGTTATCGTTTCTCACGGCGTTTCTCCCGCACTGCACACTGGTGCATTCCGTTTCTGGATGGTTGCATTTTGATGGCGCATCTGCAACGGTTCTAAGTCAAACATCCGATGTTTGAAAAGAGGCCGCAATTTTCCGAATAAGACGTCAGTCTAATGGCGCGAATAGTTGACTTGCGGACAGACTCTCTTCGATACAAACTCCGGACCAACAACGAACAAGAGACCGAGCAGCGACGGCCCTTGCCGAACAATGCCGATCTTCCAGGAGGAAATTAGATGGCGTCCGTGCATATTCACGACGTGCGCAAATCGTTTGGCGGATTTGAAGTTCTGCACGGCGTGACCGTTCCCATCGAGGACGGACAGTTCGTGGTGCTGGTCGGACCCAGTGGCTGCGGCAAGTCGACCCTGCTGCGCATGCTTGCGGGCCTCGAGCGCATCACGTCCGGCACGATTTCGATCGGCGAGCGCGTGGTCAACGACGTGCAGCCGAAGGAGCGGGACATCGCCATGGTGTTCCAGAATTACGCGCTCTATCCGCACATGACCGTGGCGCAGAACATGGGCTTCTCGCTCAAGCTCCGTAAAGTCGCGCAGGGCGAGATCGACAAGCTGGTGAAGCGGGCCGCCGATATTCTGGCGCTGACGCCGCTGCTCGACCGTTATCCGCGCCAGTTGTCCGGCGGCCAGCGCCAGCGCGTCGCCATGGGCCGCGCCATCGTGCGCGATCCGCAGGTGTTCCTGTTCGACGAGCCGCTGTCGAATCTCGACGCCAAGCTGCGCGTCGCGATGCGCACCGAAATCAAGGAGCTGCATCAGCGGCTCAAGACCACCACGGTCTATGTGACCCACGACCAGATCGAGGCCATGACCATGGCCGACAAGATCGTGGTCATGCATGACGGCATCGTCGAGCAGATGGGATCGCCGCTCGAGCTTTACGATCATCCCGACAACAAGTTCGTGGCGGGATTCATCGGATCGCCCGCGATGAACTTCCTCGAAGGCAAGCTCGTCAACGGCAGCACGCCGTATGTCGAGACGGCGAGCGGGGCGCGGCTGCCGCTGATCGCATCGCGCTCCGGCCTTGACGGCAAGCCGGTGATCTACGGCATCCGTCCCGAACATCTCGAATTCGCGGACGACGGCGTCGAAGCCGAAGTGGCCGTGGTCGAGCCGACCGGGTCGGAAACCCAGATCGTGGCGCGCATCGGCCAGCAGGACCTGATCGCGGTGATCCGCGATCGCCGTCCGGTGAAGCCGGGCGACAAGATCAAGCTGCGACCCAATCCGGCCGCCGCCCATGTGTTCGACAAGGAAACCGAAAAGCGTCTTATCAATTAGGCATGATCCCGAAAAGCCTGCCCTCGGGCTCGACCCGTGGGTGGGAACCGGTTTTCGGACAAGATCATGCCAAATCAAAGCGCTGCATCTCACAGCACCATCATAGCCAATGACCGGCTGAGACCAATAAGCGCCGGCAGAACAGGGAGAGTTAGACCATGAGTGATTTTACACCAAATCGTCGCGCGCTTCTCAAGGGTGGCGCGTCCGTGCTCGCGGGCGCCGCGACGCTGTCGGTCGATCAGTTGATGGGCTTCGCCACCGCCTGGGCACAGACCTCGCCGTGGAAGCCGGAGAAGGGCGCCAAGATCAACCTGTTGCGCTGGAAGCGCTTCGTGGAAGCCGAAGACAAGGCCTTCATGGACATTATCGCGGCCTTCACCAAGGCCACCGGCGTCGAGGTCAACGTCTCCAACGAATCCTACGACGACATCCAGCCGAAGGCTTCGGTCGCCGCCAACACCGGGCAGGGTCTCGACATGGTGTGGGGCCTCTATTCGCTGCCGCATCTGCTGCCGACCAAGTGCGTGGACGTGACGGACGTCGCCGACTATCTCGGCAAGAAGTACGGCGGTTGGGCCGACTCGGCGAACGCCTACGGCAAGAACAAGGCCGGCAAATGGATCGGCATTCCGATCGCCGCGACCGGCGCGCTGATGAACTATCGCATCAGTTCGTGCGAAAAGGCGGGCTTCAAGGAATTCCCGAAGGACACCGCCGGTTTCCTCGAACTCTGCAAGGGCCTCAACAAGAACGGCACCCCGGCGGGCATGGCGATCGGCCACGCCTCGGGCGACGCCAATACCTGGCTGCACTGGGCGCTGTGGACTCACAATGCCTACCTCGTCGACAAGAACGACAAGGTCATCATCAACTCGCCGGAGACGATGAAGGCGCTGGAATACGTCAAGGGGCTGTACGACAACTTCATTCCCGGCACCGCGTCGTGGAACGACTCGTCGAACAACAAGGCGTTCCTTGCCGGTCAGCTTCACGTCACCTGTAACGGCATCTCCGTCTACGTGACCGCCAAGAAGGAAAACAAGGCGATCGCCGATGACATGAACCACGCCTATATGCCGATCGGCCCGGCCGGCAAGCCGACCGAACTGCATCTGCCGTTCACGATGCTGACCTTCAACTTCACGAAGTATCCGCAGGCCTGCAAGGCGCTGACTGCGTTCATGATGGACGCGGATCAGTTCAATCCGTGGCTCACCTCCGCGTCGGGTTATCTCTCGCCGTTCATCAACGGCTTCGACAAAAACCCGGTCTGGACCTCGGATCCGAAGAACACGCTGTTCCGCGACGTCGCCAAGCGCACGCTGACTCCGGCGGGTCTCGGCACGCTGGGCGAAAATGCGGCGGCGGCCATCGCGGACTTCCTGGTGGTCGACATGTTCGCGAACTACTGCACCGGCCGCGAAGACGCGAAGGGCGCGATTGCCTTCGCCGAACGTCAGGCCAAGCGCCTGTATCGCTGACAGGGGACACCGCCGGCGCGGGCAAAACCCGCGCCGGCGTCTTTCGCCTTTTGCTTCCAGCTTGCGCGTATTCCCGCCGTATTACCGGGTCATGGTGGATCACGCGCTGAAGGTTCGGTTTTATGAGCACGATACCGGCGTCGATGCCCAAACAGCAGGTCTATGTCAGTTCCCAGTCGTTCTGGCAGCGGCTCAGCGCGAACAAGAACTGGATCGCGCTGTGGTTCATGCTGCCCGCGGGAGCTTTCCTGCTGCTGTTTCTGGCCTATCCGCTGGGCCTCGGCATCTGGATGAGCTTCACCGACGTGCGCATCGGCCGTCCCGGCGAGTTCATCGGCCTCGAGAACTACGAATGGCTCTGGGACGACGGCGTGTTCTGGCTGTCGGTCTTCAACACGCTGCTCTATACGACCGTCGCCAGCGTCATCAAATTCGCGCTCGGGCTTTATCTTGCGCTGCTGCTCAACCGCAACATGCCGTTCAAGGCGCTGATCCGCGCCGCGGTGCTGATCCCCTTCATCGTGCCGACCGTGCTGTCGGCGATCGCCTTCTGGTGGATCTACGACCCGCAGTTCTCGATCATCTCCTGGTCGCTGATCAAGCTCGGCATCATTCACCAGAACATCAATTTCCTCGGCGATTCGACTTGGGCGCGCGTCAGCGTCATCATCGCCAACATCTGGCGCGGCGTTCCGTTCGTCGCGATCACGCTGCTGGCTGGATTGCAGACCGTCTCGCCGTCGCTCTATGAAGCCGCGACCCTCGACGGCGCCAGCAACTGGCAGCGCTTCCGCTTCATCACCTATCCGCTGCTGACGCCGATCATCGCCGTGGTCATGACCTTCTCGGTGCTCTTCACCTTCACCGACTTCCAGTTGATCTGGGCGCTCACCCGCGGCGGCCCGGTGAACGCGACGCATCTGATGGCGACGCTGAGCTACCAGCGCGGCATTCTCTCGGGCCGGCTGGGCGAGGGCGCCGCGGTCGCGACCGCGATGATTCCGTTCCTGCTGGCCGCGATCACCATCTCCTGGTTCGGCATGCAGCGCCGCAAGTGGCAGCAGGGAACGGACAATGACTGAGAGACTGTTTGAAAACTTTGAAAACCTCGTCCTGAGGAGCCGTTTCGTCAGAAACGGCGTCTCGAAGGGCGCGGTTTTCAAGGAAAAATCCTCGATCCTTCGAGACGGCGCTACGCGCCTCCTCAGGATGAGGATTTTTCAACCGGTCTCTGACACCCACGGCGCTGCGTTTATATTCTGCGCGAACGGGGCAAGCCCCGCGCGCGCGCCGCAAGTGGCAGCAAGGAACAGACAATGACTGACCACGCCGCACATCCGCCTGTCGCGCCGACGCAGGCGGCGACCGACAACAGCGAGGGCATGAGCTATCTCGAGAGCCTGCCGAGCAAGATCATCACGCTCTATATCCCGCTCTTCATCCTGCTGGTGATCCTGCTGTTTCCGTTTTACTGGATGGCGCTGACATCCATCAAACCGGATGAACAGCTCATCGACATGGAGACGTTCAACCCGTTCTGGGTGGTGAAGCCGACGCTCAAGCACATCCAGAAACTGCTGTTCGATACGCAATATCCGCGCTGGCTCTGGAACACGATGTATGTGGCGGCGGCGGCAACCTTCCTGTCGATCGTCGCCAGCGTTCTGGCGGCCTACGCCATTGTTCGCCTGCGCTTCAAGGGCGCGGAAACCGTCAGCGCGCTGATTTTTCTCGCCTATCTCGTTCCGCCGTCGATCCTGTTCATTCCGCTGGCGTCGGTGATCCATTCCTACGGCCTGTTCGACTCGCCGCTGTCGCTGATTCTCGTCTATCCCACGTTGCTGATCCCGTTCTCGACATGGCTGCTGATGGGATACTTCAAGACCATTCCCTTCGAGCTTGAGGAATGCGCTCTGATCGACGGCGCCAGCCGCTGGCAGATCCTGACCAAGATCGTGCTGCCGCTGGCGGTGCCGGGGCTGATCTCCGCCTTCATCTTCTGCTTCACACTGTGCTGGAACGAATTCATCTACGCGCTGACGTTCCTGGCTTCGACGCCGAACAAGACGGTACCGGTGGCCATCGTCAACGAGTTCGTCGACGGCGACATCTACAAGTGGGGATCGCTGATGGCGGGCGCGCTGGTGGGTTCGCTGCCGCTGGTCATCCTCTACGCATTCTTCGTCGAGCACTATGTGTCGGCCATGACCGGCGCGGTGAAGGAATGAGAAAACAGGGAGCCTCATCCTGAGGAGCGCGCTCGTGCGCGCGTTTCGAAGGATAAGCCACAAATTCCCTCATGGTTCGAGACGGCGCTGAAGACGCGCCTCCTCACCATGAGGGACGATCATCGTCTTCTTGAAGGAGTTACCCTTGCACATTCTCATTCTCGGCGCGGCCGGCATGGTCGGGCGCAAGCTCGTTGAGCGACTGACGCGTGACGGCCGCCTCGGCAACAGGGACATCTCGAAGCTGACCCTGCAGGACGTGGTGCCGCCCGCAAAGCCTGCGACTTCGATCCCGGCCGAGATCGTGACCTGCGACGTCGCGGACCAGGCGGCGATTGCCAAGCTTGTCGCAGGTAGGCCGGACGTGATCTTCCATCTCGCGGCCATCGTGTCGGGCGAGGCCGAGGCCGATTTCGACAAGGGCTATCGGATCAATCTCGACGGCACGCGCTATCTGATCGATGCGGTGTACGCCATCGGCGGCAGCTATCATCCGCGCATCGTGTTCACATCCTCGATCGCGGTGTTCGGCGCGCCGTTCCCCGAGAAGATCGGCGACGAGTTCTTGTCCGCGCCGCTGACCAGCTACGGCACGCAGAAGGCAATCGGCGAACTGCTGATCTCGGATTACACCCGCAAGGGCCTGTTCGACGGCGTCAGCATCCGCCTGCCGACTATCTGCGTGCGGCCCGGAATGCCGAACAAGGCCGCGTCCGGATTCTTCTCCAACATCATCCGCGAGCCGCTGGCCGGCAAGGAAGCCGTGCTGCCGGTGTCGGAAGACGTGATGCACTGGCACGCCTCGCCGCGCTCCGCGGTGGGCTTCCTGATCCACGCGGGCACGATGGACACCGGAGCGATGGGGCCGCGGCGGGCGCTGAGCATGCCGGGTCTTGCCGCGACGGTGGGCGAACAGATCGCCGCGCTGGAACGCGTCGCCGGCAAGAACGTCACCGCGCGCATCAAGCGCGTGCCCGATCAGACCATCATGGGCATCGTGGGCGGCTGGCCGCGCAATTTCTCGACCGACCGCGCGCTGAAGCTGGGCTTCACCACGGCGGAGAAGACCTTCGACGACATCATCCGCATTCACATCGAGGATGAACTCGGCGGAAAATTCGTGGCCTGACAATTCCGGTGCCGTGATGACGACAATCTCCTGCATTGGCGAATGCATGATCGAACTGTCACAGGGCACCGGCAGTCAGCCTGGCCGCAGCCAGCTCACCTGTCGTTACGGCGGCGATACGCTGAACACGGCGGTCTATCTTGCGCGTCTCGGCGTCGCGACCGATTATGTCACCGCGCTGGGCGACGATCCGTTCAGCGACGAGATGATCGAGAACTGGCGCGGCGAGGGTGTCGGCACCACCCGCGTGGTGCGCGTTCCGGGCAAGCTGCCGGGGCTTTACGCCATCCGCACCAATGACGAGGGCGAGCGCTCGTTTTATTACTGGCGCGAGAACTCCGCCGCGCGGATGCTGCTCGATCTGCCGCAGACCGGCGAAATTCTGGCGGCGCTCGCCGGTTACGACATGGTCTATCTCTCCGGCATCACGCTGTCGCTGTATGGCCCCGACGGCCGCCACAGGTTGTTCGACACGCTGAAGACCATTCGCAAGGGTGGGACGCGCGTGGCGTTCGACACCAACTTCCGCCCGATTGGCTGGCCGATCGTGGATACGGCGCGGCAGGTCTATCGCGACATGTTCGAGATCGCCGACATCGTGCTGGCATCTGTGGACGATCTGAGCCTGCTGTTCGGCGCGCGCGTCACGAGCGATGTGATCGACCGCATTCCGGCGGATGAGGTGGTTCTGAAACTCGCGACCCCGGCCAGCGTTGTCAGGCATAACGGCGTGGACGTTACCGTTCAGGCGGAGCCCGTCGGCAAGGTGGTGGATACCACGGCGGCGGGCGACAGTTTCTCTGCGGCTTATCTTGCTGCGCGCTTGCGCGGCGCCTCGCCTGCGGAGGCGGCGCGTGCCGGGCATCGCCTCGCAGGCGCTGTCGTCGGTCATCGCGGCGCGATCATTCCGCGCGCGGCCATGCCATCTCATGACGTGGAGCAAACCTGATGAGCACCTCTTCGGCATCCGCGAGACAGGCTGCGCTGGAGGACATTCTGATTCCGGCGCGGATCGTGCCGGTGCTCACCATCGACCGTGTTGAAGATGGTGTGCCGCTGGCGCGCGCGCTGGTGGCGGGCGGCGTCAGGGTGCTGGAAGTCACGTTCCGCACGGATGCTGCGGCGGACGCCGCGAAGGCGATCATCGCGGACGTGCCCGATGCGATTGTCGGCATGGGCACCGTGCTCGATGGCGATGACCTGCGCCGCGCATTGGCGCTCGGCGCGCATTTCGCCGTCAGTCCCGGCGCGACGCCTGAATTGCTCGATGCAGCCGCCGCCAGCACGCTGCCGCTATTGCCGGGCGTCGCGACCGCATCCGAAGTGATGCAGGCCAAGGCGAGGGGATTCAATCTGCTGAAATTCTTTCCGGCGGAGCAGGCGGGCGGGATTTCCATGCTGCGCGCGCTGGCCGGGCCGTTCCCGTCCACGCGGTTCTGTCCGACCGGCGGCGTCCATGCGGACAATGTCACGACATGGCTCGCGGAGCCGAACGTGATCTGCGCCGGCGGCTCGTGGCTCTGTCCGGCCTCGGACATCAAGGCGGGCAACTGGGAAGTCATCACCGGCCGCTGCATCGACGCGATGAAGAAACTGCGGCGGAGGTAGCTTTTCTCACCTCTCCCCGTTTACGGGGAGAGGTCGAAGGCCGAGCCTCGCGAAGGCCTTCGGGTGAGGGGCCGCTAAATCTTCCGCGTGAGGAATTGCCCCCTCACCCCAACCCTCTCCCCGCAAGAGCGGGGAGAGGGAGAGGTTTCTCAAAACCCCATCGCCGCGCCGTCGCTGCGCGGATCGGTGGCGCCTTCGAACATGCCGTCGGCATGGCGCACCACCGCGCCTGCATGGCCCATGGTCGAAGTGAAGGCGGGCAGGATTTCGATGTCATGGCCGGCATCGCGCATCGCCTGCACCACGGCGGGATCGAAGCGGTCTTCCAGCTTCAGCGTCACCGTGCTGTCGCCCCAGGTCTTGCCGAGCAGCCAGCGCGGCGCGGTGATCGCCGCCTGCAGGCCCTGTCCATACATCGCGTAGCGGGAGAACACCGCGGACTGACTCTGCGGCTGGCCTTCGCCGCCCATGTTGCCATAGACCATGCGGCGGCCGTCGTTGAACATCGCCATCGCCGGGTTGAGCGTGTGGAACGGCTTGCGGCCGGGGCGCAGCGCGCGCGGGCCTTCGTCCTGCAGCAGAAAGCTCGAGCCGCGGTTCTGCCAGACGATGCCGGACTCTTCGAGCACGCAGCCGGAGCCGAATTCGAAATAGATGCTCTGGATGAAGCTGACGGCGATGCCGTCCTTGTCGATCGCGCCAAGCCAGACCGTGTCGCCCGGATTGACCGGCACCGGCCAGGGCAGGGCGCGCTTGCGGTTGATGTTGGCCGCGAGCCCATCAAGGATCGCGGAGGTCAGGTAGTGTTCGGCCTTTTCCGTCATGAGCGCCGGGTCGCCCACAATGCGGTCGCGCACCAGAAACGCCTGCTTGGTCGCTTCCACGATGCCGTGGAGATAGTCGAAGGTCTCCGCGTCCTTGATGCCCAGCCGCTCGAAGATCGCGAGGATCATCAGCGAAGCAAGGCCCTGCGTCGGCGGCGGGAAATTGTAGAGCGTCGCGTCCTTGATCTTCACGGACAGCGCCTCGCGGCGCTGGGCCTTGTGAGCCGCGAGATCGTCGATGGTCACCGGCGCGCCGCAGCGCTGCAGGTCCGCCGCGATCGTCTTCGCCAGCGCGCCGCTGTAGAAATCGAGCGGGCCGTGTTCGCCGATATGCCGCAGCGTCGCGCCAAGCGCAGGGAATTTCATCAACTGCCCTTCCTTGGGCAGCTTGCCGTCGAGCAGGAAGGTGCGCACGAAGCCCGGCGAATCTTTCAGCTCCTCGAATTTCGATTCCGTCAGCTCCTGCTGGGTCGCCGTGACCGCAAAGCCGTTTTCGGCGGACCACACCGCGTCCTCGACAAGGCGCGACATCGGCAGCTTGCCGCCAAGCTCCCGGCTGATGGCATGGGCCTCCGCCCAGCCGGACAAGGTGCCGGCCACGGTGTTGGCGGCATAAGGTCCGCGCGACGGAATGACGGTATGTCCCTGCGCGCCGTAATAGTCGCGCGTGGCGCCGCTCGCCGCTGCGCCGCAGCCATCCACCGCGATCGGCGCCTTGCCGTCCGCCGAGATCAGCCAGAAGCCGTCGCCGCCGATCGAGTTCATGTGCGGATAGACCACGGGCAGGCTCGCCGCCATCGCCAGCGTCGCCTCGACCGCGTTGCCGCCTTCGCGCAGCACGCGCAATCCGGCTTCACTGGCGAGATGATGCGGCGAGGTCACCATGCCGCGGCGGGAGCGGGGCGTATTAAGCATCGATCAATTCCGTTGTTGGCAGCGGATCGCTGCGCATGAGAGCGCCCCTGTTTATGCGAATCCGCACGCCCGCAAAAGGCGAAATGCCCGGCCGGAGCCGGGCATTTCGGATGACTTGTCGAGGCTGGATTATTCGGCAGGCGCTGCGATGGGCGCGACGGCCGGGGCGTGCCCGAACCATTGCGCGCGCCATGGCTTGAGGACGAACAGCGCGAGTAGGCCGGTCAGGATATCCATCGCGATGATGATGCCGAACACCGGCATCCAGCTTCCCGTGGAGTCGTGAAGCTGCGCCGCGACAGGTCCGCCGAGCACCGAGCCGATGCCCTGCGCCATGTAAAGAAATCCGTAATTGGTGGTGGCGTTCTTGGTGCCGAACGTGTCGGTCAGCGTCGAGGGGAACAGCGAGAAGATTTCGCCCCAGCCGAAGAACACCACGCCGGACAACAGCACGAAGGCAACCGGGTTGTCGCGCGAGGCCACCATGGCCGCGATGGCAAGGCCCTCGAAGATGAAGGCGAGGGCCATCGTGTTCTCGCGGCCGATGCGGTCCGAGACATAGCCGAAGAACGGCCGCGTCAGTCCGTTGGTGATGCGATCGATCGTCAGCGCGAGAGGCAGCGCCGCAAATCCCCAGACCACGACATTGGCGACGCCGAAATCCTTGGTGAAGTTCGCAAACTGCGAGATCACCATCAGGCCGCCGGTGGACATCATGGTCATCATGATGAACATCAGCCAGAAGATCGGAGTCTTCAGCATCTCCTTCGGCCCGTAGTCCTTCACCGAGGTCGTCACCTTGATCGCGGCGGCACTCGCCGTCTCGCCCGGATTCGGATCGCGCAGGCCGAGCGCGGCGAGAAAGCCGACCAACCCGAGGATGATGCCGAATGTCATCAGCGTCTGCTGGTAGCTCGAGGTCGCGAGCATGCCGGAAATCGGAAACGTCGTGAGGATCGCACCGAAGCCGTAGCCCGCCGCCACCATGCCCGTGGCGAATCCGCGTTTCTCCGGAAACCAGCGGACCATCAGGCCGACAATGCCGACATAGACGAGGCCGGTGCCGATACCGCAGAACAGGCCGTAAGTTGCGTAAAGTCCCATCAGCGACGTGATCTGCGCCGACAGGACCCAGCCGAGGCCGCTGAGCACCGCGCCGAGCGCGATCAGCAGTTTCGGACCGAACCGGTCGATCAGCCAGCCCTGCAGCGGCGAGAAGAATGTCTGCAACACAATGAGCAGCGAAAAGGTGATCTGGATGGCGGGCAGGGTCGCGCCGGTCGTGGTCTGGAATGATTTGACGAACAGCGTCCAGACATATTGCGGGCTGGAGATCGCCATCATGGCGATGACGCCCAGCACGAGTTGGACCCAGCGCGCCTTGCTCAATTCAGGTTTTGCGATAGCGGCACTCATGACAAACTCCCCGTGTTGATGGGGAGATAACAGCAAGGAGTGTGCCATTTCGCAGAGCGCCGCGCGTCTGGTCTTCTTCAACAAAAACGGACGCGCGGCGCGCGGAAACAGGCCTGCGCGCTGGCGTTGCTTAAACTTTTACCATCCGCTTGCCGCGGTTTTCGCCAGCAAGAAGGCCGATCAGCGCTTGCGGCGTGTTCTCCAGTCCGCTGACGATGTCTTCCTGCACCTTGATCTTGCCCGCCTTCACCCAGGCCTGCAGATCGGCCAACGCTGTCTCGCGCTGGTCATTGAAGTCTGTGAAGATGAAACCCTGAACGGTGAGCCGTTTCACCACGATCAGGCCGGGCACGCCGCGCGGCCCATGCGCGGGCGGGGCGCCATCGTAGGCGGACACCGCTCCGCAACAGGAGATGCGGCCGTGCATGGTCATCAGCGGCAGACAGGCTTCGAAGATGTCGCCGCCGACATTGTCGAAATAGACGTCGATGCCGTTCGGCGCGGCGGCTTTCAGCGCCTTGAACACGGGTTCGGATTTGTAGTCGACCGCGGCATCGAAGCCGAGTTCGGATACCAGCCAGTCGCATTTCGCCTTGCCGCCCGCGATGCCGACAACGCGGCAGCCCTTGATCTTCGCGATCTGGCCGACGAACGAACCGACGGAGCCTGCGGCGGCGGAGACGACAACCGTCTCACCGGATTTCGGCTTGCCGACATTGAGCAGACCGAAATAGGCGGTGAGGCCCGCGACGCCATAAACGCTGAGCAGATGCGTGATCGGATCGATGCGCGGCACCTTGACCAGCGCTTTGGCGGGGACGGCGGCGTAGTCCTGCCAGCCGGTGTCGCCGAACACGAGATCGCCGGGCGTGAAGCCGGGCGCATGGGACGCGATGACCTCCGCGATCGCGCCGCCCGCCATCACCGAGTTGGCTTCGACGGCGGAACGATACGTCGCGCCCTGCATCCATGCGCGGTTGGCGGCATCGAGCGAAATATACAGCACGCGCACCAGCACCTCGCCGTCCTTCGGCTCGGGGCGGGGAGCTTCCGCCATTTTAAAATGCTGCGGCGAGAGCTTGCCGGTCGGCTTTTCGACCAGCAGGATCTGGCGGTTGGCGGACTGTGTCATCGTGTTGTTTCCCCGGTGGTGTCTGTTCTTGCCGCGACGATAGCAGCGTTGCCGGAGAATGGAACCAGCCTGCATGGCGGGCGTTGTCATCGGATGGCCCGCAGTTTGCCTGTCAGAAGTGGTGCCGGGGCATGCCCTATTGTCACCGGATTTATGGCCCGTTCTAACCAGAACGACAGATCACAAGGATAGGGGGCCTGATGAGAGACGTGGTAAGCCCTTCCGTTCGCCGCATCCTTTGCGTTTTTCCGAAGTATTCTCCTTCGTTTGGCACTTTTGAATACGCTTACCCGCTGACCGACGGCGTTCAGGCTTTCATGCCGCCGCAGGGCCTGCTGCTGATTGCGGCCTCGCTGCCGAAAGGCTGGGAGGTGCGTTTTCTGGATGAGAACATCCAGGCCGCGACGTCCGCGGATTTCGACTGGGCGGACGCGGTGTTTGTCAGCGGCATGCACATCCAGCGCCCGCAGATCAACGACATCTGCCGCCGCGCGCACGAGCACAATCTCGCCGTTGCGCTCGGTGGCCCGTCCGTCAGCGCGTGCCCGGAGAACTATCCGGACTTCGACTATCTCCATATCGGCGAGCTTGGCGACGCGACCGAAGAGCTGTTCCGGCGACTGGCGCGCGACACCGCGCGGCCGGACAAGCAGGTCGTTCTCACGACGCAGGAGCGGCGCGAGATGTCGGAATTTCCGATTCCGGCCTACGAGCTGATCCCGCTGGAACGCTATTTTCTTGGCAGCATCCAGTTTTCCAGCGGCTGCCCGTATCAGTGCGAGTTCTGTGACATTCCCGGACTCTACGGGCGCAATCCGCGCCTCAAGACGCCCGAGCAGGTCACTGCCGAACTCGACAAGCTGCTGGCGTGCGGACTCACGGGCTCGGTCTATTTCGTGGATGACAATTTCATCGGCAACCGCAAGGCGGCGCTCGATCTGTTGCCGCACCTGGTCGAATGGCAGAAGCGCAACGGCTTCGCGCTTCAGTTCGCCTGCGAGGCGACGCTGAACATCGCCAAGCGCCCGGAGATTCTCGCGCTGATGCGCGACGCCTATTTCGCCACCGTGTTCTGCGGCATCGAGACGCCGGACCCGGCCGCGCTGAAGGCGATGTCCAAGCAGCACAACATGATGGTGCCGATCCTCGAAGGCGTGCAGACGCTCAACAGCTACGGCCTCGAAGTGGTGTCGGGCATCATCCTCGGTCTGGATACGGACTCGCTGGATGCAGGCGAAGGTATTCTCGACTTCATCGATCAGTCGCAGATTCCGCTGCTGACCATCAACCTGCTGCAGGCCCTGCCGAAGACGCCGCTGTGGGATCGCCTCAAGCGCGAGGGGCGGCTGGTCGAGGACGGTGAGCGCGATTCAAACGTCGATTTCGTGCTGCCGTATGAGCATGTGGTTGCGACCTGGCGCGACTGCATGGGACGCGCCTATACGCCGGAAAAACTGTTCGCGCGCTTCGTGCATCAGGTGATCCACACCTATCCGAACAGGATCAAGCTGCCCAACAGCAAGCAGCGCCTGTCATGGCGCAACATTCGGCGCGGGCTCACCATGTTCGCCAATATCCTCTGGCAGGTCGGCGTCAAAAGCGACTACCGGCGCGAATTCTGGAAATTCTCGCTGCCGCTGCTCCGGCGCGGCGATATCGAGCGTGTCATCACTGTTGGTCTGGTCGCGCACCATCTGATATTGTTCGCGCGTGACGCATCGGGCGGACAACAGAATGCATCCTATTATTCGACCAGATTGCGGAACGTGCCGGTCGCCGCGGAATGACGCGGCATGACCGAGAGTTTGCCGGGACGTCGGCTGTCTGATCCATCATGATGCGGCCGCTTGTTTATGACGTCGTGATCCTCGGCGGAGGCGCGGCGGGATTGATGTGCGCCGGTGTGGCCGGGGCGCGCGGGCGCTCCGTGGCGATCATCGAGCAGGCGAGGCGGCCTGCGGAGAAGATCAGGATTTCCGGCGGCGGACGCTGCAATTTCACCAACCTGCACACCACGCCCGCGAACTTTCTCTCCCGCAATCCGCATTTCTGCAAATCGGCGCTCAGCGGATACACCCAGCACGATTTCATTGCGTTGGTCGAAAAGCACCGCATCGCCTTCCATGAGAAAACGCGCGGGCAACTGTTCTGCGACGACTCCTCGCAGCGGATCATCGACATGCTGCTCGATGAATGCGCGGCGGGCGGCGTGGTGCTGCATCCCGGCACAAAAATCTCGTCCATCGCGAAAGGCGATGATGGATTTACGGTGGTTACCGATCGCGGCGCGATGCGCGGGCAATCGCTGGTGGTGGCGACCGGCGGCCCGTCGATTCCGAAAATGGGATCGAGCGGCTTCGGCTACAAAGTCGCCGAGCAGTTTGGCCTCAAGATCGTTCCGCCGCGCGCCGCGCTAGTGCCGCTGACCTTCGACGAGACGCTGCTGGCGCGCTCGCGCGATCTCGCGGGCGTCAGCGTGGAAACGGTGGTGAGTTGCAACGGAACGCAGTTCGACGAAGCGATGCTGTTCACCCATCGCGGCTTGAGCGGCCCGGCGATCCTGCAGATTTCGTCCTACTGGCGCGATGGCGACGATGTCGAGATCGACATGGCGCCGGGCGTCGATGTGTTCGCCGCGCTCAAGGATATACGGCGGGATCATCCGCGTCAGGAACTGGCGACCGCGCTGATGCGCCTGCTGCCCGCGCGGCTGGCGCAGATGAACGCGGACTCCGGTGGCGGCGCGGACAGGATCGCGGACATGCCGGGCCGGCAGTTGCAGGCGGTGGCGGATCTCGTCAACCGATGGCGCGTCCGGCCGCGTGGCACGGAGGGATACCGGACGGCGGAGGTGACCCTCGGCGGCGTCGACACGGCGGAACTGTCGTCCAAGACCTTCGAGGCCCGCGCGGTTCCCGGCCTTTTCTTCGTCGGCGAGGTGATCGACGTGACCGGCCATCTCGGCGGTTTCAATTTCCAGTGGGCCTGGTCCTCAGGCTTTGCGGCGGGGCGGAACGTCTGACGCCGGGAGGGCCATCCGGCTGGCCCGGATAGGTGTATAAGCACCTGAAATCACGAATTTATTTCAGATGAACAGAGGGTTGTACTCCGCCGCGCGAACCTGCTAATCGACAGCATTGGAACCCTGCCGACGCCGCTGTTTCACCGCCTCCGTGAGCCTGACGTGTTCGCCGAACCTTGCCTCATCATTTCCGCTCTTGGGCTTGCGTCCTGGATCTATCTGATCGCCGGCCGCGGCGAATTCTGGCGCACCACGAAATTCGACGATCTGGGCCCCGCGCCGGGCCGTGCCAGCTGGCCGACCATCGCCGTCGTGGTTCCCGCGCGTGACGAGGCGGCGGGCGTCGGCCGCTGCGTCACCTCGATCCTGAGCCAGCCTTATCCCGGCCGGTTGTCGATGATCCTGGTGGACGACCAGAGCAAGGATGGGACGGCGGAACTCGCGGCCGATGCCGCCGCCGCGATCGGCGCGTCGGAGCGTTTTGTGGTGCTGTCCGGCCGGCCGCTGCCGTCCGGCTGGACCGGGAAGCTCTGGGCGGTGAAGCAGGGCCTTACGCAGGTCGATGGCTGGCCGGTACAGCCCGATTACGTGCTGCTGACGGACGCGGACATCGTCTATTCCGGCGATGTGCTGATGCGGCTGGTGGCGCGCGCGGAAAGCGAACACCTCGCGATGACGTCGATCATGGCGAAACTGCGCTGCGAGAGTCTGGCCGAAAAGTATCTGATTCCGGCCTTTATCTTCTTCTTCGAGATGCTGTACCCGTTCGCTTGGGTGCGAAACCGCAGGCGTGCGACGGCAGCCGCCGCGGGCGGCTGCATTCTGGCTCGCTGGGACGCGCTGAAAAACGCGGGCGGCATCGATGTCATCCGCGGATCTCTGATCGATGACTGCGCGCTCGGCGCGAAGCTGAAGGCGCAGGGGCCGGTCTGGCTCGGATTCTCGCACGATGTGATCAGTGTTCGTGCATCCGATACCGTCGCCGATGTCGGGCGGATGATTTCCCGCTCGGCCTATGCGCAATTGCGCTATTCGCCGCTGATTCTGGCCGGAACCGTCGCCGGAATGGCTCTTGTCTATCTGGCGCCCGTTGTGATCGCGCTGTTCGGCCATGGCCTGACAGCGGCATTTGCGGCAATAGCATGGCTGCTGATGGCGCTCGCGTTCCAGCCCACGCTGCGATACTATGGGCAGCCGGTCTTTTGGGGACCGGCGCTTCCCGCAATCGCATTGGCTTATCTGGTGTTCACGGTGAATTCCGCGCTTCAGCATATGCAGGGGCGGGGCGGAATGTGGAAAGGTCGCGCTCAGGCGCAGGTATCGAATCCGAAATGACGACAGCAGGCGAGTTGCGTTCAGGCAAAGGCCACAAGGACGAGAATTTTCCGGTCGCGTCGTGGATCATCCATCCACGTCATCGCGCGCTGATCCTTGCCTTCTACAACTTCGTGCGCACCGGCGACGACATTGCCGATCACCCGACACTGCCCGCGCAGGAGAAGCTCGACAGGCTCGATCTGCTCGAAGCCGAGTTGCTGGGGAAGGGTGACACGCAGCCCGAGGCCGTCACTTTGCGCAGGGCATTCGCCGAGCGCGGCATGTCGCCGAAACATGCGCAGGATCTGCTCGCCGCGTTTCGTCTCGATGTCACCAAGCTGCGTTACGAGAACTGGGACGACCTGATCCATTATTGCTCGCTGTCCGCGATGCCGGTTGGCCGCTTCATGCTCGATGTTCACGGCGAGGATCGTTCGACCTGGGCGGCGTCGGATGCGATCTGCGCCGCGCTGCAGATCAACAATCATCTGCAGGATTGCGGCAAGGACTATCGCAGCCTCGATCGCGTCTATCTGCCGCAGGATGCGCTCGCCGCATCAGGCGCGACGGTTGAAATGCTGGGCGAGGCGCGCGCCACGCCCGCGCTGCTGAAATGTCTGCAAGGGCTCGCGCGGCGCAATGAAACTTTGCTGCAGGAAGGGCGCTCGCTTGTGGGCGATATCAGGGACACGCGCTTTGCGCTGGAAGTCCGCGTCATCGAGGCGTTCGCCGACAGGATCGTGAACCTGCTCAAGGCGCGCGATCCGCTCAGCGAGAACGTGCACCTGTCGAAAGGCCAGATGGCCGCAGTCGCATTGTCCGCGATGGCAGGCGGGCTTTTTCAGCGCATCACGGGACAATCGCCCCGTCCCGCAAGCTCCGGACGTGTGATCTGACATGACCGTCACCGACACCACCGCGCAGCATGGCGGCGCAGCGGACGAGAATGTGCAGGGCACGGCGTCCGGCAGCTCGTTCTACGCGGCGATGCGCATTCTGCCGCGCGAGCAGCGCGACGCCATGTTCCAGATCTACAGCTTCTGCCGTCAGGTGGACGACATCGCGGATTCCGACGGTCCGCGCCCCGAACGTCTTGCCGCGCTCGATCAGTGGCGGCGCGATATCGATGCGCTCTATGCTGGCAATCCGCCCGCGCGGGTGAAGGACTATGCGCCGTCGGTGAAGCAGTTCGGCCTGCGCCGCGAGGATTTCATCGCCATCATCGACGGCATGGAGATGGATGTCCCGGCGGACATTCGCGCGCCGGACGCCAAGACGCTCGATTTGTATTGCGATCGCGTCGCCAGCGCGGTCGGTCGCCTCTCGGTGCGGGTGTTCGGTCTCGGCGAGGAAGACGGCATTTTGCTGGCGCATCATCTCGGCCGCGCGTTGCAGTTGTCGAACATCCTGCGCGACATCGATGAGGATGCGGCTATCGGCCGATTGTATCTGCCGCGGGAAAATCTCGAAGCCGCAGGCATCATGTCCAACGAGCCGCTGACGGTGGTTTCCGATCCGCGGCTGCCGCGCGCGTGCGAGGACATTCTCAGGCAGGCTCGCAGCCACTTTGCGGCTTCGAACGACATCATGGCGCGCAATCCGCGCCGCCTCGTGCGCGCGCCGAAGATCATGTCGGAATACTATCACGCGATCCTGGAAAAGCTGGTGGAGCGCGGCTTCGCGCTGCCGCGCAAGCCGGTCAAGCTCAGCAAGGCCGCCAAGATCTTCATTCTCATTCGGTATGCATTCATCTGATGGCCAAGAAAGCTCACATCATCGGCGCCGGCGTGTCCGGTCTGTCCGCAGGCGTCCGGCTTGCGCATGAAGGATTCGAAGTCCACGTCCACGAGGCGACGCATCAGGCCGGCGGTCGCTGCCGCTCGTATTACGACGGCGCGACCGATCTGGTGATTGACAACGGCAATCACCTGATGCTGTCGGGCAATCTTCACGCGCGGGCCTATGCGCTGTCGATCGGCAGCGAAGCCGGTCTTGTCGGCCCGGAGCGCGCGCAATTCAACTTTGTCGATCTGAAAAACGACAAGCGCTGGATGCTGGACCTCGGCAAGGGACGTCTGCCGTTCTGGCTGTTCGACAAGTCGCGGCGCGTGCCGGACACGGCCGTCGGCGATTATCTCGCGCTCGCGCCGGTGATCTGGGCGGGAACCGATGCGCTGGTGGGTAACACGATCAGGTGCGAGGGCGCGCTGTATGACAAGCTGGTGCAGCCGCTGCTGCTTGCCGCGCTCAACGTCGATCCGCCCGACGGCTCGGCGGGCCTTGCCGGTGCAATCGTGCGCGAGACGCTGCTGGCGGGCGGCAAGTCGTGCCGTCCGCTGATCGCGCGCGACGGCTTGAGCACGGTGCTGGTCGATCCGGCGCTGAAGCTGATCAAGGAGAAGGGTGGCACGGTCAATCTCGGCCATGAACTGCGTCAGGTTCTGATGGCGGGCGAATCCATCTCGATGCTGGAATTCGTGGACGATACCATTGCGGTCGCGCCGACCGATGTGGTGGTGCTCGCGGTGCCGCCGCGCTCGGCCTCTTCCATCTTGCCGGGGTTGAAGACGCCGACCAAGTTCCGGGCCATCGTCAACGCGCATTTCCGTTACGATCCGCCAGACCACATGCCGCCGATGATGGGCGTGGTCGGCGGACTGATCGAATGGCTGTTCGCGTTTCCGCAGCGGCTGTCGATCACCATCAGCGATGCCGACAGGCTGGTGAACGTGCCGCGCGAGCAACTGGCCCGCGATATCTGGCGCGACATCTGCAAGGCCGCCGGTCTTGGAGATGACCTTGCGAAAGGCGAGCTTCCGCCGTGGCAGATCGTGCGCGAGCGCCGCGCCACCTTCGAGGCGACGCCAGAGCAGAACGCCCTGCGCCCGGGGCCAGTGACCGAATGGAAGAACCTGTTCCTGGCGGGCGACTGGACCGATACCGGTCTTCCGGCCACCATCGAAGGCTCGATCCGCTCCGGCGATCGCGCCGCCGATCTCGCGCTGGCGATGTAACAAAGGATGAACTGAAGAATCGTGACGATGACTCTCGAGGACCAGAAGGCCGATGCCGCACCGTCCGCGGCGGCTGTTGATACCAGCATCGCCGCTGCGAGCAGTGCGCTGCTCGGCCATCGCCAGAGCGACGGCCATTGGGTATTTGAACTCGAAGCCGACGCGACCATTCCGTCCGAATACGTTCTGCTGCGCCATTATCTCGCCGAGCCGATCAATCGCGAACTGGAAGCGAAGATCGGCAACTACCTGCGCCGCATCCAGAACGCCAACGGCGGCTGGTCGCTGTTCTACGGCCACGAGTTCGACATGAGCGCCAGCGTGAAGGCTTACTTCGCGCTGAAGATGATCGGCGATTCCGTGGACGCGCCGCACATGGTGCGGGCGCGCGAAATCATCCGGGCGCGGGGCGGGGCGGCCAAGAGCAACGTCTTCACGCGCATCATGCTGGCGCTGTTCGGCGTCGTGACATGGCGGGCCGCGCCGATGATGCCGGTCGAGATCATGCTGCTGCCGCGGTGGTTTCCATTCCACCTGACCAAGATCTCGTACTGGGCGCGCACGGTGATCGTGCCGCTGCTGGTGCTGATGAACAAGAAGCCGTGCGCGCGCAATCCGCTCGGCGTCGGCATCGACGAACTGTTTCTGGAAGATCCGAAGTCCATCGGCATGACGCCGAAGGCGCCGCACCAGAGCCAGCTCTGGTTCACAGGCTTCGACATCCTGGACCGCGTGCTGCGCGTGGTCGATCCGTTCTTCCCGAAGAAGAGCCGCCAGCGCGCCATCGACAAGGCGGTGGAATTCGTTACCGAGCGTCTCAACGGCGTCGATGGCCTCGGCGCGATCTTCCCGGCGATGGCCAACACCGTGATGGTCTACGATCTGCTCGGCTATCCGAAGGATCATCCGCACTATGTGCTGGCGCGGCAGTCGGTAGAGAACCTGCTGGTCATCAAGGACGACGAGGCCTATTGCCAGCCGTGCGTGTCGCCGGTCTGGGATACGGCGCTGACGGCGCATGCCATGATCGAAGTCGGCGGCGAGAAGGAAATCGAATCCGCCAAGGCGGCGCTGGAATGGCTGAAGCCGAAGCAGGTGCTCGACGTTGTCGGCGACTGGGCTGACAAGCGGCCCGGCGTGCGTCCGGGCGGCTGGGCGTTCCAGTACAACAACGCGCACTATCCCGATCTCGATGACACCGCCGTCGTCGTGATGGCGATGGACCGCGCGCGCGGCAAGCTCAATGTCGGCGAAAAGTACGATGAGGCGATTGCCCGCGGCCGCGAGTGGATCGATGGCCTGCAGAGCAAGGACGGCGGCTGGGCCGCGTTCGATGCCGACAACCTCGAATACTATCTCAACAACATCCCGTTCTCCGATCACGGCGCGTTGCTCGATCCGCCGACGGAGGACGTGACCGCGCGCTGCGTCTCGATGCTGGCGCAGCTTGGCGAGACCATCGAAGGCAATCCAGCGCTGGCGCGGGGCGTCGAGTATCTGCGCCGCACCCAACTGGCCGACGGGTCCTGGTTCGGCCGCTGGGGCGTGAACTATATCTACGGCACATGGTCGGTGCTCTGCGCGCTGAATGCGGCGGGCGTCCCCCACGACGATCCGGCGATCGCCAGGGCGACCGACTGGCTGATTTCGATCCAGAATCCGGACGGCGGCTGGGGCGAGGACGGGAACAGCTACCGGCTGGAGTACAAGGGCTATGAGCGTTCCGAATCAACGGCCTCGCAGACTGCCTGGGCGACCATCGCCCTGATGGCGGCGGGGAAGGTCGATCATCCGGCGACTCAGCGCGGCATCGCGTATTTGATTCAAAATCAGACCAAGGATGGCCTCTGGACCGAGCCGAACTACACCGGCGGCGGGTTCCCACGTGTGTTCTATTTGCGATACCACGGATATTCTAAGTTCTTTCCGCTGTGGGCGCTGGCGCGCTATCGCAACTTGCGCAATACTAACAGCCGCTTCGTGGGGATTGGAATGTGACTATGGCCGCGGGCGGGGACGCCGCACACATTGCCGCTAGGGCGGACCTATCGGCGACTGAGCAAAGTGAATTGCCGGTTCTGATCGTGACCGGTCTGAAGCAGGAGGCCCGCATCGCCGCCGGGCCCGGTCTCACAGTCATCTGCAGTTCGAGCAATCCGGTTCAGTTGCGCGAGATGATGGTCTCGTTCGACCCGGCGAGCATTCGCGGCATCGTCTCGTTCGGCGTCGCGGGCGGACTCAATCCGTCGCTGCGCTCGGGCGACATCGTCGTCGCGTCCGGCATCGTCGCGGGTCGGCAGAGCTGGGCCACCGCGGCAGCACTGACCGAAAATCTGGTCGCGCTCCCGAACGGGCGCAAGCGCAAGATCGTCTCCGGCGTTCTTGCCGGCGTGGAAGAGGTCGTTACCGGACAACGCGCCAAGGCCGCGCTGCGCGCCACGACAGGCGCGGACGCCGTCGATATGGAAAGCCACATCGCGGCACGCTATGCCGAGCACTACGGCCTGCCGTTCGCGGCCGTGCGCGTCATCAGCGATCCGGCGCATCGCGCGCTGCCGGAATTGACGATGAACGCCATCAAGCCGAACGGCAACGTGGATATGTGGAAGGTGATGCGCGGCATCGCGCGCAATCCGAAAACCATTCCGCACCTGATTTCGACCGGATACGACTTCAACCGCGCGCTGCGCTCGCTGAAGGGCTGCGCCGCCGCGCTGGGATGATGGCTATCGTCTTCGTCATTGCGAGCGAAACGAAGCAATCCAGACTGAACTACAGCCAGATTTAAGGATGGATTGCTTCGGGCAAGCGCTCCTCGCAGTGACGGGCAATCCACCGCAACAAAAAAGGCGCGAGCAATGCTCGCGCCTTTTCCGGTTGAATGACCTGATCCGGATCAGGCCGCGGTCGATGCGTTGTTCGCAGGCACGGTCTGCGCGGCTGCCAGCGCGGCAGCCTTGGCTTCGGCTGCCTTGGCTTCATCGGCGCGGATTTCCGACAGGCGCTTCTGCACTTCCGATGAGAACACGTACTGTGCCGGGCGCTGCTTGGAGAGATCGATTTCCGGCGCCATCGGGCCTTCGGTCTTGATGCCGAACAGCGAGACCTTCAGCGCCTTGAGCGGATTGCTCACGGCGGCGTTGGCCGCGGTCGGCTCATAGCCGCAATGCGCCATGCAGTCGGCGCACTTCTCGTACTTGCCGGTGCCGTAGGTGTCCCAGTCGGTGGTGTCCATCAGCTCCTTGAAGGTCTTGGTGTAGCCTTCACCGAGCAGGTAGCAGGGCTTCTGCCAGCCGAAGATGTTGCGCGCGGGCATGCCCCACGGCTCGCACTCGAAGTTCTGGTTTCCGGCGAGGAAGTCCAGGAACAGGCCGGAGTGCATGAAATTCCACTTCTTGCCCTTGCCGAGCGCGAACACGTCGCGGAACAGCTTCTTGGTCTTGGTGCGGTTCAGGAAGTGTTCCTGATCCGGCGCGCGCTCATAGGCGTAGCCCGGCGACATCGAGACGCCGACGCCAAGCTCGGTGGTGAAGTCGAGGAATTTCGCAATGTCCTCGGCGGCGTGGCCGTCGAAGATCGTTGCGTTGACATTGACCGTGAAGCCGCGCGCCTTGGCCGCCTTGATCGCGGAGACGGCGCGATCAAACACGCCCTTCTGCGACACGGCCTTGTCGTGATGATCTTTCAGGCCGTCGAGATGGACCGAGAAGAACAGGTAGGGCGAGGGCTCGAACAGGTCGAGCTTCTTTTCGAGCAGCAGCGCGTTGGTGCAGAGCGAGACGAACTTCTTGCGCTCCACGAGGCCGCGGACGATCTCGCCGATCTCCTTGTGGATCAGCGGTTCGCCGCCGGGGATCGCCACCATCGGCGCGCCGCACTCTTCGGCCGCATCCCAGCATTCCTGCGCCGTCATGCGGCGGTTCAGGATCGCGTCGGGATAGTCGATCTTGCCACAGCCGACGCAGGCGAGATTGCAGCGGAACAGCGGCTCCAGCATCAGCACCAGCGGATAGCGCTTACGCCCGAGAAGCTTCTGCTTCATCAGGTAGGAGCCGATCTTGATTTCTTTGAAAAACGGTATGGCCATGGGCGGTTATCTTTCCTGCATCACGGGTGCGAGGCGCGGCTGGCGTTGAACCAGCTCGGCGGGCAGTCTGAATTCGATGTTTTCCTCCCGTCCCGGCACGACGGACACTGTTACCGGTCCGATTCTGCGCAGGGCGTCAATTACATCGTCCACCAGCACCTCCGGCGCGGAAGCGCCCGCGGTGATGCCGACGGTTTTCGCGTTCTTCAACCATTCAGGATTGAGCTGGCTTCCGTCAGCGATCAGATAGCTCGGGATGCCTTCTTCGGTCCCGATCTCCCGGAGACGGTTGGAATTGGAGCTGTTGGTCGCGCCGACCACCAGAATGACGTCGACGAGCTTGCTGAGGTCTCGCACGGAAGACTGGCGGTTTTGTGTCGCGTAGCAGATGTCGCGGGTGTCCGGACCTTCAAGGTCCGAGAAGCGGTCTTCAAGCGCGGCGATGATGTCGCGCGTATCGTCGACGCTGAGCGTGGTCTGGGTGATATAGGCCAGCGGCTCGTCGTTCGGCAGGTCGAGCGCGGCGACGTCGGCGACGCTCTGTACGAGCATCACCGGGCCGGGCACCTGACCCATGGTGCCCACCACTTCGGGGTGACCTTCATGGCCGATCAGCACCAGCTTGCGTCCCTTGGAGACGTAGCGCTTGCCCTGGTTATGGACTTTGGTCACCAGCGGACAGGTCGCGTTGAGAACGGGGAGGCTGCGCGCGGCGGCTTCCTCCTCGACGCTCCGGGCGACGCCGTGCGCGCTGAACACCGTGATGGCGTTGGCGGGGACCTCGTGGAGGTCCTCGACGAACACCGCGCCCTTGGCCTTCAGGCTTTCGACCACATACTTGTTGTGCACGATCTCGTGGCGCACGTAGACCGGCGGCCCGTACTTCTCCAGCGCGCGTTCGACGATCTCGATCGCACGAACGACGCCCGCGCAAAATCCGCGCGGCTGGGCCAGCAGGATATTCATCTCCGGCTTGTGGGTCACGGGATCAAGCAAGCTGCACCGCGCTGAGTTCGCCTTCGCGGCCGAGCGCTTCAAACACCCGCTTGACGATGCCCTTGGCGTCGAGACCGGCCTTCGCATACATCGCGGCCGGCGTGTCCTGATCGATGAACGTATCGGGCAGAACCATCGAGCGGACCTTCAGACCCTTGTCCAGTGCGCCGTTCTCGGCGAGGGCATGCATCACCTGCGCGCCGAAGCCGCCGATGGAGCCTTCCTCGACGGTGATGAGGACTTCATGTTCGCGCGCCAGCTTGAGCACCAGATCGGTGTCGATCGGCTTGGCGAAGCGGGCGTCGGCCACGGTGACCGTGAGGCCGTGGCTCTTGAGAATGTCGGCGGCCTTCAGGCATTCCTGTAGCCGGGTGCCGAGCGAGAGCAGGGCGACCGACGAGCCTTCGCGCACGATGCGCCCCTTGCCGATTTCCAGCGGAACGCCGGCCGCCGGCAGATCGACGCCGACACCATCGCCGCGCGGGAAGCGGATCGCAGACGGGCGATCGTCGATGGCAGTCGCTGTGGCCATCATGTGAACCAGTTCGGCTTCGTCGGAGGGAGCCATCAACACCATGCCCGGCAGACAGCCGAGGAATGCGATGTCGAACGAACCGGCATGGGTCGGACCGTCAGCGCCCACCAGACCCGCGCGGTCGATGATGAAGCGGACCGGCAGGCCCTGAATGGCGACGTCGTGCACCACCTGATCGTAGCCGCGCTGCAGGAAGGTCGAATAGATCGCGACGAACGGCTTCATGCCCTCGGCGGCAAGACCTGCGGCGAAGGTGACGCCATGCTGTTCGGCGATGCCGACATCGAAGGTGCGATCCGGGAAAGCCTTGCCGAAAATGTCGACGCCGGTGCCCGACGGCATGGCCGCGGTGATGGCGACGATCTTGTCGTCCTTCTCCGCTTCCTGAACGAGGCTGTTGCCGAACACCTTGGTGTAGGCGGGAGCGTTGGCCTGCGCCTTGGCCTGCTTGCCGGTGGCGACGTCGAACTTGACCACGCCGTGATACTTGTCAGCGGACGACTCTGCCGGGGTGTAGCCCTTGCCCTTTTCGGTGACGACATGGATCAGCGTCGGGCCAACCTTGGAATCGCGCACGTTCTTGAGCACGGGCAGCAGATGGTCGAGGTTATGGCCGTCGATCGGGCCGACATAGTAGAAGCCGAGTTCCTCGAACAGCGTGCCGCCCGACAGCATGCCGCGGGCATATTCCTCGGCGCGCTGCGCGCCCTTCTCGATGAATTTCGGAAGCCGCTTGGCGACCTGTTTGCCGATCTCGCGCAGCGAGCGGTAGGTGTTGCTGGAGGTCAGCCGCGACAGATAGGACGACATCGCGCCGACCGGCGGCGCAATCGACATCTCGTTATCATTCAGAATCACGATCAGGCGCGAATCCATCGCGCCCGCATTGTTCATCGCCTCGTAGGCCATGCCGGCCGACATCGCGCCGTCACCGATGACCGCGATGACATTGTTGTCGCCGCCGATGAGATCGCGTGCCACGGCCATGCCGAGACCGGCGGAAATCGAGGTCGAGGAGTGCGCGGCACCGAAACAGTCGTATTCGCTTTCGGCGCGCTTGGTGAAACCGGAAAGACCGCCGCCCTGACGCAACGTCTTGATACGGTCGCGGCGCTCGGTCAGAATCTTGTGCGGATAGGCCTGATGGCCGACGTCCCAGATGACGCGATCTGCGGGCGTATTAAAAACATGATGTATTGCAACGGTGAGTTCAACGACACCCAGACCAGAACCGAGATGGCCGCCCGTCACAGCAACCGCATTGATCGTCTCCGCGCGAACCTCGGCCGCAACTTGAGGCAGGTCGCTTTCCTTCATCTTGCGAAGATCGGCGGGCGACTTGATTGAGTCGAGCAGTGGGGTCGATGAGGTCATACCAAGGCTTCCAGTACGTCAGTGGAACAAGACGGGAACATTTTGCAGTGTAGCATTAATGCAGCTATTCAGCAGTAGTTCTGAGGAACTGTCGGCTAAATGCCACTATTGTGTGACTTAAGGGCACCGTTTGAGGCATCAGTAAGTTAACGACCTGCCGCCCGGGCAGTTGCTTCAACGTCGTGCGATTGCCAGAAATAGAAAGAAAACCTGTGCTGACAAGGAATATTGTATCGCTTGTTCGTTTTTGCACGCGCCACGCATGGCTGGTCCTCCTGGCCGGCTTGGCTCTGGCAGCGGGAGCAGGCGTCTACTCCTACCGGAACTTTGCCATCAACACCGATGTTGCGAAGCTTATTTCTCCCGATCTGGACTGGCGAAAGCGCGAAATCGACTTCGAAAAGGCGTTTCCGGGCAAAAATGACACGATTCTGGCCGTTGTAGAGGCCCCCACGCCGGAACAGGCCCGACAGGCTGGCGCGGCCCTCGAGAAGAAGTTGCAGCCACAGACCGATAGGTTCATTTCGATCCAGCAACCGGGTGGCGGACCGTTCTTCGACAGTAACGGACTTTTGTTCCTGCCGACCCCCGAAGTGGCCAAGCAGACCAGCCAACTGGCCTCGGCAGCCCCTCTGTTCAACATCCTGGTGGACGACCCCAGCCTGCGCGGCCTGACCGGCGTGCTGGAATTCGGCCTGCAGGGCGCCCAGCGTGGCCAGTATTCCCGCGATTCCATGGTGCGGCCCCTGAACCAGGTGGCCGAAACCGTCGAGAAAGTGCTGGCGGGCCAGCCCGCGCCGTTCTCCTGGAAGGAACTGTCATCCGACCAGCCGCTGACCGCCTCGGACAAGCGCGAACTGTTTCTGATCCGGCCGGTGCTTGACTTCAAGGCGCTGGAACCGGGCGGGGCGGCGACCGATGCCATCCGCAAGGCGGCAACCGATCTCGATCTGGCCGGGAAGTACAATGCGCGGGTGCGCCTGACCGGACCGGTCCCGATCGCCAATGAGGAGTTTGCGACCGTTCAGGAGAACGCGTTCCTCACGCACTCCCTGACCGTGCTGATCGTGCTGTTCATCCTGTGGTGCGCATTGAAGTCGCCGAAGATCATCACGGCGGTGTTCATCACGCTGGTGATCGGCCTCGCGGTCACGACCGCCGTCGGCCTGATGCTGGTCGGTGCATTCAACCTGATCTCGATCGCATTCTTCGTGCTGTTCGTGGGTCTCGGCGTGGACTTCGGCATTCAGTACAGCGTGCGTTATCGCGCCGACCGTCATGAGGGACACGACCTGAGCCTCGCGCTGGAGAAGGCGGGTCAGTATTCCGCCGTTCCGCTCACCCTCGCGGCGGTCGCAACCGCCGCGGGCTTCCTGTCGTTCATGCCGACCGACTACAAGGGCGTCTCCGAACTCGGCAAGATCGCAGGCGCGGGCATGCTGATCGCGTTCATCGCGGCGATCACCGTGCTGCCGGCCCTGCTCAAGCTGATGAATCCCGCGGGCGAAGCCGAGCCGCTGGGCTTCACCTTCCTGGCTCCGGTCGACGATTTCCTCGAGCGGCATCGCATCGGTGTCGTGGCCTGGACCATCGGCGTGGCCGTTGCCGGCCTGCCGCTGCTTTACTTCCTGCACTTCGACTTCAACCCGATCAACCTGCGCAATCCGAAGGTCGAATCGATCGCGACCTATCTTGATCTGCGCCGCGATCCGAACACCGGCACCAACGGGGTCGAGGTTCTCGCGCCGTCGGCCGCCGCGGCCAAGGACGTGCAGGCGCGGCTCGCGAAGCTGCCGGAAGTCTCGCGGGTGATTTCACTCGACACCTTCCTTCCGGACGATCAGCCGGCCAAGCTCGCAATCATCCGCAAGGCGGCTGCGCAGCTCAACCCGATCCTGAACGAGACGCCGCGCGGCAGCGCGCCGTCGGATGAAGAGAATGTCGCCGCGCTGAAAGGCTCGGTGGAAAGCCTGCGCAAGACCGCCGGCGACGACAAGGGGCCGGGCGCGGTCGCAGCCCGCCGTCTGGCGGATGCGCTGAGCAAGCTTGCGCAGGGCGACAAGGCCATACGCGACAAGGCGGAGGCGACGTTCATCGCGCCGCTCAATGTCGCGCTGGATCAGGTCCGCGCGCTGCTCAAGGCCCAGACGATCAGCGCGAAGACGCTGCCGCCGGATATCCTCAGCGATTGGACGCTATCCGACGGCCGCACGCGCGTGGAGGCTCTGCCCAAGGGCGATCCGAACGACAACGAAACCTTGCGCAAGTTCGCCGCCGCGGTGCTGAAGGTCGAGCCCAACGCCATCGGCGGGCCGATTTCGATCCTGAAGTCCGGCGACACGATAGTGTCCGCCTTCATTCAGGCAGGCGGCTGGGCGCTGCTGTCGATCTCGATCCTGCTCTGGATCGTGCTGCGGCGAATCGGCGACGTGCTGCTGACACTGGTGCCGCTGGTGCTAGCGGGCGTGGTGACGCTGGAGATTTGCGTTCTCATCGGCATGCCGATGAACTTCGCCAACATCATCGC
>ERZ778022.1366-NODE-1366-length-33537-cov-4.184905_pt1 | contig 33537 bp, 25 predicted proteins | sample MGYA00375752_ERZ778022 | MGnify/ENA primary metagenome ERZ778022 (study PRJEB29350, sample SAMN05389826) | bioreactor metagenome | isolation source: Thiocyanate bioreactor | place: South Africa: University of Cape Town | collected 2014-04-04 ...
ACAATATTTCAACACCGCTATTGCTCTTATTAATGCGTTTTTGCCCTATGATTCGGGACATGCATTTTATGCTGCAAAAAGAGGTCGTGGAGCGCATGGCGGCAATGCCCGGCAATAAAGATTACGGGCGCTTAACGATCATGCTCCAGTATCATTGCGAGATCACACATTTGTTTGATGTCGCTCCAGATGCCTTTGATCCGCCGCCTAAAGTTGATTCAGCGATTATTCGTTTAGTACCTTATCAGCATAATCCGTATGACCCTATTGATCAGGAATCGCTCGAATTCATTGTGGGTAGAGCTTTTGCTATGCGGCGTAAGACCTTGAATAATAATTTAAAAGGCCTTATAACGCCTGCAGAGCTTGAGCAGTTAGGAATTAATGGTCAAAAAAGACCAGAACAATTATCTATTGAAGATTATGTGCAACTAGCGAAATTTATTTCCAAATAGTGTAAAATAATGAATGTTTCTGTGAATGTTGCTGAGTACAGGGAAGCAAATTTTTAAAAGCACAAAATAAAACGACAAAAGCAACACACAGCAAGAGTATTTAAATGGAGACCGTTTTGTTTCATCGCGAGCGAAAAAGCTCTTTATCTGAGGCGAAAAAAGCGCTTAAAGATTTGACGCGTATTCACCAACCACCGCAAATTTTAGCCGAAGAACGTCGGCAGGTGCTGCTGGAAAAAATTCGCACCCTGCTGCAATTAGAGTCAGCGCAATATGATGCTTTGGCCGCAAGTCTAATCGACACCCAGGTACTCTATTGCCAAAACCTGCCCGAAACGGCTCATAGTTACTTTTCACAACCCGGCGGTTTGCTTGATCATGCGCTTAACCGTACCGAGGCGGCATTAGAAATTTTTAAAGAATTTATGATCCATGACCGCGCAGAGGTAATTTCTGAGGAGCAAAAGTTATGGCAGTATGCCTTGTTCTCAGCTGCAATGCTCCAGGGAATTGGTAAATTATACATAGACTATCATGCACGCATTTATGACGCCCAAGGGCAATTTCTTAAAGACTGGAATCCTCTGTTAGAGCATATGGCGCAAATGGGCTCCTATTATGGGTACGAATTTCAAAAAGACATGGAAATTTCTTTACGTCGTCGCATTAATTTACTTTTAGCTAAAACCATGATGCCTCCCGGGGGTTATAACTGGATTGCGGCACACGGAGATGTGCTTGCCGTGTGGCTGGCACTGTTAAATGAAGACGAGCGCTCAGCAGGCACTTTAGGCGCGATTCTTATTCGTGCTGATGCATTGGCGATTCAGCGTTATTTTCTCGAATTTGCCCCGCGCGGCTTTGCTCATGGGACGGGTGGTCGTTATGGCGGCGTAGGTACATTTTCAGGTGGCGCCGATTCATTAATCGAGAAAGAGCGTCAAGTAGGAATGGAGTTTATTCAGTGGCTACACCAGGCTTTGGAACATGGACAAGTCATCATTAACAAAGCGCCGCTACTCATGGTTCCGGGTGGTTTGTTAATGTGTAAAGAAATTTTTCAGCTGTTCGTGCGCGAGCATCCAGAATATAAAAATTGGCAAGCCATACAGACTGCCTTCGCCTCTTTAGGGCTTCATCAAACCGCGGCGGATGGAAGTATGAACATTCATTTCGAGCATGCTCTTGCAGGCAAACAGACGGGAATCAATTTTACGCATTATGCTATGGTGCTGCCAAAGACGGTTACAGTAAAAACTGCAGCGGGAGCTGTTGAAAATCTATCAAGCATGGAACTTATGCTGCGCGCTCAAGATGACCCTACTCTGGCAACATCAACCAATACCATACAAACGCAACTTAATGGGGCTGGACAATGGGTCACTAGTAAACACGAACAGCCGACAATGAATGCAGGAGTGAAAAAAGGTGGCTGATTATGCAATCGGTGATATACAGGGGTGTTATGATCCGCTCATGCGCTTGCTTGATAAAATAGAGTTTAACGATACCTGCGATCGCTTATGGTTTGTCGGTGATTTGGTTAATCGTGGACCGCAATCTTTGGCGGTATTGCGTTTTGTACGCTCCTTGCCCATAACACCCCGAGTCACTTTAGGTAATCATGATTTGCATTTACTCGGGTTACTTTTTGCCGACGAGCCCTGGCAAGGGAGTGATGACACCGTTCAGGATATCGTTGATGCGGCAGATGGTGAAGAGCTTGGTCACTGGTTACGTCAACAATCCATCCTCCACTATTGTCCTGAGCTCAATGTGGCGATGTGTCATGCAGGTATTGCACCACAGTGGGATTTACAACAAGCAATAGGTTTAGCAAATGAGTTGCAAGCGGTGTTATCCGGCGAACATTACGTAGAGTACTTGTCGCATATGTATGGAAATGAGCCCAGCTTTTGGTCAGACTCGTTAGTGGGAATGTCGCGTTTGCGTGTTATTACCAATTATTTTACGCGGATGCGCTTTTGCGATGCTAATGGACACTTAAATCTTGAATTTAAAGGTACCCTAAACGATGCACCGGCCCATTTATATCCCTGGTATCAAGTTCCTGGACGGAAAGAAATTACTGCTGATATAGTTTTTGGTCATTGGGCTGCATTAAAAGGCTTTTGTCCTCATCCACGAATTCATGCGATTGATACCGGTTGCCTGTGGGGTGGGTACTTGACGGCCTTACGTTTACAGGATAAACAACGTTTTGCAGTGAATTATGAAAAGTAGGTGTGTGGTTTAATGAAACATTTGCTTGGGTTTTTTCTAGGAATTTTTTTTATCGTATATGCCTGGGCATTGCCTCAAACAAATTTGGCTGAAGCCCAAGCCGCAGAACAACGTCTACACCAGGCGATTGCCAATCCCGAATTTGTGCTGCACTCCTGGATTGAACTGCCAACATCGCCCAACGCAAATAAGAAAAAAAGATACCAGTTGGATTTACGTGAGGCCATTTTGCTGGCTTTACGCTACAATCCAAATATTAAAAATGCTGAGCTCGACCGGATTATACAACGTTATCAATTGCGTTTAGCCAATAATGAATTTGAATTGCAATATGCTCTAGGCGCTTCGGGCGTATTACAAAAAAGCCGATTTGCCGGAATTGGTACTGATTCGACCCGTACATTTATGGCGAGCCCTGAGTTTAATTTACAAACTAAATATGGTACCAGAGCGTCTCTAGGCATTGATAATAATGTAAACGGCGATAATAATTTTAATCCCATGCTCAATTTTGCAATCACTCAGCCCTTGTTACGCGGATTCGGTAAACGCGTTAATGAGGTCGCGCTGCAAAACGCGCGTGATAATGAATTACTCAGTAAATTAGGTTTGCGCCAATCGGTAGCCGACCAGGTTACCCAAGTTATTCTGGCCTATCGCTCACTTATTCTCAGTGGGCATAACCTGCAAAATCAGCGCTTACAGTTACAAGAAGCGAAGAAATCTTATGAGATTAATGAGAAAAAAATCGCTGCAGGACAGCTTGAACCTACCGGTAATATTCAGCAATCCTATCAAATTGAATCACTCAGTTTGATGGTTGAACAAATGGAAAATGGTTTTCAAACCGCAGCACAAGAGTTGTTACAGGTCATCGGATTAGATCCCGAGACGCGTTTATCGGTGCCAAACGACGTAGTTATTGACACCATTAAGGTGCCTGATCTCAAACAAACAATTGCACGGGCATTGGCGCATAATACGCAGTATTTAGCACAAAAAATGGCCGTACTTGCCGATGAGCGTGCTTATGAAGTGGCCAAAAATCAGCAATTATGGCAATTAGACGTGGGCGCTAATGTACAAAGTGGCACATTAAACGATGCGACCGGTAAAAATGATGGCTTTCGAGGTATCTATAATGGAAATAATTTGACCCAAGCCGCGCGCCTGACCTTAACCGTGCCCTTGCATGATATCAGCAGGCGCAGCCAATTAATCAATGCCAAAGTCCGTCTGGAAAAAGATCGATTAAATCTTTTGGCTACCAAAAGAGCGCTCATTACGAATATCACGAATACGATTAATAATATTCGTAGTCTAGCCAAAAGGTATCAGTTAGCACAAAAGCAAGTAAAGCTTGCCGAGCAATCGTATGCTTTAGAGAAAAAGAAGCAACAAGCTGGCATCGCAACCGCTTTAGATGTGAATAATACACAAAACCAATTAATCCAGGCGCAAACAGGTTTAATCAGTGCCAAAATCGCTTATCTCAATCAAATTTCTAATTTGGAGCGCGTTTTGGGAACAACTTTAGAGCGCTGGCAAATTGAATTAAGGTATGGTGGATGAATAAGCGAGTCTATAAATTATTGATGGTTTTTTCGATGAATCTGCTTTTAGTGGCCTGTAGCAGCGCACCGCACGGCTCCAAACAGACCCAGGGTATGCATCAATATAAAGTTAAGATGCAGCCCTTGCATAAAAGTTTACATTTCACCGGTACCTTACAGCCTTTACACGAAAGTACCCTGGCAAGTCCTATGGATGCAGTTGTCTCCAGCATGTCTTTTCATTACGGACAAGTGGTCAAAAAGGACGATGTGATCTTAACGCTTGATTCCAACGAGTTGCAGAAACAATTTAACGATACCTTTACCGAGTACCTTAAAGCCAAAGACAGTTATACCGTAGCCCAGGCTAAGTTTTCAGGCACACAAGAATTATGGCATTCAGGATTATTGGCAAAAAATAATTATTTAAGTGAAAAATCCAGTTTAGCCACCGTGCGCATGTCATTAATGCAATCGACACGCAAATTAACCGAAATGTTAGAAAAAATTGGAGAAGAACAAACTAGAGATGTGTCTGAACTGACGCTGAGCGATTTTGCCAAGGTAAAACATATTTTAGCTGCGCAACATAATTTAATACAAATTAAGGCTCCTCGTGATGGGGTCTTACTCTATCCACCAAAATCAGGTGAGGATAAAAATGCACGGATAACCGTAGGTTCTGCAGTGAAATCAGGACAAGTTTTAGCACTGATTGGTGATCTCTCTGGAGTCAGTATTGAAATTGAAATTCCAGAGATTGATGTGTCACAAGTACATCCGGGTTTAAAGGCTCATGTTCGGGGTGTGGCCTTTGGCAAACACCCCTTAACAGGTGAAGTCGTTGTGGTTAACGCACAAGCGTCAAGCTCGAACAATGGTCTACCCTTTTTTACCGCGGTGGTCGAGGTGCACGATTTAACCGCCGAGCAACAACGTTGGATCAAAGTCGGGATGAGTGCCACCATAGAAATTGATCTTGAAGAGGGTAAACAGCTTATTATACCGATTGCTGCCGTTAAGCGAGAAAATGGACAGATACAGGTACAGGTACAGCGGCAAGATGGAAGTGTGCAGCCGCGTATTATTGCTACAGGAGCTGCATTAGCGGATCAGGTTGTGGTGGAATCGGGCTTGCAAGAAGGTGATGTCATTATTTATGAATAGTCATGTGGTGATGCGGCTATCGGAGATTGTTAAAAGCTATCACTTAGAGGGGATTACAACCACAGTATTGAAAGCAATCTCCCTGGACGTTCTGCAAGGTGATTTTCTTGCGATCGTTGGTGCGTCTGGCTCTGGTAAATCCACCTTAATGAACATCATTGGGTTACTCGATAAAGCAGATTCTGGAAGCTATATAATCGATAATAAAAACGTAGGTGATCTATCGGATGATGAAGCGGCCCAGGTCCGTAATGTTCATATCGGATTTGTATTTCAGCAATTTAACCTCTTGCCACGCTTTAGTGCGCAACAAAATGTGGCTTTGCCTCTCATTTATCGCGGAACGCCTCCCGCGGAAATAAATGAGCGCGTACTCGGCGCGTTGGCACATGTTGGTATGGATAAATATGCCCGTCACCGTCCGACTCAACTTTCGGGGGGCCAGCAACAGCGCGTAGCGATTGCACGAGCCTTGGTAACTGAACCCCAGGTTATCCTTGCTGATGAGCCTACCGGGGCTTTGGATTCACGCACAGGTGCGGATGTTATGCGTTTATTTACCAGTCTTCATCAACAAGGTCGTACTATTATCATGATTACTCATGATGATGAACTTGCGGCGCAATGCTCGCGACAGATTACCATCGCTGATGGTGTCATCATTGCGGAGCGGCGATGAATTTTACCACCCTCTGCAGACAGGCATTGATGAATTTGACCTCGGCTAAATTACGTTCATTTTTAGCAGTTCTGGGAATTCTGGTGGGAACCGCGGCGGTGGTCGCCCTATTAAGTTGTGGTCAGTTGGCCACCGAAAAGGCGTTGGAGCAATTCAAAGCATTAGGGACCAATTTACTTGCTGTAGCCGTATATCAAAAACCTCCAGCCAATACCTCTGGAGGGAGCTCGGCATTAAATTCTCTATCCGTGACGCAATGGCAGCAGTTACCCACCCAAATACCTTATATAAAAAATTTAGCCCCCTACAGCACGGCTTATCAGCCCTTAAGCTTTCGAGGAAAGGTCATGCAGGGGGTCATCATTGGTGCAGATGAACATCTAGCGGAAATTGTTAAAATTAAATTAGCGCGGGGAAACTTTGTATCGTTTTTGGATACCTTCGAACATTATTGTGTTATCGGTGCAGGGCTTGCCCAACAAATGCAGCAAATCAGTTATGCTGATCCGATTGGACAACAATTACGAATTGGACAAGCACTGTATACAATTATTGGTGTCGCGCAGCAATGGCATGAAAGTGGCTTTTTTAATGAAGACATTAACCAAGCTGCAATCATTCCATTAGCCGGTATCTCCTTAATTAACAAAGATGCAAAAATTAATAACGCGGTGCTTGAATTAAAGCCCGATAGTCCAATCGATGAGATCATTGAGCAGATTAAGTCACTCATTAATACATTTTCTCCAAAATTAAGTATTTTCGCGCGGAGTGCAAAACAAATTATTGCGAGCATGGAAAGCCAGGGGCATATTTTCACTTTATTACTTGCTGTAATTGGTAGCATTTCTTTACTTGTAGGTGGAATTGGGGTAATGAATGTGATGCTGGTTTCTGTTAGTGAACGAAAAAAAGAAATCGGCATTCGCAAAGCGGTCGGGGCGCGGAATCGGGATATTCAAGCGTTATTTCTGGTCGAATCGGTGATGCTTTCTTTAGTGGGTGGCCTCATCGGTGTGCTCTTAGGAATCTCACTAACTTGGATAATCGCTTATTTCAGTCAATGGAACTTTACACTGTTGTTACTTCCACCTCTTGCAGGCTTCTTGGTTTCCGCTGCTACAGGTATCTTTTTTGGTTTTTATCCCGCTTATCGGGCCTCAAGACTGGAGCCGGTCACCTGTTTACGTAGCGAATAAAATCACATACACGAAAGATTTGACCTCCTTCTCAAAATTCTGACAAAAAAATTCCGTAGAACTTAATTTCTCTTCTTTAATACCAATTCATGAGGTTACTAATCACCACTCAAATAAAATGGTTAATTGCATAGTGTTTGCAAATTATCCGACAAAGAATTGGCATTGTTTATGCATCTCGAGAGAAATGGTCTACTATTAGACTAGTTGTAACAAAGTTGTAAGGCTGAGCCATGAATGATGTATATTCTCCCCATACGCTTTTGGATTTAATTCAAAGTCATGTTCAGCAAACACCCAATAAAATTTGTCTAACTTACCTCGGCACCTCGGAGCCTAGCGAATTAACTTATGTGCAATTTTGGCAGCTTGTTGAATGCCGCGCTGCAAATCTACAACTATATGCTCATGCAGGAGAACGTGCTTTATTATTGCTTGAGCCCGGTCTTGATTATGTTCTTACATTTTTTGCATGCCTGCGCGCGGGTATTATCGCCGTGCCAGCTTATCCACCCAGCAATAGTCGTCACAGTGTCCGTTTACGGGCAATTATGGAGCAGGCACAAGTACAGCTAATTATTGCGAGCGCGCCAACTAAATGGCCCACAGGTTTTGATCTCGCTGATCAGCAACTCTTTTTCATTAATGAAGAGCAAAGATCGCTGACAATACCCAAAGTATGGCCAATTTTAAAATCAGAATCGATTGCTTTCTTACAATACACTTCAGGGTCCACCGGTGATCCAAAAGGGGTAATGATTAATCATCGCAATATCCTTGCCAACATTCAGGTGATTCATGAAATGCTTGAGGGCGAAGTCCAGACAGTCTGCTCTTGGATACCACCCTATCACGATATGGGTCTTATAGGATGCATCTTGTATCCTTTGTCCTATAATTTGCATTTAGTTCTCATGACACCATTACAGTTTTTAAAGCAGCCTGTAAAATGGTTACAGGCAATAAGTGATTACAAGGCCGATGGCACAGCAGCACCCAATTTTGCCTATGAATTATGTGCAAAAACCATTCACGCAGAAGAAAAAGAGAATCTGGATTTATCCCATTTGCGTTTCGTGATTAATGGTTCAGAACCCTTAAGTCCATCTACTCTTGAGCTATTCACCGCATCATTCACTGCTCAAGGATATCGTCCGGAGGCTTTTTTGCCGGCGTATGGAATGGCCGAAACCACGCTTATGATTTCCATGAAAGAAATTGCCACGGATACGATCATTTTATCGGTAGACAGCCAAGCTTTACAGAATAACCGTATCGGTCCGGCAAAAAATAAACAAGAATCGATGGACCTCGTCAGCTGCGGCAAAATCCATCCCAGTTATGATTTAAGAATTATAAATCCCGATACTGGTGCTCTTCTTACCGAGAATCATGTGGGCGAAATTATTGTGCGCGGACCCAGTGTCAGCGAAGGCTATTGGCAGCGACCGGAGTTAAATCAGCAAAGTCGAATTTATCTAGACTCGGGGGCAGCCTATTTTCGCACGGGAGATTTAGGTTTCCTGGATGAGCGGGGTGAGTTATATGTTACTGGTCGACTTGACGATTTACTCATTATCCGCGGACAAAACATCTACCCCCAAGATATTGAATACGTCATGGAACAGAGTCATCCCCATTTAATTGCTCATGGAGGAGCTGCTTTCATGGTGAATGAGGAGTTAGTCTTAGTTCAAGAAGTACATCGTCATGCCCGTAATGTTCAGGAGATATTTCAGAAGATTCTACAGCAATGTGGTGAGCTCTTACCGCTGATGCCGACACACATCACCTTGATAAGACAATCGAGTTTACCGAAAACCTCCAGTGGCAAAATTCAGCGTAATGCTTGCCGCCAAGCCTGGATAAATCAAGAATTAACGGTTGTCGCATCCTGGAGCCGGCCTGTGGCAGAAAAGGTTGAGCATGCGGCACCCCAAGACTTGACCATCACCGATCGCAAGCAACTTATGCGCTGGATGCGTTCCTGGATATCTCAACGCTTTGCCGTACCGGAGGCACGCGTATATAGCCATGAAAATTTTGCTGCATTTGGCATGGATTCGTTATCCGCGGTGCAGTTCTCTGCCGAGCTAAGCGCACGGATGCAGCAGGAATTCAACCCGGCACTACTTTGGCAGTATACGACATTAGAGGCTTTAGCTGGCTATCTATTCCCCAGCGGTATCCAGCCTCAAGCGGTGGTTACAGCAGAAAAAGCGGCTACACCCATTGCAATTATCGGAATGAGTTGTCGTTTTCCGGGGGCAAGTACTAATCCGGGGCGTTTTTGGTCGTTATTGGCACAGGGACGTGATGGGATTCGACAAACGCCTCCAGAGCGTACTTCATATGCTGAATTTAAGCAGGTGCCCTATGGCGGTTTTATCGATAATATGGACTCATTTGATGCTGAATTATTTCACATCAATGAGCAAGAAGCACAAGCGATGGATCCGCAACACCGTCTCTTACTGGAATTAACTTGGGAGGCTCTTGAAAATGCAGGCCTTTCACCGCAAACATTAGTAAATAGTCCCACGGGAATTTTTATCGGTATCTCTTCCAGTGATTACAGTTATTTACAGGCTCAATCCGGACAGAAAGCTCCTGGAGCTTATTTCGGTTTAGGTAATGCGCACAGTGCAGCAGCGGGACGATTAGCCTATTTTTTAGGGACGCGTGGTGAGGCTTTAGCAATCGATACTGCTTGCTCCTCTTCTTTAGTGGCTGTAGCTAAAGCCTGCCAGGATTTACAGGATGGGCATTGTGAAATGGCTATTGTGGGCGGCGTCAATGCGCTTTTTGATCCGGTCTTAAGTGAGGCGTTAATGCAAGCAGGAATGCTTTCGCCCACCGGCCATTGTCATGTATTTGATGCTCAAGCTGATGGCTATGTGCGCAGTGAGGGTTGTGGTGTGCTCATCCTCAAACGTTTGAGGGATGCAGAAATTCAAGGTGACACCATCCTAGCAGTCATAAAGAGTGCGGTAATAAATAGCGATGGTCATAGCAACGGTCTAACAGCACCCAATCCGCAGGCACAAACTGCGCTGCTTGCAGAGGCTTTACAAACAGCAGGTGTGGGCCCCGATGCGGTCGATTATATCGAAATGCACGGCACCGGGACGTCTTTGGGAGATCCAATCGAATTTAACGCTATTAAAACGATTTATGCCACCGGTACACGCACGCAGCCGCTTGTCTTAGGTGCGGTGAAGAGCAATCTTGGTCACCTTGAGGCTGCAGCAGGGATGGCGGGACTTATTAAAACAGTTTTAATGTTGCAGCAATGCGCGATACCTAAAAATTTGCATTTCCAACAGCTAAATCCATTAATTGATTTGCCCAGCATCCCTGCGATAATCCCGCAAGAGCTTAGTCATTGGGAATCCAGACAGGTCCGCTGTGCGGGAGTGAGTTCGTTTGGGTTTACGGGAACGAATGCCCATGTGCTGATTCAAGAATATTCGGATAAAACGCAAACGGAGCATCGACGACCGATTCATTTATTTACTCTTTCCGCGCAAACCCCTGCTGCGTTAATGCAATTAAAGCAAGATTTTATGCACCTCGTGGAAATGCAACCCAATTTGCCGCTTGATGCGTTATGTCATACCCTGAATCATAGCCGCAGTGGGCTTCCTTACCGCCTTGCTTTTGCCGTTAAAACCCCAGAGCAATTACGAAGTGTACTCACCAGTAGTGTTGCGCCAACTTATTGTATGGATAAAGCGCAACGTGTGGTTTTTGTATTTACCGGGCAAAGCGCTTTATATACGCAAATGGGCTATGCGTTGTATCAAGCCCACCCGCTTTTTAAAAAGCATATTGATTATTGTTGTTCGTTATTTAACGAACATTTGATTTTTCCTCTAGATGAAGTCCTGTTTCAACCGGGTAAACAGCATCTTTTACAAGAGCCGCAATATGCGCAAACTGCGCTCTTTGCTCTGGAATTCGCCCTTGCACAATTGTGGATGAGCCTAGGCATCATGCCTAGCATGGTGGTGGGTCATGATTCAGGAGAGTTTGTTGCCGCAGTTATTGCGCACGTGATGACGGTAGAAGAGGGGGCCAAGCTTTTGGTTGCGCGAATACAGTGGCTGCAGCAACCGCTAGAAAATGCATCAGATGCATCATTTACGAATGTGGTAACATCAATTCCATTTAAAAGATCACGACTTCCTTTTATCTCAATGGCTACGGGTAACAAGCTTGAGGATGTTGATGGGAATCATTGGGTACAGCTCTTAACCGCATCATTACAGGTGCAAAAAGCGATAGCGAACCTCCTGCAGGAAGATTTTGATATTTATTTAGAGATTAATCCCAATCCACTGTTGCTGAATAACATCATCACCCAGCATGATCATGCTGAAAACGTTTTATGGCTTACTTCAATGCAACAAGGCAAAAATCCATGGGATAGCATTTTTGAGGGATTACGAAAACTTTATCTTAGAGGATTTCCAATTGATTGGTGGCAATTGGATGCCCCGTTTGCGATCAGACATTTTCCTGAACAGCTCCCTAATTATCCGTTCGCACGAAATACCTATTGGTTTTCGCAATCCTTTGCGCGTCCTACTGCCGATTATCTTTATGCGGTAGAGTGGCAAAAATCCTCGACGTTTCAAGCACAGCCGAGATATCTAAAAGGAAAGCATCTTATCTTTATTAATCCTGATCCAGTGAGTATTTCCTTGGCTCATGATCTGGTGCAGACCCCTGAAAATTTGGTTTTGGTAACCGCAGGTTCAAATTTGGATACTGCCGATCAACTGCGCGCCCTAGATCCTTATGCTCCGGCCCAATTTCAACAATTAATCGCCGAGTTACCGGATTTACGCGAAATAGTTTATTTATGGGGATGGAAGCAGCATGATGATCGGGATAAAGAGCTCCCAGAAATTATTTATGCCCGAATACGGCAAGCGAGCGCGGGATTATTGCATCTGACCCAGGCCTTATCCCAACGGACAAACCCGCCTCGAATTCATGTAATTACTCAAGGAGCCAGTAGTGCCTTTTCTAAAATAAGCCCTTGGTCTTCAGTGTTATGGGGCATGAGCAAAACGTGGCTTACGGAATCGTCCTCTAATCATTACCAGCATATCGATTTTGACCCTGGTTTCAGTCCCGTGCAATTGGGGCAATTTTTTTTAAGGCTTAATTTAAAAGGTGATATAAAAATTGCCGCAGTTAAGACAGATGGCATTTACAAAGAAGCCTTAAAGCCCACATCATTGGCACATGCGGCAAAGAATAATCATGTTCAGATATTGCCTGGCACGGTGCTCATTACCGGTGGCATGGGCGGCATTGGTAAGGAGTTATGTCAAGAATTGGTGACACGTTACGAACATATATTTTTATTAGGTCGCAGGCCGTTAACAGCAGAATTACGTACCGTGTTACACAGTCTGAATCATGATCAAGAACAACCGAAGGTTTCCTACGCTTGCGTTGATGTGAGTAATCGGTGCGCTTTGCAGCAAGTGGTGCAATCAATTCAAGGGCAATGTCCGCCCATTCGTGGAATTATTCACGCGGCAGGAACATTACACGATCGGATGTGGAATAATTTACGATGGTCTGATTTTGATGTGGTGTTGCAGGCTAAAGTATGTGGAGCGATGAATCTGCATCAGGTTGCTCAGGATTTATATCTTCAGCTTGATTTTTTTGTTTTATGTTCCTCGGTTAGTGCCTTAATCGGTAACGCAGGCCAAGGTAATTATGCTGCAGCCAATGCGTTTATGGATGCATTCGCCCACTGGCGCCAGCGGGAAAAGCTACCGGCACTGAGCATCAATTTTGGTCCATGGCAACAATTGGGGATGACACACCAATCAACAGAAAATTTTTCAAAATTAGGAATTGAACCGATTAACACCCATCAAGGACGCGCGGTATTTACTCAACTCTTGGAACAGTCCCGTGCCCAGATTTGCTTTTTACCGAATCACACGAATGCCCAGCAGCTTGCACAACTAAATCCTTTTCAACAGGATTTGCTGCGAACTATAATTTCTCTCGAACCCGAGAGCTCATCAACGCATATAAATGAGAACAAACATTTTGCAAATTTATCGCAGTTACCGCGAACTGAGGCAATAAACAAGATATACGAACTTTTTATGCACATGGTGTGTTCGGTGCTGCACATACAAAATCCCGCGCCCAATATTAGGAATAAAACTTTGTTGGAGCTTGGCATGGACTCCATGCTCGCTCACGAATTACTACATGAGTTAAAACATGAGTTTACCTGGATTCATATTAATGCGCAGACTCTTTTTTTTCAAAACCATACGCTTAATGCTCTGGTGGATATCTTTTATAATGAGTTGCTTAAGGAGCTACCTGCACCTATAGCAAACACAACGGCCCAAGCTCCCCCCCATTGTTTTCCTCTCGTACCCCATCAAACAGAAATGATGCAATACATCAGCCATTATCCTTCAAGTACTGCTTATAACATACCGGTATTTATTGAAGTGGAACAACGATTGGAAGCAGAACATGTGGAGCAGGTTATTCTTGAGCTTATTGGGAAAAATGAACTGTTACGAGCAACAATAATGACTGTTTATGGGCAGTATTTTCATTCAGTTCATGCGCAGGTATCCTTTAAACTACCTACCGTAGAAGTTAGTGAAGATGAGTTAACACAATGTTTAAACGATTTGTATAAAAAACCAATTAATCTGGAGCAAGCCCCCCTTTTTAACGCTACTTTATACTATATAGAAGACCGAAAAACAGTGCTTGCTTTTGTATTTCACCATATCATTGCTGATGGGGTCTCGGTATCTTTCTTGATACAGGATTTATTTGCCGCTTTGAGCCAAGATCGCATCACCCCCCCTGCGCGTGCGCCATTTCATCAATACGTGTGTTGGCTGCTCAATGACATTTATCCCGACATCAATGATAGTTATAGAAAGTTTTGGCAGAATAAATTAGAGGGTTTTAAGGTTAGGCATCTATTTGGACAATCATTGCCCAAACGAAAACCTGCGCGCAATCGATACCCACTGCAAGGCTCTGTCATTCAATTTAATTTGGATAAAAAGCAACTCATGGCACTGGAGCAATGGGTTAATCGCCATCAATTAACCCTTGCTAGCTGTTTACAAGCGGTTGTACATAAAGTATTGCAAGAAATTTCGGGATTCCCAGACTCGGCGTTGGTCGTCTTTTCCAATGCACGTCTCAATGAAGATTGGAGCGATGCAATTGGGCAGATTGCACAGCATCCAGCGGTGCGGTGTACACGGGCAGCGCACAAATATTTGCCTGAATTAGCGCAAACTATCAATGAGGAACTTGCACAGATGGAACTGTTTCAATTTATGCCTCCCTTTCAATTAGCTGATTTTGGAGTGGAGATTCCAAAAATCTCATTTGATTATCAATCCTTAAATCAGAAAGATTTTAGTTTAGGAACGAAGCCTGGTGTCTTCTTAAAGGTTGAGATGCCCTCGGTAGATCTTTGGGGCGATGATCCACGTCATCTAGCATTTAAGTTGCTTCGCCTGCAAAATAAAGGTTTAAGTTTTGGTTTAAAATATCGTTTGGATATCTATAATCGGGAACAAGCCGAACAAATACTTCTGCAGTGCCAGACAATGATTTTGGCATTAATTCATGATGCCATTGAAGAGCTCTGTCCATTTTAATCTAAATTTTATTTATCGATACGACAAGTAATGAGAATCGAATGGTGAATATGCCAGAATAGGCTATCTTCTAGGTGCAATTTACGTTATAAAATAATCTACATCTAAAAAGAGGGGAAGTTGATGAAAAGCTTTTGCCTGGCAATGAGTGCTTGGTTGATGATCCTGGCAACTCAAAATTCTGTTGCTGCTTCGCAGAATTGGAATCAATGGGTGTCTGAGGTGCGAGACGAAGCCATGCGTGAGGGAATTGCGCCGCAGGTCTTTGACAGAGCCTTTGCCAACATTCATGAGCCCAGCCACCAAATTAAAGGGTTATTACGCTCGCAACCGGAACATCGATTAACGTTCATGAAATATCGTAATACCCGGGTTGATAATTACCGTATTGTGATGGGACGTAAAGAATTTAAAAAAAATCAAGCGGTTTTAGAAGCTGTGGCCCGTAAGTATGGGGTGAATCCGTGTTTTATTGTGTCTTTTTGGGGGCTTGAAACGAGTTATGGAACCTACATGGGGAATTTCCCTGTGATTAAAGCTTTGGCAACTTTGGCTTATGATTCAAATCGTAAACCTTTTTTCCGTAAAGAACTCTTTATTGCGTTACGTATCCTGAATGAGGGGCACGTTGACCTTGGGGATTTTAAAGGAGAATGGGCAGGGGCTTCAGGACAACCGCAATTTTTACCCTCAAGTTGGGTTAAATACGCTGTGGATTACGATGGTGATGGACGCAAGGACATTTGGCGTAGTAAGCCCGATGTATTTGCCTCAATAGCCAACTATATGAAACAAAATGGCTGGCAAACAGGCGAGCCTTGGGCAATTCAGGTTAAACTGCCACCAAAATTCGATATGGCGCTGGAAGGCAAGACTACGGTTAAACCGGTTAGTGAATGGAATGCTTTGGGAGTGCGCACGGAAGATGGTAAGACCTTACCCTATCAAAACTTACAGGGAAGTATTGTTCAGCCCTATGGTGGGCCTACTTTCCTCACTTTTCCGAATTACCGCATGATTTTGCACTATAATAATTCTATTTATTATGCCGGCGCGGTGGGGTACCTCGCAGATAAAATATGTCAAGGTCAAACAAATTCATGAGCGATTATCTTGATAAAACAGCAAGCCTTACACCTGAGGTAAACCGTATTATCAGTGAGAAGGCAACTGAATATCCTTTTACTGGGAAATATAACTATGTCCACAGCCGCGGCAGCTACCTCTGTCGCCGCTGTGGTATGGCGTTATTTCGTGGCGAGAGTCAATTTAGCTCCGGATGTGGTTGGCCGAGTTTTGATGACAATATTCCCCATATGATACTCCAAATCCCCGATCGAGATGGGCAGCGAACCGAAATATTATGCGCGCGCTGCTATGCCCATTTAGGTCATGTCTTTACCGGTGAATATTTTACCAGAAGAAATCTACGCCATTGTGTGAACTCTGCCTCTCTTGATTTTGTTCTCGATAATGATGTGGTTGATACGGAAGAAGCTATCGTTGCCGGTGGGTGTTTTTGGGGAGTAGAGCATTTTTTAAAACAAATCCCAGGCGTGCTTTATGTAGAATCAGGATATATTGGCGGTCATACAACACATCCCACCTACGATGAGGTCTGCCAAGGTAATACCGGACATTTTGAGGCGGTTCGTGTTCTGTATGATCTCCACAAAACAGATTATCGTGAGGTGATTAAGCGTTTTTTTGAAATTCACGATCCAACACAAGCAAATGGTCAAGGTCCAGACCTTGGTTCACAATACCAGAGTGCCATTTTCTGCCATAACGAAGCTCAGCAAACGATTGCCAGGCAATTAATTCATCAGCTAAAAAACTTAGGCTTTAATGTAGTAACCAAAATTTTACCTATGACTATCTTTTGGCAAGCTGAGGATTACCATCAAGATTATTATGCGCGACATCAGAAAATACCCTATTGTCATCGTCCAGTGAAACGTTTCCAGGACTAATCATTCACCTCTGGGGGTTATAACACCCCTACATGCCAGTTTATCTTCCTTCAATCACTTACTTTCCAAAAATTATCATTTGAGCGCCCTTTAAACATAAAAATAAACCAATTAGATCTAAAAAATATCTACTTGAATAATTTAGATATAAAAGGTTAAATTTAGTCTATAATGATAAAATAAAAGCCTAAGTGTACTAATATGGAAATGAACTTATCATTATCAAGGCAACCTCAATACATCATTGATCTCCAATTGCAACGTTCTGCAGAAGCAATAAACACCGTATTAAACTCCTTAATGCGCTATTTTCGTCGTCAACAAGGCACAATGAATCACAGCGATGAATTGGAGCAAAGCGCGCAGCTTAATAAGGAACTATCTTTCATCCAGGAATTTAATCCCCTGTTGTATTTAGTTCTTATGGGCGAGTTTCGTGAAATTGACCGAATTTTGAAAGGAAATAAACATTTTACGCAATTATATAAAGTTCTTCGTGATTTGGAGCGCGAATATAGACGTCAGCAACAGTTATACTTATTCATCGATGAGGAAAATCAGCGCTTTCTAAAATACCAAGATCAACGGGCACAAGCCTTACGTATTCTTGCGCGCGAGAGTTTTGCACATGTAATTGCTCATGGCGATTTACTCCGCTATTACGAACAAGAGCTGACTCATTTGCGACATATGTATCATTTGAAACAAACATCCCTGTTTGAAACCGCTTATTTAGGCCGGGTTCAACGCATGGAGCAGGCGCTGCTCATCGCGCACTCAGCAGCAGATATCTCGGAAGAATCGCGTCATGAACTCGAAAACTTACGTCGAGAATACCAAGAGGGTAAGGCAAAAATTGACGCAATGCCTACAACTCATCCAGATGGAAAACCGGATATTGAGGCTTATACTCGTAAAAACGATGCCTTAAAACGTCATGAGGAAAAATATGGCCATCTTTTCGATCGATGGTTACAAAAAAACGGACACAATGCGGCCATACGAGCCATACATCTTGAGGAACGCCAAGCCGTCGCAGAGACAAAAAAAGCTTTGGCCGAAAATGAGCAAGAGTTTCGCGTGCAAGAAGAACGACTTAAGATACAAATAGAATCGTTACTGAAAAATTCTGAGAAAACTTACGAACAAAGATTACAAAAAGTTTTAGAAGTCGCTTTGGAGCTCAATGTTACACCTTTATCCGAAATGCAGCGGAAAAATTATAATCAGGCATATACCCAGCTCGAAAAAGCTCAAGAGCTTCTTCGTAATGGCACATCAGCGGAAGACTTAGAAAAAGCGGTTAGCTCATGCACTCCTGCACTAGAAACATTAGATCGACTTATTCAGGAAAAAAAATCTGAAGATTTGACCTTAAGATGGCAACAATCCATGCGCGACTTTAATCCCACTTTGTCAATTCAAAGTGCGGTGGGAGTTCATAAAGTAAATGATAATGCAAAAGAATTTAATCTACTATCAACGCTCAGTAAACCGAAGCATTCGCTCAATACACCCCCAGAAGTAACTTTTGTAAAATTTAAAGTGAACTACCGTGCTCAATGCCATATGCATGAGCCAGAAAAGATGTTGGATAATCTAAAACAATCGGCAAGTGATTTTCATGATGCTTTAGTTCATTATGATTCGGAAACACAAAAACCTGAGCTATATGAATATTTTCTCAAGATTTATGAACAGCTTCAGGCGTGTGATAACAGATCTCAATTAACGTTTGCCTTACTAGAATCCATGGTTCAGATAAGCAATGCTTTAAGTAAATCTGAAATAGAACTGATCTCAAAGTGTGAAGCAATAAATCAATGGTGTACCTGTTTATCACCAGAGCCTCTGGCACAAGAGGAAGATTTCCACGAATCTACGTTTCGCCCGTGAGAAAAACATAAAAAATATGATTTTAATATTCCTAGAATGTGTAATTTTTGTTATTATGGATAATTTTATAACTATTGGAGGCTAATATGCCAGCATTGGATGATTTATGGACTGCAGTGAGTAAGGGACAGGCAAATGAAGAGAATTTTAAAAAGATTGAAGATATCTTAAAGAAAAACCCAGAATTGGTTAATTCAGTAAAACCTGGGATCTCAAAGAACCCAATTCCTCTATTAAGAGCATTAATTGCAAAAAATTATCCGGACAGTTCGCTTCAAAAAATTATTACGCTGACTTCTGGCCAATCAATACCAGCCCGCCCCTTAATTGACTACAATTTTAAAGAAAACGATCCGAGCCAAGGGACTCAGAGAGAAACATTAATTCGCCATAGCAGTTCTGATTTAACTAAAGTAGCAATTAAGAATCCTGATTTTTTGTATTCTGAAAATGAGAATGCTTATTCAGTAGCTATCAAAGTACTAAAAAACTATAAAGAGGACTCTATTCGCTACGCAAAACAAGCACCTGAAGCTGTATCTAAACTTATAGTTAAAATTAAAACGTTGAATGATGAAATCCTGCCTATATTGTACAAAGCAACCTCCGATTACGCTATCAGCAACAAGAATAAAACATTACTGACAGCGATAAACAATGAACGAGCTCAGCTAGAAGCTGAAAACAAAAAAGAAAGCAAAGCTCAACTGAATCCTAACCGTAATTCTCTATTTCAAGAATTGAAGGACGCTGAGGAACAATTAAAAGAATTACGTCTAAATCATGAAAAAAATAGAGGGATGATTGTCTCTGGTGGGGCAAAAGGTCATGATGAACGGATGAATAAGGCTTACACGCTGACGAAAAAATAATAATTGATTGCCATACAACCATAGCTGTCATTAACATAACTTCGAGAAGCGATCCTATATAGATTGCTTCAGTTATTATATAAAAAAAACAGCAAGATATTGTGAGGCAGGTAAAACATTAGAAAAGAATTGATAATTTTTAAAGTACCAGTACTCCTTCGAATCAACCAGTCCCCATCATCCCGAGCCTTTTGCGAGTGATCTGCACAGAGCACGGATCGATTGAATAACAGCGAACTGATATGGGAGCTTAAGCATACTTAGACACCTCATCCGAGCACAAGGGGATCTCTCGCCAAGGCTCGAGATGACGTCTGAGGGCGCAGTCGGGAGGTTCATTCCGAAAATGTAATGCAGTGAATCAAAGGATCAAGAAGGAAATTTCCCAAAAAGTCCGTCATCCCTCGCGCGCTCGGCAAGGCATTTGCCTCTTGGCTCAATTGGTAGTTATTGTTATATTTGTTCCTAATTTATAAAAAAGGAATAAAAATGTCTTATTTTTATGAAAAAAATGGTCAAGTCTATCTAACAGATTCTCTTGGGGAATTGATTCATCATTCATTCCCATCTGACGTGCAATCAGTGGCAAAAAATGCTCATTATGTGGCGGTTGCTCCTGTTATTTTTTCCGATGAATACTTAGGTTGTTGTGTAACAACATCACAGGATATAACATTACGTCAAAATTTTATAAATTTTTTAGCGCATCATAAATTAGTATCATCAAACGAAGATTATGACGTTGATCTTTTATATCTTTTAGCTTTAAGTCATGATACTGCTTTGCGTGCTGGAGTTTGGAGTTTAGGCTCTCAGCCTCATTTAAATGCAACTAAAATTATCGCTGATCTATTAAAAACTGATGCGATTGGACGCATAGTGCTCATGAAGGAAGCTATAACAGCATGGAAGGAATTGTTTCTTGAAGCTCAATTGACATTGCAACAACAAGAACCCGAAACCAGTTTTGATAGTACGCAAAATATGTTACTTCAGTTGCGCTTACCTGCTCATACTGCAGATGATAGTTATACTAGCGATACGCAGTATCAAAATGATCAAATAAGTTTAGAAATTGAACAGACGCATGCTTTGCATCAAGAAGTGGCTTATTACGCCTCTTACAGCGATGAAGAGGACGAATACTATAATCCGCGATATAACTATAAATATAACTAAATATTGCAGACAAGAATGCTGTACCATCGTTACATCTTACCCATCAAAGGTAAGTACTTCTTGTCATACTGAGCTGAATTTAAGAGTTTTCGCAATTGATTTAGAAGACCTTTTAAATGTTCGTTGTTTCTACAGGAACGCTTTTTAAACTTTAGCACCCAAATGGTTAAGGCTACTTCTTAGAGGGGTAGTGCTTATCCGCTGCTTCTGCCTTGCGTTGGTTTTCCTCAAGCTCCGCTGCGTGCATCTGCTGCTCCCACCAATAATGAAGATGTGCTTTAAAGCGATTAGCCTGACGCAGTAAATACCCCATATGTTTTGCCAGAAGCGGCAATTTTTGCGGTGGAAATACCAAGATTGCTACAACCAGAATGACCAGTATTTCCAAGCTCATGAGGAGGTCTCGTTCTCTGTACTTGATTTTTGGGGTTCATCCTGCATCGCTTTACGAAAATTTTTGATGGCCTCACCCAAATCTGTACCTAGAGTCTTGAGTTTATTGGAGCCGAAAAGAGCTAATATAATCATTAAAATTAATAATAAAGAAAGCGGGCTGATACCACTGAGTCCCATGTTAAAACCTCACTATACGTTGAATAATTAAAAACACAGCGGTGCAAGCAAAACCGCCAAGAGCAAATAAACCGAACCGCTCATCAGGCATCCAATCGCTCAGGTAAGCAAGACTGCCAAGCAGAAAAACAAATGTGGCTCCCAGTGCCATGTCGCTGCTTCTTTTTCGGGGCTCGTTAATTTGCTCTATTTGCATGGCAGCGGCGATTTGTTGTGCAGTAAGTTGTAATTTTTTTAACTCAAGTACATCATAAACTAACCGTGGTAGATGCGGTAATTGTTCGGTAAAAAAAGGTAAATTTTGTTTTAATTGGTGGATAAACGCTTTAGGACCAATTTGTTCTTTTACCCATTTTTCCAGAAAAGGTTTAGCGGTTTCCCATAAATCCAAATCCGGATATATTTGACGTCCAAGACCTTCAATGGCAAGCAAAGTTTTTTGCAATAAGACAAGCTGTGGCTGTACTTCCATATTAAATCGACGCGCCACCTGGAACAACCGGAGAACGACTTGCGCAAAAGAAATATCTTTCAATGGACGTTCAAATATGGGCTCGCAAACCGTACGAATGGCACTTTCAAATTCATCAACGCGGGTATTTCGAGCAACCCATCCAGACTCCACATGAAGTTGTGCAACGCGGCGATAATCACGATTGAAAAAAGCTAATAAATTTTCTGCTAAATAACGCTTATCATTATCATTAAGAGTACCGATAATCCCAAAATCGATGCATATATACTGCGGTTCGCGGGGATTTTTATACGAGACAAAAATATTTCCCGGGTGCATGTCTGCGTGAAAGAAACAATCCCGAAACACTTGAGTAAAAAAGATTTCTACACCACGTTCTGCCAGTTTTTTTAAATCAATGCCCTGCGCCTTAATAGTCTGAATATCCGAAACAGGGATCCCTCGAATACGCTCCATCACCATGACGTTATAATTTGTATAATCCCAATAAACTTCAGGTATATAGAGAATGGGAGAATGGTCAAAATTACGTCTTAGTTGCGCCGCATTAGCCGCCTCTCGTTGTAAGTCAAGTTCATCTAGAAGGGTGTGCTCAAATTCCTGAACGATTTCGCGAGGTTTTAGTCGTCGCAGCTCGGGCCAATAGCGGTCAGCCCATTTAGCCAAGGTATGCATGATGCTTAAGTCATTTTCGATGAGGCTTCGCATGTTCGGGCGGAGCACTTTAATAATAACCTCTTCACCTGTTTGTAATGTGGCTGCATGTACCTGTGCCATAGAGGCTGAAGCCAAGGGCACAGGATCAAATTGCGCAAACACTTCATAAGGTGATAAGCCATAGGCCGCAGTGATCATTGCTGTGGCCTGTTCTCCTGAAAAGGGAGGCACCTTGTCCTGCAGTTTACTCAGCTCAAAGGCGACTTCTGGGGGCAGGATATCAGGGCGAGTAGATAGTGCTTGTCCAAATTTAATAAAAATGGGACCTAATTCTTCTAGGGATTTACGCAATGCCTCGCCATGAGTCAACCGTACTCTGCGGAACCAATTCCAGGGGTTAAAAAAAACGACGAAACGAAACGGCGCAAACAAAGGTAACGATACCACAACCTGATCGAGTCCATTACGCGCTAAAATATAGTTTATATGCAGTATCCGCAGGAGTTTTCTAATCGATTTCATGACAGCTTAATAATTGGTTGATATGGGCTTGTAAGCGTTCTGCAGCAAGTGTGAGCTCATCTACCTCTTGATAGAAGCTTTCCAATTCATTACGCGAAGGGAGGATTTTCAATTCTTCTTGTAAATATTCCGACATACTTTCGCGCATGGAACGGTCAAATGATCTTCCAAAACCTAACCCACGTCGCACAAAAGAACCGATTTGATGTGCTACTACGTCACCGGTAAAATGGGCTAAATGACCTTCCCAGTCAATATCCAGCTCATCAAAAATCTGTTTTACTTTTTGTCCTAGTTCAATATCTCCAGACATACGTATTTTGTCATTGAATAGGGAGCGTGCTTTTGATGCAGGTAAAATACTTAAGCGAATAAGACCAATGGGATTGCTGTGAATAATGGTTTCTGGGTGGCCATCAAAGCGATCTAATAAGAGCAGTTCATTGGTCGAAAATTGCATATAAAAATTGGCATTTAGGGGGGCGATCACGATTTCTAAAGTTTTTCCGGATAAGGCAGCAAATTTATCTGGGGTATCCGGATCAAGGCTTAATGCCTTGTTTAAGGCAATTTGTAGTGCTTTTAATGAGTATTTTTTTAACATAATTCACTCAGTACTTATAAGCAACGTGTAAGGCTACAATACCGCCGCTTAGATTATGATAGTGACAGTCGGAAAAACCTGCAGCTGTAATCATTTCTTTTAAGGTTTCTTGATTCGGATGCATGCGAATTGATTCAGCCAAATATTGATAACTGGATTCATCTTGTGCAAATATTTTACCTATTTTAGGTAAAATATTAAAAGAATACCAGTCGTAAACTGATTTTAAACCAGGGATAGCTGGAGTTGAGAATTCCAAAATAAGTAATTTTCCACCCGGCTTACATACGCGGTACATGGACCTTAATGCTTCGTCTTTATCGGTCACGTTACGTAACCCAAAGCCCATAGTAATGCAGTGAAAACTATTGTCCGCGAAGGGTAAATACTGAGCATTCCCCTGCACATAATGTAGATTTTTGAATAAACCCGCATTGAACAAACGATCGCGACCGACATTGAGCATTGCCGCGTTAATATCTGCCAAAACTACGGATCCTTGCTCTCCTACTTTATCGGCGAGAAGCCGGGTCAAATCGCCACTGCCACCGGCAAGATCGAGAACACAATGACCAGGACGCACCTGACTCAGCTCAACAGTATAACGTTTCCATAAGCGATGGATACCGAAAGACATTAAGTCATTCATCAAATCATAGTTTTCTGCGACCGAATGAAAAACTTCAGCAACTTTCTTCTCTTTTTCATCCCAGTTCACTGAGGAATAACCAAAATGAGTGGTTTTCTTGGATTCAGTCATAATGTTTGCTGATATGATATCTAAAAGAACATAGTACCTGATCTTACGGTGAATCTCTAATCAAAATTTTATAAATGCCACGTTAATAGCATACTTGCTTCCCAGGTTACTTAATTGAATAATGCTCCTTTTCTTTAAAATGAAGGGAATCATGTTTTCGAAAAATCTACACGAATTTATTACCGCATGCAGTGATTATCTGATTGACGGCAGGCGTATCGGTAATCTTATCGTCAGCAATCATCGCTACTCAGCTCAAGAATTATTACAGCGTGGTTTAATTATTACCTGTACTGCGGTGGCCGGTTTTCTAGAGCAACGCCGCCAAGATGATTATCGAGTGGGTCCTTTTGTACTCGGCGCGAGTTTAGGTTTCGTCTTGAGTCACGGCATCGTCATCGCGCCACTTGTCTATAAACGATGGAGTATCAAAAACGAATGCAGTAGCGAGGTTGCGGAAATTAGAGATTTGCTTGTTTTGAAACCCGCTCAGCAAAAAGCGCAAGTTGACTTAATGATTAAAGAAATTATGCATCTTGAAGGAAAAAGTGCATCCGCAGTTTGGGGTAAGCGACTGCGGCTGCTTCAGGTGTTAAAAGATTATGCATCCTCAGCAAAATATGATCCCGAGATTGATTTAAATGCCTTAGATGGGGTCAATAATGTGCCATCGTTCAGCTTTTAAATGTTAATTAACAGCTGGACTATCACCATCATGCCTTAGATTTGCCCGCTTTTCTTGACCTTTTGCCTGCGCTTGTTCTAGAGTTTCTTTAGACATATGCTGTGTCAAGTTCGGGTTTTTAAACCAGGGAATACCATAAGATGTTGTTGACGATTTAGTGGGTAAATCACCAGGCGCGAGCATCCGCGAATTTTTTGATTTTCCCACCCCATTTTTTTCGGGTTGATACATCAGAAATCGATTCTTGGATGAGAATGATTCACTTGCTTTAGGGGTTATATAATAGATAGTGATAGAACCTTCCAACGGTTTAGGAAAGTTTTTTAGGACCGATGGAGCTTTCATTAATCGGCCATCTCGTTCTATTTTGGGCCAGCACGCCAAAACTTCTTTAACTATTTTTTGGAAATCAACGACTAATATCGCATTTGTTACGGGATCTTTGCTGGTTAGCGCATCAAAATCATAATTAATCGGGTCATATTCCCAATTGTCTGGAATTTTAATATAAAGCATCGTATTACTTACCTATCAGTTCAATTGAAACAAAGTTTTTTGCTGAGCAAATTCACGATCACTTACATTATTTTCGAATGTTTGCGACAAAGTGATTGCGTCAAATAGGTAGCGGCTATAGGAGTGTTGACGTGAACCGGAGGCTTCAAATGCTTTTTGGGTGGCTTCTAAAATAGCTTTATGTCCTACTTGTCTACCTTCTATTAAATCTAAAATATGTTGCGCTCGCTGCAATCCGCTGTGACCATGAAAAAAATGTGAGAAACGTTGAATTCCTCGAATACCCTTGGCATTTTGCTCCATCCAAGCGATATATTTTTCAGTTGCTTGCTTAATTCGGCTAATGAACAACTTCTGATTTTTTATTTGTTCTTCCTCAGTTGGGATTTTAATTTGTGCGATAGCCGTATTCTGTTTAGTTCCTTCTATATCAACAACACCTTGTATATCAGTGGATAGTTTCATATACAAAGTTTGTTCATTGTTAACTACACTATTATCTGACTTATAATAATTATCTGCTATTAAGGCATTGGGTAATTCTGCGTAATTGATAATTTCATCGGAACGCTTTACTGCCTTACAAAATTGGGTGCAGTCATCGCTGATAGTTTTTGACATACGCTTTTTATCTTGTCTGAGGGGCTGGTAAGGTTCTTGGTTTGCTCTGCTGATGAGCACGCCACCCGCACCAAATCCAAAACCCGATAACAGTATATTGTTTTCAAATTCACTCGCACAAACAAAATTCATGTAATTAATGGCTTGTGCCTGTTCCGCTCGCGCAATTTCTGCCACCAATAACTCAGTCACAAGACCTGCTCTATCCGCACCATAAGTAGCGATGTCTATAGCGTACTGATCGATACGCGGCAGAATGCATTCATAAATAAATTTGCGGCCCTCTTTTTCTGATTTTGCATTGACTAAAATTTGAAAGGGCAGGCCTTGAATAGTATAGCCTCGAACCACAAGCGGACGATTTTCAGAGTCAACAGAAAAATTTATATACTTTGAAGGGGTTTCCCGTTTTAAAGAAGCAACAATAGGCATGATTCATCTTGTGTTGTTTACGTGTACTTATTTTAACAACTTAAAATTAAGGAAATCTTAAACAAGACTATTAGAGCCCAGAAAGCATTTGAAGATAGGCCTGCTCCTCGGGTGGTGTATTATTTTTCTGAGCGAGCCAAAGACATTCGGCGAGCTGTTCCATCATGAGGTGTTCTACTGCGAGTGCATCGGTGTATTTTAACAGTAAACGCTGATATACGGTTTGAATGCCTTGAGGACGATTGGTGGCGATCTGTTCTCTAATTGCTAAATGTAATCCCATATGCAAGAAAGGATTGGTTTCACCCAGTTCAGGGTAATAGTTCTGAGCTTGAAATTGCTCCTGATTTTTAAGAATTGCATGATACTCTGGATGCGCCAGGATAACCTGAACCAGTTCATTTTCTAATGGTAAAAGAGGTTCATTATTGGCATATTTTTGCCAGCTAGAAAAAAACATCTGCCGTGTTTCGTGGATGGTGTCACCGTAGAACATAAGTTATTCGAATAGTAAAAAGACCTATTTTAGCCCACTATACGCAATGGCTCAACTAATTCACCTCAATGGGGGTGAATTTATCCAGCGATGATTTAAAACAGCAGCAGCTCTTTACATAAGCGATTTGTTTGTTTATAGTTTGAGCACTAAGGTATTTATTGAGCCCAAAAGTGAGATATCTTTACGATCCGCGTCATGAAGAAATTATTGTTAGTTATCGTTTATTTGGACTAAAGGATACAGTCACCGATGCTATTTTTTTCAAAGGCCAAAATGAGAATTTTCGGTACATTCGTTCTAAGACCGTTACCGAAGCCGATGCGCAACATGAATTTAATGTAGGCTCATTAAAAATCTATCACAATCTCAATGTGGGTAATCTTGCAATAAAATATACGCAATTAAAATATGAGCAATTGAAAGATCATCAACTTATTTTCTTTATTGACTTATCGTCAATGGCATCTTTTGAAGCAACTTTGGACCACTTGCATAAAGAAGTATTCCCATTCATCCAGAGGGGGCGCCTCGATCAGATATTGCCTTCTCCCACACAACAAAAAATCACCTTGGTCGGATACTGCTTCGATGCAACTTTAGTGACTACTTTGGTAGAGCTGCAACAGACCACACTTGACGATTTTAATTTACAGATAGAAATTCATCCAGAAACAATCACCCATATTGAGCAAATCAACCCCATGCTTGAGCGAATGACTGAAAAGAATATCGAATTAACTCTTTCAAGCACGAATGATAGAAACCTCGCAAATTTAAAGCGAGAATTAATAACCACCTTGCGGATGATTTGTACTGGCGTACTGTTTAGGGAGAAAATGCCTGAGGGGGTTAAAAAGATGCAGGAGGCATTAATGCAGACTTATTATCAGCCCGAAGACTTACTTTTGGACCAAGTAGTATCCATTGTGAAGAAAAGATATAGTCCGAAGTCTAATTGGTTTGATGCCTTTTTTAACCGACGACAGGATAAAACCAGCGAATTTTATAGCATGGTGTATAATTTGGATTTGACCAAATTGCAACAACCAGACTACGCAGAAGAAATGATAAAGAGGTTCAAGCAACTATCTGTTGGGTCTTCTGATGAATCACAGGCGAAGATAAACTTATAAGAAAGTCCAGCGAGTGAGCTCGATAAGGCATTGACATAATGATGCCATTTATGAGATATTTACCTCTGCGAGGTTGGACTTGCTATGTGTCATTCCACTGGGTCAATTGGCGACACACTGATTGGCCCTTTCTTTTCTGGTTAATACCAGACCAATTTCGTTCCTTCGTACATTAATTTTAATCCAATAGACAACATCAAACTTCCGCTGACCAATTCAATTCCTTTCCATACTGCATTACGAGCCAAAACTTCGGAAAAAAAACGTGCTGTGAAAGTTAAAGAACTGAACCAGAGTAGGCTGGAAGTAATTACGCCCATGAGAAAAAATAAGCGCTGATCAGGATATTGACTACTCCCACCACCAATAATAACCAGTGAGTCAATGATCGCATGAGGGTTCAGAAGACTAAAACCCATGGCGAGCAAAATTATTTGGAATCGCTTCTTTGGCTCCAACTGCTCCTCGTCCGTATTAATCATTGTTTTAAAAACGCTTTGTAATGTTTTTTGGGCGTAGAATAACAAAAAGCACCCACCCGCAAGCAGCATCCACAGCTGTAGTGTTGGATGCATTATAAACAATTCATGTAATCCAGTTACGCTTGCCGCAATTAAAATCATGTCGCAAATAAAACAAATCGTCGCGGACAATAGGGCATGGTTGCGCTGAACACCTTGCCGGATGAGAAATATATTTTGCGGGCCTAAGGCAATAATGAGCGATAAACCTAAAATAAGGCCATTAAAATAGACAGACATAATCGTTTATTGATGATTTAGCAGGAAGATTATCATTATAACATTGCAAGTTATTCGTTGTAGAGTATAAAATGCGACAGTTATTCTATCTCCTGATGAGAAGCGTACAAAATAAGAACAAATAGGAGGGGGCGTGGGCTCTTTGTTGACAAGAAACCTGATTTCTATTGCACTAGCATTAGTATTAATCAGCACGGGATGCACAGTACAGGCTGAGAATACACCCGCAGCACCTGCAACTGCACCGGAAAAATTACAGCTAATTCATGGCTTTTACCCTGCTTATCCGCCTACAACCCCTGCTGAAGGGGCGCAACAGGAATTGATTAAGCGCGGCGAATATCTGGCAAAAATGGGTGATTGCATCTCCTGCCACACGAATGTTGAAGCGCGAACGCCTGCTTATGCCGGTGGGTTACCGCTCAATACCCCCTTTGGTACTTTTTACAGTCCAAACATAACTCCTGATAAAGAGACCGGAATTGGTAATTGGACGGAGAAAGACTTTATCCGAGCCCTAAAAGAGGGACGGGATCCTAAGGGGCGTAATTATTTCCCTGTTTTCCCCTATTACTATTTCTCAAGGGTAACCGATGACGATGCGCGTGCACTGTACGCCTATTTCATGAGCATTCCACCGGTGAAACAAGAAAATAAATCATTGCCTTTCCCCTTTAACGTTCCTGGAGCCCGTTTAAGTTTGTGGGGCTGGAACTTCCTCTTCTTCTTTCCAGAGGATCGTGATTTTGTCTATGATAAAAGTCAATCTCCTGAGTGGAATCGTGGACGCTACATTGTTGACAGTTTAGGCCACTGCAGTATGTGCCATACTCCGTTGAATCCACTTGGGGCGCCTAAGAATAAATTCTATCTCACAGGAACATTCGTTGATGGCTATTGGGCACCGAATATAACGAAACAGGGGCTGGCGACAGCAACTCATGAAGAAGTCACTCATGTGTTCAAACACAACCAATTGATTAATAATGCTGGACCTGTAGCAGGGCCGATGGCTGAGGTAAATCATAACAGCTTAATGTACATGACCGATGAGGATACTATGGCAATCGCTGTTTATTTGAAAACAGTCGAGAGTCCAGACCCATTGGCGCTCAAGCCATCGAATGCTCCGCCGTCATTAGCGCGCGGGAAACAGGTTTATGATCAGGTTTGCACCATTTGTCATCAAGATGGCGCTATGAGTGCTCCGTTAATTGGCGATCCTGATAATTGGTACAATCGTTTAAAAACCAGCGGGTTACATGGACTCTATGAGCGAGTTATTCATGGCTATAACTCTATGCCGGTCAAGGGTGCCTGTGTCACCTGTTCGGATAATGATATTATTTCTGCTGTGGATTATATCCTGGATAAATCGCTTACTCGCGGACAACGTGCGGATCTAAAAAAGGGCGGCGCCAAAAAATTCCCGGCCAATGGTGAGACAATTTATAACACCAACTGTGCTGTATGCCACAATGAAGGTAAAAATGGTGCCCCGAAAATTGGTGACAAAGAGGTATGGAAACCATTGATTGCAAAAAACATGGATGTACTCATTGGCAACGTGTTACAGGGTAAAAACCATCCACAGCAGGGTGCGTGTAAACAATGTTCCGGCGATGAAGTTATTGAAGCCATAAAATACATGGTGAGTAAATCCAAATCTGAAGGAAACTACTCGTTGTGGTAAAACTCTGGGCCTTAATTTGGCCCAGATGACTAAATAGTAAATGTAATTGCCAGAGATATCTGGCTTCATATAAGAAAAAGAGGAATTGGGATGTTAAACAGGTCAATAATCTGTAGATTGCCAATGCTGCTTGGGGCATTAACTGCGAGTCAAACCCTATTTGCCAAAGCAGATAACTGGCAGCTGAATATGTATGAAGGGGTAACGCCAGTTAGCAAAGACGTTTATCATCTCCACATGGTCTGTATGGTTGTTTGTGCCATCATAGGTGTGATTGTTTTTGGCGTCATGATTTATTCTTTGATTCATCATCGTAAGTCAAAGGGTTATAAACCGGCAGCATTTCATGATAATCCTCGCCTGGAATTAATCTGGTCTATTATTCCTTTTCTAATCTTGGTTGGCTTAGCCGTTCCAGCAACCCGAGTTTTAATCCGGATGAATGATACGAAACAATCTGAGGTAACAATTAAAATTGTGGGTTCGCAATGGCGTTGGCAGTATGAATACCTTGATCAGGGCATTAGTTATTATAGTAATCTTTCCACTCCTTATGCACAAATTCGCAATCAACAAGAGAAAAATGAGTGGTATTTATTGGAAGTTGATAAACCCTTGGTGCTTCCCGTAAATAAAAAAATCCGGTTCTTAGTCACATCCAATGATGTCGTTCATTCCTGGTGGGTTCCTGAGCTGGGAATTAAGCGTGATGCTATCCCTGGATTTATGTACGAAGCCTGGGCAACGATTCAAAAACCTGGAACTTATCGCGGACAATGTGCTGAGTTATGCGGAATCAATCATGGCTTTATGCCGATTGTAGTTAAGGCAGTCACCGAGGCTGAATTCCAACAATGGATAGCTGCGCAGACTCAAAAGCAGGATCAATATGCACAAACAGTAGATAAGCCTGCAGATCAAAAAGCATTAACTCAAGAACAGTTGATGACTTTAGGTAAAGACAAGTATGAGCAAATGTGCGCAGCCTGTCATCGTGCTGATGGATTAGGATTACCACCACTATACCCCGCTTTAAAAGGGAGTTCGGTGGCTGTAGGCAAACCCATTAGCCGCCATATCGATCTAATACTCAATGGCATACCCGGCTCAGCAATGCAGGCTTATAGAGATCAATTGACGGATGAAGAAATCGCAGCGATTGTCACCTATGAGCGCAATGCATGGGCTAATAATACAGATGATACGGTGCAACCAGCAGAAGTTGCAGCTGAACGAGAGAAGACAAATATTAAACCCACCATGGTTAATAAAGCACAAGCTGGAGGTTTACAATGAATCATATATTAGCTCATGATGAAGCCCATCATGATCATGGCCCAGAGCAAGGAAAAGGTTTTTCCGGTTTTGTAAAGCGTTGGTTATTTACAACCAACCATAAAGATATAGGGACGTTATATCTTTGGTTGGCGATGGTTAGCTTTTTTATTGCGGGTGGGATGGCCCTCGTGATTCGAGCAGAGTTATTTCAGCCAGGTCATCGATTTGTCGACCCCAATTTTTTTAATCAAATGACGACGATGCACGGCTTGGTCATGCTGTTTGGTGTAGTTATGCCAGCTTTTACCGGTATGGCGAATTGGCAAATACCCATGATGATTGGGGCGCCAGATATGGCATTACCGCGACTAAATAACTGGAGTTTTTGGATTCTACCATTTGCATTTACTTTGTTATTTTCGACGATGTTCCATGCCGGCGGCGGTCCTAATTTTGGTTGGACAATGTATGCGCCTTTATCTACGGAATATGCACCGCCAAGTACGGATTTTATGATCTTTTCCGTGCACATGATGGGACTGTCTTCTATTATGGGTTCGATTAACATTATTGCCACTATTTTAAATATGCGTGCACCTGGTATGCCTTTAATGAAAATGCCGATGTTCGTATGGACCTGGTTAATTACCGCATTTTTATTAATCGCAATTATGCCGGTACTTGCAGGTGCGGTGACGATGATGTTAGCCGATCGCCATTTTGGTACTAGTTTTTTCAGTGCGGCAGGTGGCGGTGACCCTATTTTATTTCAACATGTATTCTGGTTCTTCGGACATCCAGAGGTATATGTATTGATTTTGCCTGCCTTTGGCGTAATTTCCGAGATTATCCCAACCTTTAGCCGTAAGCCACTCTTTGGTTACCACTTTATGGTTTACGCTACCGTGAGCATTGCTGTGCTTTCCTTTATAGTATGGGCACATCATATGTTTACTTCCGGTATCCCCTTGGGTGCAGAGCTCTTTTTTATGTATACCACCATGCTCATTGCCGTGCCAACCGGAATTAAGGTATTTAACTGGGTTAGTACCATGTTTAAAGGCTCAATGACCTTTGAAACACCGATGCTTTTTGCTCTCGCTTTCGTATTTTTATTCACGATTGGTGGTTTTACGGGCTTGATGCTTGCTTTAGTTCCAGCTGATTTCCAATATCAAGACAGTTACTTTGTCGTAGCACATTTTCATTATGTCTTAGTCCCTGGTGCTATTTTCTCCCTCATTGCCGCGACCTACTATTGGTTGCCCAAGTGGACTGGTCATATGTATAACGAGACATTAGGTAAGTGGCACTTCTGGCTTTCTGTAATCTCAGTCAACATAACCTTTTTCCCAATGCATTTTCTCGGTCTTGCCGGTATGCCTAGACGAATTCCAGACTATGCATTGCAGTTCACGAACTT
>ERZ778022.1376-NODE-1376-length-33186-cov-4.964112_pt1 | contig 33186 bp, 33 predicted proteins | sample MGYA00375752_ERZ778022 | MGnify/ENA primary metagenome ERZ778022 (study PRJEB29350, sample SAMN05389826) | bioreactor metagenome | isolation source: Thiocyanate bioreactor | place: South Africa: University of Cape Town | collected 2014-04-04 ...
ATGACAGTCACTATAGCGGCAGTATCCGTACCCAAACCTTCGGCAGCTTTGATCGACAGATTCCGTGACGCACCATCCGCTGTAATCTCCGACAATCTCGACAGACTGCCTGGATCGATCGGTTTGCGGCCATTTCATCGTAGCGGAAAGCTTGTCGGCTCGGCGTTTACGGTTCGCACGCGACCAGGCGACAATCTGGCAATTCATCGGGCGCTCGAAATGGTCGGGCCGGGCGATGTGATCGTGGTGGACGGCGGTGGTGACGAAACGCGCGCATTAATCGGCGAGATCATGAAGGAAATCGCTGAGTGGAGAAAGGCGGAAGGCTTTGTCATCGACGGCGCGATCCGCGATGTCACGGCCTTTGCCGCGTCTGATTTTCCCTGCTACGCGCGTGCTGTCATTCATCGGGGGCCGTACAAGAACGGCCCCGGCGAAATCAATGTCCCGGTATCAATCGGGGGATGCGTCGTCTCGCCCGGCGATATCGTGGTTGGCGATGGAGACGGAATTGTATCGTTTCCGGCCGAAATCGCCGCAACCCTTCTGAGCGCGGTACAAGCGCAGCTTGCCCGCGAAGAACAGATGATCAAGACGATCCGCGATGGCCGCTACGAAGGCACTTACGCTCGATCCTGACATCGTTGTCGAGGCTGCGCGCTTGGAATAATCTGTAATGACGTGGAGTCAGATATGACAACGCCTGTCGTCGCAATCTTTGTCGCCAAGCCAGGCGCAGAAGAGAAACTTGAAGCCCTATTTCGTTCTGTGATCGCAACGACATTGAAGGAAGATGGCTGTATCAGCTATCAACTAAACCGCGAGCTGGACAACCCGCGCCGCTTTGTCTGGACAGAAGAATGGGAAAGTCGCGAGCTATTGAACAGGCATGCGGCCGCTCCGCATATCAAAGCTATACTTGCCGAGATTCCCGAGCTCGTCGAAAGCGCGGAGGTCATTCCTCTACGTAAAATCGACGGTGGACACGCCTTCTGAGCGCGTTTCAGTCTGGTATCCTAAGCCGCATCAACCCGCAACCGGCGCGCTGCCCGGCCGCCTCCCGGGAGCAATCCAGTCCTGCCACTTGTCGATCGAGCGGGCGCGGAAATTCCTGGCAAAAGCGCTGCACGGTCATACGGTCGAACGAAAAGGCAACGACGGCGCGCTCGTCATGGTATAGGTCGATATCGACATGCCAAATCATTGCGTCGTCTGGCCCTTTTGGGAAACCTAAGTGCGTCTGACGCTATGGCTCCGAGGCTCCAAACGGTGTTCGACACGACGATATCATGCGATTCGGCATACTGAACTATTGGTGAGTCGGGGTTTCTCCTGACCCGACCACGGCAGGACGCCTCTTTCCGGCTTAACCCTTGGGAAGTCGAGCCATCGCCTGCTGGATGCTGGCAATCGGGGCATCGCGATGGTCGGAGAACGATGGCGACATAAATGAAACGGGTCGGCAGGAAACATAGGTGATGTCGCTGGCTCGAAGCTGATTGGGACCGCGCGGGACGATATCCTTCGCCAGGTTCGGAAAGATCGGACCATCGTGGTCACTGTCCGTCGTGGCAATGAAAAATCGCCTGATTTCCTGCCTTAGATCGTGTTCGCGCATGAGACGACGAATCTCTTTGTGGTTCACGACAAGACCTGCTGCCGCGCCGACGCGGCGCTAACCGTAGAGCTCGAACTCGTCGCAGATCGCGAACACCGCTTCGACAATGGCAGTGTCGTCGGCCGGCCGTTCTTGAAGGTTATTATAGGTGGAGCGCGCGATTTCCATCAGCGGTCATTCTTCCGCGACGGAGATGCGCAGGGCCGGTGATGACGGATGTAGTCTCGCTTTCGGCCGCGGTGCGCTTGCCAACCAGCCGCTCCAGTGCCGCGATCCAAGCCTCGTATTCCTAGATGAGATCGGCGGCCTATGCATCTTCGTCGGATGCGCTTTGCTTGGGCTTCTGAACCCAGATGCGACAAAGCCTCGCGACACATAGCATTTCCCCAGAGAGGAATTCCTGCGCGACCTGATGTTTAAATTCGACGCTGTGACTGCGGTGTTTTGCCATAGAGTCATCTTTCCGAAAGCCCGGAAGGCTGGTCAATTCCTCACCGCGATCTGTCAATCCCGAGGGGCGCACTCCATGACTTGGCCGAATATGAGTCCATGTTATCATGAGCAATGCGATCGAACGGCTTCAGGACGACCTTGCCAATGCGCTTTCGGCTCTGGCGCAGGAACGTGCTCGGCGTGCTGCCACCGAGACCGAAGCTGCGACTGAAAGCAGAAGCCGCCAATGCAGAAGCACTCGTATCGCATTCCGAGGAGCTGATCACGAGGCTGAAGCCGGAGATCGAAAAGGTTCGCCGCGAACTCTAAGACAGCCGGTCGGAGCGCAAGGTGCGGCTCCCGGAGCGGATGAATTGCAGTTCGAAGAGCTCGAAGCACATGCTGGTGAAGAAGAGCTGGCCGCGAAGGTCAGCCGCTAACGATTCAGCTGTCAAAGCCTTCGAGTGCAAACTTCCGTCACGCAAGCCCTTTCCCGAACACCTGTGGCGCGAGCGCGTCCTCATCGCCGATACGCTAGAGGTCGTCGAGCGTCATTGGCAGGTTATCCAGACGGTGCGAGGAGAAGTTTACCTGCCGCGGGTATGAGAAGATCACCCAGCCCCTTCTACGTGACACCCGCGGTTTTGCCGGGCCGAACCTGCTGGCAATGATCCTGTTCGGCATGACCGCCCCTCCCCGCGTCGGCGCCTGTAACACCTGGATCACGGATCGTAAGCCGAATGGCTTCGGTGCTGCCAGCCGCCGGCGACGGCAACGATTTCGCATGGCCGGTCATGCAGCTCGGCTTGGAGATCATCGATCAGCAGGTCGATGCTGCGATCCGTTCCGACAACGCGCGCCAGCGTTTCGAGGATGAGCGGCTCCGCCGAAGTAAACATTGCCGCCTTGACACGTAGCATCCATTCACACCAGCGCAGCGCCAGCGGCAAATCGACCAGCTCGCGGACAAACAGGACATCCCTCTCCGACGCTCCCATGCGGCTCAGGGAAACCTTGCTCGCTTGCTTGCCAATCATAGCCCGAAGATCCGAAAGGAAGTGCGAACGATACGATGCATATATCGGCGCTAAGATCGAGCGCATTATGGGTTCTGAAGGAGGCCTCGTGGCGGGCTCGTCAAGCGATATGCGGTTCGACTCGCACGTCCGCGGGTGCGTGACTTGCCGCAAGCCTCCGTTCGATGGTGGCCGTGGGTCTCGTCAAGGGCGGATGGGAGATCGACCATTTCGGTCTTCATCACAGCACCCCGACCGCCCGTCCTCCGACGGCCTCTATCCTGCAAGTTTCTCTGAGACACGGACGAACTTTGCAGAGGGCAGCCGACAGGCCGCAGCTCTTTGCCAAATTCAAGACCTCGCGCCGCATCGCAACCCAGCATAACCGTCGCGCGCATACCTTGCTTTCAAGCATATGCATCGTAGCATCCGTTATCTTCTGGCTCTGATTTGACGAGTCCTCCCATCCTAATTCAAACTGAATAAAAAGCGTGCGCCTCGCATCAACACGCAAAGTAATCCCGCCTATAATCGCCCGGTCGGCAACACATCGCTGAGCGCCGGCCATCGACTCATGCCCGTCAGATGCGTCATGAATCCAACCTGAAGAGGGCCTGAGTCGCTGTCTTTCTCAGCTGATTCCATCAGTCACCAACACACCCCACCCTAACCAGCTAGGCGATTGTCAGCTGACAATCTGGTCATCCATCTGTTTTTACAGAAAAATATCTCGTCAAACATTGCGTCGTTTTTCGTTAACCAAAAAGCGCTTGACGCAATGGCGCAATTGCCGATCATTTGCGCTGAATTCAACGAATTATTGGAATTTGCGCGAATGGCGACCAAAGCCGCGATTGTCGAGAAAACACAGAAGGGCACGCAGGTGTCGATCGACGAGACAATCTCTCACGATTCGAGCATTCTGAGCAGCCAGCTTCAGGTTCTGTACGAGCGGCTGTTCTCCCCGCACGCCAAGAAAACCCTGCGCCGCTTCAGCAGCGCCGAGGCGGCCAAGCTGCTCGGCGTCACCGACAGCTATGTTCGCCACATCGCCTCGCAGGACGATACGGTGACGTCGGAGAAATCCGCCGCCGGCCGCCGCACCTTCTCGCTGGACGAGGTCAATACCATCCGCCAGATCCTGGGGCGGACGAAGGCGTCCTATCTTCCGGGACGGCGCGAGAGCGATCATATGCAGGTCATCGCCGTCACCAATTTCAAGGGCGGCTCCGGCAAGACCACGACCTCCACCCACCTCGCCCAGTATCTTGCGCTACGCGGCTACCGCGTGCTGGCCGTCGATCTCGATCCACAGGCTTCGATGTCGGCGACACTGGGCTTCCAACCGGAATTCGACGTCGACGACAACGAGACGCTTTACGGCGCCATCCGCTATGACGATCAGCGTCGCCCGGTCGAGGAGGTGATCCACAAGACCTACTTCCCCGGCCTCGACCTCATTCCCGGCAATCTCGAACTTCACGAATTCGAGCACGATACGCCGCGCGCGCTTGCAGCGCGCGACTCGGCCGATGCCGATATGTTTTTCATGCGCGTCGGCAATGCGCTGGTCGAACTTGACGATCGCTACGACATCGTGGTGATCGACTGCCCGCCGACCCTCGGTTTCCTGACACTGTCGGCGCTGTGTGCGGCAACCTCGGTGCTGATCACCGTGCATCCGCAGATGCTCGACATCGCCACGATGAACCAGTTCCTGGCGATGACCTCCGACCTGCTGTCTGTCGTCAAGGAGGCCGGCGGCAATCTCGATTACGATTGGATGCGTTACCTGATCACCCGCTACGAGCCGAACGACGGCCCGCAGGCGCAGATCGTCGCCTTCCTGCGCAGCCTGTTCGGCGAGCGCGTGCTGACCTCGATGATGGTCAAGTCGACGGCGGTCTCCGATGCCGGGCTTTCCAAGCAGACGATCTACGAGGCCAGCCGCGAGACGATGCATCGGCAGACCTATGATCGCGCGGTCGAGGCCATGGACAGTGTCAACGCCGAAATTGAAAATCTGGTGCAAGCCGCATGGGGTCGGGCATGAAGGGCAGGGATATCCTGAAGAGCATGGTGAGCGGGGGCGAACAGCCGAAGCCGGAAGCATCGCATCCGCCCGCCCATCAGAAGCCGGCCGGCGCCGTGCGCGCCATGAACCTGTCGCTCGGGCGGCTGAATTCCGAGGCCGCTGCCGCCAAGGAGTTGCGCGACGCCATCGCCGCCGGTGACCGCGTCGTCGAAATCGATCCGGCGCAGATCGAGACCTCCTTCATCCCGGATCGCATTCCGCTCGAAGCCGATCCCGATCTCGACGAACTGATCGCTTCGATCGCCGAGACCGGGCAGAAGGTGCCGATCCTGGTGCGGCCGCATCCAAGCCGCGACAAACACTATCAGGCCGCCTATGGCCATCGCCGGCTGCGGGCGGCGGCGGCACTTGGCCGCCCGGTGCGAGCCATCGTCAAGACGCTGACCGACGAGGAGGTAATCCTCGCGCAGGGACAGGAAAACAGCGCCCGTGTCGACCTGAGCTTCATCGAGCGCGCGCTGTTTGCCCGGCGCATGCAGGAGCATGGTTTCGACCGGGAAACGATTTCGCGCGCCCTCTCCGTCGACAAGCCGGAAGCCTCCCGCCTGCTGCAGGTGGCCGACAGCATTCCGACCGCGATGATCCTTGCGATCGGCCCGGCCCCCAAGGTCGGCCGTCCTCGCTGGCTGGCACTTGCCGACCGTCTGAAAGATCCGGCGCTGAACCGGCGGGCGGATCGCGAAATGCGGATCGCCGATTTCGGCAGCGCCGACACCAATGCCCGCTTCGAGCGGCTCTGGAAGGTGACTGGCGAAACCAGGAAGAAGGAAAAGGCCACGGAAACGGTACGCACCCGCAAGGGCCAGCCGCTCGCCACGATCGAGCATGGCGGACGCGGCGCGAAGATCACCGTAACCTCGGGAGAATTCGCTGCTTTTCTGTCTGCGAAAATGCCGGACATCGTTTCGGCTTTCGAGCGGGAAAATGCAGCTTCGTCAAACAGCTAACGGAATTGTCACCTGACAATTCCGCCATTTGAAGACAGGAGACCGCACAGCAAAAGAAAAAGGCCCCCAAACGTTTCCGTCATGGAAGCCTTCCTCGTATGTCGCAGTTCGAGAATCGCATTTCCATGAATCTTCGTCAAGAGTTTCGGCACCGTTTTGGTGAGCAAATTTCTTTTGCCTTGGGAAAAGGTGAAGAACGATGCGAAGTGGAAGTGTGACGACGCCCTTTGGGCGGCGGCCGATGACGCTTGCCTTGATGAAGGGACAGGTCAAGGCCAATCAGATCAGGGGGCCGAAGGCCGCCGACAAATGGAAGGTGTTTCGCGATCTCTCGGAGGCAAGGGCAATCCTTGGTCTTCAGGACCGGACGTTGGCCGTGCTCAATGCGCTGCTGAGTTTCTATCCCGGCACGGAACTGAGCGAACGGCAGAGCCTCGTGGTCTTTCCCTCCAATGCCCAGCTATCGCTGCGTGCCCATGGCATCGCCGGCACGACGCTGCGTCGGCATCTGGCGACACTGGTCGAGGCGGGCATCGTGCATCGGCGCGACAGCCCGAACGGCAAGCGGTATGCGCGCCGGGGCAGGGCAGGGGATATCGAGCAGGCGTTCGGCTTCAATCTTGCGCCATTGCTGAGCCGCGCCGACGAATTCGCCCGTCTCGCTTTGGAGGTCGCAGAGGAGCGGCGGTTGCTGCGCCAGGCCCGGGAGACGCTGACCATCTGCCGCCGCGACGTGCGAAAACTGATCTCGGCAGCCCTTCAGGAAGGCGCCGATGGCGACTGGCTGGCGATCGAAGCCCGCTATGCCGACCTCACCGCCCGTCTTCCGCGCGTGCCGAGTCTCGTGGATGTCGAAGGGGTATTGCCTGCAATGGAGGCTTTGCGCGAGGAAATCGTCAACGCTTTGGAAAAACAGATGAAATTGCGCGAAACGGCCGCCAATGACATCCAAAATGGTCGCCACATACAGAATTCACATCCCGAATCCATTCCTGAATCTGAACCGCAAACGAAGCCACCAGGGAAAGACATTTCGGTTCGAAATGTAGCCAACCTCGTCCAGGCGCCAAAAGCATTTCCGCTGGGCATGGTGCTAAAAGCCTGCCCCCAGGTTAGCAACTACGCACCGGATGGGAGGGTGACGCAGTGGCGAGACCTGATGTCGGCGGCAGCTGTCATTCGCTCGGCGCTCGGCGTCAGTCCCTCGGCCTATCAGGAGGCCTGCGAGGTCATGGGGCCGGAAAGTGCGGCGACCGCCATGTCCTGCATCCTCGAAAGGGCAGGGCAGATCAACAATGCCGGCGGCTATCTGCGCGACCTCACGCGAAAGGCGGCGACCGGCCGGTTTTCACCGGGACCGATGCTGATGGCGTTGATGCGCGCCCATACAGGCGAAAGGCGCTCGACATGACGGATGGCTGAAGCCGATGGCCTCGTCAGGCCGAACCGCGTTCAAACCCCGAGAGCACATTGACGGCGTTGACACCCAGCAGCTCAACGGCATAACCGCCCTCCATGACGAACAATGTCGGCAGGCCGAGGGCTGCGATACGTTCGCCGATGGTGACGAAATGCGCGCTTTCGAGCCTGAACTGCGAGATTGGATCGTCCTTGAACGTATCGACGCCGAGCGAGACGACAAGTGTGTCCGCACCATAGGCGGCAATGCGGGCGCAGGCATCCTCGAAGGCATTCCGCCAGCGTGGCCAGTCGGTGCCGGAGGGCAGGGGATAGTTGAGGTTGTAGCCGGTTCCGGCACCTGACCCGGTCTCGCGGGCATAGCCGAGATGGAAGGGGAACTCGAAGTCGGGATCGCCATGCAGCGAGGCGAGCAGCACGTCGTCGCGGTCGTAGAAGATTTCCTGCGTGCCGTTGCCGTGGTGATAGTCGATATCGAGGATGGCGACACGCCCGGCCCCCTGGTCACGAAAATATTGCGCGGCGATGGCGGCGTTGTTGAGGTAGCAATAGCCGCCGAAGAAATCGCGGCCGGCATGGTGGCCGGGCGGGCGGCACAGCGAAAAGGCCGATCGGGCGCCGTTCCGGACGATCTCGGCGCCGGCAAGCGCGGTATCGGACGCACGCTTGGCCGCCCTCCATGTCGTTTCGGTGATCGATCCGGCCATGTCGAAGGAATAATAAGATAGTCGCGCATCGAGGCCGGAGGGGGGCGTATCGATCGGCGGCATGGAACGGTGCCGCCAGCTATAGGGCCAGACTTCGCCGTCCCGGCCCGCCGCGCGCCATTCGTCGAACACGCTGCGCAGAAAGTCGACATAGCCGGTGTCGTGGATCCGCTTGATGAGGGCGATGTCGAATTCCGCCGGTGTCTCCACCGGACCGAGGCCGACTTCCCGGACGCGAGCCAGCACGATTTCGGCGCGCGTAGGCATTTCGAAGGTCTCGACGATCTTGCCGAAGGAGAGTTCCATGCCGCTGTGATGGAGATGGTGGTCGGACGTGTAGAAGGTTTTCATCGGTGGCTTCGCCTCGCAAAAAAAATTCTCTAAAAACAATAGAATAACGCCGCCCCACGATGTTTGCAGGGCGGCGTTTCGGTCTTTGATCGGCGTGGTGTCAGAGCTTGCAGTAAGGCGTGACCGGCTCGATGGCGCCGAAGCTCTTCACCACCTCGTAACCGACGCCGTCGTCCTTGGCTTTGCCGACGAAGGAATTGACGACACAATGATTGTTGGAGCCATCGATGCGCACCTTGCCCTGCGGCGCGTCGAATTCGACCGAGGGCAGGGCGGCCAGAACCTTGGCGTCCTCGAAGCTGCCGGCCTTTTCGGCGGCGAGCGCATAGAGATGCAGGCCGTTATAGCCGGCCTCGCCGATGCCGTTGACCATCTTGTCCTGGCCGAAGCGCTGGCGAAAGCCATCGATGAAAGCCTTGTTGGCGGGGCTGTCGATCGACATCCAGTAGGGCTGTGGCGCATAGGTGCCGGCGGCAACGCCGGGTGGCAGGGCATCCTTGTTGAACACCTCGTCCAGCGGCGCGATCAGCGGCTGGCGCATGTCGAAGCTGCGATATTGCTTGAGCTGGGTGACGGCATCGTTGCCGACCACCATCGACCAGACGATATCCGGCTTGCTGTCCTTGATCTTCTGGAAGGCGGGGCCGAAATCCTGGGTGCCGAAGGGATAGAAATCGGCGCCGACGACCTTGCCGCCGGCCTTTTCCAGGGCCGCAGTGATCGCCTCGGTCATCTTGCGCGGCCAGGCATAGTCAGAGCCCATGATATAGACGGTCTTGCCGAGGCTTTCGACGATCCACGGCGCCATGGGATCGACCTGCTGCATCGGGATCGGCCCTGTCGCGACGAAGTATCTGTCGCATTCGCCGCCTTCGAAATTGGTGGGATAGAAGAACAGCTTTTTCGCCCGCGAGGTGACCGACAGCGTGGCGCTGCGCTCCAGCGAGATGATGGTGCCCATGACCACGTCGACCTTGTCCTGACCGATCAGCTTGCGGGCCTTGTCGACGGCGCCCTTGGTGGTCGTCTGGTTGTCCTCGACGATCAGTTCGACCTTGCGGCCGGCAATGCCGTTTGCGGCGTTGAGTTCGTCGGCGGCCAGCTTGTAGCAATTCATCAGCGTCTCGCCGAGGATCGCCTGCAGGCCGGTGACGGGGATGGACAGTCCCACCTTCACGGTATCGGCGGCCCGCAGGATGCCGGGGAAGGAAAGCCCGGTGCCGGCGAGCATGGCCGCGCCCGCGCCTTGCTTCAGGAGATCGCGTCTGTTGATCATGGTCTTCATCGTTACACCCTCTTCGTCGTCAAGGCGGGCCTGGTCCCGCTTATAAAGCCAGGAACTGCGCAAGAAGCTCTTCATTGCGGAAGGCCGATGTCTCGGCCGCATGGACGATCAGACCCTTGTCCATGACGATGCAGCGACCGCTGGCATGGAGGGCGAGATCGAGATTTTGCTCGACCAGCAGCACGGCGATGCCGCGTTCGCGCGCCAGGCGCGGCACGAGTTCGCCGATCTCCTGGACGATGTTCGGCTGAATGCCCTCGGACGGTTCGTCGAGCAGCAGCGCCTTCGGCTGTCCGCACAAGGCGCGGGCAATCGCCAGCATCTGCTGCTGGCCGCCGGAAAAGGTGCCGGCCATCTGCCGACGCCGGTCGCGCAGGATCGGAAAATGGGCATAGGCTTCGTCAAGCAGACGTTTCACATCGATCTTCCCGGCGGCGCGCGTGCCGACTTCGAGGTTTTCCTCCACCGTCAGCCGGCCGAAAATGCCGCGTCCCTGCGGCACATGCGCAATGCCGGCGCGGGCGCGCATATAGGTGCGGCTGCGGCTGACATCGCGGCCATCGATGCGGATCGTCCCGGCTTGCGCGACCAGCGCACCGCCGAGCGTGCGCAGCAGCGTGGTCTTGCCGGCGCCGTTGCGGCCGAGCAGGCCGACGACCTCGCCGGCCGAAATCGCTAGGTCGACGCCGTGCAGCACGGGAAGCGCGCCATAGCCGGATTTGAGCCCCGAAACCGTGAGCATCTAGCGCCTCCCCAGATAGACGTCGCGCACGGCGGGATCGGCTTCGATCTCGGCGAAGGGGCCGCGACGGAAGAAACGGCCCTGGTGCAGAACCAGCGTATCGGCGTCCAGCGCCCGCACGAAGCTGATGTCGTGCTCGACGGCGATGATCGCCAGCCTCGCCTGCAGGCGGTGGATCAGCCGGGCGGTCGCCTGGGTTTCCTGCGGCGTCATGCCGGCGGTCGGTTCGTCGAGCAGGAGCAGGCTCGGGCCGGTTGCGATCGCCATACCGATCTCCAGCCATTGCTTTTCGCCATGCGGCAGTTCGCCGGCCTTGACCTCCCTTTTGGCCGAAAGGCCGATCAGTTCGATGACATCGCCCTCCAGCGCCGGCGCGCTGCCGGTTCCGCGGCGAGCGATGTCGAGGTTATCGGCGACCGACATGCTGGGAAAGACCGAGGGTATCTGGAATTTGCGGGCGATGCCGGCGCGCGCGATGCGATGCAGCGGCAGGCCGCTGATCGGATTGCCGCGAAACAGGACGCTGCCGGCGGTCGGTTTCTGTGTGCCGGTCAGGACGTTGAGAAAGGTGCTTTTTCCGGCGCCGTTCGGGCCGATGATGCAGGCGAGCGACCGTTCGGCAATCGAGAAGGAAATGCCGGAGAGCGCATCCAGCCCACCGAACCGCACGCCGATATCCTTCGCTTCGAGAAGCGCCGTCATCGTGTCCTCCCCGGCAGAACGCCGCGCAGGCGCTGGGCGATGGAGAGAATGCCGTCCGGGAGCAGGAAGACGATCAGAACGAAGATGCAGCCGATGATCAGTGGCCACAGGCTGGGATTGTAGCTCGAGATTTCCTGCTGCGCCCGCTGCACCAGAACCGCGCCGACGACCGGCCCGATCAGCGTGCCGCGCCCGCCGATCGCCACCCAGACGACGACCTCGGTGGACAGAAGCAGGCCGATGAGATCGGGCGCCACCAGCCCGGCCATGGCGACATAGAGCGCCCCGGCAAGGCCGGCGATGGCCGCCGACAGCGTAAACGTCAGCGTCAGGCGCTGGGCGGCGTTGTAGCCGAGGGCGGCGGCGCGCATCTCGTTGTCGCCGATGGCGGTCAGCACCTTGCCCCAAGGCCCGACCGAGACCAGCCGCAGGCCGAGCAGGCAGACGACCAAGATGACGGCGACGGCGGCATAGCTGGCGATGTCGCCGGAGAGATCGAGCGCGCCGAAGGCGAGCGGCGGCACGCCGAGCAGGCCGGTATCGCCGCCGGTGACGTCGCTCCACGAGACCGCCACCTGCTGGGCGATGACCGCCAGCGCCAGCGTCACGATGGTGAAGTAGCTGCCGCGCACCCCGCCGAAAAACATGAAGTAGCCGATTACGGCGGCCAGCAGGGCGCTGGCCGCCACCGCCGCGACGAGGCCGAAAAGCGTCTGTTGTGCCAGGTCCGGCATCATGCTGACGATTGCCATGACATAGCCACCAAGGCCGAAGAAGCAGGCATGGCCGAAGCAGAGAATACCGGTGCGGCCCCAGAAGAAATCGAGGCTGGCGGCGAACAGGCCGAAGATCAGCGCATCGCGCATGACGCCCAGCATATAGCCGTCGACGACATTCGGCAGCAAGGCGAGAAGCAGGATGCCCGTCGCGAAGGTGACGAACCAGGTGCGGTTGCTCATGCGCGGCCTCCGATGGAAACGAGGCCATGCGGGCGGAAACGGACGATGACGATCGCCGACAGGAGCACCAGCGCCTGCGCCAGCGACGGTGAAATCTGGTAGTTGAGGATGCTCGTCAGGCCGCCGACGAAGGTGCTGCCGGCAATCAACCCGAAGACCGAGCCGGCGCCGCCGACAATGACCACGAAAAAGGCATTAGCGAGATAATTGACGCCCATCTGCGGCAGGACGGTGGCGAGCGGCGAGATCAGCGCGCCGGCAAGCCCGGCGACCGCCGCCCCGAAACCGAAGGCGACGGCGTAGGTGCGGCGCGTGTTGATGCCGACCGCTTCGGCCATGTCGCGATTCTGGATGACGGTGCGGATATCGAGTCCGAAACGGGTGCGGGCGACCAGCAAGACGACACCGGCCAGTGTCAGCAGCGCGATGGCGATGAGGATCAGGCGATAGACCGGATAGGCGGAGACGCCGAGATCGATGACGCCATCGAGCGGCGGCACCACCGGTTTCGCACCCAGGCCGAAGGTGAGTTCGATGCCCTGCTGCAGGATGAGGCTGACGCCCCAGGTGGCCAGGATGGCGCCGACCGGCCTTTCGTAAAGGCGGCGCAGGATGATGCCTTCAAGCAGCAGCCCGACGGCGGCGCCGACCACCGGGGCCGCGACCAGCCCGAGCCAGAAGGAGCCGCCATGGCTCTGCACGAAATAGACGGTGAAGGCGCCGACGGTGACGAATTCGCCATGCGCCAGATTGGTGACGTTCATCAGCCCGAAACTGATCGTCAGCCCCAGCCCGACAAGCGCCAGGATGCTGATCAGCGTCAGGGCATTGAGAAGGGTGGTGACGGCAAGGTCCATCACCGGCCCGTCCTTGCCGAAAGACGGGCGGCGAGGCGATCGACCAAGCCCTCGGCCTTGGCGATCATCGCGTCCTGATGCGGCTGAAGCGCCTGCCAGCCCCATTCGTCGATATGGTCGGTGAGGGGATCGACGACCTCGGTGCGCACGCCGGCCAGCGTTTCGATGACGGCATGGCCGCAGAAAGGCACGTAGCCTTCCGAATAGCCGCCCTCATGGGTCATCACCAGGCGGCCGCCGCAGAGTTCCGCCGCAGCCCCCGCCAGCCGCCGCGCCAGGCGGCGATAGCATTCGCTGTTGAGCATCATCCGCCCCAGCGGATCGAAGCCGGCGCCGTCGAAACCGGAGGTGACGACGATCATGTCGGGGCGGAAAGCCTGCAGGGCAGGCAGTACGACGCGGTCGAAGGCCGCTTCGTATGCGCCGGTGCCGCTGCCTGGAGGCAAGGGAATATTGATGTTGAAGCCTTCGCCGTCGCCCGATCCGTTGTCGGCAACGGCGCCGCGGCCGATCGGATAGAGATTGTCCTGATGGATGGAGATCGCCAGCACCGAGGGGTCGTCGTAGAAGGCCGATTCCGTGCCGTTGCCGTGATGCACATCCCAATCGACGATGGCGACGCGGCCGAGCAGGCCTTCCGCCTGCAGCCGGCGAATGGCGACGGGGGCATTGCCGAACAGGCAATATCCCATGGCGCTGTCCGGCTCGGCATGATGGCCCGGCGGGCGCACCAGCGCATAGGCATTGTCGACGCGGCCGCTCAGCACCGTCGCCATCGCCATCCAGGTGCCGCCGGCCGACAGCAGCGCGATCTCGTAGCTGCCGCGCCCGATCGGCGCCTGCGGCCCGGCATAGATGCCGCCGACCTTGCTGAGTTCCTGGATGTTCTCGATGTGGTGGCGGGTGTGGACGCGGGCCAGATCCTCGGCGGTGACCGGCTCGGGCTCGATGCGCACCAGATGGCGGGCGAGGCCGCTGACATGCAGCAGGCCGTTCAACCGCCGCTTGGTGGCGGGCGCCTCGACATGCAGCCCCGGCTCGACGAACCGGTCGGGCGGCATCATCTGGGCGCTGGTGCCCGTATCGTGCCAGAGATAGTGCTCGTGAAAGACGTAGCCGGTTGTCATGACGCCGTATCCTGTTGCGGATAGGAGGTCTAATACGGCCCGTCCGCCTTGTCCCGATCCGAAAGGAGGGCAGGCGCCGAAATTTACCCCATCCTTTCGGAGGGGTTCTGGGGCGCTTCGCCCGCCAGCAGCGGTCATTCTCCTTCATAGACGAAATTTTTTTCAACGGTGACGGTGGCCGCGGGTCGAATACAAGCCGTTGTTTTAACTGCGCTATTTCGTGAGAACCTAAGCGGTCCTTGGAGAATGTATTCTCAGATAGTTTCTGATGTATAACAGAATTATACATTTTGATTGACTCGGCCACCGCGCCATGAGAGCTTTCCTCCATCGACAAGCCGATGCCGAGGAGGGGCCGGTGAAGGGCGGCAAGCAAGATCTCTACGACGACCTGAAGCGGCAGATCCTGACGATGGAACTCGATCCCGACGAGGCGCTGATCGGCGAGCGCTACGGTCTTTCGCGTACGCCGGTACGGGATGTCTTCCGGCGGCTGGCGGGAGACGGCTACCTGGAGATTCGCGAAAACCGGCGCGCCCGGGTCATCCCGATGAACCACGAGACCCTCCGCAATTTCTTCCTCGGCGCGCCGATGATCTATGCGGCGATCGGCCGGCTGGCGGTGCAGAACGTCAAGCCGCGCCAGCTCGCCGACCTGCGCGACACGCAGGAGCGTTTCCGCCGTGCCAGTCTGTCGGGCGAGGCCCATGCGATGGTTATCGAGAACAACCGGTTCCACGAGATCATCGGCGAGATGTCCGGCAATGCCTATCTGCGGCCGAGCCTCGGGCGGCTTCTGATCGACCATGCCCGCATCGGCCACACCTTCTTCCGGCCGAAGAACGAGGACATGCGTCGCCGCCTGCAGCTTGCCGTGGATCACCACGACGGATTTATCGCGGCCATCGCCGCGCAGGACGAGGACGCCGTCGTCGACCTGGTTTTCGAACATTGGGAACTGTCGCGCGAGAACATGGAGATGTTCATCGCGCCGCGAGGAATGAAGGCGGACGCCCGTTTCGACGCGCCTGCCGCAACCATGGAGAGATCGTCTTGAATTTCGAAGGCATCTATACGCCGGCGATAACGCCGCTCGACCCGGACGGGCAGATAGACAGGCAGGCATTCGCCGTCGTGCTGGAATCGCTGATCGAGGCGAAGGTGCATGGCATTATCGTCGGCGGCTCGACCGGCGAATATTATGCCCAGACGGCACAGGAGCGCTTCGATCTCGGTGCTTACGCCAGACAAGTGATCGGCAATCGCCTGCCGCTGGTCATCGGCACCGGGGCGACGCGTACCGAGGATTCGGTCGAATATGCCAAGGCCGCGAAAGAGATCGGCGCTGACGCCATCCTCGTCTCCTCGCCGCCCTATGCCCTGCCGACCGAGCGCGAAAACGCCGTGCATGCGTTGACCGTCGATCGCGCCGCCAATCTGCCGATCATGCTCTACAACTATCCGGCCCGCATGGGCGTGATGATGGGTGAGGAGTATTTCTCCCGCGTCGGCAAGTCGAAGAATGTCGTCGCCATCAAGGAAAGCTCCGGCGAAACCGCCAACATGCACCTGCTGGCCCGAAAATTTCCGCATATCGCGCTCTCTTGCGGCTGGGACGACCAGGCGCTGGAATTCTTCGCCTGGGGGGCAAGGAGCTGGGTCTGCGCCGGCTCCAACTTCCTGCCGCGCGAGCATGTGGCGCTCTACGAGGCTTGCGTGCTCGAAAAGAACTTCGACAAGGGCCGGGCGATCATGACGGCGATGCTGCCGCTGATGGATTTCCTCGAAGGCGGCAAGTTCGTGCAGTCGATCAAGCATGGCTGCGAGATCATCGGCCTCAAGGCCGGGCCGGTGCGCGCGCCGCTGCGCCCCATGAACTCCGAAGAAAAGCGAACCCTCCAGACTGTCGTCGCCACCTTGAAGCGCACGGTCGCCCAGATCACGTCGGGAGCCAACCATGCATGAACCCTTGACCGCAGCCGAATACAAGGCCATCGCCGCCGGCCTCGACCTGCCGACCAACGCCTTCATCGACGGCGCCTTCAGGCCGGCCAATTCCGGCAAGACGTTTCAGACCACCAATCCGGCGACCGGCGCCGTGCTCGGCGATATCGCCGCCTGCGATGCCGGCGACGTCGATTTCGCCGTCGCCAAGGCCAAGGCCGCTTTCGATGACGGCCGCTGGTGCCTGCTCTCGCCCGGCGAGCGCAAGGCGGCGCTGCTGAAGCTCGCAAAATTGCTGGAAGACAACCGCCATGAACTGGCGGTGATGGAAAGCCTCGACAGCGGCAAGCCGGTGCGCGAATGCCAGACGGTCGATATTCCCGACACGATCCAAACCATCCGCTGGCACGCGGAGCTGATCGACAAGCTCTACGACAACACCAACAATGTCGGCGCCAATGCGCTGGCCATGGTGGTGCGCGAGCCGATCGGCGTCGTCGCCTGCGTGCTGCCGTGGAATTTCCCGCTGCTGATGCTCGCCTGGAAGATCGGCCCGGCGCTGGCCGCCGGCTGCTCGGTCATCGTCAAGCCGGCGCAGGAGACGACGCTGACCACGCTGCGCGTCGCCGAACTGGCGCATGAGGCCGGCATTCCCGCGGGTGTCTTCAACGTCGTCACCGGCGGCGGCAGCGCGGTCGGCGAACCGCTTGGCTTGCATATGGATGTCGACATGGTGGCCTTCACCGGCTCGACGCCGACTGGCCGGCGCTTCCTGCGTTATGCGGCCGATTCCAACCTCAAGAAGGTGGTGCTGGAATGCGGCGGCAAGAACCCGGCGGTGGTGCTGGCCGATGCCGAAGACCTCGATCTCGTCGCCGAGCAGGTGGTCAACGGCGCTTTCTGGAACATGGGCGAGAATTGCTCGGCGACCTCGCGCCTGATCGTCCATGCCAGCATCAAGGATGAGCTGCTGCAACGCATCGGCGCCTATATGCGCGACTGGAAGACCGGCGATCCGCTCGACCCCGAAAACCGCATCGGCGCGCTGGTCAGCAAGGCCCATTTCGAGAAGGTAAAGTCCTTCCTCGATGACGTGAAAGCCGAAAAGCTGTCGTTGGCCCATGGCGGCGAGACCTATGAGGGCGCCTTCATCGAACCGACGGTGGTCGATGGCGTGACGCCGAAAAGCCGGCTGTTCCAGGAGGAGATTTTCGGGCCGATCCTGTCGGTGACGAGTTTCGAGACCCTGGCGCAAGCCGTGACGCTTGCCAACGACACCAATTACGGCCTGACGGCGTCGATCTATACGGGCAGCCTGCGCCATGCGATCCGGCTTTCCCGCGATATCCGCGCCGGCCTCGTCACCGTCAATTGCTTCGGCGAGGGCGATGCCTCCACCCCCTTCGGCGGCTACAACGAATCCGGTTTCGGCGGGCGCGACAAGTCGGTCTTCGCCCATGACAATTACTGCGAGCTGAAGACCATCTGGATCGACATTTCCGAACGCTCCCTCGACGAGACTGTCCGATGAGCACGACGTCCGTCCGGCGCTTGCCGGTGGAAAATGGCGTCTCCGGCTGGGAGGCGATCAGCGCTCGGCCGTTTGCCGCCAGAACCCTCGAAGGCAACGTCACGGCGGACTGGCTGATCATCGGCGCGGGCTTTGCGGGCCCGTCCGCGGCCCGCCGGCTGCTGGAACTGCGCCCGGACGACCGCATCGTCATTCTCGAAGCCGGCGAGGTCGGCAAGGGCACGGCCGGGCGCAATTCCGGCTTCATGATCGATGTGCCGCACAATCTGTCGTCCAGCGAATATTCCAGCGGAAGCGCCGATGCAACGCGGCTGGAAATGGCGCAGAACCGCTCCGCCATCGCCTTTGCCAAAGCCGCCGCCGAGGAATACGGCATGTCGCGCGAGACCGTCGATCCCGCCGGCAAGATCAATGCAGCGGCAACCGCCCGGGGCATGGCGCTGAATGCCAGCTTCGGCCAGTCGCTGCGCGGGGCCGGTGAAAAGCACGTCTTCCTCGATGCCGGCGAGATGCGCGACATCACCGGCTCGGATTATTACCTCGGCGGCCTCTATACGCCGGGCGCAATGCTGATCCAGCCGGCGGATTACGTCCGCGCCTTCGCCGCCGGCCTTGTCCGCCGCGCCGACCTGTTCGAGCGCTCGCCGGTCACCGCGCTCCGGCGGGGCGGCGGCACCTGGACGGCGGTGACGCCGCGCGGCACGGTGACGGCGCCGAAAACGATCGTCTGCGTCAACGGCCATATCGACGATTTCGGCCATTTTCGCGGGCGGCTGATGCATATCTTCGCCTATGCCTCGATGACCGCGCCGCTGCCGGCGGGGGCGGCGGGCCGCGACCGCTGGGCGCTGCTGCCCGCCGACGCCATGGGCGCGACGGTGCGCAAGATCCCCTCCGGCGGAAAGGCGCGCATCGCGATCCGCACCCGCTACACCTATGACACCACGGTTTCGCTCTCCGCGCGCCGGCTGGCGAAGATGGCGCAGGAGCATCGCCGCTCCCTCGACGCCCGGTTTCCGGAACTGGCGGGCGTCCCCTTCGAGTATAGCTGGGCCGGGCGGCTCTGCCTCAGCCGCAACCATGTGCCGGCCTTCGGCGAGGTCGAGCAGGGGCTCTATTCCGCCTGCTGCGACAACGGGCTCGGCACCGTCAAGAGCACGCTGGCCGGCATGATGGCGGCGGAACTGGCGACCGGAACCCGGTCGCGCGAACTGGAAGACTACATGGATCACCCGCAGCCGGCGCGGCTGCCGCCGCAGCCCTTCGCCTGGCTCGGCATCAATTCGGTGATCCGTCTGCAGGAATTGCGTGCCGGCCGCGAGGGCTGACCTTGGCCGCGCAATGGCGACCGGATGTGCCGGAAATCGCGAGTGGGAACCAAGACAAGAGGAGAGAGTGAATGATGAAGACGTTGTGGAAGGTGCTGTGTGCGGCCGCCATGGTCGGTTTGACCATGCTGCCGGCTCGTGCCGAGGAAAAGTCGATCACCATGGGCACCATGTCCTGGGAGGACCTGACGCCGATCACCGGCATCACCAAGAAGGTGCTGGAAGACCAGGGCTACACCGTCAAGGTGGTGGAATTCGCCGAGTGGGGCATCGCCTATGCGGCGCTTGCCAAGGGCGACGTCCAGATCCTGGCTTCGCAGACCGATTATGTCGCGCAGGATTACTGGAACAAGAACAAGAAGAAGCTGGAAAAGATTTCGCCGGTGTCGCATGGCCTGTTCCAGGGCGTCGCCGTGCCGAAATACGTCACCATCGACAGCATGGACCAGCTCAACGATAATGCCGACAAGTTTGGCGGCAAGATCGTCGGCATCGAGCCGGGCGCCGGCCTGATGCGCGACACCGGCAATGCGGTGAAGGAATATGGCCTGAAGCTGCAACTCGTCGAGGGCAGCACCGCCGCCATGACCGCGGCGCTGAAATCCGCCATCGACCGCAAGGAATGGATCGCCGTCACCATCTGGGAACCCTCCTGGATGATGCAGAAATACGACGTCAAGTTCCTGCAGGATCCGAAGGCCGTCTTCCCGCCGCCGCAGAGCTATTACTGGATTGGCCAGAAGGGTTTTTCCGAGAAGAACCCCCATGCCCGTGAAGTGATCGCCAGCGTCTACGTGCCGCTTGCCGATATCACCGGCATCAACGGCGCCGTCAGCGACGGCAAGACCATGGACCAGGCGGTGTCGGACTGGACCACGGCCCATGCCGATCTCCTCAAGCGCTGGGAAAACATCAAGGGCGAATGATCCCGCAAAGGCGAGCCGCCCGCGCCGCGCGCGGCTCGCCAGCAGCCGTACAACAAGGAGCCGACCGGAACCGGCTCGTGGGGGAACATCATGAACATTGCGCACAAAGACGTGAGCGAGATCCTGGTCGATTGCCGTTCGGTCTGGAAGATTTTTGGCACGCGCGCGGCGGCGGCCATCGAAGCCGTCGAGACGCGCGGACTGTCGAAGAAGGACATCCTCAAGGAATTCAATTGCGTGGTCGGCGTCTCCGACGCCAACCTGCAGGTCCGCCGCGGTGAAATCTTCTGTATCATGGGTCTCTCCGGCTCCGGCAAGTCGACGCTGATCCGCCTGCTCAACCGGCTGATCGAGCCGAGCCTCGGCACGGTCATGGTCAAGGGCAAGGATGTCGCGTCCCTCGATGCGGCGGCCTTGCGCGACATGCGGGCGCGCAATATCGGCATGGTGTTCCAGAGCGTGGCGCTGCTTCCCTATCGCACCGTGCTCGAAAACGCCGCCTTCGGCCTCGAAGTACGTGGCGTCGCCAAGGACGAGCGTAATAAAGTCGCCCGTGCTGCCCTCGACAAGGTCGGCCTTTCCGACTGGACGGAGCGTTATCCGTCCGAGCTTTCCGGCGGCATGCAGCAGCGCGTCGGGTTGGCCCGCGCGCTTGCCGCCGATCCCGAGATCATCCTGATGGACGAGCCGTTCAGCGCCCTCGACCCGCTGATCCGCCGGCAGCTGCAGGACGAATTCCGGCAATTGACCAAGTCGCTCGGCAAGTCGGCCGTGTTCATCACCCATGACCTCGAAGAGGCGATTCGCATCGGCGACCGCATCGCCATCATGAAGGACGGCGTCATCATCCAGATCGGCAATGCCGAGGAGATCGTCACCAAGCCCGCCGACGACTACGTCGCGGACTTCGTCGCCGGCATCTCCCGCATCCATCTCGTCAAGGCGCATTCGATCATGCAGCCGGTCGCCGCCTATCGCGGCGATATAAACGCGCTGCCGCGCGCCGCGCCGGAAGCGGATATCAGCGCGTTGATCGAGCTGACCATGCAATCCGAACACGATGCGATCGCGGTTGTCGACAACGGCGCCGTCATCGGCGTGGTGACGACCCGCGACCTGCTTCGCGGCGTCGCCGCCTGACGAGGGAGGAAGGGCATGGACATGTCGACGCTTCCGGACACTTTCGACAGCGCCATCGACGACGCGCTGTCCTGGATCAGCGACAATGGCGAGGGCCTGTTCGATTTCATCCGGGCGATCCTCGAAGGCACCTATGACGGCGTTCTCTGGCTGCTGCAGCTTTTGCCGTTCTACGGCATTGCGGCGATCGCCGCCGTCTTCGGATGGCGGCTGGTGGGCCTGCGCTTCGGCATTGCCGCCGGCGTGGCGCTGGTCGTCTGCGCGCTGATGGGCCTGTGGGGCGAAACCATGGGCACGTTGGCGCTGGTGGTCACCGCAACCGTGCTGGCGCTCGCCGCCGGCATTCCGCTCGGCATCGCCGCCGGCTTCCTGACCACGCTCGACCGTATCCTGCAGCCGGTGCTCGACCTCATCCAGACGCTGCCGCCCTATATCTACCTGCTGCCGGCCATCGCGCTGATGGGTTTCGGGCCGGCGACGGCGCTGATCGCCACCGTTATCGTCGCCATGCCGCCGGCCATCCGCCTGACGGCGCTCGGCATGCGCATGACGCCGCGTGAATTCATCGAGCTGGGACAGGCGAGCGGCTTGACCGGCTGGCAGATGTTTTCCAAGATCCGCCTGCCCTTCGCGCTGCCGAGCATCATGGCCGGCATCAACCAGAGCCTGATGATGGCCTTCGGCATGGTGGTCATCGCCGGCATCGTCGGCTCCGGCGGGCTTGGCGAAACCATCTACGGTTCGGTTCGCACGCTCGATATCGCCACCTCGATCAATGCCGCCATCGCCATCGTGATCCTGACCATGGTTCTCGACCGGCTGACGCAGAGCGCCGGTAAGGGAGGGAAAGCATGACCCTGGAATCGCTGCAGTTTTCGCCCGGCGCCTATCTCGCGCCGTCGGTGGATTGGCTGAACGCCAACTTTCACGCCGTTTTCGACCTGGTGACGCGGGCAATCGAGGCGCTGCTCAGCGCCATCGAATACGGTCTCGTCGCGCTGCCGTCCTACGCGGTCATCGCCATCGCCACGATCCTGGCGGGCATATTCGTCAGCCCGGGCATCGGCATCATGACCGCCGTAGCGCTCGGCTTCTGCCTGGCGGCCGGCCTGTGGACGGCCTCGATGCAGACGGTGGCGCTGGTAACGGTCGCGGTGGCGATTTCCGTCGCCATCGCCTTTCCGCTCGGCATCCTCGCCGCCCGCCACAAGCGGCTGGAGGCGGCGTTGCGGCCGGTGCTCGACATCATGCAGACGGTGCCGCCCTGGGTCTATCTCATTCCGGCGGTGATGATCTCAGCCTCGGGCGCGTGCCGGCGATCATCGCTACCATCGTCTACGGCATTCCGCCGATGCTGCGCCTGACGACGCTCGCCTTTAACCAGATCCCGCGCGATCTCGTCGAGCTTGGCAAGGCGATCGGTGCGCCGCCGCGCGCCATCCTGTTCAAGATCGAGATACCGTCGGCCATGCCGACGCTTCTGGTTGGGCTGAACCAGTGCATCCTCCTGTCGCTGGCCATGGTCGTCCTCGCCGGCCTCGTCGGCGCCGGCGGGCTGGGAGCCGAGGTGACGCGCGGCCTGACGCGCATGGAAATGGGGCTGGGCCTGCGCGCCGGCCTCGCCATCGTCGCCGTCGCCATCCTGCTCGACCGGCTGTCGCGCGGCGCGCTCCACCGGCCGCGCGCGACAGCCAAATCCTCCTGAAGGGAAAACCATGCGCCACAGCTTCTTCTGCATCGACGCCCATACCTGCGGCAATCCCGTCCGCCTCGTCGCCGGCGGCGGCCCCTTGCTGCCGCATTTGCCGATGGCGGATCGCCGCGACCTGTTCGTGCGCGATCACGACTGGATTCGCAAGGCGCTGATGTTCGAGCCGCGCGGCCACGACATCATGTCCGGCGCAATTCTCTATCCCGCTTTTCGCGAGGATTGCGAGGTCGGCGTGCTGTTCATCGAGGTCAGCGGCTGCTTACCGATGTGCGGCGCCGGCACCATCGGCACCGTCACGGCGGGCATTGAGGAAGGGCTGATCACGCCGCGCGTGCCCGGCCAGCTCTCACTCGAAACGCCGGCCGGCCGGGTCGATATCCGCTATGAAAAGCCGGGCGAGCACGTCGAATCCGTGCGCATGTTCAATGTCGCGAGCTATCTTCATGCGGCCGATGTCGCGGTCGAGGTGCCGGGGCTTGGCCGGCTCGTCGTCGATATCGCCTATGGCGGCAATTTCTATGCGGTGATCGAGCCGCAGGCGGCCTGGGCCGGCCTCGACCGCATGTCGGCCGGCGATATCGTCGATCTCAGCCGCCGTCTGCGCGATGCGTTGGCGGAAGTCTGCGATCCCGTCCACCCTGAGGACGCCCGTATTCGCGGCGTGCACCATGCGATCTGGTGCGATGCGCCCAAGGGCGAGGGCAATGACGGGCGCGGCGCCGTCTTCTACGGCGACAAGGCGATCGACCGTTCCCCCGGCGGCACCGGCACCTCGGCGCGATTGGCCCAGCTTCACGGCAAGGGTCGCCTGAAGGTCGGCGACCGTTTCCGCCAGGAAAGCCTGATCGGCACGGTGTTCGAAGGCCGGATCGAGGCCGAGGAGGCGGTCGGCCCCTTCGCCGGCATCCGCCCCAGCGTCGGCGGCTGGGCGCGCATCATCGGCCACAACACCATTTTCGTCGATGACCGCGATCCGCTCGCGCATGGATTCCAGATCGGATAACCGCCCTTTGCGGCGCTCGCGGCCTAGAAACCACCCGAGGCCTGCGATATCTGTATACAAGGATAATTATTCGATGTTTTGCAGAGCGTGCGGATGCAGTGCAGGCGTAAAAAAGGGTGACAATGATGAAGGGCGGCAAGTCGGCGCTCCATGAAACGCTGAAACGCCAGATCCTGACGCTCGAGCTGGAGCCGGACGGCGATCTCGACGAGGTGAAGCTCAGCGAGGAATACGGGATTTCGCGCACGCCGGTGCGCGACGTGCTGCGCCAGCTCGCGGTCGACGGCTATGTCGATATCCGCGAGAACCGCGGCGCTCGCGTCGTGCCGATGAATCATTCCACCTTGCGCGATTTCTTCCTCGTCGCGCCGATGATCTACGAGGCGATCGGGCGGCTTGCGGTGCAGAACTGCCGCGCCGGCCAGCTCGACATCCTCAGGGCCTGTCAGGAGCGGTTTCGCGCTGCGGTGATGGCGCGCGACGCGGAAAAGATGGTCATGGAAAACAACCGTTTCCACGAACTGATCGGCGAAATGGCGGGCAGCGCCTTTCTGAAGCCGACACTGAACCGGCTGCTGATCGACCATGCCCGCATCGGCCATACCTTCTTCCGCCCCGCGACTGCGGAGATGGAAGACAACCTCGCCAAATCCTGCCTGCATCACGACCGGATGATCGAGGCGCTGGCGCAGCGCGACGAGACCGCGATGATCAATCTCGTTTTTGAACACTGGGATCTGTCGCGGCAGAACATGGAGCTGTTCATCGCGCCGAAGGCCCTGACCTCGGAAACCAACCGCCGCGTCGCCGCGCGCCGCGACAGCGAAGAAAGCCTGTCCGAGGTTTCATCGTAAGCGGCGTTATTCGCCGCCCGCCCGCCATTCCTTGATGGCGAGATTGGCTTTTGCGCCGATGGTGGTGAAGGGTTGCGGCGGCAGGCGTCTGGGCGCATCGAAGCGTGCGAAGATCTCCGTCAGCCGCGATGTGTGGCCAAGCATCAGCTCGGCGGCCGCGATGCCGTTGGCGGTGGCCTTTGTCGCGCCGACGCCGTTGCAGCCGCAGGCGGCGAAAATACCCTTTTCGATCTCGCCGAAGGCCGGCACCGAATTCCAGGTCACGGCCATCGCGCCTGCCCAGCGATATTCCATGGGAATATCGCCGGTCCCGGGAAAACGCGCCCGGAACTTGCGGTCATGCACCGCGCCGGCGCGCCGCAACGTGCTCTCGCCGGCCTCGATGGTCGGATGGTAGGTGTAGCGGGAGCGGATGAGGACACGGTCGCCCTTTTCGCCGGGAATGCGCCGGACGGTGGTTCCCATGGGAAGGGCAGGGGTCGCGGCCCATTGGCGCTGTCCCGCCAGATGGCCGGGATCGAACTCGCGCGTCATCGAGGCGAAGGTAAAAATATGCAGCAGTTCGGATTTGAAGAAGCCGAAACTTTGCGCATGGCCATTGTTGGCGAGAATAATCCGGCCGGTGCTGATCGATCCTTCAGGTGTTTTCACGAGCCAGCCGTTGCCGGAACTCTCCAGCCGGACGGCCGGCGTACGTTCGTAGACGTGGACGGGATCGTGCAAGCAATCCGCCACGCCACGGATATAGGCCGCCGGCTGCACCATGACGGTGCCGGGGGTGAACAGCGCCGATGTATAGGCCCGCGAGCCGGTGACTTCGGCGATCTCGCGCTGGCTGAGGAGCTGATGCTTTTCCCCGAGGTTTATCAGAGCCCTGGCGTAGTCGATGAGATGCCGGTCGCCGGCGCTGCTGATCGCGACGCTGTAGCGGCCGCAGGGATCGAAAATGTCCCGGCCCCAGCCTTGCTCGGCGGCAATCGAGCTGGCCAGCCTGATGGCGGTGCGGTTGATCTCGATGGCTTCCCGGCTTTTCGTCATGGTGTCCCCGCCGTAATCGTCTGAAGAGACGTCATGCGGCAGGTCGATGATGAAGCCGGAATTGCGGCCGGCGGCTGCCTCGCCGATCACGCCCGCCTCCAGTACGGCGACCGTGAGGCTGGGGTCCAGTTCGGAAATTCGTCGCGCCGCGGAAAGCCCGGCAAAGCCGCCGCCGAGAATGACGATATCGGCGGTCGCGTGCCCCTGAAGCGGGGGATTGCCCTTGCGGGGCGGGAGCATCGCGACCCAGGCGGAGACCCCGTTATTCTTCGGGAGCCTCGCGGCCACGAATACCGTCTTGGCGGCCGCGACCATCGGCTCAGGCTTCCAGCGCGATGAGATCGCCGAGGGCGGCGCGAAGGGTTTCGATGCGCTCGGCGGGCAGGGGGCGCAACGGCTTGCGCGGATTGCCGGCGCCGCAGCCGGTCAGTTCCGCCGCCGCATAGACGGACTGGACGTAGTCGCCTTCCCAGATCAGCGACATCGCCGGTTCGAGCGCCGACCAGATTTTTCGCGCCTCGTCCCACTTGCCTGCGGTTGCCGCAGCAACAAGGGCGAGGCAGGTGCGCGGCGCGAAATTCGCCCCGCCCCAGATCAGGCCGCTGGCGCCGGCAAACAGGGCGAAGGGCACGAGATTGTCGGCGCCGTTCATGACCGGCAGGCCGGTGCGGATCAGCGAGGCCTGCTTGCCGAGATCGCCGCCGCTATCCTTGACGGCACAGAAATTCGGGATGGCGCACAGTTCCTTCAGCAGCGCCGGCGTCACCGTCACCCCGACCGCATGCGGCACGTTGTAGCCGATGACCGGCAGGCCGGCGGCGGCGACCTCCGTGTAGAATGCGACAATGCTCTCGTCGTCGGTCGGGCCTTCGAAGAAGGGCGGCAGCACCATGACGCCATCGGCGCCGCAGTCGGCAGCAAATCTGGTGCGATCCACGACATCGGCCGTCAGCAGGGCGGAGGTCTGGGCGATGACCTTTGCGCGACCGTTGATGATCTTTGCGCCGCGCCGCACCAGTTCCTTCGATTCCTCCCGCGACAGATAGACATGCATGCCGGTGCCGGAGCTGAGCACGAAGCCGGGAATACCAAGCGTCAGATAGCGCTCGATGTTTTCTTCGAGTCTGGCGAAATCGATACGGCCTTCGGCATCGAAGGGTGTGGCGATCGCGAGATTCAGTCCGGGAAAGGGGAAATTCGTCATGTCACGGGTCCGCGGGCTTGGGCATCGGGTGCCGGTTCATCGGGGCGAGCATCGCTGGCGTGGATCAAGGCGGCTGGTTGCTCGTCGCCGATCATTGATAATACAATAGATAGACAATTGGTAGACTGTCAAGGCGTCGGACGTTGCAGCTTTCCGTCACTCTGGAAAAAACCATTTGAAACTGTTAGGTCTATCTTTTGTAGACAAATCTCGGAGGCCGCCATGGCGATTGACCATCTTTCCGGCGCGCTTGGCCAAGGGGCCGACAGGAAGACGGCGCTCAGCACCACGCTGCGGCAACGGATCCTGACCATGCAGGTGGCGCCCGGCGCGGTGCTGGACGAAGTGGCGCTCAGCGAGGAGTTCGGCCTGTCGCGGCCGCCGGTGCGCGAGGCGATGCGCCAGCTTGCCGGAGAAGGCTTTATCGAGCTGGAAGCGAACCGACCGGCGCGCGCCGCCTCGATGAGCTACCGGACGCTGCGCGATTTCTTCCTGGTTGCGCCGATGATCTATGTGGCGGCGACGCGGCTGGCGGCCGAGAACGCCTCGAAGGCCGATATCGCCGGTCTGCGCGACATTCAGGATGAATTTCGCGCAGCAGTGCGCAACAACGATGTCGACAGCCGCGTCTTCCAGAACGACCGCTTTCACCTGCGCATCGGCGAGGTCGCCGACAATGCCTTCCTGCTGCCGAGCCTGCGTCGGCTGCTGATCGACCACGCCCGCATCGGCAAGATTTTCTATCGCCCCAGCAATGCGCGCATGGTCGATGAACTGGAGGAGGCCTCGCGCCAGCACGACGATATCGTCGATGCCATCGCCGGTCATGATGCCGACCGCGCCGAGGTGCTGGTGCGCGCCCATCTCGACCTGTCGCGTCGCAACATGGCGATGTACGCCGCGCCGGAGGGCTTGCAGATGTCGCTGGAGTCCTGACGTCAGCCCTCGGCGAAGCGCTTCAACGCCTCGAAGACGGCGCGCGGCATCGAAAGGCTTTTCTGAGAAGACGGTTCCCGGCGCCGGCTGACGCCGGGAATGTGGACGCCGAGCTGCTGCAGGCGCTGCGTCTGGCCGTGGGCGCGCTCGACGCGGCCGTCTTCGGCCGGGCCGGGCATCATGGCGATGATCGTCAGGCCCACGGCCGGCGAGGCGTTGCCGGTATTGAAAGGTGCGGCGTCCAGCGACCAGAAGCCGCCGGACAGGCCGGCGGAAAGCATTTCCACCATCAGCGCGATATTCGCGCCCTTGCGCCCGCCGAAGGGCAGCAGCGCGCCGGCGAGCGCCTTTTCCGGATCTTCGGTATCGGCGCCATCGGCATCGACGGCCCACCCCTTGGGGATCGACCGACCCTCGGCCGCGGCGGCGATCAGGTTGACATAGGCGGTGGCGCTGGCGGATTGGTCGATGACCAGCGGCGGCGTCGCCTCGCCGAGCGGAAAGCCGAAGGCGATCGGATTGGTGCTGTAAACGGCGGGGCCACCGCTCCTGGCGACGAGCATGGCATTGGCATTGGTCGCCGCCAGCGCCACCAGCCCCTTCTCTGCCAGCCGGCGCACGTAATAGCCGAGTTCGCCCGTGGTATAGCCGTTCGACTGGGTGAAAATGGCGATGCCGAAGTTTTGGGCCGCTTCGACGATCTCGGTAAAGGCGAGATCGAAGCCGAGCTGAGCGATGCCGCCATCGGCGTCGGACGCCAGGAACGCCGGAAACGGCCGCGTCAGCTTCGGCTGCGGAGCGCCATTGATGCGCCCTTCACGAAAACTGTCGAGGTAGTCGACCATATGCGGGAAGCCCAGCGTCGATGGCCCGAACTGCGCCGCCGAAAGCGTGGCGTCGACCAGCGCGCGCGCCGTTGCCGGACTGACGCCGGCGCCGAGGCAGGCCTTCAGCGCCAGCGCTTCCGCCTTGGCCTGGCCGAGTTCGACGATATCCGCCATGTCAGATCTCCAATCCCGCTTTCCTGCCTTCGAAAAATGCGTAAGGCGCTTGCCGCGGCGCGGCGCAATCGCCGATCTGACGGATCGGCAGGCCGAGTGCGGCCAGATCCGGCATCAGCCAGTCGGCGGCCATGTTGGTGGTCGCGGTAACAAGCGTGTCGGCCTCGACGAAGCGGCGGTCGCCGGTATTGTGATCGATGAGGGTCGCGCCGTTGCCGTGCCATTCGGCGATGCTGGCTTCGACGATCCATTGCACGCCGAGCTTCTTGAGCGCTTGGCGCATCGGCACGTCGGCGGCAGTTCGCTGCAACTCCTTGCCGACGAAGGGGTCCGGGGTGACGATGGTCACCGCATGGCCTTCCTCGGCGAGTTTCCAGGCGGTGCCGCCGCCGCGCCAGCCGCCGCCTTCGTCGACGAGCAGCACGCGATGGCCGGGCCTTGCCTGCCGGGCCATGATCGCCTCGACGGTGAAGACATTGCCGTTTTCGATGCCCGGCAGCGTCTCGACGGTCGGCAGCGCCTTCTGAAAACCGGTTTCGGGCGAATAGGAGCCCGTCGCGGCAATGACGATATCGAAATCGGCCGGCGCGATATCGCCGGCCTCGACATAGGTGTTGAGGCGGACCTCGACACCGAGCTTTTCGAGTTGCTGCTCATACCAGGCGATGAGATCGAGAATCTGCGCCCGCCGCGGCTGCATTCCGGCCAGCAGGAAATTGCCGCCGAGGCGGCTCGACGCCTCCGACAGCACCACATAGTGGCCGCGCTCGGCTGCAGCTCTTGCCGCTTCCAGCCCCGCCGGGCCGCCGCCGATCACCAGCACGCGTTTCGGCTCCCCGGACTTGCGAAAACGATCGCCACCCCATTCGGCCTCGCGCCCGACCGAGGGATTGATCAGACAGCTTATCCAGTAGTCGCGGGAGCGACGGCCCCAGCACATCTGGTTGCAGGAAATACAGCCGCGAATGTCGTCGGGGCGATCCTCCCCGGCCTTGGTGGCGAGATGCGGATCGGCGATCTGGCCGCGAACGATCGAAACGAGATCGGCGGCGCTTTCGCCCAGCACCGTCTCGGCATTTTCGGGCGTGCGGATATGGCTTTCGGCGATGACGACGGCTTTCTTGACGACGCCCTTCAACACGGCGGCGAGATCGGCGCCGAGCTTTTCGGGATAGAGGAAGGTCGGCATCAGCTTGTAAAAATCGAGATAGCCGCCGGAACCGCAGGTGACGTAGTCGATGAGGCCGAGGTCGTCATGCAGCTTGACGATCTCGGCAAGCTCGTCACGCTGCAGCGCGACCTTGACGTCCGGCTCGTCGCTGACGGCAAGGCCGACGATGAAATCCGGGCCGCAGACGGCGCGGATACGGGACAGGATTTCGCGCGACATGCGCGTGCGGTTTTCTAGCGATCCGCCCCACCGATCCGCTCGCCGGTTACACCACGGCGTCCAGAACTGATCGACCATGCCGAGATAGGCGGCCCAGACTTCGACGCCGTCGAAACCGGCCTCGCGACAGCGCCGCGCCGCCTGGACGAAACCATCGATGGTCTCCTCAATCTCCGCCTCGGTCATCGCGTGCGAGCCGTCGCTGTCGTGATAGCTGGGCAGGCCGGAGGGCGACCAGTGCGGATGGAAGGAATTGTCGGAATCGCCATGCGCGCCGATATGGTAAAGCTGCTGGATCGCCACCGCGCCATGCGCCTTGATCGCCTCGACCACGCGCTTGAAATGCGGGATGACGGTGTCATCGGATGGGCGAAAATTGCCGCGCGTGAGCACGGCTGCCGCATGGACGGGCATCGGCTCCACGACGATCATCGCCGCCCCGCCCATCGCCCGCTCGGCGTAATAGGCGGCATGGCGCTCGGTCGGCAGGCCCTCGACCGCCATGTTGGCGGTGTGGGCACCAAAGACGATCCGGTTCTTCAGGACATGCGAACGCAGCTTGAGCGGTGAGAACAGGCGAGGAAATTTCTTGGACATCGCGCAATCCCGGGCAGGGTGAGTCCTGGATTTTACAGGGGGAGGACGCGCCCATTCGGGCGGACGGACGACCGGCCCTTGCGGCCGGCCGTTCTGGTCAGGCGACGGCGCGGTGGCCGGGCTCGTGAGAATTGACCATGGCGCCGGCAAGCTGCCGGAAGGTGACGCGGCCGATCGGCTGGCCGGCGGCATCGACGACGGTGACGTCGCCCTCGGGGGCGGAGGCCAGCGCCCGCACGGCCTCCTCGATGGTGACGTCGGCGGCGATCGTCGGACCATGGCCGGCAGCGGCGGGACCGAGCGGGCTCATGACGGCCTCGACCTGGACGACGCGGCCGCGGTTCACTTCCTTGACGAAGTTGGCGACATAGGCGTCGGCGGGGCGCAGCACGATATCCTGGCTTGTGCCCTGCTGGATGACCTCGCCGTCGCGCAGGATGGCGATCTGGTCGCCAAGCCGCAACGCCTCGTCAAGATCGTGGGTGATGAACACGATGGTCTTCTTGATCTCCTTCTGGAGGTCGAGCAGCACGGTCTGCATGTCCGTGCGGATCAGCGGATCGAGCGCCGAATAGGCTTCGTCCATCAAAAGCACCGGCGCGTCGTTGGCGAGCGCGCGCGCCAGGCCGACGCGCTGCTGCATGCCGCCGGAGAGCTGGTTGGGATATTTCTGTTCGAAACCCTTGAGGCCGACGCGCTCCAGCCAGCGCATGGCGGTGTCGATGCAGGTGGCGCGGGCAACGCCCTGCAGTTCCAGCCCGAAGATGGTGTTGTCCAATACGTTGCGATGCGGCAGCAGCGCGAACTTCTGGAACACCATCGCCGTCTGGTGGCGGCGGAATTCGCGAAGATCGGTCTCGTTCATCTTCACGACGTCGGTACCGTCGACCAGCACCTCGCCGGCGGTCGGGTCGATCAGCCGGTTGACGTGGCGGATCAGCGTCGACTTGCCCGAGCCCGACAGGCCCATGATCACCTGGATGCAGCCGGATGGCATCTCGATGTTGATGTCGCGCAAGCCCAGCACATGACCGAATTTCTCGTTCAGTTCCGCCTTGGTGAGGCCGTTCTTGACGGCCTCGATATGCTTGGCGGCGTCGGGGCCGAAGATCTTGTAGAGATTGCGGATACGGATGCCGCCGAGGGCATGATCAGCCATGGACGATCTCCCGATGCTTCTGCAGCCGGTGGCCATAGGCCTGGCTGACGCGGTCGAAGATGATGGCGATGCCGACGATGGCCAGGCCGTTGAAGATGCCGAGCGTGAAATACTGGTTGGCGATCGCCTTCAGGACGGGTTGGCCGAGGCCCTGCACGCCGATCATCGAGGCGATGACCACCATGGCGAGCGCCATCATGATCGTCTGGTTGATGCCGGCCATGATGGTGGGCAGGGCAAGCGGCAGTTGCACCTTGAAGAGCTTCTGGCGGCTGTCGGCGCCGAAGGCGTCGGCGGCCTCGAGCACGTCGCTGTCGACGAGGCGGATGCCGAGATTGGTGAGGCGGATCATCGGCGGGATGGCATAGATGACGACGGCGATCAGGCCGGGCACCTTGCCGATGCCGAGCAGCATGACGACGGGGATGAGGTAGACGAAGCTCGGCATGGTCTGCATGACGTCGAGAACCGGGTTGATGACGTTCTGCACCCGGTCCGAGCGCGACATGAGAATGCCGATCGGAATGCCGATGACGATGGACAGGATCGTACAGACGAAGATCATGGAGACCGTCTTCATCGTGTCGTCCCACATGTCGAAATAGCCGATCAGGAGGAGCGTCACCACGGCGCCGGCGACGATCTTCCAGTTGCGGCTGGCGAACCAGGCGACGACCGCGATGAGCACGAGGATGATCGGCCAGGGCGTCTTCGTCATGAAGCGTTCTGACCAGATGAGAAAATGCTGCAGCGGCTCGAAAAGGGATTCGATACCGTCGCCATAGGCGCGCGTGAAGGCGCGAAAGCCCTCATCGATCGCCTTCTTGAGGTCGCGCAGCGAATTCGCGTCCATCGTCGGAAATTTCGTTAACCATTCCATGTCGATCCCCTTCCGGCCCGGTCCGGTCTTGCGCCGGTTTTCGAACCAAACCCTGAAACATCCCGGGACAAAGCGCGTGGCGATTTGCGCCAACGGCATGTATTAAAACGAAGAAGGAGGCGGCGCGCCGATGGCGCGCCGCCCGTTCCGATCAGCCGGTCAGAGAGCGGCCTTGATCTTTTCCGCGGCTTCCGGGGAGACCCAATCCTTCCAGAGGGCTTCCTGCTCTTCCAGGAAGTGCTTGGCGCCGTCCTCGCCGCTCGCCTGGTTGTCGGTCATCCAGGCCA
>ERZ778022.1405-NODE-1405-length-32408-cov-4.620283_pt1 | contig 32408 bp, 31 predicted proteins | sample MGYA00375752_ERZ778022 | MGnify/ENA primary metagenome ERZ778022 (study PRJEB29350, sample SAMN05389826) | bioreactor metagenome | isolation source: Thiocyanate bioreactor | place: South Africa: University of Cape Town | collected 2014-04-04 ...
CCGCGGTCATCGCCACGGTGGTCATCAGGATCGGCTGGGCGCGCTTGTGCCCGGCCTCGATGATCGCGTCGAACTGGCCCTTGCCGCCGTGCATCTCCTCGATCGCGAAGTCGATCAGCAGGATCGAGTTCTTGGCGACGATGCCGAACAGCATGAGGATGCCGATGAACACCGGCATCGACAGCGCCTGCCCGGTCAGCAGCAGGGCGAGCAGCCCGCCGAAGGGCGCGAGGAACAGCGAGCCCATGTTGACCAGCGGCGAGATGATCCGGTGGTAGAGCAGCACCAGCACGCCGAGGACGAGCAGGATGCCCGCCGGCACCGCGATCTTGAGGTTGTCGAGCATCTCCTGCTGCCAGGCGTCCTGGCCGAAGGCGGTGTTGCTGATGCCCTTGGGCAGGTTCTTCATGATCGGCAGGGCATTGACGGCGTTGGTCGCCTCGCTCTTGACCACGCCGGGGGCGAGGTCGGCGCCGATGAAGATGCGCCGCGCCTGGTTGTAGCGCTGGATCGTGGTCGGGCCCGAGCCGAAGGTGATCTCGGCCACGCGCGACAGCGGGACCGAGCCGCCGGTGGTCGTCGGCACCGGCAGGTTGGCGATGTTCGACAGATCGCGCCGGGCATCCTCGGGCATCCGCACGCGGATCGGGATCTGCCGGTCGGAGAGCGAGAACTTGGCCGCGTTCTGGTCGATCTCGCCGATCGTGGCGATGCGGATCGCCTGGCTCAGCGCCTGGGTCGAGACGCCGAGGCTGGCGGCGAGGTCGAGGCGGGGCTTCACCACCACCTCGGGCCGGCGCATGTCGGCGCTGATCCGCGGGGCGACGATCTGCTTCACGCCCTTCATCTGCTCGATCAGGGTCGCCGCGGCGTGCTCCAGCTGAACCGGGTCGGAGCCCGAGAGCATGACCGAGATCGGCCGCCCGGTGCCGCCGCCCTGCTGGTTCTGCGCCGACTGGATCGTGATCCGCGCGTCGGGAATCTGCTGGAACTCGCGGGTCAGATCGCTCTCGATCTGGGTGCTGGTCTTCTTGCGGTCCTTGCGGAGCATGACCATCAGCCGGCCGCTGCCTTCCTGGATCGACTGATAGACGTTCTCGACGTTGGGATTGCGGGCGAGGATCCGGCGCACCTGGTCCGATACCGCCTCGGTCTGGGCGAGCGTCGTGCCCGGCACCATCTCGATCGCGACCATGGTGTTGTCGGCGTTCTGGGTCGGGAAGAACTCCATCGGCATCGAGCGGGCGATCACGCCGGTCAGGACCAGCGCCGCCAGGGCCACGCCGATCATCCAGACGCGGTGGTCGCGCAGCCGCGCGCGCAGGCGGGCGCCGAGCGGGACATGGCCGTCGGGCCGGCGGCGCGCCTCGCGGAAGGCGCGGGCCTTGGCGGTGTCGAGCGACCAGTGCAGGACGCGGAGATAGCGGTCCATCATGGGCCCGCCGGCATGCTCGGCATGGCCGTGGGCCTTGAGGAAATAGGCCGAGACCATCGGCGTGATCATCCGCGCGACGACCAGGCTCATCAGCACCGAGGCGACGACGGTCAGGCCGAAGGCCTTGAAGAACTCGCCCGAGACGCCGGGCATCAGGCCGACCGGGAAGAACACCGCGACGATCGAGAAGGTGGTCGCGACCACGGCCAGGCCGATCTCGTCGGCGGCGTCGATCGAGGCCTGGTAGGCGGTCTTGCCCATCCGCATGTGCCTGACGATGTTCTCGATCTCGACGATCGCGTCGTCGACCAGCACCCCCGCGACCAGGCCCAGCGCGAGCAGCGACTGCGCGTTGAGCGAGAAGCCGAGCAGGTCCATGAACCAAAAGGTCGGGATCGCCGACAGCGGGATCGCGATCGCGGAGATGATCGTCGCGCGCCAGTCGCGCAGGAAGAAGAACACCACGATGACCGCCAGGACCGCCCCCTCGACCATCGAGGCCATCGAGCTTTCGTACTGGTTCTTGGTATAGTTCACCGTGGTATAGATCTGCCGGAACGTGACGCCCGGGTTGTCCGCCTCGAGCTCCTTCAGCGCGGCGATCGCGTTGTCGTAGACGGTGACGTCCGAGGCGCCGCGGGCGCGGGTCATGCCGAAGACGGCGACCGGGCGGCCGTTGAACTTGCTCTTGCTGGTGATCTCGCCGTAGCTGTCCGTGACCTGGGCGATCGAGCCGAGCTTGACCGTGCGGCCGCCGCCAAGCGGGATGTCGGTCTCGGCGAGCTGGTAGGCGGTCTTGGCGTCGCCGACGACGCGGACCGACTGGCGGGTGCCGCCGATCTCGGCCTTGCCGCCGCCGGCGTTGAGATTGAGCTGGCGCAGCGCCAAGTTGACCTGGGCCGCGCTGGTCCCGAAGGACTGCATCCGCGCCGGGTCGAGCGTGACCAATATCTCGCGGTTGACCCCGCCGCCGCGGCTGACCGAGGCCATGCCCTCGATCGCCAGCAGCCGCTTCGACACCGTGTCGTCGATGAACCAGGAGAGCTGCTCCAGGGTCATGTCGTCGGCCTCGACCGCGAAATAGGCGATCGGCTGCGACGAGGTGTTGGCCTTGTAGACCTGCGGTTCGAGGATGCCGTCGGGCAGGTCGGCGCGGATGCGGTCGACCGAGTTCTTCACCTCGTTGACGGCCTGGTTGATGTCCTCGCCGATGCGGAACTCGATCATCGTCTGGCTGGAGCCTTCCGACGCGGTCGAGCTGATCGAGGATACCCCGGTGATCGAGCGGATCGCCGCCTCGACCTTCTGGGTGATCTGGTTCTCGATCTCGGTCGGCGCGGCGCCCGGCTGGCTGATCTGGACGATCACCATCGGGAATTCGACGTCCGGCTGCTGCTGGATGTCCATCCGGCTGAAGCTGACGATGCCGGCGATCATCAGCGCGGCGAACAGCACGATCGGAACGATCGGGTTGCGGATCGACCAGGCGGAGATGTTGCGGAAGTTCATGCGGTCAGCGCTTCGGCGCCAGCTTCGGCTTCACCGTCTCGCCGGACTGGAGGAAGGCGCCCGCGCGCTCGACCACCCGCTCGCTGCCGTCGAGGCCTTCGAGGATGACCACGCCCTTGTCGGTGATCAAGCCGGTCTTCACGTTGCGGCGGGCCACCTTGTTGTCGGCGCCGACGATATAGACGTAGGAGCCGGCATTGTCCGATTGCAGCGCGGATTCGGCGAGGACCGGGGCGACCAGGGTGCCGGCGATGATCTCGGCATTGGCGAAGCCGCCGGGGCGCAGCTCGGGCGCATAGGACAGGGCGATCCGCACCCGGCCGAGCCGGGTCTGCGGATCGATCACCGGGGCGACCTGCCAGACCTGGCCGGTGAAGGCGCGCGAGGCGCCGACCGGGGTCACGTCGGCCGCGATGCCGGGGGAGATCTTGGCGAGGTCGGCCTCGCTGAGCGCGGCCAGCATCTCCATCTCGCCGCCCTTGGCCAGGCTGAACAGGACCCCGCTGCCCGAGGAGACGACCTGGCCAGGCTCGACCTTGCGCTCCAGCACCAGGCCGGCCTCGGGTGCGACGATGTCGAGCCGGCGGGTCCGCGCCTCGGTCTCGCCGAGCTGGGCGGCGGCCAGGCTGACCCGCGCCACGGCGGCGTCGCGGGTTGCGGTCAGGCGATCGATGTCGGCCTTGGAGATGAAGCCCCGCGCGACGAGCTTCTGCGCGCGGTCGAGGTTGGCCTGGGCCAGCTCGGCATCGGCGCGGGCGACGCGAATCTGCGCGCCCTGCTGGGCCTGCTGCTGGACCTGGACCGAGCGGTCGATCACCGCGAGCACCTGGCCCTTGCGGACCCACTGGCCCGGCTCGACCAGCACCTGGGCGACCTGGCCGCCCTCGCCCGCGACGCCGACCGGCAGTTCCCGCCGCGCGGCGAGCGTGCCGGTGGCGGTGATCTTGCCGGCGACCGTGGTCCGGCCCGGTGCGATCACCGTGACGACCGGGGCCTGGGCGCCAGCCTTGTTCAGGTCCTCGCTGGAATCGCCGCGATGGGCGAGCAGCCACAGGCCGACGAGGGCCACGGCGGCGAGCCCCGCGCCGATCCAGGTGCGGCGGCGGGCGCGGCGCTCGTCCTCGTCGACGGTGTCGAGCGGATTGAACGGTTCGGACGCGGTCCCTTCCCCCGCCGTCTCGATCCTCGCGTCATAGTTCATCGCCGTCACCGCCTGGCTCGATCCCGCCTTCCTGGCCGAACCGCGCTGTATTAGAGAGATAGATCACCCACGGCAAGCCGCCGGCACGGGCCGGCGGTCATCGCCCCGATCCGCGAGAACGGACCTGGCGCCCGCAATAGACCTGGCCCGGGCGAAGGGCAATCGACGGTTGTGTAGCGATGTGTAACGCGCGCAATGAGCGCCCGGGCGGCTCAGTACCTCAGTTCCTCAGTACTTGAGCTGGCGCTCGTAGAGGTCGCGGTAGTGCTGGATGCGCGTCACGCGCAGGCCCTGCATCCCCGAACGGTCGACCGCGCGCTGCCACGAGGCGAACTCCTCCAGGGTGAGATTGTAGCGCTCGCAGACCTCGTCGATCGACAGCAGGCCGCCGTTGACCGCCGCGACCACTTCCGCCTTGCGGCGGACGACCCACCGGGTCGTGTCCGGCGCGGGGAGCGAATCGACCGTCAGGGGCTCGCCAAGCGGCCCGATCACCATCGCCGGCCTGATCTTCTGGTTCTCAATCATTTCTACCCTCGATCACCGGGCCTGGGTGCGCCGACGACGTCTTCCCCCATGCCAAAGCGGCCTTTGCCATCCGCTGAATCAGTTAGGTTAACGCCCTGTAAGATGTCGTGCGGAGTATCTTCGAAACGCGCCAGAGCATGTGCGGCGGAACGGTCGAAACATGCGTCGGCAACGGCGCCGGCGGCGGTTCCGCGCGGTCTCGTGGCCTGCCGATAGGCGCGAACGGCAAGGAAGCGCGCGCGCAGGCCGTGCCAGTCGAGCCGCCCCCGTACGACGCCCGACTCGCCGGCAGAACCCTGGCCGAGCGGCCAGGCGTCATGGTCGAATCCCAATTCCATGGACTCGCCATAGCCCGGGCTTGGTCAAGAGGAGGTAAAGCCCGGCTTTACCCCCTGTTGAGGAGGGTTAACGATCCGCGCCGGAAGGCCGCAGCGGCTAGCCTGCGCCGCCGCCGGGGTCTATGGGCCGGCGATGGCCGCCCCGCTTCCCCTCAACGCCCTCGACGCCACCGCGCTGTTCCAGCTCGGCGCGGCGACGGACGGCCGGGAATTGGCGGGACGGCGGATCGTCGTCGCCATGTCGGGCGGGGTCGACAGCTCGGTCGTCGCCGCGCTCGCCGCCGCCAGCGGGGCCGAGACGATCGGCGTGACGCTCCAGCTCTACGACCACGGCGCGGCGACCGGCCGCAAGGGCGCCTGCTGCGCCGGGGACGACATCCGCGACGCGCGCGCGGTGGCCGACCGGCTCGGCATCGCCCACTACGTCTTCGACCACGAGAGCCGGTTCCGCGAGGAGGTGGTCGAGCGCTTCGCCGACGAATACCTCGCCGGACGCACCCCGATCCCCTGCATCCGCTGCAACATGGGACCCAAGTTCACCGACCTCTTCGCCATGGCGCGCGAGCTCGGCGCGGACTGCCTGGCGACCGGGCACTACGTCCGCCGCGTGGCCGGACCGGCGGGGCCGGAGCTGCATCGCGCGCTCGATCCGGCGCGCGACCAGTCCTATTTCCTCTACGCGACGACCGAGGCCCAACTCGACTACCTTCGCTTCCCGCTGGGCGGGCTGCCCAAGAGCGAGGTCCGCCGCCTGGCCGAGGCCGCCGGGCTGCGGAACGCGGCGAAGCCCGATAGCCAGGACATCTGCTTCGTGCCCGACGGCGACTATGCGAAGGTCGTCCGCGCCGTCCGGCCCGAGGCCGAGGCCGCGGGCGAGATCGTCCACGCCGAGAGCGGCGCGGTGCTCGGCGAGCATCGCGGGGTGATCCACTATACGGTCGGCCAGCGGCGCGGCCTGGAGATCGGTGGGCAGCCCGAGCCGCTCTACGTCACCGGCATCGAGGCGGAGAGCCGGCGCGTGCTGGTCGGGCCGCGCCGCCTGCTCGGCGGCGGCGCGGCGCGCCTGGTCGAGACGAATCGGATCGGCCCGGTGCCGGCGGCGGGCGCGCTCACCGCCAAGGGCCGCCCGCTGGCCAAGCCCGTGCCGGTCACGCTGGACGGGCCGCTGGGCGAAGGCGCGCCGAGCCGCATCCGCTTCCACGCCCCCGAATACGGCGTCGCGCCGGGCCAGGCGGCGGTGATCTACGCCGGGGACCGGGTCATCGGCGGCGGCTGGATCGAGGCCACCGAGCCAGCCGCCGCCGGCTGATCAGTGCGACCATTTCTCCAGCGTGCAGCCCTCGCCTGCGCGGAAGGTCGCGGTCTCGCTCGCCAATAGCGGGACGCGCGCGGTGACGGCCTTGGCCGCGTCGTCCTCGCTCAGCATCACCAGGCCCATGCCGGGCTCGAAATCCTTGCGGCAGTCGGACAGCTCGCGCCCGCCGAGATAGCGGCAGGAACAGGCGACCCGCGCGCCGACCGAGGCCCCGGCGATGGCCTCGCTGCGCATGGTCGACCAGAACAGCGCGAGCAGCGCCGCCGCCAGCACCGCAGCCGCGATGAAGGCGCGGCGGCCCCAGCGGCGGCGGGTCTTGCGGGGAAGCGGCTTTGCGGTTGCCATCGGTCATCGCCTTGCGCATGGATCGCGGGTGATCCCGCGCCGCGCTTCCCTTATCCTGCCGCTGCTCGCCCTGCCAGCGCTGATCGGATGCGGCAGCGGGCGCGACCAGGGGCCGCCGCCGCTCAGCCCGGCGGCCCTCGCCGCGGTGGTCGAGAAGCCCGGCGTACCGCGCCTCCCGCTCGCCCGCGCCGCCGACGCCCTGTTCACCGACCCCGCCGTGGGCGAGACCCGCGCCCTGCTGGTGCTGCGCGCGGGCAAGATCGTGTCCGAACGCTACGCCCCCGGCTACCATGCCGGGACCCGCTTCCTCGGCTGGTCGATGAGCAAGTGCGTGACCGGGGTGCTGACCGGCCTGCTCGTGGCCGACGGCCGCCTCCGGCTCGACGAGCCCGCGCCGATCCGGACCTGGCAGCGCCCGGGCGACGCGCGCGGCGAGATCACCCTGCGCCAGCTCCTCCAGATGCGCTCGGGCCTGCGCCACCGCGAGGAGGCCGATCCGCGCTACGAGGCCGATACCGTGCGGATGCTGTTCCTCGACGGGCGCGACGACATGGCCGCCTATGCCGAGGCCCCGCCGCTGGAGGCCGAGCCCGGCGCGAAGTGGGAATATTCGAGCGCGACCAGCGTCATCCTCGCCGATGCCGCCGCCGGGGCCCTGACCGACCGGCGCGAGCCCGCGCTGCGCCGCCAGGCCGTGGGCGACTACCTGCGGACCCGGCTGTTCGAGCCGGTCGGGATGCGCTCGGCCCAGCCCGAGTTCGACGCGGCCGGCACCCTGATCGGCGGCAGCATGATCCACGCCAATGCCCGCGACTGGGCGAAGTTCGGGGAGTTCCTGCGCAACGGCGGCGCGGTGGTCGGCGCGCAGATCCTGCCGCGCGGCTGGGTCGAGTTCATGACCGAGCCCAACCCGCGCAACCCCGGCTACGGGGCGCAGGTCTGGCTCAACCGGCCCCAGCCCGACGGCCATGAGGTGCTGTTCCCCGGCCAGGCCCCGGCCAGCCTGTTCGCCTGCATCGGCCACCTCGGCCAATATATCCTCGTCTCGCCCGAGCAGCGGCTGACCGTGGTGCGCCTCGGCAAGACCGACGCCGAACAGCGCGAGGCCCTGCGGCGGCGGCTCGCCGAGCTGGTCAGCCTGTTCCCGGAGGCGGACTGACCGCGCCGTCGTGCGGCATCACGTCCTCGGCCGCCGGGCCCTCCTCGTCGACCAGGCCCTCGGGATCGGGATGGATCAGGATCTCGACCCCGGGAAATTCCGCCCGCAGCTTGGCCTCGACCTCGTCCATCACCCGGTGCGCGGCGCGGACGGTCATCTGCGGATCGACCCAGACATGGAACTGGACGAAGTCGCGATCCCCCGAGGTCCGGGTGCGCAGGTCGTGGACCCCCTTGAGCTGGGGATGGCGGGCGACGACCTCCAGGAAATGGGCCTTCTTCGCCTCGGGCCATTCGCGGTCCATGAGCTGCTCGACCGCCTGGCGCGAGGCGCTCCAGGCGCCCCAGGCCAGCCACAGCGCGATCGCCAGGCCGAAGACCGGATCGGCCCCGGCGAGGCCGGCGTACTGGTCGAGCGCCAGGGCCGCGATCACCCCGAGGTTGAGCAGCAGGTCGGACTGGTAGTGGACGTGATCGGTGGCGATCGCCAGGCTGCCGGTGCGGCGGATGACGTGGCGCTGCCAGGCAAGCAGGGCCAGGGTCGCGACCATGGCGACCGCCGAGACGCCGATCCCCTCGCCCGCCGCCTGGGTCCGCCCCCCGGCGAAGAACTGCTCGACCGCGCGCGCCGCGATGCCCAGCGCCGAGATCGAGATCAGCACGACCTGGACCATCGCCGCCAGCGCCTCGGCCTTGCCGTGGCCGAAGCGGTGGTTCTCGTCGCTCGGCTGGGCGGCGATCCACACCCCGGCGAGCGTCGCCAGGCTGGCGACGAGATCGAGCGCGGTGTCGGCCAGGCTGCCGAGCATCGCGGTCGAGCCGGTCGACCAGGCGGCATAGCCCTTCAGCGCCACCAGCAGCAGCGCCACCGCGATGCTGGCGAAGGCCGCGCTGCGGTTCAGCGAGGGGGCGGAAGCGCCGCTCACGGATAGAGCAGGGTGCTGGTCCAGCCATCCCCGGCGCGCACGAAGCGGCGGCGCTCGTGGAGGCGGTGCGGGCGGTCGATCCAGAACTCGATCGCCTCGGGGCGAAGGCGGAAGCCCGTCCAGTGCGCCGGCCGCTCGACCGCGCGCCCGGCGAAGCGCGCCTCGGCCGCCGCGTAGCGCTCGAGGAAGGTCGCCCGCGCATCGAGCGGGGCCGACTGGTCCGAGGCGACTGCGCCGAGCTGCGAATCCCGCGAGCGGCTGGCGAAATAGGCGTCGGCGGTCGCGGGATCGACCTCGGCCAACGGACCCTCGATGCGGACCTGCCGGCGTAGCGACTTCCAGTGAAACAAGAGCGCCGCCTGCGGATTGGCGAGCAGCTCGCCGCCCTTGCGGCTGTGGGTGTTGGTGTAGAACACGAAGCCATCCGAGCCGTGCCCCTTCAACAGCACCATCCGCACCGAGGGCGCGCCCCCGGGCGTCGCGGTCGCCAGGGCCATCGCGTTGGAATCGTTGGGCTCCGCCGCGCGCGCCTCGGCGAACCAGGCGTCGAACAGGGCGAAGGGATCGTCGTGGGGGATGACATTGGCGGTCGGTTCGGCTTCCACGCGGCTTCCTGTCCTCTTGCTGCCCGCCGCAGGGCCGCGGCGGCGGCGGGGAAATCGCTCCCCCGCCGGTCCCGCGATACCTTCTCGCAGCAATGGTGGAAAGCGCGCCTTGCCGCGCGGCGATCGCGCACCTAGCTTAGCGCCCATGGCAGCAGACCCATATGCGACCCTGGGCGTCTCCCGCGGGGCGAGCGAGAAGGACATCAAGTCCGCCTATCGCAAGCTCGCCAAGGAACTCCACCCGGACCGGAACCAGGACAACCCCAAGGCGGCCGAGCGCTTCAGCGAGGTCACGCGGGCCTACGACCTGCTGTCCGACAAGGACAAGCGCGCCCAGTTCGACCGCGGCGAGATCGACCTCGACGGCAACCCGACCGGGTTCGGTGGCGCCGGGGGCTTCGGCGCGGGCGGCTTCGGCGGTGGTGGCCAGCGCGGCTTCGGCGGCGGCGGGTTCGAGGGTTTCGCCGGCGAGGGCGCCGACCTCGGCGACATCTTCGAGGGCCTGTTCGGCGGCGGCGGACGGGCCGGCGGCGGTGGCGGGTTCGGCGGCTTCGGTGGAGGCGGACGCGCCCGCCCGGCCCCACGCGGGGCCAATGTCCAGTACCGCCTCAAGGTCTCCCTGGCCGACGCGGCGACGCGCGCCAGCCAGCGGATCACCCTGGCCGACGGCAAGACGATCGACCTCAAGCTGCCCGCGGGCGTCGAGGACGGCACCCAGATGCGCCTCGCCGGCAAGGGCGAGCCCGGCCCCGGCGGCGCGGGCGACGCGCTGGTGACGATCTCGGTCGAGCCGCATCCCTTCTTCAAGCGCGACGGCGACAACCTGCGGCTCGACCTGCCGATCAGCCTCGACGAGGCGGTGGGCGGCGCCAAGGTCAAGGTCCCGACGGTCGAGGGCGCGGTCATGCTGACGGTCGCGCCCGGCAGCGGCTCGGGCAAGACCCTGCGCCTCAAGGGCAAGGGCATGAGCCGCAAGGACGGCAGCCGCGGCGACCAGCTCGTCACGCTGGAGATCGACCTGCCGCCCGGCGACGCGGACCTCGCCAAGCGCCTGGAAGGCTGGCGCGACACGCGCGACCTGCGCGGCAAGCTCGGCGTCTGACCGGCGCGCCGGGTGGAGGAGCGCGAACGCCCGGACTACGAGGCCCCCGCCCCGCGCGAGGGGCTCGGCGATCACTCCCCCGAGGCACGGCGCAAGCGGGCGCTCCGCTGGCGCGCAGGCCTGGAGCAGGCGGTGGAGCGGCACGTCGCGCCCGGCTCGCGGTTCCTCGTCGTGCTCAAGCGGGTCTGGGCCGGCGCCTATCACGACGGCTTCATCCACGCCGGCAACCTCGCCTACATGTCGATCCTGGCGCTGTTCCCGTTCTTCATCACGGTCGCCGCGGTCTTCACCCTGTTCGGCGAGGCCGGCCAGCAGGAAGCCTCGCTCGAGGCCTTCCTCACCGCCCTGCCCCCGGTGGTCGCCAAGGTGATCGAGCCCGTCGCCCGCAGCGTGATGACCGCGCGCACCGGCTGGCTGCTGTGGATTGGCGGCGTGGTCGGCGTATGGACCGTCTCCAGCCTGATCGAGACGATCCGCGACATCCTCCACCGCGCCTACGGCACCCCGGCGACCCTGGCCTTCTGGCGCTATCGCCTGCTGTCGACGGGCCTGATCGTCGCCGCGGTCGTCCTCCTCCTGCTCTCGCTGTTCGCCCAGGTCGCGATCACCGCGGCGGAGGAGGTGATCTTCGCCTGGTTCCCGCGCTTCGACGCCCTGGCCTTCCAGCTCGCGATCTCGCGCGTGGTGCCGGCGGCGATGCTCTATCTCTCGCTGTTCGTGCTGTTCATCTCGCTGACGCCGGGGGCCTATCGCGGGCCGCTCTACCCCAAGTGGCCCGGCGCCCTGCTGGTGACGGTCTGGTGGGTCGCCGTATCCATGCTGCTGCCCGACGCCTTGCGCGTGTTCTTCACCTACGACCTGACCTACGGCAGCCTCGCTGGGGTGATGATCGCGCTTTTCTTTTTCTGGCTCGTGGGGCTAGGGATGGTCGTCGGGGCTGAACTGAACGCGGCGCTGGCCGAGACGCCCGAGGAACAGGACATGCTGGGCCAGGCGGACAATCGCGCACGGCAGGCCCAGGAAGCGAAAAGAACGACAAGCATGCAGAAGACCAACGGGGACATGGCGGAATGAGCGGATTGATGCAGGGCAAGCGCGGTCTGATCATGGGGCTGGCGAACGACAAGTCGCTTGCCTGGGGGATCGCGAAGAAATTGCGCGAGCAGGGCGCGGAGCTGGCCTTCAGCTATCCCAACGCGGCGATCGAGAAGCGGGTGCGCCCGCTCGCGGCCGAGCTGGAGAGCGATTTCGTATTCCCCTGCGACGTCGGCGATATGGCCGCGCTGGACGAGGCCTTCGCCACGCTCGCGGCCCGTTGGCCGGCGCCTCGGACAAGAACGAGCTGCGCGGCCGCTACAGCGACACCAGCCTCGACAACTTCCTCTCGACGATGAACATCAGCGTCTACAGCCTGACCGCCGTGGCCCAGCGCGCGATCGGGCTGATGCCGCAGGGCGGCTCGATCCTGACGCTGACCTATTACGGCGCGGAGAAGGTCGTCCCGCACTACAACGTGATGGGCGTCGCCAAGTCCGCGCTGGAGACCAGCGTGCGCTACCTCGCCGCGGACCTCGGCCGCGACAACATCCGCGTCAACGCGATCTCGGCCGGCCCGATCCGCACCCTGGCCGCCTCGGGCATCGGCGACTTCAACCTGATCCTCAAGTGGAACGAGCTCAACGCGCCGCTCGGCCGCAACGTGACGATCGAGGACGTCGGCGGCGCGGGGCTCTACCTGCTGTCGGACCTGGCGGCGGGCGTGACCGGCGAGATCCACCACGTCGACGCCGGCTACAACGTCATCGGCATGAAGCGCGAGGACGCGCCCGACATCGCCCTCGCCGCGGGCTGAGGGCGATAAATCGAGGCCGGGACCCTTCGTCAGCGGCGCTGCTGCTGGGGCTGCTGAGCCGGCTGCTGCTGGGCGGCCGGCGAGAGGTTGGTGTTGAGCTGGACGTACTTCCACTGGCCCTGCGACGGCTCGAACCAGAAGTCGAAGTTGATCTGCAAGGGCGTGGTCGGGAACGAGCCGACGAGGTGCAGCCGGCCTCCTTCGATCGCCGGATTACGGGTCAACTGCGGGTTGAGAAAGAGGACCGGGTTCAGATCGATCCGCCGCTCGCGGAAAGGGGCGAAGGACTGGGCCAGGTTCTGCGGATTGGTCTGGGCGCGCAGCGTATCCGAGCCGAGCGCGTAGAGCACCTGGTAGTTGCCGGTCTGGTTCGCCTGGTTGAGCGCGATCAGCGAGGACTTGATCAGGACGATCAGGCCGGCCGCCTGCGGAATCTGCGACTGCTGCTGTTGCGGCGTGGGCTGGGCCGGCTGCGCAGGGCGGGCCGGCGCGGGGACGGGGCGAGCCGGTGCGGGGCGCGAAGTTCCTTGGGCGAGCGCGGCCGCGGGCAGGACGAGAGCGGTAGCGGCAGCGAGCCCAATCAAACGGGCGTTACGCATGGACGGTACTCCTTGGTTTCTCCGGCTGCTTGGACACGCCGGGGGGAAGGTATGGCTTCCGGCGGATCGTCTCAGGGGATCGGCGGCAGGCCGAACTGCGACCGTTGTTCGTTGATGTACGTCTTGCAGGTCTCCTGCATCTTGACGAGGTACATCGCGGTCGGCGCGACACCCGAGAAGCGTTCGTCCTTGTAGGCGGTCGTGATCCGATCGGCGAGGATCGCTGCCGTGGTGCGCTGATCGGCCAGGCATCGCTGCCGACCCTTCTTTGCCAGGGCATTGGGCAAGGCATCATCGGTGAAGATGTAGTTGAGGCTGTCAGCCAATCCCTGGACGTAGCCCGAGCGCGCTTCGGGCGTGAGCGAGAGGTAGCCGCGGCGGTCGTTGACGTAGCCCGCGTGGGCGACGGCCGGCGCCAGGACAGCGACGAGCGCTGCCAGCTTGAGTCCGGCGGATGCGATTGCCTTCATATGTCCCATCCAGATGTTGTTCGATTGATACGGCTGCTGGTCGATTCCGAGAGCGGTTCACCCGGCCGTCCGCGGACCCCATAGCAATGCAGGTTCGAACCCGGCTTCGCAAGCCACCAACGCGCTGTAATGGCCATGGGAGAGTCTGCGGAGGGGTTCCTTAACTTGGGCTTGCCGTGCCCCGAATGTCCGGGCGCGCACGGCGATGGCTCTGCGGAAAGAGAGGCGCGAGCAATAAAAATTGGTCGCCTGCCGACACACGGATGCGAATGGTAGTCAAGCACCTCCCCCGGAGGGAAGGAAACCGCGTCCTTCGGCTGGCTGTTTATAGCATCCGCTCAGGCGCATGATGAGGGCCACACCCCACCCGAGAAAGCGTCTCTTCCTCAACAGCTACGCCTGCCTTCTTGTCAGGGGAGGAGTTCCAGCCGGAATCCCAAAAAGAAAACGGGCCGTGAAGCCACGGCCCGTTCCCTTTTTCGGCAAGTTGCTAAGTCGAGACTTAGAACTTGATCGAGGCGCCGACGCCGCCGCCGACCGCGTCGGACGAGAAGCCGACGTTGAGGCCGAGGCCGACGCCGCTGTCGGTGACGTACTGCGCCTTGACGGCACCGCCCCATTCACCCTGGAAGTAGCCGACGCCCGCCGAGATGCCGCCTTCGCCATTGGCGAGGTTAAGCGGCGCGGCGTTCATGGCGAAGCCCATGGCGACGCCCTGATAGGCCTTGTCGGCACGACGCATCAGCTGGCTGTAGTGGGCAGCTTCGCGGGTATCCAGCGCGTTGAGCTGGGTCTGGAAGCCCAGGATCGACTGGTTGGTCGCATAGAGCTGCTGACCAGTCACGGCGTCGGTCGATGTCGCGGTCAGATCGCCGTTGGCAAGACCGGTGATCTTGTTCGCGCTGGTACCAGTGCCCGTATTGATACGGATGGTGCCGGTGCTGATCCCGGTGCCGGTCAGGGCAGCGCCGCTGGTGGCGCCGACGACCAAGCCGTCGTTGATGTTGACCGCACCACCGGCAACAGCAGTGTTGCTGCTGCTGATCGAACCGTCGGCCGCGATGAACAGGTTCGCACCCGTTCCGTTGGTCGTGGCCGAAGCACCGGTGTTGGTGTTGGTGATCCGCAGACCGGCATCGCTGACCGAAAGGTTGGTCGAGTTGGTACCGCCGTGGATCTGCACGTTGTCCTGGTTGACCTGGACGTAGCTCGTGCCGGCCGCGATGGTCGACGACGTGGCAGCGGAACCACCGATCTGGTTGGTGGCGCCAGCAGCGTTGCCGCCCGTGACCTGACCGGTAACCGCGAGGTTGCCGCCGATCGTAGCATTGCCGCTCGTCGTCAGGGTGGTGACACCGGAAACCGCACCGGCATTGGTGATGCCGCTGTTGTTGTTGTTGATGCCGCCGCTGTTGTTGAGGCCACCGCTGTTGGTGATACCGCCGGTGTTGGTGATGCCGGTCGCACCGGTGATCGTTCCGGCATTGGTGATGCCGCCACCGTTGTTGTTGAGACCGCCGGTGATGCTCGCGCCGCCGGCCGAGACCGTCAGACCGTTGTCGGCAACGACCGTATCACCGCGAACCTGACCGCCCGAGGTGATGTTGCCCGAGGCAGTGAGGGTGGTGACGCCCGAAACCGCACCGGCATTGGTGATGCCGCTGCCGTTGTTGTTGATGCCACCGCTGTTGTTGAGACCACCGACGTTGGTGATGCCACCGGTGATGTTCGCACCGCCGGCCGTGACGGTCAGGCCGCTGTTGAGCTGGGTCGCGCCGTTGACGGTGAGACCACCGGCCCCGACGGTCGCCTGGGTCAGGTTCGCCGAGCCAGCAGTGACCGAACCAGCGCTCAGGTTGCCGCTGATGTTACCCGAAGCGGCGCTGATCGACGCGCCCTGGATGTTGCCGGTGACGGTCAGAGCACCCGAAACGTCGACGCTGTCCTGGATGTTGACGTTGCCGGTCGAGTTCGAGATCGCGCCCTGCTGATCGAGCGTGCCGGTGTTGACGATGCCGTTGAGGGTCGTCGTGCTGGTCACGTTCAGCGTGTTGGTCGTGATGTTGCCCGAGTTCTGGATGTCGGTCGTGCTGGTCAGGCCCGTGACGCCCAGGGTGCCGCCGACGGTCGCGTTGCCGCCCACGCCGAGGTCGTTAGTGACAGAGGCCGAATTCAGCGTCGCCAGACCGGTGGTGTTCAGCGTGTCGGTCTGGATGTTACCGGTGTTGGTGATGCCGGTCGCGCCGGTGATCGTGCCGGCATTGGTGATGCCGCCATTGTTGTTGTTGAGGCCGCCGGTGACGCTCGCACCGCCAGCCGAGACCGTCAGGCCGCCGCTGGTGGCGATCGAGCCGGTGCCCGAGATGCCGCCGGTGTTGTTGACCGCGCCCTGCAGGTTGGTCGTGCCGGTGACGGTGGTGGTGCCGTTCAGAATCGAGCCGCCCGAAGTCAGCGTGTCGGTAACGGTGCCGCCGGTGATGCTCGCGCCGCCGGCCGTGGCGGTGAGGCTGCCGCCAGAGACGTTGCCCGAAGCGCTGACGGTCGTCGCGCCCGAGATCGCGCCGGCATTGGTGATGCCGCCGTTGTTGTTGTTGACGCCGCCGGTGATGTTCGCACCGCCAGCCGTAACCGTCAGGACGCCGTTCGACGTGACAGTGCCGCCGCTGACGTTGCCCGAAGCGCTGACGGTCGTCGCGCCCGAGATCGCGCCGGCATTGGTGATGCCGCCGTTGCTGTTGTTGATGCCGCCAGCGACAGTCGCGCCGCCGTTGATGTTGGCGCCGCCGTTGACGGTCGCGCCGCCGGTGATCGTCGCACCGCCCGCGGACACATTCAGGCCGCCGTCAGCTTCGAGGACACCGCCGCCGTTGCCGCTATCGGCCGAACCAGCCGTGTTGATTTCAACGCCGCCGATATTCGGATCGGCGAAAGCCGGCGTGGCGGCTATCGCCAGACCGATCGCGGTCGAGCCAGCCAGCACAATCTTATTGGTAGTCTTCATCATCATTCCCCTTGAGGATCCCCCGCCAATACGGACGGAGTCAGGTTAAGCGAACCAGACTGTTTTTATTATTCCGAAGTGGTCGACCCATTATTCCTGAGAGGAAGTATTGCCCCGCCGAAAGCCCCATGACCCTCATGTTGCCATCCCTGCGACATACTTCTGCCCGGACCAACGGAGTGCCGCAGCCCAGGCACACCGTCAAGCGGAAAAGAGCATCTTTCACGGTAGGTTGAGTGCCGGATTCATGTGGCGTTCAGGCTTATTTACCGCGCTGTAGGCAAGCACTTAACCGAGCTTAAGTAGCGGGAAAGTATATAAATTGCGGCAAAATGCGGGCAATTGCCCAAGCACTTTCCGCAGGCTCGGCCGCCGAAGGGTGCGGTGTTTACGATGAGACGTTGGATCGCAGCGGCGCGCGGAAGCGAAAAAATTTCGGCGCATCCATGCCTTAGCGGCGACGAGCCGAGCGCGCAGGCGCCCGCTCGCCGCCTCCCTCGGGAGGCCGCGGCGGACGGGAAAAGGGACCGCGGAAGGTAGGGGCTTACGAGCCCGGCGGGCGATCGGTCGGCAGCCTGGCCGGAGGCGGCGCGGGCTGGGCGTCCTCGCTGGATTGCTGGGCGCGCTGGCGGGCGTCGTAGTCCTTCTCGGCCTGCTCGACGCGGCTCTGGGTCTCGGCGGCGTCCTGGTCGATGGTCGAGAGGCGCTTCTCGCGCTCGGCCTGGATCAACTCGCTGAAGCGGACGTCGCTGGACTCGCGCTTTTCGGCATAGGCGTTGCCGATCAGCTTGTTGGCGCAGCCGGTCCAGCCGCCGGCGCCGACCGGCGAGCAGCTCTGCGTGCCAGTCGAGCCGACCGTCTCGTAGGCGAGGACCTTGTTGTTCCAGGCCTCGTTCTTCTGGAGATTGCCGGTCTCGCGCAGGGGCTCGGGGATGCGGTAGCGCTCGCTCTCCGCCTTGCGGGCGCAGACGGTGATCTCGCCGTCGGTCGAGGCCGGGCAGGGATCGTCGCCGTAGATGATGAGTTGGTTGACCTTCTCGCCGGCGTCCTGGGCCGAAGCGGCAGGCGCGAAAGCCGTCGCCGCCAGGGGAAGCGCCAGGGAAAGCGCCGAAGGAATCAGGGCAGTGGCGATGCGGTAACGCGGCACGTCGGGCTCTCCTTGGGCGGTTATGCGCCCGATATAGGGCGGGCGATCGGTGAATGATAGCTGAAGCGTGCCGCGCGCCGATTTGATCCCGCGCAAGCGGCCTCTATAGGATGGAACCGAGCCACGCCGGCCAGGCAAGAGGAGATGACGATGGCCTTCGAAGGAAGCTGTCATGGCGGAGCGGTCGCATTCCGCGTCGACCAGGACCCGCCGGGCGAAGCGATGAGCTGCAACTGCTCGCACTGCCGGCGCAAGGGCTTCCTGCTCTCGTTCGTCCCGGCCGCTGCCTTGACGATCGTACAGGGCGAGGAGCGGCTGACCGACTATTACTTCAACAAGCACGCCATCGCGCATCGGTTCTGCGCGACCTGCGGCTGCCAGCCGTTCGGGCGCGGCAAGGGGCCGGACGGGACGGAGATGGCGGCCATCAACCTGCGCTGCGTGCCGGCGATCGACCTCGACGGCCTGACGATCCGGAAGGTGGACGGGGCGAGCTTCTAGATCCGCTCCGAGAGCCGGATCGCCAGGCGGCAGCCGAGGCGGATCGCGCCGGAGAGCAGCGGATAGGCCGGGGCGCGCTCGGCCCCGGCAGCGAGCGCGGTGTCGCGGTGCTCGCGCTCGTCGGCGCGGAAGGTTTCGATCATCGCGCCAAGTTCCGGGTCGGCGCCGTCGAGGTCCTCGAGCTGGCGGGTGTAGTGGCGGTCGATCTCCTCCTCGATCGCGGCGGTGCAGGCCATGGCCGCTTCCGGGCCGATCAGCGCGGTCGCCGCGCCGAGGGCGAAGCCGGCGACGTTCCACACCGGCTGCAAGGCGGTCGGGCGCACGCCGCGCGCGGCCATCAGTGCGTCGAAGCGGGCGCGGTGGTCGGCCTCCTGCGCGGCCATGGCGGCGACGTCGGCGGAGAGCGGGGCGCGGTTGCCCATGACCGCGAGCTGGCCCGCGTAGATCCGCGTCGCGCCGTACTCGCCGGCCTGGTCGACGCGGAGCATCCGGTCGGCCGAAGGGACAGGGCGCGCCGCGCTCATGCCGGGCGCCTGCGGAGGAGGGCGAAGACGATCAGCGCCGCGGCGGTCGAGAAGAGGAAGTTGAACCCGGCGAGCGAGACGCCGAATATGCTCCACTGCACCTCGTCGCAGCGGATCGTCGGCGCGCCCATGATCGCGTCGAGCGGGTTCTGACCCGCCTTGAACGAGACTTCCGAAGTGCAGCTCGTGAAGCCTTCCCACCAGCGGTACTCGACCCCGGCGTGGTAGAGCCCGATCAGCCCCGAGACGAGCACCGCCAGCGCCGCCAGCGCGATCGGCCAGCGCCGCCCCGGCAGGGCGAAGGCGAGCAGGGCGAAGGGCAGCGCGGCGAAATGGGCATAGCGCTGCCACCAGCACATCTCGCACGGGTAGAGGCCGAAGCCGTACTGCGAGACATAGGCCCCGGCCAGCAGCAGGGCCGGCGCGGCGAGCGCGAGCAGGCGGGCGGAACGCAGACCGTCTGCCATCGCCGCTACTTGCCCCGCGGCGCGGCGGCGCGCGGCGCGGTGGCGAGCGGCGCCGTCGAGGTGCGGCGCAGCGTCTCCAGCGCGTAGTAGAGCTGGAAGTCGGTGATGTTCTTCGCCTTCAACTGCTCGGCGGTCATCTTGAAGCGCGGATCGTCCTGCTTGTCGGTCTCCAGCTTCTTGTCGTCGAGCCCGGCCTCGTTGACCAGGTGGCGGCGCAGGTCGCTCTCGCGGTAGGACATCTCGGCGCGCTTGCGGGCGTCGGGGTCGGAGATCTGCGGCACGCGGATGTCGGGCTCGATCCCGCCCTCCTGCACCGAGCGCCCGCTCGGCGTGTAGTAGCGCGCCGTGGTCAGCTTGACGGCATGGGTGCGGTCGAGCCGGATCATCGACTGGACCGAGCCCTTGCCGAAGCTGCGCTCGCCCATGACCAGGGCGCGGTGCTGGTCCTGCAACGCGCCCGCGACGATCTCCGAGGCCGAGGCCGAGCCCGCGTCGATCAGGACGACCACCGGCAGGCCCTTGGCGGCGTCGCCGCGGAACACGGTCTCGGCGCGGTAATAGGCGTTCTCGCTGACGATCCGGCCGCGCTGCGAGACGATGTCGCCGTGGTCGAGGAACAGGTCGGACAGGGCCACCGCCTCGTCGAGCGAGCCGCCCGGATTCGAGCGCAGGTCGAGCACCAGGCCGGAGAGCTTGCCCCCGCTGTCGCGCTTCATCGCCTGGATCGCGCGGTTGACGTCGTTGCCGACATCGCGCGAGAACTCGTTGACGGTGATGACGCCGAGCGTGCCGTCGAGCTTCCAGGTCACGGGCTCGAGATCGATCACCCCGCGGGTGACGGTGACGTCGAAGGGCTCGTCGCGGCCGGGGCGGAAGATCGTCAGGCGGATCGAGGTCCCCGCCTCGCCGCGCATCTGGGCGACCGCGTCGTCGAGGTCGCTGCCGTAGATCAGCTTGCCGTCGAGGTGGGTGATGTAGTCGCCGGCCTTGACCCCGACCTTCTCGGCCGGGCTGCCGCGCATCGGCGAGACCACCTTGACCGCGCCGTCGTCCAGCGCGACCGAGAGGCCAAGGCCCGAATAGGACCCGTCGATCATCGTATCGAGCCGCTGGAGGCTGGCCCCTTCGAGATAGGACGAATGCGGGTCGAGCGCGGAGAGCATCCCCTCGATCGCGCCCTTCTCGATCTTCTCGTCGTCGACCGGCTCGACGTAGTTGGCCTTGATGAGTTGCCAGACCGTCAGCAGCCGCCCGATCTGCGGCGTCGCCCGGCTGTCGACCGCGGCGAGCCCCGCCGTCGTCACCGGCAGCAGGGCCACGGCGCCGACCAGCAGCGAGGCGCGGACGATGGGGGCAAGTCTGGAGCGCATTGAGGGCCTTTCAGTTCTGGTGGCGTTCTATAGGCAGCCAGGGCTTAACGCCAGATGTCGGCGGCCGCTTGCGACAAACGGCTACAGTTGGCCGCTACAGGTGCCGGCTACAGGTTGCGAAGCTGCTCCAGCGGATTGACCGGAGTGCCGTCATGACGCAGCTCCAGGGTCAGGACGGGCTGGCCGGGCCCGGCGACGCCGAGCGGCGCCCCGGCGATCACCACCTCGCCGACGCGGGTGTCGAGCTGGAACAGGTTGGTTACGAGCGAGGTCCACCCCCCGGCGTGCTCGATGATCACGATCTTGCCGTAGCCGCGATAGGGCCCGGCGAAGACCACCCGCCCCCCGCCCGGCGCGACGACCTGGGCGCCGGCCCGCGCGGCGATCGAGACCCCGCGCGAGCCCCCGACGCCGAAGCCCGTCACCAGCCGCCCGTCGACCGGCAGGGTATAGCGCGCGAGCCCGATCATCGGCGGCGGCGCGGCGGCCTCGGCCTGCTCGGGCTGGGCGCGCTCGGGCTGCGGCGGGCGCAGGACCGGGCCGGGCAATTGGGCCAGGGTGTCGCGCAGGGCGGCGGCCTTGCCCAGCTCGTCGACCAGGCCGGTGAGGTCGCGGGCCTGCTCGGCCAGGGCCAGGGCGTTCTCGCTCTCGCGGTCGGCGACGCCCTCGGCATGGCGCGCGGCGAGGCGCTGGCGGGTCTCCAGGCCGGCGAGCCGCAGGCGTCGCGCGGCGAGATCGGCCTTGCTCGCGCGCAGGCGGCCGGCGGCGGCCTCGGCCTGCTGCTGGAGCAGGCGGAACCGGGCCAGCTCGCCGCGCAGCGAGGCCGTGCGGCGCTCGACCTCGGGGATCATGGTCGCGAGCATGGCCCGCAGGTGCATCGCGTCGCGTACCGAGCCGGGGCGCAGCAGGGCGAAGACCACCGGGCGGCGCGAGAGACGCTGGAGCGCGGCGGTCAGCTCGATCAGCGGGCGCTGCTTGCGCGCCAGCTCCGCGCGCAGCTCCTCGCGCTGGTGGCCGATCAGGCCGATCTGCGCCTGGTGCCCGGCGATCTCGGCCTCGGCCTGCTGGATGCGCGCAGCGAGCGCGGCGCTCTCCTGCGCGGTGCGGTCGGCGGCCTCGACCACGCGGGCGGCCTCGGCCTCCAGCCGCTCGCCGCGGACCTTGGCGGCCTGGGCCTGGGCCTGGGCCTCGGCCAGCGCCCGGCGGGTCTGGGCGACGTCGTCATAGGCATAGCGCTGCTGCGCGGCGGCGATGCCGGTAGCGGCGAGCGCGAGCAGCAGGAGGGGCAGGCGCCATGACGTCATGGCCGTGCTTTAACCCGAACGATGGTAGGGATGGCCAGCAAGAATGCTCGTCGCCCGCCACAATTGCTCCATCAGGAGCGCGCGGGCGAGGAGATGCGGCCAGGTCATCGCCCCGAAGGCGAGCAGCAGGTCGGCCTTGTCCCGCGCCGCCGCGCCGTGCCCGTCCGCCGCGCCGATCAGGAAGCGCGCCTCGCGCACCCCCTCGTCGCGCCAGCGGCCGAGCAGGGCGGCGAACTCCTCGGACGAGAGCTGCCGCCCGCGCTCGTCGAGCAGGACCTCGCGATTAGGGGTGGGCGATGCCGGGACGGTGCCGCCGACGTCGGGCAGCTCGGTGAGCTTGAGCGGCCAGGCGATCCGCTTCGCATAGCGGTCGACCAGTTCCGCCTCGGGCGAGCGGCCGAGCTTGCCGCGAGCGATGACGTGAAGACGCATCAGTGCGTGGTCCGGTCATGCCGGCGCATGACCTCGCGCGGCACCGGCCCTCTCCCCCGGCCGTCAGGCTGGAACACTACGCCGCCGCGCCGTCCCCGAAGGCCCACATGCGTTCGAGGTTGTAGAAGCTGCGCACCTCGGGCCGGAACAGGTGGACGATCACGTCGCCGCAGTCGATCAGCACCCAGTCGGCCGCAGGCAGGCCCTCGATCCGCGACGAGCCGAAGCCGGCGGCCTTGACGCGCTCGGCCAGCTTCTCGGCCATGGCCGTGACCTGGCGGCTCGATCGGCCCGAGGCGATCACCATGTGGTCGGCGATCGCGGTCTTGCCTTCGAGCGGGATGGAGACGATCTCCTGCGCCTGGTCGTCGTCCAGCGACTGGAGGACGAGGGCGTGGAGCGAGCCGGGCTCCGCGAAGGGCAGCGGGGCGGCGGTTCCGGAATCGCCGAGCGGGGCGTCGCCGGCCGTGGCCGGCTTGGTTTGCGCCTGGGTCATGTAGGTCGAGTTGGCTCCTGTGGGGCAGCGGGCGGGACGGCCGGCGCGCGCGGGCGCCTGCCTGCCGGAATGGAACGATGGGTGACGGCGTCGCGCAGGTGCGCCGGGATCGGTCTGTCTGACCAGTGCGGATCGGCCTTGCGTAGCGCGGTCGCCGACCGCGGATCGGGATCGAAACGCAAAAGCACCAGGGCGGGGGCGCTCCATTCTGCCCGATTGCGGAAGCTGGCGGCGGACCGCCGGTAGCGGCGCAGCCAGGCCATTGCAGGGCTCGCAACGGCAGCCGCATCATAGCCCGGCCGGGCGATGACCGCAATCGGCATGGCGCGGGCGATGCCCCGCCAGTCGCGCCAGCGGTGGAACTGGCCGAGATTGTCCGCGCCCATCAGCCAGACGAACCGCAGCTTCGGCCAGCGCCGCCTGAGCGCGCGCAGGGTGTCGACGGTGAAGCGGGTGCCGAGCTCGCGCTCCAGCGCGGTGACGCGGATCGGCGCGCGGCGCGCCTGCCGCCCCGCCGAGGCGACCCGCGCGCCGAGCGGGGCCATGCCCCGGGCGGGCTTGAGCGGATTGCCCGGCGAGACCAGCCACCAGACCGCGTCGAGCCCGAGCGCCGCGCGCGCGAACAGGCTGATCCGGCGATGCCCGCCATGCGCCGGATTGAAGCTGCCGCCCAGCAGGCCGATGCGCAGGCCGGCGCGGCGGCCGATGCGGGGAATTCGGGAAACCGCGGTGCCTATGGCCGGACCTGGCCCGTGCCGCGAACCTGCCACTTGTAGGTGGTCAGCCCTTCGAGCGCGACCGGGCCGCGGGCATGGAGGCGCCCCGTGGCGATGCCGATCTCGGCGCCCAGGCCGAACTCGCCGCCGTCGGCGAACTGGGTCGAGGCGTTGACCATGACGATCGCGCTGTCGACCTCGTTGAGGAAGCGCTCCGCCGCCGCCGGGTCCGCCGTGACGATCGCGTCGGTATGGGCCGAGCTGTGCTGCGCAATATGCGCCAGCGCCGCGTCGAGCCCGTCGACCACCGCGACCGAGAGGATCGCGTCGAGGTACTCGGTGTCCCAGTCGTTGGCGCTCGCGGGGAGGATGCGCGGGTCGAGCGCGCGGGCGCGGGCGTCGCCGCGCAGCTCGCAGCCGGCGTCGAGCAGCGCGCCGACCACCTCCTGGCTGGCGGGGAACTGCGCATCGAGCAGCAGGGTCTCCATCGCCCCGCAGATCCCGGTGCGGCGCAGCTTGGCGTTGAGCGCGATGGTCTTCGCCATGGCCGGATCGGCGGCGGAATGGATGTAGGTGTGACAGATCCCGTCGAGGTGGGCGAGCACAGGCACCCGCGCATCGGCCTGGACCCGGGCGACGAGGCTCTTGCCCCCGCGCGGCACGATCATGTCGATCAAGCCCGCCGCGGTGAGCATGGCCCCGACCGCGGCGCGGTCCTGCGTGGGCACGAGCTGGACCGCGTCGGCGGGCGCGCCGGCCGTGGCGAGGCCGGCCTGGAGCGCGGCGAGGATCGCGCGGTTCGAGTTCACCGCCTCGCTGCCGCCGCGCAGCAGCACGGCGTTGCCCGAGCGGAAGCACAACGCGGCCGCGTCGGCGGTCACGTTGGGGCGGCTCTCGTAGATGATCCCGATCAGGCCGATCGGCACCCGCACCCGGCTCAGTTGCAGGCCGTTGGGCCGCTCGGCGCGGTCGATCGTCTCGCCGACCGGATCGGGCAGGCCCGCGACCTGGTCGACCGCGTCGGCGATTCCCGCGAGGCGCTGGGGATCGAGCTTCAGCCGGTCGAGCATCGCCTTGGTCAGGCCGTTGGCCTCGCCCGCGGCGAGGTCGCGCGCGTTGGCGGCGAGAATCTCGCCTTCCGCCTCGCGCAGCGCCTGGGCGGCGGCGCGCAGGGCCGTGGCCTTGGCCGGGCTGTCGAGCCGCGCCAGCTCGCGCTGGGCGGCGCGCCCGGCACGGGCCAGGCGCTCGACGAGCTGGTCGACGGATTCGGTTTCGGCGGCGAGGGCTTGGACGGACATGGTCGCTCCCCTAGCATCCCGGCGCGCCGCTGTCAGCCTGTTCGCCGCCGGAACGAATCGAGGCCAAAGACTTGCGAAAGCGTTACCCGCCGATCGTTCCCGTCCGGCCCAACGATTCATCGCAGGACTCGTTCGTCTCGCCGGGAATCATCCGGACAATTCCTTAACCGATTCGCTATGGCGCAGAACACCTGCTAGCCGCCCGCCCAGCCAAAATCCGAACCTAAAGGGGTCGAGTTGCAGAGACTGTCCGTCGGCGGGCTTGGGGATCGCCTGCGGGCCTGGTTTCCGGATCGCGAATTCTTCATGCGATCGCAGGGCCAGGTCCGGTTCATCACGATTTCGTCCCGCGTCCAGATGATCGGCGCCGGGGTGGCCGCCGCCCTGGCGGTTGCCTGGCTGCTGACCATGGCCGTCATGCTCGTGTCGCAGTTCATCGCGACGCGCGACCACCTGTCCCTGCTCAACCGCGAGGCCAAGGTCGCCTCCTCGGAGAACCGCGTCGCGGCCTATCGCAAGGACCTCGACGGCGTGGCCGCCGACATCAAGAAGCGCCAGGACGTGATCGACGAGCTGGTCGAAGCCCATCTCGGCGACCTGCCGACCGACAAGCAGACGGGCGAGACCGTCTCCGATTCGCACGACGAGGCGGCCGCGACAGTCCATAAGATCAGCGCCCTGATCCCCGAGGCCGCCGGCCTCGCCCGGGTCGAGGCGCGCCAGCTCCGCCGCTCGGCCCTGGCCTCGGAGGCGATGCGCAAGCTCGGCCTCGATCCGAACCTGGCCCTCGCCCGGCTCGACGACCGCAGCGCCCAGGGCGGCCCGCTGACCCGGCTGGCGACCTCGGCCGACGGCTCGCTCGACCCGCGCTTCCAGCGCCTCGGCCTGAGCCTCGCCCGGATGGAAGCGCTCGAGCGCGGGCTCCAGGGCATCCCGCAGGTCCTGCCCGCCAGCCTCAAGTTCATCTCCTCGGGCTTCGGCTATCGCGCCGATCCGTTCAACGGCGAGGGCGCGTTCCATGCCGGCCTCGACTTCAAGGGCCCGGTCGGCGCGCCGATCTACGCCGCGGCCAAGGGCACGGTGACGTTCGCCGGGGTCCGCCAGGGCTACGGCAACTGCGTCGAGATCAGCCATGGCAACGGCCTGCTGACGCGCTATGCTCACATGTCGGCCTTCCGCGCCCGCGTCGGCCAGGAAGTCGAGGCGGGCGCGGTGATCGGCGCGATCGGCAGCACCGGCCGCTCGACCGGGCCCCATTTGCATTTCGAGGTGCGGATCAACGACCGCCCGGTCAATCCGCGCCCCTTCCTGGAGGCAGCTCCACATGTTCTCGAAGAAGCCCGCGGCAAGTGACCAGCCGCCCATCACCCGTTCGGGAGGTAGTGCGATGAGTGGAGGAACCTTTTCCGTCTTCGGCGCCGACGTCACGATCAAGGGCGACGTCGCGGCCAGCGCCGACCTGCACATCGACGGCCGGGTCGAGGGCGACATCGCTTGCGCCGCGCTGGTCCAGGGCCAGTCGAGCGAGATCGTCGGCGCGATCCGCGCCGAGAGCGCCCGCCTCGCCGGCACGGTCCGCGGCTCGATCAGCGCGCGCGAGCTGGTGATCCTCAAGACCGCCCGGATCGAGGGCGACGTCCACTACGACGCGCTGACCATCGAGCAGGGCGCCGAGGTCGACGGCCGCTTCCAGCACCGCGTCCATGCCGCGACGACCGAGACCGCGCTGCCCCTGCCGGGCGACGACGGCGAGCCGCGGCTGACCCTGGCGAGCTGATTCCCGCCGGAATCGGCGGGCGGGCTGGAGTCTGAGTTCAGCGCGGCCGAATCAGGTGTTAAGTGGATCGAGCTCTAGGCCCCGCCGACCTCGGCCCGGAGCGCCTTCCGGTCGAGCTTGCCGATCGCGGTCTTAGGCAGCGAATCGCGGATCACCACGGCATCGACCCGCTCGTGCTTGCCGATCCGCGCATTGAGCCAGTCCTTGAGCTCGTCCCCGCTCGCTTGCGCGTCATGGCGCAGGGTGACGAAGGCGCGCGGCACCTCGCCGTGGTAAGCATCGGCCATGCCGATCACCAGGCATTCGCTGACCGCCGGATTCTGGAGCAGCACGGCCTCGACCTGGCTGGGGAAGACCTTGAACCCGCTGACCGCGATCATGTCCTTGCTGCGGTCGACGATGCGGACGTAGCCGTCGGGATCGAACAGGGCGATGTCGCCGGTGCGCAGCCAACGCTCGGTTCCCTCCGCCCCCTCGCGCACGGCGAAGGCCGCGGCCTCGGCGTCGGGGCGGTTCCAGTAGCCCTGCATGACCTGGGGGCCGAGCACCGCCAGCTCGCCGGGCTCGCCCGGGGCGGCGTCGCGCGTCGCGTCCTCCTTGTCGAGCAGGCGCAGCCGCGTGGCCGGCAGGGGCTGGCCGATCGTGCCGGCGCGGTTCTCGCCCCGGAGCGGATTGGTGGTGATGACGCCGGAGCCCTCGGTCAGGCCGTAGCCCTCGATCACCTTGACCCCGCTGGCGCTCTCGAAGCGCTCCTTGACCGGCTGCGGCAGCGGCGCGCCGCCGGAGATGACCTCGCGGATCGAGGAGAAGTCGGTGCGCGCGAAGTCGGGATGGTCGAGCAGGGCCTGGAGCATGGTCGGCACGGCGAACAGCGCGGTGGGCCTGACCTGCCCGACCTTGGCCAGCGTCTGCTTGGCGACGAAGCGCGGCAGCATCGCGATGCAGCCGCCGTTGAGCAGGGTGCGGTTGAGCACGCAGGTATTGGCGAAGACGTGGAACAGCGGCAGCACGCCCAGCACCATGTCGCGCTGGCCCGCGTCGGGGTCGATCGCGCGGACCTGGCGGGCATTGGCGGCGAGGTTCTGGTGGGTCAGCATCGCGCCCTTGGGCGTGCCGGTGGTGCCGCCGGTATATTGCAGCAGGGCGAGGTCGCGCTCCGGGTCGACCGCGACCGGCGCCGGCTCGCCGCCAAGGCAATCGCGCCATGAGCAGATGTCGGCATCACGCGGCACCGGGCTGACCTGCCCGCCGCCGAACAGCTTGACCGCGAGGCGCTTGAGCGGCGGCAGGAGATCGGCGAGGCGGATCACCACGAGCTGCTCCAGCGGGGAGCCGCGCAGCACCTCCACCGCGGTCGGCAGCAGGGCCGGCACGTCGAGCGTGACCAGCAGCCGCGCGCCCGAATCGACGACCTGCGCCTCCAGCTCCTCGGCGGTGTAGAGCGGGGAGAAGTTGACCACGGTCGCCCCGGCCATCAGCGCCCCGTAATAGGCCGAGACGTAGCCCGGGACGTTGGGCAGGAACAGGCCGACCCGCTCGCCCTTGGTCACCCCGCGCGCCTGGAGCCCGGCGGCGAAGCGGCGGCTTTCCGCGAACAGCGCGGCATAGCTGAACTGGCGGCCCTCAAACTCGACCAGTGGCCGATCGGGATAGGCGGCGACGCTGGCGGCGAACATCTCGACCAGCGAAAGCGGCGGAAAATGCTGATCCCAGGCACTGGCGTGGGCATAGTGCTCGCGCCAGGGCTCGGCTGTGTTGACATCCATGTCAGCCAGCTTGCCCACTCCGCGGGGAAAGGGCAAGCGCGATCGGCCGGGCGTGGCGGCAGGCTCCTCCCCAGGCGGGGAAGGGGGCGGCGGCTCAGGCCTCGCCCGCGGCCTCGGCGGCGCGCTTGGCTTCGAGCCAGGCGGCGACCTCGGCCTCCTGCGCGGCCTCGCTGGCGGCCTTGGCCTGGGCGACGCGCTCGGCGCGCAGCTCCTCGATCAGGGCCTCGCGGTCGTCGCCCAGGCGCTCGTCGGCGCCCTCGTCGACGATGCCGGCCTTCTTCGCCGCCTTGGCGACGATCGCGTCGAGCTCGCGCTGCGAGCAGAGGCCCAGCGTCACCGGGTCCTTCGCCGTGATGTTCGAGATGTTCCAGTGCGAGCGGTCGCGGATCGCGGCGATGGTATTGCGGGTCGTGCCGATCAGCTTGCCGATCTGCGCGTCCGACACTTCGGGGTGGTTGCGCAGGATCCAGGCGATGCCGTCGGGCTTGTCCTGGCGCTTCGAGACGGGCGTGTAGCGCGGGCCCTTGGTGCGGCTGACCGTGACCGGCGCCTTGTGCATCTTGAGCTTGTAGGCGGGATCGGCCTGGCCCTTCTCGATCTCGCCCATGGTCAGCTCGCCCGAGCGCAGCGGATCGCGCCCGGTGTACTTGCTGGCGGCGAGATCGTCGGCCATGGCCTGGACCTCGAGGATGTGCAGCCCGCAGAATTCCGCGATCTGCTCAAAGGTGAGCGCGGTGTTGTCGACGAGCCACGAGGCCGTCGCATGCGGCATCAACGGGGTGGGCTGGGTCACGGGAAATCTCCGGCAAAAATGATAAGGGCCGCCCCTTGCGGAGCGGCCGTCTGGGTCAGCATGTAGGATACTGCGCCCGTTTCGGCAAGCGGAGACCTTGTTGCTCAGGTGCGGCACCGGCCCGCATCCGCGACGACGCCCACGCCTCAATCCATCGGCACGTAGCCGGGCAGCCCAGCGATGCGATCGAGCCAGCGGCAGACCGCCTGATAGTCGCGCAGGCGGAAGCCGCCCGCCTCGCAGACGTGGGTATAGGCGTAGAGCGCGATGTCGGCGAGGGTGACGTCATGGCCCACCAGCCAGTCGCGGCCGCCGAGGTGCTCGTCCATCAGTTGCAGCGCCGCCTCGCCGCCCGCGCGCTTGGCCATGATCTGGCCGCGCTGGGCCTCGCTGAGGTTCGCCTCGCCGACGTAGCGCAGCCAGTGGCGCAGGGTCGCGATGTTGGGCTCGTGGCTGTACTGCTCGAAGAACATCCAGCGCAGCATATCGGCCCGGTCGAAGCGGTCGGCCGGGATCAGCGGCCCGCCCTCGGCCAGATACCAGCAGGCGGCGTTGCTCTCGGGCAGGAAGCGGTCCCCGACCTGGAGCACCGGGATGCGCCCGTTGGCGTTGACCTGCTCGATGAACTGGGGCGTCCGCGTCTCGCCCTTCATGATGTCGTAAAAGCGCCGCTCCAGCGGCAGGCCCAGCAGCGCGGCGGTCAGGCGGATCTTGTAGCAGTTGCCGCTGCGCGGGTCCTCGTGAAGGATCAGGCGGTCCATCTCACACCTCCAATACGATCTTCCCTACGTGCTCGCCCGCTTCCATGTGGGCGTGGGCGGCGGCGGCTTCGCGCAGGGGGAAGGTGCGGTCCATCACCGGGCGCAGCTTGCCCTCCTCGACCAGGGGCCAGGCGTTGGCAGCGATCTCCTGGGCGAGGAGGGCCTTGAACGCGGTGGAGCGCGGCCGCAGGGTCGAGCCGGTCAGGGTATAGCGCCGCGCCATGACCACCGCCATGTTGAGCTCGGCCCTGGCCCCGCCCTGGACCGCGATGGTCACGTGGCGGCCGTCCTCGGCGAGGCACTTGAGGTTGCGCGGCACGTAGTCGCCGGCGACCATGTCGAGCACCATGTGGACGCCCCGGCCGCCGGTGATCCGCCTGACCTCCTCGACGAAGTCGCTCGCCTTGTAGTCGATCGCGTGGGCCGCGCCGAGCTCCAGCGCGCGGGCGCATTTCGCCGGGCCGCCGCAGGTGACGATCACGGTCACGCCGAACAGCTTGCCGAGCTGGATCGCCATGGTCCCGATCCCGCTGGTCCCGCCGTGGACCAGGATCGTCTCGCCGTCCTTCACCCAGCCGCGCTCGAACACGTTGTGCCAGACGGTGAACAGCGTCTCGGGCAGGGCCGCCGCCTCGGCCAGGGACAGCCCCGGCGGCACCGGCAGGCAATGCCCCGCCTCGGCCAGGCAATATTCGGCATAGCCGCCGCCCGAGACCAGCGCGCAGACGGTCTGGCCGACCAGCTCCTCCGCGCCCTCGCCCGCCGCCACGACGTCGCCCGCGATCTCCAGGCCGGGGATCGGGGAAGCGCCCGGCGGCGGCGGATAGAGGCCCTGGCGCTGGACCACGTCGGGCCGGTTGACGCCCGCGAAGGCGACCCTGACCAGCACCTGGCCCGGCCCCGGCGCGGGCACCGGCACGGTCTCGGGCCGCAGCACCTCGGCCCCGCCCGGCGCATCGTAGCCGATGGCCGTCATGGTTTGCGGAAGCTGGTCCGCCACTTGCCTGCCCTTTCCTTGGCCCCTGTCGCCAATCGTAATGTTTGCGACGAGTAACTTGCAGCCCGGTTGACAGCAAGGCCGTGTATTGAAATGCTGCACTGCAATGGAAGCGGACGATCGTCCCAGGCCACGCGGAGACGCGGCCAGCCTTCTCTCCAGCGAAAGCCTGGACAGCTATTCGCTGGACGAACTCGACGCGCGGATCGCCGCGCTCGAGGCCGAGATCGCCCGGATCAGGGCCCACCGCGACAAGGCGGCGGCCCATCGCCTCGCCGCCGACGCGCTGTTCAGGAAATCCTGATGCGCCGGCCCGTCTCCTATTGGCAGGCCTCTCGTATTGCCGGGAAGGATGGCCATATAGGTTTCGTTAACCAAACCCGTTCACACTCTCCGGAAAGCGGAGGATGACTTCAACCAGCGAAAGACCGTCAGATGCCCAGTTTCGCACAGAGCCTTGAGAAGACGCTGCACGCCGCCCTGGCGAACGCCGCGGAGCGCAGCCATGAATATGCGACGCTGGAGCACCTGCTCCTCGCCCTGATCGACGATCCCGACGCGGCCGAGGTGATGAAGGCCTGCGGGGTGGAGCTGGGCGACCTCGGCGACGTGGTCCGCACCTATCTCGACCAGGAATACCAGTCGCTCAAGACCCAGGAGAAGGGCGATCCCGCCCCGACCGCCGGGTTCCAGCGGGTGATCCAGCGCGCGATCCTCCACGTCCAGTCCTCGGGCAAGGACACCGTGACCGGCGCCAACGTGCTGGTCGCCCTGTTCTCCGAGCGCGACTCCTACGCGGTCTATTTCCTCCAGCAGCAGGACATGAGCCGGCTCGACGCGGTGAGCTACATCAGCCACGGCATCGGCAAGGGCGGCCGCCGGATCGAGGACAAGTCGCCCAAGGGCGCCGAGGGCGAGGCCCCCGCGCCCGAGGAGAAGGCCGACGCCAAGGGCTCCAAGAAGGATTCCGCGCTCGACCAGTTCACGGTCAACCTCAACGAGAAGGCGCTGTCGGGCAAGGTCGATCCGCTGATCGGCCGCGGGCCGGAGGTCGACCGGACTATCCAGATCCTCTGCCGCCGCTCCAAGAACAACCCGCTCTACGTGGGCGATCCCGGCGTCGGCAAGACCGCCATCGCCGAAGGGCTCGCCCGCAAGATCGTCGAGGGCGACGTGCCCGAGGTGCTGGCCGACGCGGTGATCTATTCGCTCGACATGGGCGCGCTGCTCGCTGGCACGCGCTATCGCGGCGACTTCGAGGAACGCCTGAAGCAGGTCGTCTCCGAACTGGAGAAGATGCCCGAGGCGGTCCTGTTCATCGACGAGATCCATACGGTGATCGGCGCCGGGGCGACCAGCGGCGGGGCGATGGACGCCTCCAACCTCTTGAAGCCCGCTCTCAGCGGCGGGACGATCCGCTGCATCGGCTCGACCACCTACAAGGAGTTCCGCAACCACTTCGAGAAGGACCGCGCGCTGCTGCGCCGGTTCCAGAAGATCGACGTGAACGAACCCACCGTGGAGGACACGATCAAGATCCTGCGCGGCCTGCGCTCCGCCTTCGAGGAGCATCACAAGGTCAAGTACACCCCCGATGCGATCAAGACCGCGGTGGAGCTTTCGGCGCGCTACATCAACGACCGCAAGCTGCCCGACAAGGCGATCGACGTGATCG
>ERZ778022.1412-NODE-1412-length-32136-cov-5.105140_pt1 | contig 32136 bp, 26 predicted proteins | sample MGYA00375752_ERZ778022 | MGnify/ENA primary metagenome ERZ778022 (study PRJEB29350, sample SAMN05389826) | bioreactor metagenome | isolation source: Thiocyanate bioreactor | place: South Africa: University of Cape Town | collected 2014-04-04 ...
CGAGTGCCGCAACAGGCAGGTGATATCGTTGTCGGCGACCGGGCGTATGCGCGTGCGCCGTCGTTGGAAAAGGTGGTTGCTGCCGGTGCAGATTTCATCGTCCGCTCAGGTTGGCGCACAATACGCATCGTCACGACGGATGGCCGGCCGATCGACTGGAATGCCGTTTTTGGTCCCATGCAGGTCGGCGAGGTTCGCGAGATCGATGTCTTCATCGAACATTCCGGCCACAAGCAAAGGGGACGCGGCAAACCGCTGTTTCAGGCAAGGCTCATCATCAAGCGGAAAGACACCGAGGCGGCGGCACGCTCCCTGAAGTCGGCAATAAGCGGACATCAGCGCCGCCGTCCCAGTCAGGTCATGCTGCCGCCGACCGTCACGGCGGCGGGGTTCGTCATGGTGCTGACGTCGATCCCGGCGACCGACATGACGGCTGAAGCCGTTCTGGACGTCTATCGGCTGCGCTGGCAGATCGAACTCGCCTTCAAACGTCTCAAGAGCGGTCTCGGCATCCACAAGCTTCCGGCAAAGGATCCGCGATTGGCCAGAACCTGGCTGCTGGCGCATCTCATTCTGGCGCTGATGATTGACGAGGCCGTGAACGACGTCCTCGACTCTCCCCCCTGTGGCGAGGACAACCCGTAATACCATCGCGATTTCCATGTGGAGGTTGCATGACCTGTTGAAACGCGCATTCCTGACCGCAATTTTTAAAGTGCTTTCGCCGAAGAAAAAAGCGCGAAAATCCCTCACGAAAATCATGCGGCTTCTTTGCGACCCGCCCAGACAGCGGAAAAGCCAGGCTAACGCCGCCAGAGCGCTCTCCATCCCATAAGTTAGCGCCTATGGGAAAGCCGCCCCCGGTGCAGAATGTCGAGGGCTTCTTCGACCCTACGCCGCCGGTTGCACTCGTATGCGTCCAATGCTAGAAACCATCCATCGAACTCGAGCCGAATGGAGGGCTGTGTGATGACATATTTCCGGCAGCATCGCCAGTTTGGCCCGAAAGCGGCCCTGCAAATGCGTTTGCAGGGCTGACCAGAGACTTCACCCCCTCTTCCTGGTCTGCCCCTCGTGGCCCGTGCAGCGCCAAGCTTTTCGCTTGTGACGTCCTGCACCTCTTCATTCGCCGCGCGACAGCTGCATCGACCGATGGCCGGAAGCCGCGGATGCGTTGATCGCTGGTTAGACCAGGAAACGATCATGACCCTCATTTCCCTGCGCAATCTCGGTGTGACGCTTGGCGCGACGCTGTTTTCCGACCTGTCGCTGACGGTCGGCCGGGGCGAGCGCCTCGGCATCGTCGCCGCGAATGGCCGCGGCAAGTCCACGCTGCTACGCTGCATCGCCGGCACAGCGGATGCCACCACCGGCGAAATCATCCGCGGCCGCGGCCTGACCATCGGCCATATGGAACAGACGGTGCCGCCAAACCTCATGGCGATGCCGTTTCATCGGGCGGTTGCCGCCGCCCTGCCGGCCGAGCAGGCGGACAACGAATCCTGGCGCGTCGATATCGTGCTCGACGATCTCGCCGTGCCGGCGGAACTGCGCGAGCGCCCGCTCGGGCAGCTGAGCGGCGGCTGGCAACGCATCGCTTTGCTCGCCCGCGTCGCCATCACCGAGCCGGATGTGCTGCTGCTGGACGAACCGACCAACCATCTCGACCTGTCGAAGATCGCAGCGCTCGAGGCATGGCTGAACGCCCTGCCCCGCGACATGCCGGTCATCGTCGCCAGCCACGACCGCGCCTTTCTCGATGCCGTCACCAACCGGACGCTGTTCCTGCGGCCGGAGCGTTCGCAGCTTTTCGCCCTGCCCTACAGCCGGGCGCGTGCGGCGCTCGACGAGGCGGATGCCGCCGAGGAGCGGCGTTTCCAGCGCGACATGAAGACGGCGCAGCAATTGCGCCAGCAGGCGGCGAAACTCAACAACATCGGCATCAATTCCGGCAGCGACCTGCTGGTGGTCAAGACCAAGCAATTGAAACAGCGGGCGGAAAAGCTGGAGACGACAGCAAAACCGGCGCACCAGGAACGCTCGGCCGGCGCCATCCGACTTTCCAACCGCGGCACGCATGCCAAGGTGCTGGTGACACTGGAAGATGCAGCGGTGACGACGCCGGACGGCACGCTGCTGTTCAGGACCGGCAGGCAGTTCATCTGCCAGGGCGACAGGATCGTGCTGCTCGGCGAAAACGGCGTCGGCAAGTCGCGGCTGGTGACGATGCTGCGGGCGGCGATCGGCCATGCCCCTGAGGTGACCGACGGCATCAAGCCGACGCCGTCCCTGGTTCCCGGTTATGCCGACCAGAACCTCGCCGACCTGCCGGGCGACGAGACGCCGCTTCACCTCTTGAGCCGGCGTTTTGCCCTCGGCGAGCCGCGGGCGCGAACGCTGCTCGCCGGCGCCGGCATCGCCATCGACATGCAGGAAAAGCCGGCCGGCCATCTGTCCGGCGGCCAGCGGGCGCGCCTCGGCATGCTGGTGCTGCGGCTCACCGAGCCGAATTTCTACCTGCTGGACGAGCCGACCAACCATCTCGACATCGAGGGACAGGAAGCGCTGGAGAGCGAGTTGATGCAGCACCAGGCAAGCTGCCTGCTCGTCTCGCACGACCGCAGTTTTGTCCGCGCGGTGGGCAACCGTTTCTGGTTGGTCGAGCGGCGGCGGCTGGTGGAGGTGGAGGGGCCGGAGACGTTTTTCGCGTCGTTCGGGTGAGGACTACCGGCCTTGGAGCACCGTCTCCCCGTTCACGGGGAGACGGCAGGTCTTATCGAAAAACCTCAGAGAACGACGATCTGGCTTTTGCCCGAAACCCGTTCAAACAGGTCGATGACGTCCTGGTTGAGCATGCGTACGCAGCCGGAAGAGGTCGCCTTGCCGACCGATTTCCAGTCCGGCGTGCCGTGGATACGGTAGAGCGTATCTTTGCCGTCCTTGAAGATGTAGAGAGCGCGAGCGCCGAGCGGGTTGTTCAGGCCGGGATTCATACCGCCATTGGCGGCGGCGAACATTTTCAGGTCCGGCTGGCGCTCGACCATGTCGTCGGGCGGCGTCCAGCGCGGCCATTTCTGCTTCCACTGGATCACGCCGCGGCCGGACCAGGCGTAACCGTCGCGGCCGATGCCGACGCCGTAACGCATCGCCTTGCCGCCTGGCTGCACCAGATAGAGAAAGCGCTGCTTGGTATCGACGACGATGGTGCCCGGCTTCTCGACCGTCTGGTATTCGACCTCCTGGCGCAGGTAGCGCGGATCGATCGACCGGTAGGGGATGGCCGGCAGCATGCGCCCGTCATCCTCGGTCGCGGCATAACTCGCCAGGTGCACCGGATTGGAGACCGGTAAGCCGTAGGTCTGGTGGAAGGAGGTGGTGTAGAGCGTCGTCCGCCGCGCCGGCGGCTGCGCCGTATCGGCCGACTGGAAAAACACCGGCGCCGTCTCGTAGCGAAAGACATCGGCATTCATGCGCGAGGTGTCCGTGCAGCCGGCAACGGCAAGCGCTGCCGTCAACAGCGCCGCAACGGACAGGGACCGGCGAACGGGGGCGTGATCGAAAATCATGGACTTACCGCTTTTGCAACAGATGACATCTGGTCCCATGATCCCAGACGCGGCTGGCGCGAGGCTGTCGTGGCGAAGGCTTGTTCCGGCATCGGCCGCCGCATCGTCACAGCAAGGCCTCGAAGAGCCGCCGGCCGAATTCCTCGTTGCCGATTGCCCGTCGCGGATCGGCTACTTGCTGGAAACGGCTGGCCGTTGCACCCCTGGGACTGCGCGCCAAAACCGGCACCGGCCATTCTTTCATCATCGCGGCGGGCGAGCGCGAGCCGGCGTTACGAAGCCTCCGCGGCGCGGATCGCCATCACCGCCTTGAAGGCCGGTCGGGACTGGCAACGGTCCAGCCAGGCGGCCACCTTCGGCGCGGCGTCGAACAGTTCCTTTTCGGTCATCGCATAGCGGAAAACCTCCGCCACATTGAGATCGGCCACGGTGAAACGGTCGCCGACAAGCCAGGCGTGCCGCTGAAAATGCGCCTCCAGCAATGCGAAGGCCGGCTTGAGGGCGCGGCGGGCAAGCCTGAGCGTCAGCTGGCCTTCCTCGCTCTGCTCGATGCCGTTGTCGTAGGCCAGCACAACCTTGACCGCATGCGGCTCCACCTCGGTGGCGGCCCACAGGGTCCACATCGTCGCCTGCCCCTCCTCCTGCACCGATTGCGGCGCCAGAGGCCCGCCGTGCTTGCGCGCGAGATAGAGGTTGATCGCCAGCGATTCCGTCAGCACCAGCCCGTTGTCGTCGATGGCGGGAATGAACCCCAGCGGATTGACCGCCAGGAAGGACGGCGAGCGGGTGTTGAGCGGCGCGCCCGGATCGAGCGGATCGGCAAGCCGGCGCGCCTGGATCACCGGCACGGATTTGACATCCAGGCCAAGCTCGGCCGCCATCCAGTAATTGCGCGCAGCCCGCGAACGGTAAACGCCGTAGATCGTCAGCATGGTCCTCTCCCTTTTTGCCGGACGATAATCGGCGGCGGGGAAAAACGGAACCGGCGGAAAGGATGAAATCTTTGCATGAAATGATCATCAATGATCATCGATCGAGGTTGCGACGAGACCGATTCTCTGCCGATGGAAAGCGGGGCATGCAAAACTGATGGCTGCCTACACCCGGTTGCCCTCGATGGTCAGGTGGGCAAATCCGCCATTGCCCGCCAGCGCCAGGTCTCCGGTGGTCTTGTCGTTCCAGCGGAAGCCGACGATGCCGCCTTCGGGCGTTTCCTGAAACAGGTTGTCGGCAAGCAGCGCCGTGCCGGACCCTTCGACCACCGAGACGGCGCAGCCGACCGGGGCCTTGCGCACGATGTTGCCGGTGGCGACGATGTTGCGCAGGTAAGGCCCCCAGCCGAGCATCATGCCCCACTTGCCGGCATTCTCGATGACGTTGCCGCTGACGGTCGTATCGGCTTCCACGGCGATGCCGAAGCCGAAGCCGGCGCCGTCATGCGCGTAAGGCCCTGTCGGCGACAGGTTGCGGATGACGTTGTTGGCAACGGTGGCAAGCCGGCCGCCCACGTCGAAATTGACGATCAGCACGCCGTTAGCGGCGCCGTCCACCAGGTTGCCGGTAACGACGGCGCCCTCGAAACCGAATTCCGAATAGATCGCCGTCTCGCCGGAGCGCAGGCACTGGTTGCCGGCGATCTGCACGTTCGAACCGGCATTGGCGCGGATCGCCGAAAAGGCGCAGTCGGACACATGGTTGTTGGCGATCATCACGCCGTCGGCGCGGAAGATGTTGATGCCGTTGCCGTTCTGGCCGGTGCCGCCGGCGGTGGCGGCGATGCGCGTCACGCGGTTACCGGAAATCATCGTGCCGTCCTCGCCCTTGGTCCAGCGATGCACGAGGATGCCGCCGTTGCCGCAATCGGAAACGGTATTGCCGGTCACCGACAGGCCGGTACTTTCGACCGCATAGATCGCCGCCAGCGCCGCGCCGGACAGATGCGAGCGCTCGATGCGGCCGCCGCAGCGTTCCATCTGGACGGCATGCTTGCGGCTGCCGGCGATCTCGCAATTGTCGATGACGACCTCGGAGACACCGCGCAGCTGCACCAGCGCCCCGGCATAATCGCCGAGCCAGCGGTTGTCGCCGTCGATGACGATGTTGGACAGCTGCACGCGCCGCAGGCCCTCGGCCATGAACAAGTGGCCCTCGCCGGTATAGACGATGCGCGACGCGCCCGGAACGCCGGTGATGCGGGTGTTGTCGGGCAGGTCGATGTTGGAGAGGCGGTAGGTGCCGGGCGGCAGGAAGACCGGCACGTCGCTGGCCGCCGCCTTGCGCAGCATCCTTTCGAAACGCTTGCTCTGATTGTCGGCCGTTCCCGGCAGCACCCCGTATTCCGCCGCGTCGATCGGCCCGCGCAAGTCGACCGGCGTCAGTTCGAGCGCGCCGGCGCGGCTTGCCGCCAGCGGCAGGAAGGCGGCGCCCGACAGTATTCGGAGAAGTTGACGGCGTGACGGCATGATCGGCTCCAGAATTGTCCCGATCGACAAGCAGAATTCATGCCAATGACAAACGTACCGTTCTGGAACAGATCATTTCAAACGATAAACTTTGGGCGAAAAAAGCTCTCGTCTTTTGGCATTTCAGCTATGATGCGCGCCGCTGAGTCGCTTACCGTGTATCGCTCTTAAACAAGAGTAAGGAAATGGCCCCTATATTCGATGGCAGTATCCATCGCCGGGGCGGACGACATTCGAAGTTACGGCGCAAGGTTGGGACACGGAATGGGCGAGACCGGAATGCGGCGTACTTGTCTGCCGGATGGTGACGAAGAAACCTTTCAAGCACAGACCAGACGACTTGTGGCGGCAACCGAGGCGCTCCTCGACAACAACGAGGCTTTCGGCGACGGTCTGTCATGGCCTGTCCTCGCCGCCGCCCTCGACCAGGTTTCCGACCAGATCTATGTGAAGGACCTCGACAGCCGCTTCCTGTTCGCCAACTTGGCGACGGTGCGCACCAACCGCCTGGAATCGGCAGGCCAGCTCATCGGCAAAACCGATTTCGACCTGTTCCCGACCGATATCGCCGGAGGGTTCTACGAGAGCGAGCAGGCATTGCTGGCGCGCGGTATCCCCGAACTGGACATCGAGGAAACGCTGATCGCGCCGGACGGCCGCCAGTTCTGGTGGCTGACCTCGAAGACGCCGCTGCGCGACCGCGACGGCCGTGTTGTCGGGTTGATCGGCATTGCCCGTGACATCACCACCCGCAAGCGCGAGGAAGCGCTGCGCAGCGGCCAGGCGAACCTCCTGGAAATGATCGCCCGCAGCGAGCCGCTGCCCGCCATCCTGGAAGCGCTCGTGCGGCTGGTCGAAGAGCAGCTGGACAACATCCAGGCCTCCGTGCTGCTGCTCGATCCGGAAGGCAAGACATTGCACCAGGGGGCGGCGCCGAGCCTGCCAGCCGGCTACAACAAGCTGATCGACGGCGTTGCCATCGGGCCGAACATCGGTTCCTGCGGCACGGCCGCTTGGCTGGGAAAACCGGTCATCGTCAGCGACGTGCAGACCGACTACCGCTGGGCCAACTTCCGCGATCTCGCAGCCCAGTACGGCCTGTACTCCTGCTGGTCGACACCGATCCTGACGCACCAGGGCAATGTGCTTGGAACGCTTGCGCTGTATTCCGGCAGCGTGCGCCACCCGACCGAAAACGAGATGCAGCTGGTGGCGATGGCGACGCATATCGCCGGCATCGCCATCGAGCGCCAGCGCGCCGAGGACCGCATCCACTTCATGGCGCATCACGACGCGCTGACGGGGCTGCCCAACCGCACCTACTTCAAGGACAAGATCGCCGACGTGCTGCACCAGGCCAAGATCAGCGGCCAGCGGGTCATCGTCGCTTATGTCGATCTCGATAATTTCAAGCAGATCAACGATAATTACGGCCACAATGCCGGCGACGAGCTGCTGCGCCACGTGGCGGCGCGCATGCTGGAATTCACCCGCGCCTCCGATCTCGTCGTGCGCCTCGGCGGCGACGAATTCGTTCTCGTCTTCGCCAACCAGTCGCGTGGCGAGGGCGATATCCTGCCGCGGCTCGCCGAGCTGCGCCGCTCGATCTCGCGGCCGATCGCCGTCGACGGCGTCACCATCGCCACCACCTGCAGCATGGGCGTCGCCAGCTTTCCCGAAGACGGCGAAACGGCCGAGGAGTTGATCGCCAGCGCCGATGCGGCGATGTACCGGGCCAAGGAGCTGGGCCGGGATTCGCTGCAGGTGCACCGCAACGACGGCGGAAACCGGGTGGCCGAGCGCTTCAACCTGCAGGAGGAACTGCGCACCGCCATCGCCGGCGGCCAGCTGTTCCTCGATTACCAACCGCAGATCGATGTCGCCTCCGGCCATGTGCGCGGCGTCGAGGCACTGGTGCGCTGGAACCATCCCCGCCTCGGCGTCCTGGCGCCGGGAAGCTTCATCGCGCTCGCGGAAGAATGCGGCCTGATCCTGCCGCTCGGCCTGTGGGTGCTCAAGACCGCCTGCCGGCAGAACAAGCGCTGGCGCGATCTCGGCCTGCCGCCGGTCGTCATGGCCGTCAACGTCTCCCCCCGGCAGTTCTGCGACCCGATGCTGATCGGCCAGGTCAGCCTGGCGCTGAAGGAAAGCGGGCTGGAGCCGCAATTCCTCGAACTGGAACTGACGGAGAATGCCATCAGCCAGGATGTGCCGCGGGCGCTCGCCACCATGGCCGAGCTCGAAAAGCTCGGCATACGCCTGTCGATCGACGATTTCGGCACCGGATATGCCAACCTGGCGGCACTGAAGACGTTTCCCGTGCGGCGGCTGAAGATGGACCGTTCCTTCGTGGAAGCCCTGCCGCACGACCCGACCATGGCCGCCATCGCCTCCGCCGTCATCAGCCTCGCCCGCGGGCTCAACCTCAGCGTCGTGGCCGAAGGCGTCGAGAATGCCGAACAGATGGCCTATCTGCGCCACAACGGCTGCGACGAGGTGCAGGGTTTCCATTTCTCGCGGCCGGTGGCGCCCGAAGGCATCGAACGGCTGCTGGCCGCGCCTCCGGCATAAGCCGACCTTGTCGCCGCAGCGCGCCGCAGTCCTTGAGATCCGCTCGCTGGCTTTTTGCTCGATGCATATCGTTTTCGCAAAACCGCCGTACACTTTTGCGCGGCATGCTTTATCTCTATCGGCATGCGACCTGAAAAACTGCTCTTTCCGACGCCGGAAGGCCTGTATTGCCCGGCCGGCGCCTTCCATGTCGATCCGGTCCGGCCGGTCGACCGCGCATTGATCACCCACGGCCATTCCGACCATGCCCGCTCCGGCCACCGGGCGGTCCTGGCCACCCGCCAGACCCTCGACATCATGAAGCTGCGCTATGGCGAGGATTTTTGCGAAAGCGAACAGGCCGTCGATCTTGGCAGCAAGCTCGACGTGGGCGGCGTCACCGTCAGCTTCCATCCGGCCGGCCATGTGCTGGGTTCGGCGCAGATCGCCATCGAGAAGGACGGCACGCGCATCGTCGTCTCCGGCGACTACAAGCGCAGCGCCGATCCCACCTGCACCCCCTACGAGCCGGTCGCCTGCGACGTCTTCATCACCGAGGCGACCTTCGGCCTGCCGGTGTTCCACCACCCCGATCCACGCGTCGAAATCGGCAAGCTGATCACCTCGCTGAAACAGTTTCCCGAGCGCAGCCACCTCGTCGGCGCCTATGCGCTGGGCAAGGCGCAACGGGTGATCGCGCTTCTGCGGCAGGCGGGATATGGCGAGCCGATCTACATCCACGGGGCACTCGCCAAGCTGTGCGATTATTACCAGGCACAGGGCATCGATCTCGGCGAATTGCGGCCGGCGACAGTGGAGCGCGGCAACCAGGACGCTTTCCGCGGCGCCGTCATCGTCGGTCCGCCCTCGGCCTTCGCCGACCGCTGGGCGCGGCGCTTTTCCGATCCGGTGGCGAGTTTCGCCTCCGGCTGGATGATGGTGCGCCAGCGCGCCAAGCAGCGCGGCGTCGAACTGCCGCTGGTGATCTCCGACCATTGCGACTGGCCGGAACTGACGCAGACCATCCGCGAGATCGCGCCTCAGCAGGTCTGGGTCACCCATGGCCGCGAGGAGGCGCTGGTGCGCTGGTGCGAACTCCAGGGTATCGCCGCCCGGCCGCTGCATCTCGTCGGTTACGAGGACGAGGGAGATTGAGGATGGGAGCAGACGCTTTCTCCAGCCATGCGTGCGGCTCGTCCCCTCCCCCCGCCGGCGAGAGGGTGAGGGTGAGGGGGTATTCCACGCTCCGCCCGTATCGGCATTGCGAAGCGATGCACTTTTCCCGTCACGCGACGGCGCTTGCCGCTGCCCCCTCATCCCCCTGCCGGGACCTTCCCCCCGCCGGGGGGAAGGGGATATGCCGTACCCTTGCCGGCCGAACGGACATCCCGGGAGCCCGCGCATGAAAGCCTTCGCCACCCTGCTCGACCGTCTCGTCCTGACGCCCTCCCGCAACGGCAAGCTGAAACTGCTGACCGACTATTTTCGCGATACCCCCGATCCGGATCGCGGCTACGGCCTCGCCGCCATCGCCGGCACGCTGGAGGTGCGCGGCGTCAAGCCGGCCATGCTGCGCGAGCTGGTGCTCGAACGTATGGACGAGGTGCTGTTCCGCTACTCCTACGATTACGTCGGCGATCTCGCCGAAACCATATCGCTGGTATGGGATCGCGAGAGCGATGCCGAACACCCGCTGCAGCTGCGCCTCGGGGCGGTGATCCGCGAGATGAACGGGCTCGGCCGCACCGAGGTGCGCGCCTATGTGCGCGGCCTGCTCGACCGGCTGGATACGTCGAGCCGCTTCGCCTTCCTGAAGCTCGTCACCGGCGGGTTGCGCATCGGCGTCTCGGCCAGGCTTGCCAAGCAGGCGCTCGCCGACCTCGGCGACAAGGACGTGACGGAGATCGAAACCCTGTGGCACGGGCTCGCCCCGCCCTACGAGCCGCTATTCGCCTGGCTGGAAGGCAGAACCGACCGACCGGTGCTGGCAACGCCGGCGATCTTCCATTCGGTGATGCTCTCGACACCCGTCGGCGACGGCGATCTCGACGGGCTCGACCCGGCCGATTTCGCCGCCGAATGGAAATGGGACGGGATTCGCGTGCAATTGACCGGCTTCGGCCGCGAGCGACGGCTCTATTCCCGCAGCGGCGACGACATTTCCGGTACCTTTCCCGATATCATCGACGCGATGAATTTCGAAGGCGTGCTCGATGGCGAGCTTCTCGTCGGCGGCACGGCGCGCTCCAATAATCCGACACGCACCTTCGGCGACCTGCAGCAGCGGCTGAACCGCAAGACGGTGAGCAGCCGCATGCTGGACGAATACCCGGCCTTCATCCGCGCCTACGACCTGTTGTTTTCCGGCGATCGCGACGTGCGCGGCGAAACCTATGTCGAGCGCCGCGATCGCCTGATCGCGATCATCGATAGCAGCCCGCACGAGCGTTTCGACCTCTCGCCGCTTGTGCCTTTCTGCAACTGGACGGAACTCGACGCGCTGCGCAAGGCGCCGCCCGATCCGGTGATCGAAGGCGTGATGATCAAGCGGCTCGACAGCACCTACCAGGCCGGCCGCGCCAAGGGGCCATGGTTCAAGTGGAAACGCGATCCCTACAACATCGATGCCGTGCTGATGTATGCCCAGCGCGGCCACGGCAAACGCTCCAGCTATTATTCCGACTTCACCTTCGGCGTCTGGACCGAGCTGGACGGCAAGGACCAGCTGGTGCCGGTCGGCAAGGCCTATTTCGGCTTCACCGATGCCGAGCTGGAGCAACTCGACCGTTTCGTCCGCAACAATACCACCGATCGTTTCGGCCCGGTCCGCGCCATCCGCGCCACCCATGACTTCGGTTTCGTCGTCGAGGTCGCCTTCGAGGGCATCAACCGCTCCACCCGCCATAAATCCGGCGTCGCCATGCGCTTTCCGCGCATCGCCCGGCTGCGCGAGGACAAGCCGCCCTACGAGGCCGACCGGCTGGAAACGCTGATGGCGATGATCGACGGCGATGCGGCGGAGACATGAGGAAACGGCCCGGTCGCCGCTCTTTCGCCATAACGATCAATAAACTGACAACACTTCTGTGTGACTATCGGCTATCACCGGTGGATCGGCCAGTCCCGCTGGGGTAAGGGTGGCAACATTCTTGCTGCGGCACGGAACCAAGCGGCCCCGCCAACCGTTTCCATGCCGCATATGCAACGTCGTCCCACGGATTTTGTCTTCCTGCCATGAACGATCCTCATTTTCTCTCCCGGCGCCGTTTTCTGTCTTTCGCCGGGGTTGCCGCCGCTTCCACGCTGGCCGGTTGCGCCTCGTCCTCGACGCCGCCGGTAATGCCGGTGCGCACCGTGGCCTTCACCCGGCCGGAAATTCCCGGCAGTGTCGAATACACGCCGCGCTCCGCCGAACTCGACCTCATCTATGGCGAGATGGAAGACAGCGGCTTCATCATTCCCGCCGTGCCCTACCAGAAGATCCCGCCGCAATTCTATCGCCAGCGGGTGAGCAACACCACCGGCCAGCCGGCCGGAACCGTGGTCGTCGATACGCAGGCCCGGTTCCTGTATCTCGTCGAATCGGGCGGGGCGACGGCGATGCGTTATGGCGTCGGCATCGGCCGCGAAGGTTTCGCCTGGCAGGGCGAAGGCGTCATCTGGTGGCGGCAGAAGTGGCCGCGCTGGAAGCCGCCGAACGAAATGGTCGCCCGCAAGCCGGAACTGGCGAAATATTCCATCGAAAACGGCGGCATGGATCCCGGCCTGACCAATCCGCTCGGCGCCCGTGCGCTCTACATCTTCCAGAACCGCCAGGACACGCTCTACCGGCTGCACGGCTCGCCGGAATGGAACTCGATCGGCAAGGCCGTCTCCTCCGGCTGCGTGCGGCTGATCAACCAGGATGTCATCGACCTCTACGACCGCGTGCCGGAAAAGGCCCGTATCGTCGTCTGGCAGTAAGCCCCGCATAAAAACCCCGGCAGCGAAAGCGTCGGGGCATTGCCGATCCCTGCTACCTCAGCCTTCAGCCATCCTGGGATGACTGTAATTGCGCCCGCAGGTCATGCAGGCGCTGGCGAAGGGCGTCGATCTCGTCGCTATCGCAGCCGATCGCCTTGCCGATGGCGCCCAGCACGCCGGCGGCCTGCTTTTTCAGCGCGAGCCCCTTCTCCGTCACCCGGACCAGCACCTGCCGTTCGTCGTTGACGTCGCGCAGCCGGGTGATCAGCCCCGCCTGCTCCAGCCGCTTGAGCAGCGGCGACAGGGTGCCGGAATCAAGATCGAGGGACTGGCCGATCGCCTTGACCGGCACCTCGCCCTTTTCCCACAGAACCAGCATGACAAGATATTGCGGATAGGTCAGCCCGAGCGGATCGAGCAGCGGCTTGTAGGCGCGCGTAAACGCGTGCGCCGTGGCATAGACGGCAAAACAGAGCTGCCGGTCGAGCACCAGATGCTTGTCCAAAACCGCCTGTTCCATCGCCTTGCCCCGTCGTTTCACCGTCATCGTCACGTGCCACCATAATCGCAGTTCAAATTCTTTTTTTCAATTTGCAAAATTATATTGCGCACAATTAAATTGTCCTATATATAAAAATCATTCTCGACAAACCCAAGGAGACACGAGATGCCGATCCTCTACACGACCAAAGCCACAGCCACCGGCGGCCGTTCGGGCCGCGCCGTCAGCGAGGACGGCGTCCTCGACGTGACACTGACCACACCGAAGGAACTCGGCGGCGACGGCGCCCGCGGCACCAATCCCGAGCAGCTGTTCGCCTCCGGCTACTCCGCCTGCTTCCTCGGTGCCCTTAAATTTGTGGCAGGCAAGGAAAAGGTAAAGATCCCGGAAGACACGACCGTGACCGCCACCGTCGGCATCGGCCCGCGTGACGACGGCCAAGGTTTCGGCATCGAGGTGTCGCTGTCGGTCAACATCCCGGGCATCGACCGCGAAGTCGGCGAGAAGCTGATCGCCGCCGCCCACATCGTCTGCCCCTACAGCCATGCGATGCGCACCTCGACCGAAGTGCCGGTCTCGCTCGCCTGAGCCAGGGCCGAAACAATCGACGAAAAAAGCCGGAGCGTCGCACGCATCCGGCTTTTTTCGCCCGACAAGACAGGTGACAAGCCGGAAAATTTGCCTTAGAGAGGGCGCATGTCGATGCTGAAAACCTACGCCTATCGATTTTATTCGTACCGCTGCTTCCAGCGGATGCGGGCCTGTGCGTAGACTAGACTGACGTCACGACATCACCCGAACAGCCGCTGGTCACCCTGGCGGCTTTTTTGTCGGCACGGTATGACCCCCAGAACAGAGGAAAGCATGCCATGCCGCATACCACAGACGACCTGCGTATCGTCGACATCACCCCGCTGAGCTCGCCGGAGCGCATCCTGACGGAGATCCCGCGCACCGATGCGGTGACCGAGACCGTCACCCGCTCGCGCCAGACGGTGCACGACATCCTGCACGACAAGGACGACCGGCTGATCGTCGTCATCGGCCCCTGCTCGATCCACGATCCGGTCGCCGCCCGCGACTATGCCGGCCTGCTGGAGGAGCAGCGCCGCCGCTTCTCCGACGAACTGGAAGTGGTAATGCGCGTCTATTTCGAAAAGCCGCGCACGACGGTGGGCTGGAAGGGCCTGATCAACGATCCGCATCTCGACGGCAGCTACCGCATTGAGGACGGCCTGCGGCTTGCCCGCGGCCTGATGATCGACGTCAACAAGCTCGGCCTGCCCGCCGGCTCGGAATTCCTCGACACGATCACGCCGCAATACATCGCCGACCTGGTCAGCTGGGGCGCCATCGGCGCGCGCACGACCGAAAGCCAGGTACACCGCGAACTGGCCTCCGGCCTGTCCTGCCCGGTGGGTTTCAAGAACGGCACGGACGGCAACGTCCGCATCGCGCTCGACGCCTGCATGGCCTCGTCGCGGCCACATCATTTCCCGGCGGTGACCAAGGACGGTCGCGCCGCGATCGCCTCGACCCGCGGCAACGAGGACTGCCACGTCATCCTGCGCGGCGGCAGCCAGACGAACTACGATGCCGACAGTGTCAACGCCGTCTCGGCGCTCTCGGAGAAGGTCGGGCTTGCGCCGCGGCTGATCATCGACGCCAGCCATGCCAACAGCAGCAAGAACCCGGAAAACCAGCCGAAGGTGACCGCCGACGTCGGCCGCCAGGTGGCGGCGGGCGACCGGCGCATCAAGGGCGTCATGGTGGAAAGCCACCTCGTCGCCGGGCGGCAGGACCTGGTGCCGGGCAAGCCCCTCGTCTACGGCCAGAGCATCACCGACGGCTGCATCGACTGGGCGACCTCGGTTTCTGTACTGGAAGATCTGGCGCGCTCGGTCCAGGCACGCCGGCGGGCTGCGGCATAAGGAACTGCGGCTGAAATGGTGAGGGCTCGACAGGTCCTCATTCGCCTTCGCGCTGCGGGCTTTTCTCCCCGTTCCGGCGGGGAGAAGAAGATATGATGCACCCCTCCACGTCTTAGAGTCCGTTTGACAACTTCAGTGAGTTATCCGTCTGATGATTAAACTGCTCATTGCGGCATATATCATGGCTTCGGAGACATCGATGCGTGCTTCATAATCGCGCACGAGGCGGCGATAGCGGGTGAGCCATCCGAAGGTGCGTTCGACCACCCATCGCTTTGGCAGGATTTTGAAGCCTTCGTCGATGCGCCTGACGATTTCGACCGTAAAGCCCAGGAACTCCGCCTTATCCAGCAGTTGACGGCGATCATAAGCACCGTCGGCAAACAGATGCCTGACACAGGGCCAGCGTTTTTGGACCGCATCGACAATGGCCTTCGCGCCGGCGCTGTCGGAGATATCGGCCGTCGTCAGGTTGACCAACAGCAAGCGACCGCTGGTGTCGACGGCGATGTGGCGTTTGCGGCCAACGATCTTCTTGGCCCCGTCGAAGCCGCGGCTGCCGCCAGCCGCCGGAGCCTTGACCGACTGACTGTCGATGATGCCGGCGCTGGGTTGCTGGTCGCGTCCCTCCCGTTCGCGGTCGATCATCAGTGCGACGTCATGGATCGTCCGGAACAGCAATCGACGCACGAACCGCCGGAACCATCAGTAGACCGTCTGCCAGGGCGGAAAGTGGACCGGCAACATCCGCCATTCGCAACCCGAACGCACCATGTATCGGATGGCATTGAGGATATCCCGGAAATCCCTCTGCCGTCGCCGGCCCGTTGCGCTGGCAGGTGGCATCAAAGGTTCCACCGCTGACCATTCCTCGTCGGTCAGGTCACTGGGGTAGCGCTTCGTCTTCTTCTCGATCTTGGCCATCCGGCCCCGGCTCTCAGAGGTCCACATCATAAACGTGAATCACCATCAAGACGCAAAAGCAAGTTGTCAAACAGACTCTTACAGCAGAGGGTCAGGAGCCAGGCGGCCTGCACGGCAAAGGATCGGGCCGCCGCGGCTCAGTGATCCCCAGGCTATTTCATATAGCGCCGGGCACCCTTTTCGCCGCTGGCGCCGGTTTCGCCCAGTTCCTCCTGCATCGCCTCGACACCACGCTTGGGCACGAAATAATACTGGCCGGAGCGCACCGCATTGGTGCAGGCAACGAATTCCTGCTCGCGGATGACGCCGCGGCATTGTTTGGAGATCGGATCCACGAACCCGTCCGGCGGCACGTAGGCGCCCGGATTGGTGCAGCCGCTGACGGCAAGCAGGCCGAGGATGGCGATGGCGACGTTTCTCATGTGTCCCTCTTCATGCGGGCGGCGCATGCCACCGATTCGAACACACTCGATATCCGTCCAACCCTGCCCGAACGTTGCGTCGGTCAGGCCAGTTGTTTTTCGTCGAGCCAGTCCGTGATGAGCGCCCGGTAGCGCTCGCCGGAAAAGCTAGGGAAGTGGCCGCCATGCACGAGGCGCACCGGCAGCGTCAGCAGTCGCTGCATCGACCGCAGGTAATCTCCGGCATCGGCATGGTAGGTATCCTCGATCAGCGGGCCGTCATAGAGGATGTCGCCGGAAAACAGGATGCCGGTCTTTTCCTCCCACAGCGCGATGCCGCCGGGGGAGTGGCCGGGCGTATGAATGACCTCGAAGACGCGATCGCCGAGATCGACATGATCGCCATCCTTGAGGATACGGGTCGCCGGCGCCGCCTTCACCGCATAACATGTCGAACAATAGGGTTCCGGCGGCAGGGCATCGGTGACGTAGGGGTCGGCGAGCGTGTTGGCGCGGGTCGGGTGGGCGATAAGATCGGCCTCGGCCTCATGCACGGCACGGCATTCGAACTCATGATGGCAGCCGATGTGATCGAAATGGGTGTGGCTGGCCACCGCGATCAACGGCTTCTCGGTGACCAGCGGCACCCACTCGCGCAGCGACACGACACCCATGCCGCTATCGACCAGCATATCGCGGTCGCGACCACGGACGTGCCAGATGTTGCAGCGGTAGAATTCCTGGATGTAGGGTTCGGAAATGGCGGTGACGTCGTCCCCGCGGCGCTCGACGGCGTACCATTTGTCCGGGCTGATGCGCAGCATGGTCAGGCCTCCGTCACGGCCGGCAGGGCGACGATATCGGCGGCCTGCACGGCGAGCGGCACGCAAACGCCATCGGCAAGCTGCGCCGTCTGCGGCATGTGCACGACGAGGCTCGACGAAGGCGAGGATACGGGCGCCACATGGCAACGCTGGTGGGTGCCGAAGAAGGCACTGGACGTGATACGCGCCTCGCCCAGCGACAGGCTGCCGGGACTGCCCGCCGTCTCCGCGGGACCGCGAAAATGCTCCGGGCGGATGACGAGGCTGAGCTTCTGCCCGGCTCTCGCTTCGCCGGCGGTAAAGGCCGTGGCCGGCAGGGCCAGCCGGCCGAGCGGCGTTTCCACCAGCACGTCGTCGCCGTCGCGGGCCATCGCCTTGCCGTCGAGGAAATTCACCTCGCCCATGAAACCGGCGGAAAACAGCGATTTCGGCCGCATGTAGATCTCGGCCGGCGCGCCGACATCCTCGATGCGGCCGGCATTCATCACCACGATGCGGTCGGCGATCGCCATCGCCTCTTCCTGGTCGTGGGTGACGTGGACGAAGGTGGTACCGACCCGCTTCTGGATCGCCTTCAACTCATCCTGCATCTGGCGGCGCAGTTTCAGGTCGAGCGCGCCGAGCGGCTCGTCGAGAAGCAGCACGTCGGGATCGACGGCGAGCGCCCGGGCCAGCGCCACGCGCTGGCGCTGGCCGCCGGAGAGTTCGTGCGGCTTCTTGGCCGACGAAGCCTTCAGGCCGACGAGATCGAGGAAACCGAGCGCCTTCTCATAGCGTTCGGCACGCGCCATGCCACGCATCCTGAGGCCGAAGCCGACATTGTCGCGCAGGCACATATGCGGGAAGAGCGCATAGTCCTGGAACATGGTGGTGGTCGGACGCCGGGCCGGCGGCACGAAGGTCATGTCCTTGTCGGCGATCAGCACCTGGCCGCTCGACGGCAGCAGGAAGCCGCCGAGAATGGAGAGCAGCGTGGTCTTGCCGCAGCCCGAGGGGCCGAGCAGCACGATGAACTCGCCGGCGGCGATCTCCAGCGAGACCTCGTTCAGCGCCGTGAACTGGTGGAAAAGGCGCGAGACGGTGCGGATCGAGACGGCGGCGGTCATGGCGTGTTCTTTTTCCGGAAGAGGGTCAGTTCGAGGATGGCGAGCAGCGCGATCGACGCCAGGAAGACGACGGAGCCGATGGCGTTGGTCTTGGGGTTGAGGCCGGAGCGCAACAGGCTCCAGATTTCCACCGGCAGAGTGACGTTGAAACGCGACAGCAGGAAGGCGATGATGAATTCGTCCCAGCTGAAGGTGACGGAGAGAAAGAAGCTGGCGAGGATCGAGGGCATCAGCATCGGCGCGGTGACGAGCAGCATCACCTTCCAGTCGCTGGCGCCGAGGTCGCGGGCGGCGCGCTCGATGTTCACATGATGATCGCCCATCGAGGAATAGATGATCGCGAAGCAGAGCGGCAGGTTGATGACGACATGGCCAATGCCGACCGTCCAGAGCGACAGGCCGATGCCGAGCGTATTGAGCACGGTGAGCAGGCCGAGCGCGATGATCAGGTAGCTCACCGTCATCGGCGCGATCAGCAGGCCACGCTGCAGCACCGAGCCCGGCAGCCTGTAGCGGGCGAAACCGTAAGCCGCCATGAAGCCGAGCAGGCAGGCGACGGCGGACGACGCGGTGGCGACGATCAGCGAATTGAGCAGGGCGGCCATCAGCTTGCGGTCGGCGAAGATCGCCTCGTACCATTGCAGCGAAAAGCCGTTGAACGGCGGCACCGGCAGGCGGCCGTCCTGGAAGGAGAACAGCACCAGCACCGCCACCGGCAGGAAAATGAAGCCGAACAGGGCGGCGGCGTAGATGACGGCAAGGAGGGTGGAGAGACGGTGGCGCAGCATGGTCACACCCGATCGATCTTCAGCCAGCGGGCGCAGAGCGCATAGGCCAGCGTGACGGCGAGCATCAGCACGATGGAGAGCGCCGAGGCCATCGGCAGGTCGGCGCGCCGGCCGATCTGCAGCATGATGATCTGCGGCAGCACCAGCTCGTTGTTGCCGCCGAGAATCTGCGGCGTGATGTAGTCGCCGATGCAGAGCACGAAGGTGAGGAAGGCGCCGGTCATGATGCCGGGCAGCGTCAGCGGCAGGATGACGTGCCAGAAGGTCTGCAGCCCGTTGGCGCCGAGATCGGCGGCGGCACGGCGGTAATTCGGCGAAAGCTGCACGAGGTTGGCGTAGATCGTCAACGTCAGCAGCATGACGAAGAAATGCACGAAACCGATGACGGTGGCGGTGCGGGTGCTGGCGATTTCCAGCGGCTCGGAAATGATGCCGATGCCCAGCAGCGCCTGGTTGATGACGCCGTTCTTGGTCAGCACCAGCAGCCAGGAATAGGAGCGCACGACATAAGACGTCCAGAACGGCAGGATGGCGAGGATCAGCGCCGTGCGCTGGAAGCGCTTCGGCACGCGTTCGGCAATGATCCAGGCAAGCGGATAAGCGAGCAGCACCGAAAGCACGGTGACGGTGAGGGTGATTTCGAGGGAATTGGTCAGCCCCTTGAGCAGGGCGTTTTCACCGAAGAAGCGCAGGTAGTTGTCGAGGTTCCAGGCCCGCACGATCTCCCTACCCTGCCGCGACCACAGGCTCATGGCCGCCATGAACAGGAACGGCACGACGAAGAAGGCGACGGTCCAGACGAGCGCCGGCGCGACAAACCCCCAGGCCTTGCGGCGATCGGCATTTTCGAGCGAGAGGGTGGTCATGGGTGGCTTTCAGCCTCTGTTTCGTGTTGGGGGATTGCCCCTGATCCGCCTGCGTCCCTTACTCCCCCGACCGGCAGGGTATCGCATATGGAACGAGAGGGTGCCATCTGCCTCCTTCTCCCCCTCGGGGAGAAGGGTCCGCAGGACGCAGCGGGATGAGGGGGCGCCACGGGGAAAAGTCTTGCCGTGTCTCGCCCCTCATCCGACCCTTCGGGCCACCTTCTCCCCGCTGAGGAGAAGGAGAAGAGGGCGACGGGCCGTCAAACCCGCCACTTACGCGGCCGTCCGCTGGTTACTGCTGCAACATCTCCGTCCAGACATCCTGCATCTTCTGGTCCAGCTCGGCGCTCGGCATCGGATAGAGCTGGGTCTTCGGCAGGTACGATGCCTGGTCGCTCCAGCGCAACGCCGCCTTCTGGGCGTCTGTCAGATGATCGCCCGCCTTGCTGTTGGCCGGCATCGCCCAGTAGCAGGAGGAGGTGGCAAGCCGCGCCTGGCCCTCGGGGCTGACGATATACTGCACGAACTTACGCGCCAGTTCCTGCTTCTTCGAGGTCTTGAGCACGGCGATGGACTGGGTCCAGAGCAGGCCGCCCTGGTCCGGGATCGTCCAGTCGAGGTCCGGCTTGTCGGCCGAGAGCACGCCGGTGATCCACTCGCCGCCGCCGAGCAGTATGTCGACTTCGCCGGTCGCTAGCGCCGTCTGCGAGGAGACGACGTCGCTGACCTGCTTGGAATTCTGCTTCAGCGCCACCAGCCTGTCCTTGATGGCGGGCAGATCGGCGTCGGTGAGATCAGCGGTCTTCTTGCCGAGTTCCAGGCCGGCGATGCCGATCAGCGGCAGGTAATAATCGTAGATCGCGATGCGGCCCTTATATTTTTCCGACCACAGCGACGACAGGTTCTTCATGTCGCTCACATCGACCTTCGACTTGTCGTAGGCGATGGTGTTGTAGCCGAATTTTTCGGTGACGGCGTAGATCTTGCCGTCGCGGCTGTTGTTCTTGTCGAGGCGAACCTCCGGGAAGATATCCGCCGTCGGCAGGGCATCGGCCGGCAGTTCGGCGAACAGGTCCATGTCGAGGGCGCGCTGCACGTCGACGCCGTCGATGACCATGACGTCCCAGTCACCCGGCTGCGATTGCTCGATGATCGACAGGCCGGCGCCCGTGCCCTCGAAATCCTTGAGATTGACCTTGACGTTGTTGGCCTGCTCGAACGGCTCGATCAGCGTCGGATCGGTGTGGTCGCACCAGACCAGCGCGTTCAGCTCATCCTGCGCCAGTGTCGGCGCGGCAAGGGCGATGGCCGCAAGCGCGGTGGCGGACTGCAGAAAACGGCGCATGCAAGCGCCAGGCCTTTTCCCGGTTTTCATCTCGTTTCCCTCTTTCCCGACGCTCATTTCCGGCGCCTTTCGGAAAAAGATTGAATGAGTTCAATTTTTAAGTCAATATCAATTTTGAGGATATTCAAAAAACGGAAAAGACTGACATGGCGGGGTTGAGGGCACGGCAGAAGGCCGACAGGAATCGGCGCATCCTGGAGGCGGCATCGAGCCTGTTTCGCGAGGTGGGTTATGACAGCGCGCGGATCGAGGACATCGCCGAACGCGCCGAGGTGTCGGTCGGGACTTTTTACAATTATTACGAAAACAAGGGTGACATCCTCGTCGCCACCGTCTCCATGGAGGTGGAGGAGGTTCTGGAAGCCGGCAAGCCGATCGTCGAAAACCCGCCCGCCTCCGTGGGCGAAGCGTTGGAAATCCTGATCAACCAGTATTACGACCACTCGCTCGTCTACCTGACGAAGGAGATGTGGCGAACCGCCATGGCGATTTCGATCCAGCAGCCGAACAGCCCCTTCAGCCGGCGTTACACCGATCTCGACAACCGGCTGTGCGACCAGATCGCCGCCCTGATGCAGAAACTGCAGCTACGCGGCGTGATCATGACCGGCATCGATGCCGTCGCCGTCGGCCAGATGGTGTTCAACAACCTCAACATGATGTTCACGGAATTCGTCAAGGACGAGCCGGCGACGCTCGAGGCGCTGAAGGACAATGTCGCCCGCCAGAACCGGCCGTTGGCGACGCTGATCAGCGCTCTGCGATAAGACACGAGAAACAAAACACTTCAGGGAGAAACTATTGGAAGACGAGATCCTCGGCGCCGCACGCCGGCTCATCGACGCCTTCGCGCGCCACGACCGCGACGCCTATTTTGCCGCTTTCGCCCCGGAGGCGACCTTCATCTTCCACAATCTCGACCGCACGCTGAAAAGCCGCGCCGAATATGAGGCGGAATGGGCGCTCTGGGAAAGCCGCGACGGGTTTCGCGTCCGCGGCTGCCGGTCGAGCGAACAACGGCTGCAGATGGTGGGTGAGACGGGCATCTTCACCCATGCCGTTTCCACCGATGTCGCCTTCGGCGACGACGAGGCCACCACGCAGGAACGCGAAACCATCGTCTTCGCCCGCGATGCCGCAGGCACCTGGAAAGCGGTGCACGAGCATCTTTCGGCGCCCACGACCCCTACTTCTTGAAGGGCTTTCGGGAATTTCTGCTGCAACCATCCGATATTCGCCTGAATCCTCTGCTTACCCGGCGTTGCCAAACAAGGCGCATCGCGTTAGCAAGCGTGCCTAATGACGCGCCATATGACGAGGCGCCGACGGGATGGGACCAGCCGAGAGGATTGCATTCATGACGAAGAGAATAGTTCCGGTGATCATGGCCGGCGGCAAGGGAACGCGGCTCTGGCCGCTGTCGCGGGCCACGGCACCGAAACAGTTCATCCAGCTGATCGGCGACAAGACGCTGTTCCAGAACACGCTCGCCCGCGTCGCCGATCCGGATCGTTATGAAGCGCCCGTCATCGTCACCAACGAGGAGTTCCGCTTCCTCGTCGCCGAGCAGGCGCGCGAAATGGGCGTCAAGCTCGCCGCCGTCATCCTGGAACCGATGGCCCGCAACACCGCGCCGGCCGTCGCTGCCGCCGCGGCCGCCGTTGCCGGCCTGTTCGGCGACGATGCGATCATCCAGATTCTCGCCTCCGACCACGAGATCGTCGCCGACGCCACCTATCTCGACTGTATCCGCATCGCCCGCGACACTGCGGCGGCCGGCAAGCTGGTGACCTTCGGCATCACGCCGGCGCATGCCGAAACCGGCTATGGCTACATCGAATCCGGCGACCCGCTGCCCACCGGCGCCCATGCGGTGAAACGGTTCGTGGAGAAGCCGAACAAGGAAAAAGCCGAAGAGATGCTCGCCGCCGGCGGTTATCTCTGGAACTCCGGCATGTTCATGTTCTCGCTGCCGCAACTGACCAAGGAATTCCAGGCCCATGCGCCTGCCGTCATGGAAGCGGCAACGCTGGCCGTCGAAAAGGCCGTGCGCGACCTCGATTTCACCCGCCTCGATCATGACGCCTTCGCCGCGAGCCCGGATATTTCCATCGATTACGCCATCATGGAAAAGACCAGGAACGCCGCCGTCGTGCCCTCGCCGATCGTCTGGTCGGATCTGGGCAGCTGGGATTCGGTCTGGAAACTCGGCAAGAACGACGAGGACGGCAATGTCGTCGAAGGCAATGTCACCGTCCTGAACACCCGCAATTCGCTGGTCATGTCGCATCACGGCCACCTGGCGGTGCAGGGCATGGACAACATCGCCGTCATCGCCAGCGAGGATGCCGTCTATGTCGGCCGACTCGATGAGGCGCAGGAAGTCGGCAAGCTGGTCAAGCACCTTGCCGCCAAGAGCGCCACGTCGAACCTGACGCAGACGCATCCGACCTCCTACCGCCCCTGGGGCGGCTACACCTCGGTGCTCAACGGCGACCGGTTCCAGGTAAAGCGCCTCTTCGTGCTGCCGGGCAAGAAGCTGTCGCTGCAGAAGCATCATCACCGCTCCGAGCACTGGATCTGCGTCAAGGGCACGGCCGAAGTCACCGTCGGCGAAAAGGTGCAGACCCTGCGCGAGAACGAGTCCGTCTACATCCCGCAGGGCGAGGTGCATCGCCTCGCCAATCCGGGCAAGATCCTGCTGGAGATGATCGAGGTTCAGACCGGCTCCTATCTCGGCGAGGACGACATCATCCGCATCGTCGACGAATTCGGCCGCAGCTGACGGCACGGCACCAACACGACGAAGCGAGCTGGCCCAGCGGCAAGCTCGCTTCGGACTGCCGACAAACCGCCATCCTCTCGACACCGTCATGCTCGGCCTTGTGCCGAGCATCTAAGCACGCCAGATATATCCTTTATCGTCAGTGACTGAGCAGGCGCAGGCAGATCCTCGGGACGAACCCGAGGATGACGAAAGAGAGCTTTTCAGACTTTGTCAGCAGTCTGAAGCGAGTCGGCCCCGTGGCTGTCTCGCTTTTTTATTGCACGGATTTTCCGCTTACTATAATGACTGACTGGTCAGTCATAAAAGAATGCTTCCATGAAGGAAAACAAACGCAAGGCCGTCAGCCCGGAGCAGCGCAAGCGCGACATCCTCGACGCCGCCTTTGCCGTCTTCACCGAGCGCGGTTTTGCCGCGACGCGGATCGAGGATATCGCGGCGCGGGCCGGCATCGCCAAAGGCACGGTCTACCTGCATTTTGCCGACAAGGAGGCGCTGTTCACCGGACTGGTCGCCGGCCTCGCCTCGCCGGTGCTGGCGGAAATCGGCGCGCTGGCTGTCCGCGACGGCCTGACGGGAAGGCAGGCGGTGACGCTGCTCTACGACACATTCGTGCGGCTGGTGCTCGGCACCGACCGGCGCCACCTCATCCGCCTGATCATTTCCGAAGGACCGGCCTTTCCGGCAATTGCCGAGATCTATCACCGCGACGTGATCTCGATCGGGCTCAAGGCGCTGCAGCAGCTGCTGTCGCGGGCGGCGGAGCGTGGCGAACTGCGGGCGCCGGCCGTCGCCGAAGTGCCGCAGATCATCGCCTCGCCGCTCATTCTCTCCATCGTCTGGGGGGCTTTGTTCGAACGGCTGGAACCGCTCGATACGAAAAAACTCTTCGATGCCTTTCTCGACACTCTTTTCCTGCCGCCCGGAGACGCGTGATGCGCAAGATCCTCTTCCTCGCCGTGGTGCTCCTGCTGGTGCTTTGCGCCCTTCCCTTCCTGCTTGCCGACGGCAAGCCGCGCCCCTACCAGGGCTGGGTCGAGGCCGATACGCTGTTCATCGGGACTGAAAACGGCGGGCGGCTCACGGAACTCGCCGTTGCGGAAGGGCAAGCGGTCACCATCGACACCCCGCTCTTCCGCCTCGACGACCGGACGGAGGCCGCCGCGGTGGACAGCGCCCGCGCCGAACTTGCCAAGGCGCAAGCGCAACAGGCGCTGGTGATGGCGGCGCAGAAACGGCCGGAAGAGATCGCCGTGCTGGCCGCCAGCGAACGGGAGACGCAGGCAAAGCTCGACCTGGCCTCGGAAGAACTGGAGCGCACCACCGCGCTGTTCAACAGGGGCACGGCCTCGAAATCCAACCTCGACAGCGCGGAGGCCAACTACGCGGCGAGCAAGGCCGCGCTCGACAACATCCGCCGCCAGATCGACCTCGGCAGGCTGCCCGAACGCGAGGAGACGATCCGCGCAGCGGACGAGACGATGCGCTCCGCCCAGGCCAATCTTGCCGCGGCGGAAGCCGCGCTGACCCGCCGCGCCGTCCATGCGCCGGCAACCGGCACGGTGGAGGAACTGTATTACCGGAGCGGCGAAGTGGTGCCGGCAGGGCGGCCGGTGGTGGCGATCCTGCCGCCGGAGAACATCAAGCTGCGTTTCTTCATCCCGCAGGCAGCCCTTGCCGGCACGCGGCTCGGCGACCGGCTGACGATCTCCTGCGACGGTTGCGAGACAAGCGCGGCGCGCATCACCTTCATCGCCGCCTCGGCCGAATACACGCCGCCGGAGATCTACACGCCGGAGGAGCGGGCAAAGCTGGTCTACCGCATCGAGGCCATGCCGGAGAAACCGGCGCTGCTGCGGGTCGGCCAGCCGGTCGATATCCTGCCGGCGGCCGGCAGCGGAGAGGCGCAATGACAGCCGCCGCACCCGCCCTCCCCGAGAACGCCGGCGCCCCGCCCGCCCGCGACATCGTCATCGACGTCCACGAACTGACGAAGAGTTTTAACGGCCGCACCGTCGTCGACCATGTGTCGATGCAGGTCGGCAAGGGCCGCATCCACGGTTTTCTCGGCCCGAACGGTTCCGGCAAGACCACCACCATCCGCCTGCTCTGCGGCCTGCTGACGCCGGACAGCGGCACCGGCACCTGCCTCGGCTTCGACATCTTGACCGAAAGCGACAGGATCCGCCGCCGCGTCGGCTACATGACGCAGCGTTTTTCGCTCTACCAGGACCTGTCGATCCGCGAAAACCTCGAATTCGTCGCCCGCGTCTACAATCTCCCCGATCCGCGCGGCAAGGCCCAGGGCGCCATCGACCGGCTCGGCCTCAAGGGCCGCGAAAACCAGCTGGCCGGCAATCTCTCCGGCGGCTGGAAGCAGCGGCTGGCGCTCGGCGCCTGCATCCTGCCGCAGCCGGCGCTGCTTTTGCTCGACGAACCGACCGCCGGCGTCGATCCGCAGGCACGGCGCGAATTCTGGAGCGAGATCCATGCGCTCGCCGCCGAAGGCCTCTCGGTGCTGGTCTCGACGCACTACATGGACGAGGCGGAGCGCTGCCACGAGATCGCCTACATCGCCTACGGCAAGCTCCTGGTGACCGGCACGGTCGCAGAGGTGATCGCCGCCTCGCATCTCTATACCTGGACCGTGACCGGCGCAGACATCCATCCGTTGCAGATGGAACTGGAAAAGACCGGGGGCATCGACATGGTCGCTCCCTTCGGCACCAGCCTGCATGTTTCCGGCCGCGACGAACAGGCGCTGGAGAGGGCGATCGCCCCGTTCCGCGACCGCGCCGGCCTCATCTGGCAGAAGGGCGAGCCGACGCTGGAGGATGCCTTCATCGACCTGATGAAACGGTCGGAGGATAATTTCCGATGAGCACCGAGGGCACCGGCGGCGCTTTCGGCCGCTTCTGGGCGATGACGACCAAAGAGTTCATCCAGATGACCCGCGACCGGATCACGCTGGCGACGATGATCATGATCCCGGTCATGCAGCTTTTCCTCTTCGGTTTCGCCATAAACTCCACGCCGCACAACCTGCCGACCGCCGTGCTGATGCGCGAGACGAGCGATGTCGGCCGGTCGATCCTAGCGGCGCTCGAAAACACCGATTTCTTCGACATCCGCTTCGTGCTCCAGCGCGAGGAAGAGATGGACGAAATGCTGCAATCCGGCCGGGCGCTGTTCGTCATCGAGATCCCCGAAGGGTTCGAGCGGGCATTGCGGCGCGGGGAACAACCAGCCTTGCTGGTGGCCGCCGACGCCACCGATCCCGTCGCAGCAAGCTCGGCGCTGGGCGCATTGTCCGGCATCGTCAGCACCGCATTGGCCCGCGACCGGCAGGTCACGACGGGCGAGCCGACGCCGCCCGCCTTCCGCATCGTCCAGCATCGCCGCTACAATCCGGCCGGCTCCTCGACGCTCAACATCGTGCCCGGCCTGCTCGGCACCATCCTGACCATGACGCTTTTGATCTTCACCGCGCTCTCCGTCACCCGCGAGGTGGAGCGCGGCACGATGGAGAACCTGCTGTCGATGCCGATCAAGCCGATCGAGATCATGCTCGGCAAGATCGCGCCTTATGTGCTGATCGGGCTGCTGCAGGCGGTGCTGATCATCGCCGCCGGTTTCTGGGTGTTCGGCGTGCCGATCCTCGGCGATCCGGCCTCGCTTTCGCTGCTCACCGGCCTGTTCGTGCTCGCCAACCTGTCGATCGGCTACACCTTCTCGACGGTGGCGTCCAACCAGTTGCAGGCGATGCAGATGGCGATGATGTTTTTCCTGCCCAACATCCTGCTCTCCGGCTTCATGTTCCCCTTCGCCGGCATGCCCGCCTGGGCGCAATGGATCGGCGAGGCGCTGCCATTGACGCACTATATCCGCATCGTCCGCGCCATCATGTTGAAGGGCGCCGATCTTTCCGACCTGACCAACGACGCGCTGGCTCTGGCAGGCCTCACCGCCGTCGCCATGCTGATCGCGGTCAGGCGTTTCCGGCGCACGCTGGACTGAGGCTGAACGCGGCTGCTTTCGGGGGCGACGGAATGCCGCAATCGTTCTTGCTTTCTTGCGCTGCATTGCACAAGATCACCCGATCATGAAGCGCGTATCGCAGAACGGGTCAGGCAAAAAGCACGATGTCGATCAAAGCCAGCATCTACCATCTGACGCACTACAAATATGATAACCCCGTCGTCCTCGGCCCCCAGATCATCCGCCTGAAACCCGCCGCGCATTCCAAGACCAAGGTGCTCAGCCACTCGCTGAAGGTCACGCCGGCCAAACACTTCGTCAATCTGCAGCAGGACCCCTACGGCAACTACCTCGCCCGCTTCGTCTTTCCCGAGCCGGTGACGGAGTTCAAGATCGAGGTCGACCTCGTCGCCGACATGACGGTCTACAATCCCTTCGACTTCTTCGTCGAGGAAAGCGCCACCAGATGGCCGTTCTCCTATCCGGCGGAACTGACGGAGGATCTTTCGATCTACATGAAGCCGGAACCGACCGGCGATGCCTTCGCCGCCTTCATGAAGACGGTCGACCGCTCCGAGCAGGGCACCGTCGACATGGTCGTCGGTCTCAATGCCCGGCTGCAGCAGGAAATCGGCTACGTCATCCGCCTGGAGCCCGGCGTGCAGACGCCCGACGACACGCTGATCGGCGCCAAGGGCTCCTGTCGCGACACCAGCTGGCTGCTGGTGCAGATGCTACGCCATCTCGGCCTCGCCGCCCGCTTCGTCTCCGGTTATCTCATCCAGCTGACGCCCGACCTCAAGGCGCTCGACGGTCCTTCCGGCACCGACGTCGATTTCACCGACCTGCATGCCTGGGCGGAAGTCTATCTGCCCGGCGCCGGCTGGGTCGGCCTCGATCCCACCTCCGGCCTGCTGACCGGCGAAAGCCACATTCCGTTGGCGGCCACCCCGCATTACCGCAATGCCGCGCCGATCTCCGGCGGCTATTCCGGCCATGCCAAGACCGAATTCGACTTCGACATGAAGGTGCGGCGTGTCGCCGAGCATCCGCGCATCACCAAGCCCTTTTCGGAGGAATCCTGGGAAGCGCTCGATGCGCTCGGCCGCAAGGTCGACCGCACGCTGGCGGCGCAGGACGTGCGCCTGACCATGGGCGGCGAGCCGACCTTCGTTTCGATCGACGACTTCGAATCCGCCGAATGGAATACCGACGCCGTCGGCCCGACCAAACGCGACAAGGCCGACCTGCTGATCCGCCGCCTGCGCCAACGCTTCGCCCCCGGCGGCTTCCTGCATTACGGCCAGGGCAAGTGGTATCCGGGCGAATCGCTGCCGCGCTGGACGTTTTCTCTGTATTGGCGCCGGGACGGGCTACCCGTCTGGTCGAACGACGATCTCGTCGCCAAGGAAAACACCGACTACAAGGTGACACCGGACGATGCCGGCCGGTTGCTGACGGCGATCGCCGGCGAGCTGGACATCGCTACGGAAAACGTGCTGCCGGCCTTCGAGGACCCGGCGGAATGGCTGGTCAAGGAAGCCAGCCTGCCCGAGAACGTCGATCCGGCGAACTCCGAATTGGAGAATCCCGAGGACCGGCAGCGTATCGCCCGCGTCTTCGAGCGCGGCCTGACGACACCGACCGGCTACGTGCTGCCGGTACAGGCCTGGAACGCCCGCGCCGACGGTCGCCGCTGGGCCAGCGAGAAGTGGACGACGCGACGCGGCCGCATCTTCCTCATGCCCGGCGACAGCCCGGTCGGCTATCGCCTGCCGTTGAATTCGCTCGCCTTCATCCCGCCGTCGCACTATCCCTACATCAATCCGATGGACCCGAGCGTGCCGCGCGGTCCCCTGCCCGATTTCAGCAAGGAAGAGGGCAGGCCGCTGCAGGCGGCGCACTTCCAGCCCTTCGCCGACACACAACCTGTCAGCCCGCAGCCCGAAGGTTCCGCCGAAGACGGCCACGTACGCACGGCCATCTCGGTGGAGCCGCGCGACGGACGGCTGTGCGTCTTCATGCCGCCGACGGTGACGATCGAGGACTATCTCGATCTCATCGCCTCGACCGAGCGCGCCGCCGCGGCGCTCGGCCTGCCGGTGCACATCGAAGGTTATGCGCCGCCGCAGGACGAACGCATCAATGTCATCCGCGTCGCCCCCGATCCCGGCGTCATCGAGGTCAACATCCATCCCGCCTCTTCCTGGGAGGATTGCGTCGCGACGACGCAGGCGATCTACGAGGAAGCGCGTCAGACGCGGCTCGGCGCCGACAAGTTCATGATCGACGGCCGCCACACCGGCACCGGCGGCGGCAACCATGTGGTGGTCGGCGGCGCCAATCCCGGCGACAGCCCGTTCCTGCGCCGGCCGGACCTGTTGAAGAGCATCGTGCTGCACTGGCAGCGCCATCCTTCGCTCTCCTACCTGTTCTCCGGCATGTTCATCGGCCCGACCAGCCAGGCGCCGCGCATCGACGAGGCCCGGCACGACTCGCTCTACGAGATGGAGATCGCCATGGCGCAGGTGCCGGCGCCGGACCAGGGCCAGCCGCCGCTGCCCTGGCTCGTCGACCGCCTGTTCCGCAACCTCCTGATCGACGTCACCGGCAACACCCACCGCGCCGAGATCTGCATCGACAAGCTGTTTTCGCCGGACGGACCGACCGGCCGCCTCGGCCTCATCGAGTTCCGCGGCTTCGAGATGCCGCCGAACGCCCGCATGAGCCTCGCCCAGCAGCTCCTGGTGCGGGCGCTCATCGCCCGTTTCTGGAAGAACCCGGCCGCCGGCCGCTTCGTGCGCTGGGGGACGACGCTGCACGACCGCTTCATGCTGCCGCATTTCATCTGGCAGGATTTCCTCGACGTCCTCTCCGACCTCGGCGACAACGGCTTCGCCTTCCGGCCGAAATGGTTCGAGGCGCAGCTCGAGTTCCGTTTCCCCTTCTGCGGCGAGGTGCAGTACGGCGACAGCCTGCTGGAACTGCGCCAGGCGCTGGAGCCGTGGCATGTGATGGGCGAGCAGGGCGCGCCGGGCGGCACGGTGCGCTACGTCGATTCCTCGGTCGAGCGCCTGCAGGTGAAGCTCACCACCGACAATCCCGAACGCTACGCCGTCGCCTGCAACGGCCGGGCCGTGCCGCTGAAGCCGACCGGGCAATCGGGCGTCGCCGTCGCCGGCGTGCGCTTCAAGGCCTGGCACCCGGCATCCGGCCTGCATCCGGTGCTGCCGGTCGATACGCCTTTGACCTTCGACATTTATGACACATGGACGGGCCGTTCGATCGGTGGATGCCGTTACCATGTTGCCCATCCGGGCGGCCGCAACTATGACACGTTCCCGGTGAACGGCAACGAAGCGGAAGCCCGGCGTCTGGCGCGATTCGAACCGTGGGGGCACACCGGCGGACAGTATACTCTGATGCAGGAAGCCGCCTCGGCGGAGTTTCCGTTGACGCTGGATCTGCGGCGACCGCAAGGGATCTAAATGGGGAAGAAACCCGCGACGGGACGAAAGCTGAGCGCTGAGGCCGGGTCGGCAGCCGATCCGGCCTTCGGCTATCGCGCCATGCCCGATATCGCCGACGAAATGGTCGACACGCAAGGGCAGGTGCGTCCCGTCTGGCAGGGGCTTCTTTCGGCGATCAGCCGCATGACGGAGCAGGAACTGCATGATCGTTTTGCCCGCGCCGACCGCTATCTTCGCGACGCCGGCGTCTTCTACCGTGCCTACGGCGCGCAGGGCAGCGGAGAGCGCAGCTGGCCGATCTCCCATATTCCCGTTCTGATCGACGAAAAGGAATGGCAGGCGCTCGAAGCCGGATTGATCCAGCGCGCCAACGTTCTCGAAGAGGTCGTCGCCGACATCTACGGCGAAAACCGGCTGGTGCGGGACGGCTGCCTGCCGCCGGCGCTGATCGCCGCCAACCCGGAATATCTGCGGCCGCTGGTCGGCATCAAGCCCGTGGGCGGCCATTACCTGCATTTCTGCTCCTTCGAGGTCGGCCGCGGGCCGGACGGCAACTGGTGGGTGCTCGCCGACCGGACGCAGGCGCCCTCCGGCGCCGGCTTCGCGCTAGAAAACCGCGTCGCCACCACCCGCGCCTTTTCCGAAATCTATGCCGAAACCCATGTGCACCGGCTC